>Ga0209573_1005826_pt1 | contig 10742 bp, 9 predicted proteins | sample TNRBio252014_DNA_FD_185870 | JGI IMG/M metagenome (GOLD analysis project Ga0209573, IMG submission 185870) | Wastewater treatment Type I Accumulibacter community from EBPR Bioreactor in Madison, WI, USA - TNR Reactor_6/25/2014_ DNA (SPAdes)... | ecosystem: Engineered > Bioreactor > EBPR >...
CGTGCATGTCGTCGATGCGGCATCGGGCGTCCTCGTGGCGCAGGTTGATGCGCAGCCCGGCGATCGACCGACCGGCGAGTGGCTCGCGGGCGAGGTCCTCATCGAGTCGGTGACGCTCGACCTGGCGGCGCTTGCCCCGGGGCGCTACGAGATCGCGGTTGGCTGGTACGACACGGCGCAACCCGGCGCGCCGAGGCTCGCGGCAGTCGACGCCGCTGGGGCGCGCAGCCTCGATGATCGGATCGTGTTGCCGGACGTTGTCGAAATCAAATAGCGATCAGGGCGGCGGCGGCGATGCAGGTCGCGGCGCCGATCCACTGCCGTCGTGAGAGCGACTCGCGCAGGATCACGGCGGTCAACAACAGCGTGAAGGCCGGGTAGAGCGAGGCCAACACCGCGGCGACATCCACCCGCAGATACTGCTGAGACAGCAGATAAAGGACGCTTCCAAACATGTCGAGGATGCCGGCGAGCGGCGCGGTCGGCGCCTGCCGCGGATGCGGCACTTGCTGCCCAGAGCGCCACACGATCGTCAGGGTCACGCTTAACATCACGAGCCGGCCGATGAGCAGCGGCAAAAAGATCACGCCGTTCTCGCGCGCCTGCGGGATGGCAAGGAAGTAGAAGCCGAAACCGATTCCGGCGATCAGCGTGAGCCACAGGCCCTCGCGGTCGAGCCCGGTTGGCCCGGTGCTCGATGCCAGCCAGATGCCGGCGCCGGCCAACGCGAAACCGACGAGCTGCGGGGCCGCCGGAAGGCCGCCGACAGCGGCCGTGATCACCACCGGGATCGCGGCGCTGAGTACGCCCGAGCCGGGCGCGATCAGCGCTGTGTGTCCGCGAGCCAGCCCGGTGTAGAGGGCGGTCAGGCCGATCGTGCCGAGGAGCCCGGCCGTCGCGGCCCAGCCGGCCGCGGCCCAGCTGATCGGTGTGCGTTCCACCCCCAGCACGGCGAAGAGCAGTACAGCGCAGTTCACCAGCGAAGAGAGCACCATCACCTGGTAAGGCTGCAGGCGGCGCGCGGCGAGGCCGCCACTGAAGTCGCCTGAGCCATAGGCGGCTGCGGAGCCGAGACCGAGCAGGATGCCGAGGGTAGAGAGGTCCATGTGTGGATTCTAACCATGGACCTGTCAGGTCCATACGCGATTCCCGCCTTTTCCAGGCGAATCAAAAAGCCTATTCGAGCGAAAACGCGACGAATTCTAACCTGGGAAGCGCCCAGGGCGCCGGTTCACACCAGAGCCCACGTTTCACCGGCCTTGAGCGGGTGAGCGCGCGCGCCCGTCCGGGCCTCGACGTCGCGGCACCAGGCCGCACCATCCTGGGCGATCGGCGGCCAGGTGTTGTAGTGCACGGGGATGTAGTTCCTGGCCTTGATCCAGCTCGTCGCGCGGAGCGCATCCGCGGGGCCCATCGTGAAGTTGTCGCCGATCGGCAGCACGGCCAGGTCGAGGTCCTCATCGGCCAGCAGCTGCATGTCGCCGAAGAGCGCTGTGTCGCCGGCGAGGTAGACGTTGTATTTGCCGGTGCGGAGCAGGAAGCCCGCCGGGTTGCCGCCGTAGCTGCCATCGGGCAGCCCAGACGTGTGGTGCGCGATTGTGAACTTCAGATAGCCGAACGGGTGCTGATAGCCTCCGCCCAGGTTTCCGCCATGTGTTCGCGAGACCCCCTGACGGGCCAACCAGCCCGCGATCTCGAAGTTGCAGATCACGAGCACGCCCAGCCGTTTGGCCACAGCGACCAGATCGCCGACGTGATCGCCGTGCCCGTGCGTCACAAGGATGTAATCCGCCTCGACCTGTTCGGCCGAGATCGTCGCGGCCGGGTTCCCGGTGAAGAACGGGTCCACAAGCAACTTGACCCCGTCGACCTCGATCGTGTACGTGCCGTGGCCATGGAAGTGGAAGCTGAGGGACATGGTGACGCTCCTGTGTGAAGACAAAAAAACGAAGGACGAATAACGAAGAAGGATGGGCGAAAATCGGCCATCCTTCTTCGTTACTCGTCCTTCGTCTTGATTTCAGCCTTGATCCCGCCGAACGCGGCGAAGACGCTGTTCTTGTGGAGGAGTTCGACCGATGCAAAGCCGACCTTGCGCAGCAGATCGAGCTGCGTCATCAGGCTGCGCGGCGTGTCTTCTCTGTCGATGTAGCCGAAGACCTGGTCGCGATAGGCTTCGCCCTTCAGATCGGTCAGGTAGTTGCCGTAGCGCGCCCACATCAGCGCCTGCACCTCCGGCACGCTGTGCGTGATCAGATCAGCGATCCAGGCCGAGCCCCCCGGGCGCAGCGCGTAGTAAAGCCGGCCGGCGACAGTCTCCCACTCGACGTCGCTGCGCAGGTGATGGAGCACCGCCGCGGCGAGGATGAGGTCGTAACGGTGTGGGCGCAGGTTGATCTCGCGGATGTCGCCCTGGATGGCCGTGACCGAGCCGGTCGTCGCAGCCGAGACGCGTTCGAGCGCGCGGTCGAGCATCGGTCGGCTCAGATCGACGAGCGTGACGTTCAGGCCGGGGAGCGCCTGGAGCATCTTCAGGCTGTAGTTGCCGGCGCCGCAGCCGATGTCGAGCAGTTCGCGTGCGCCCGGCGTCACAGTTGCCGCGGCGCCGGTGATCAGATCGAGCACGAGCGGGGCGTCGATCGTGGCCGTCTGACCGGTCTCCAGATTGCTGAAGCGCTCGACGTCTTTGTCGAAGCGGGCGCGGATCTCGTCGACGCTGCTCTTCATCGTCAACTCCTTGTCGCAACCTACCGCTTGCGGCCCAGCCCCCCCAGGAGCAGGCGCCCGAGGCTCTCGCCAAGCGTCGGAAGGCCGGTCTGCGTGTGAGCCGTCGGCTCCCAGTCGCCGGCGGCCCGCGACCGAAGCCAGGCCGCGCGTCGGTCGCGCACCTCCGCCAACGCAGCCGTCAGGGCTGCCTCGTCCTCTGCCAGCAGCGCGGCGCGCAGACGTTCGAGCTCGCTCGAGACGGCCCCCAACGCTTCGGCCAGCGCGGCCCGGTTGGCGAGCCAGTCGGCGGGCACAGCGGTCTCACTGGCGCGTGTCGCCGTCGCGAAGTTCAGATCGGCGGCCCGACGTAACTCGGCCCAGCCCGGGCGGCCCGCGGCGGCGAGCAGCGCCACGGCCAGCAGCTGTGGCGCGCCGTCGGCCCCGGCGGCGGCGAGGTCGTGCTCGGCCGGGTCCATGAAGTACGGCGCCGCCTTCACAGCGCGGGCCAGATCGGCCGCCAGCGCCAGCGCGGCGTCGTTGCGCGGTGCGCAGGCCAGCAGCCAGGCGCCATTGGCGAAGAGATCAACCGCGCTCCAATCGACTTCGGGCTCAGGGTCGGTCGGTCGCCCGGGATCGATCAGGGGGTGCGCCAGCGCCAGCCCGCGGCCCTCTGGCAGGCGCAGTTCGGCCAGTTGGCCGAAGACAGGCGTAAGCGCCACCACAGCGGTTTCGGCGGCGAGCTCGCCCGCGATTGCCCGGATCCATTCGACCTGACGGTTGACCGGGCCCGACACGATCACGGCCTGCGCGCCGTCGACCGCCGCGATCAGGTTCCATTCGGCTGCCGAGAACGCGCCCGACTTGACGCCGCCGCGGGCCGAATCCGGATCGTCAGCGAAGAGCACGCGCCGCGCGGCGCTGCGCCCGGCCAGCTCGCGCCCGAGTGCGGCGCTCCAGCGTGTCAGACCGATGAACGCGATCTTCGACGTCGTCACGGCCTAGACCCCCAGCAGCACACTGTAGAGCAGGCGGAAGGGCGGGCCTAGGACGATTCCCAGGATGTTCACGCCCGCAAACGTGGGCAGGAAGATCAAGGCCAGCAAGATGACCATACCCCAGCGCTCGAGTTGATCCAGGAACGCATCCCAGGCGTGCGGCGCGACGCCGCGCAGCACCTTCATGCCGTCGAGCGGGCCAAGCGGAAGCAGGTTGAAGAGCATGAGGTACAGGTTGATGGTGACGAAGACATCGATAAACGTCGCCAGGTTGCTCAACGCGTTGTAGCCGATGAGGTCCAGGATCCCATCATAGGCGATCAGCCCGCGCCAGATGATGGCCGCGATCACGGCCAACGTCAGGTTCGTCAACGGCCCGGCCAGCGCCACCATGGCGGTGCCGGCGCGCGGGCCATTGCGGAAGTTATACGGGTTGGTGTAGACCGGCTTGGCCCAGCCGAAGACGCCGAAGAAGATCATCAGCGATCCCAGCAGGTCGAGATGCGCCATCGGGTTGAGCGTCAGCCGGCCCTGACGGCGTGGCGTCGGATCGCCGAGCCAGTCGGCGGTGAGGGCGTGCGCCAGTTCGTGCAGCGGAAAGGCGAAAAGCAGGATGACCAGCTTTGGGAGCAAGACCAGTGGGTCGAGTAAATCGGGTGAGATCATGAGTTGTATCCTGGAACCGATTATAGGCGGCGGAACAGGCCCCGGATGCCCGCAACCGAACTCTATCGAAAGACTAAGCTTGCGGCCTTTCATATAATAACCGCCATGGACAAAGGCCCGGTCGAGTATCGCCTGGAAGATGTCGTGCGCCTGCGAAAGCCCCACGCCTGCGGCGGGTTCGAATGGCGGGTGGTGCGGCTGGGCGCCGATATCGGCCTGGAATGCCTGACCTGCAAGCGACGCGTCATGCTCGAGCGACGTGAGCTCGAGAAGCGCACCAAATCCTTCGTCTCGCGTGGTCCCGCTGATACTCCTCTAACGCCGCCGGATGTACGTTAAGGCATGCGCGGCGCATTTGAGGTCGTTCACCTATAATCTCCTCGATGCGCCTCAGCCCGGAAGAAGAACGCCGTAACATCCACGAACGCAACCTCTGGCTGTCCACCCGACGGCCCGATGGCCGGCCGCATCTGGTGCCGATCTGGTTCGTCTGGGTGGCCGGGCACTGGTACATCTGCACCGGGCCCGAGAGCGTCAAGGCCCGGAACTTGCAGGCCGATCCACGCTGCTCCTGGTCGCTCGAAAACGGCGATACGGCCCTGGTCTTCGAGGGCACGGCCCGACCGGTGTCTCCCACACCCGAGGTCGCTGCCGCCTTCCGCGCCAAGTTCGATTGGGACATTGAAAACGATCCGGACAACGGCCTGCTCTTCGCGTTGACGCCGACCCGGAAGGTGATGGGACAACAGATTGTTGATTGATGATTTCTGATTGCTGATTGGCTCTCAATCAGCAATCAGAAATCATCAATTAGCAATTTCCAGAAGGGACTGAGTTATGCGATTTGATCGCTTTACCGAACGTGCCCAGGACGCCGCGACCCGCGCGACCGAGATCCTGCAGCGCTATGGTCACAACCAGATCGACACCGAGCATATCCTGCTCGCGCTGCTCGAACAGCCGGATGGCGTGATCCCGCAGATCCTGGAGCGGATGGCGATCGACCAGGAATACATCAAGCGCCGGCTCGACGACGTGCTGCGCGCCTCGCCAAAGGCCGCGATCTACGGCGGCGGCGCCGGCCAGGTGTTCATCACGCCGCGGGTCAAGCGCATCGTGGACCTGGCCAACGAAGAGGCCAACCGGCTGCGCGATGAGTTCATCAGCACCGAGCATCTCTTCCTCGCCATCCTGAGCGAGCGCAACACGGCCGTGGCCCGCATCCTGGCCGAGGCCGGTGTGACCAAGGATCGCGTCAACGACGTGATCAAGGACATCCGTGGCGGCCAGCGCGTGACCGACCCGCAGGCCGAGGGCCGCTACCGCACGCTCGAGAAGTACTCGCGCGACCTGACGGCGATGGCCAAGGCCGGCAAGCTCGACCCTGTCATCGGCCGCGATGGCGAGATCCTGCGCGTGATCCAGGTGCTCAGCCGCCGGACCAAGAACAACCCGGTGCTGATCGGCGAGGCCGGCGTCGGCAAGACCGCGATCGTCGAGGGCCTGGCCCAGAAGATCGCGACGAACGACGTGCCCGAGATCCTGTCGGGCAAGCGCGTGGTCTCGCTTGACCTGGGCGCCATGATCGCCGGTTCGCGTTTCCGCGGCGAGTTCGAGGAGCGGCTCAAGGCCGTGGTCGAGGAAGTGCAGCGCGCCGAGGGTGAAGTGATCATGTTCATCGACGAACTGCACACCGTCGTCGGCGCGGGCGCGGCGCAGGGCGCGATGGACGCGAGCAACATGCTCAAGCCGGCTCTGGCGCGTGGCGAGCTGCAATGCATCGGCGCGACCACGCTCGACGAGTTCCGCAAGCACATCGAGAAGGACGCGGCCCTCGAGCGCCGTTTCGCGCCGGTCTTCGTCGAGGAGCCGTCGCTTGACGATACGATCAAGATGCTCCACGGTCTGCGCGACCGCTACGAGGCCCATCACAAGGTGCGCTTCTCGGACGCGGCCCTGACCGCGGCTGCCAAGCTCTCGCAGCGTTATCTGACCGACCGGCGGCTGCCCGACAAGGCCATCGACCTGATGGACGAGGCCGCGGCCAAGCTGCGTGTCGCCCTGTACTCGCTCCCGAATGACCTCAAGGAGTTGAAGACCAATCTCGATCGGCTGACAGCCGAGGAGGAGCAGGCCGGCCTCTCGCGCGACTATGAACGAGCAGCCCAGAAGAAGGCCGAACGGCTGCGGGTCGAGACCGAATTCAAGGCCATGCGCGACAGGTGGGAGAAGGAACACCACCTCGACGAGGTGGTCGACGAGAAGGACATCGCGGCCGTCATCGCGCAATGGACGGGCATCCCGGTCAACCAGATGATGGAGACCGAGTCCGAGAAGCTGCTGCAGATGGAGGCGCGTCTGCACGAGCGTGTCATCGGCCAGGACGAAGCCGTGCACGCGATCGCCGAGGCCATCCGGCGCGCGCGCGCCGGGTTGAAGAGCCCCAAGCGCCCGATCGGCAGCTTCATCTTCCTGGGCTCGTCGGGCGTCGGCAAGACCGAGTTGGCCAAGGCGCTGGCGCAGTTCCTGTTCGACGACGAGGACGCGCTGGTGCGCGTCGACATGAGCGAGTATCGCGAACAGCACACCGTCAGTCGTCTCTTTGGCGCGCCGCCAGGCTACGTCGGCTACGAAGAGGGCGGCCAGCTGACCGAGGCCGTGCGCCGCCGCCCGTACCGCGTGGTGCTCTTCGACGAGATCGAGAAGGCACACCCCGAGGTCTGGAACGCGCTGCTGCAGATCCTGGACGACGGTCGCCTGACCGACGGCCAGGGCCGCATCGTCGACTTCCGCAACACGGTGCTGATCATGACCTCGAACCTGGGCACCGACTTCGTCAAGAAGTCGGGCTCGCTCGGCTTCCTGCGCAAGGGCGACGACGGCTCGGGCGAGGATCCAAACAACGAGCGGATCGAGAAGGCGCTCAAGGCCACGTTCCGACCCGAGTTCCTCAACCGCATCGACGAGATCATCACGTTCAAGCCGCTCGAGGTGGAGGACGTGGAGCGCATCGTCGACCTTCAGATGCGCGAGATCCAGGAACGCGTGGCCGAGAGCGGTTTGGCCATCAAGCTGACCGACGCGGCCCGGCGCTGGCTGGCCCGCGAGGGCTTCGATCGTTCCTTCGGCGCCCGGCCGTTGCGCCGCGCGCTGCAGAAGTACATCGAAGGCCCGCTGAGCACGCAGATGCTTCGCGGCGAGATCAAGTCGGGCGACACCGTGCTGGTCGACTGGTCCGAGGAGGGCGGTGTCTCGTTGCGCAGCGAATCGGCGACCCCGGTCGAACTCAAGCAGGACGTGGCCCCGTAACAGGCGGCGGGACGCAGACCGCGCACCGCGTCGTGTACAGAATCACACAGGCGCCCCGGGTATCGGGGCGCCTGTGTGATTCTAACTTTTGGCCCGCCAGGCCTCAAGCCGTCGCTTCACCGAGGCCATGAACGCATCGGCCCCGGCGCCGTCGAGGACCCGGTGATCGAAGGTGTAACTCAGGTATGCGCACGGCCGGATCGCAATGACATCGGCGCCGTCGGACGTGATCACGCGCACGCGCTTCTCGATCGCGCCCAGGCCCAGGATCCCGCTCTGCGGCTGCGGGATGATCGGGGTCGCCAGCAGGCTGCCGGCCGCGCCGTGATTGCTGAGCGTGAACGTCGCGCCCTGCATGTCGCCGGGCTTGAGCTTGCCCGAACGCGCCCGGTCCGCCAGGTCCTGGATCGCGCGGGCGGCGCCCATCACATTGAGCGCATCAGCACGCCGGATGACGGGCACCAGAAGCCCATCGGGCACGGCCACCGCGACCCCGAGATTGACCGCGCGCTTTCGCGCCAGCGTCGGACGCCCGTCGGCCGACATCCGCCAGTGGCTGTTGGCGTCCGGATGCTCGCGCAGCGCGGCGGCCACCGCGCAAACGAGGTGGGCCAGAACCGTCAGTCGCACGCCGCCACGCTCCGCCTCGGCCCTGTGCGCCGCGCGATGTGCAACGGCCCCGCCGAAATCCACTTCCCAGACCGTGGTCACGTGCGGGGCTTCGCGCTGGCTTGCCGCCAGGTGCTCGGCGATCCGTGCACGCATCACGCTTACGGGCTCGAGCTCATCCCCATCGTCGTCCGTCGCGATCGTCATTGGCGAAGATTCCGGCCCTGCGACCGCGTCGCTCATCCGCCGCTCCAGATACGCCAGCACATCGTGCTTCGTCACCCGCCCGTCCTGGCCGGTGCCCGGGATGACGTTGATGTCCAACCCGTGCTCGGTGATCAGACGGCTCACCACGGGGCTGATGGGGCCACGGTAATTGGCGATTTGTGATTGTTGATGGCTGATGGCTGATGGCTGATGGCCAACCGCTGACACCTGATCGCTGCCGTCTGACGCCTGACGCCTGACGCCTGACGCCTCCCCAATCACCGCCAACACCGCGCCGGTCGGCACGCGGTCCCCGACGGCCGGGCCGATCTCGAGCAGGGTGCCGTCGCGTTCGGCGCAGATCTCGGTCGCGATCTTGTCGGTCTCGACCTCCAGCAGCGTCTCGCCACGCACGATCGGCTCGCCCACGGCCTTCAACCAGCGCAGCACAGTCACATCCTTCACACCGGCGCCGAGCGAGGGAAGTATCACGGGTGTCGTCATGGGTTCAACCTTCGTCGTTCGTGCTGAGTTGCGTCACAGCTTCACCAGCGCCACCATCGCCGCTTCGATCCGCGTCGCATCGGGGACGATGCCGGACATCTGGATCGGGTCGAACGGCACGGGCACGCGCGGCGCGGCGACCCGGCGGATGGGGGCGTCGAGATCGAAGAAGGCCCGATCCGCCACAAGCGCCGCGATCTCGGCGCCAAAGCCCGCGAACTCGGCGTCTTCGTGGACGATCAGGCACTTGCCCGTCCGGCGCACCGAGGCCACGATCGCGTCGATGTCGAGCGGCACCAGCGTGCGCAGGTCGAGCAGGTCGATGGCGCCGACCAGCCCGGTCGCGATGGCCGCGGCGTCGCACAGCTCGACCATCGCGCCCCAGGCGATCACGGTCAGTCGATCGCCGGCCTGGACCCGACGGGCGACGCCGAACGGCACGATGTAGTCGTCGCCCGGATACACACCGCGCGACCAGGATGAGTCATAGCAGAAACGGTGTTCGAAGAAGATCGTGGGATCGTTGGCGCGGAGCGCGCTTCGCAGCAGGCCAACCGCGTCGGCGGTCGTGGCGGGCACGGCCACGCGCCAGCCGGTCATATGCGCGAACGTGGTCTCGCTCGTCACGCTGTGCCAGGGGTCGCCGACCTTGCGATAGCCGCCGCTCGTCCGCACGACCATCGGCGCCGCGAAGCGGCTGGCCGAACGCCAGCGCAACGTGCCGACGTTGACGAGCGACTCGTAGCATGCGTCCATGTACTTGCGGTACTGGATCTCGGGCGCCGGCAGCAGACCGGCCAACGCCATCCCAACTGCGCGCCCGATGATGGCCTCCTCGTTCAACCCCGTGTCGAAGACCCGGGCCTCGCCATGGTCCGCATGCAGGCCGGCCGTCACCGAGTGCACGCCGCCCTTGATCGCGATATCCTCCCCGAAGATCAGTAGCCGCGGGTTGGCGTGCAGCTCGGCGTCGAGTGTGCGCCGGATCGCTTCGGCCATCGTCAGGCGCCGCGGCTCGGAGGGCGTCGGCGTGGGCGAGCCCGGCGGGAGCGTGATCCCCTCGGCCAGCAGGCCGCCTTGCTGCTGAGGCGCATCGGGCTCGGCGAACGCGTACCGCAGGCCTTGCTCGGGCGAGGCCGCCGGACGGGCGAGCGCCTCGGCGTAGGCGGCGCGCACCTCATTCTCGACATCTGCGACTAACGCATCCCACTCGGTCTGACCGATAAGCCCGCGTTCGGCGCAAAAGCGCGCGAGTTTGGGGAGTGGATCGCGCAGCAACTCGGCGGCTTTCTCGGCGTCGCTCTTGTAGGCGGCCGTGTCGACGCCGCTGTGCGCACACAGCCGGGGCATGGTCAGATGGACAAGCGCCGGCCCGGCGCCCGTCCTGACGTGCGCGAGGGCTGCGCCGAGCAACGGCGCCAACGTCTCGGGGTCGGTGCCGTCGCCATCCCAGATCGTCAGATCCTTGAAGCTCGCCAGGTTCGCGCCGATGTCGCCGCCGGGTGTTTGCCGCCAGCCGCGGGTCGAGATCGCGAAGCCGTTGTCCTCGATCACGACAAGCACCGGGAGGCGCGATGTCGTGATCAGATTGAGCATCGCCCAGAAGCCCGACGACGCGACTGAGCCATCGCCGCCGTACACCACGGCGACGCTGTCGGATTTATCGCGCTCGCCCAGTTGTTCGACGCGATGCTGGCGGGCTGGGCGGCGCAGCAGACGGCGCGCCGGTTGAGCCCAGCGACGATC
>Ga0209573_1005827_pt1 | contig 10741 bp, 10 predicted proteins | sample TNRBio252014_DNA_FD_185870 | JGI IMG/M metagenome (GOLD analysis project Ga0209573, IMG submission 185870) | Wastewater treatment Type I Accumulibacter community from EBPR Bioreactor in Madison, WI, USA - TNR Reactor_6/25/2014_ DNA (SPAdes)... | ecosystem: Engineered > Bioreactor > EBPR >...
GCCGCCGGTCAGCGGCGCGGCCCGAACAGGGCCGTGCCCACGCGCACCAGGGTTGCCCCCTCGGCGATGGCGGCTTCCAGATCGTCGGACATGCCCATCGACAGGGTGTCCAGCGCCAGGCCAGCGGCGGCGAGTTGCTCTTGCAAAATCCGCAGCCGGGCGAAAGCCTGTCGTTGCGCGGCGAAATCCGCCGCCGGCGCGGGAATCGCCATCAGGCCGCGCAGTCGCAAGCGGGGCAACGCGACGACCGCGATGGCGATTTCGCCCACCTCCATCGGGTCCAGGCCGTGCTTGGTGGGTTCCCGGTCGATGTTGACTTGCAGGCAGACGTTCAGGGGCGGCAGGGATTCGGGTCGTTGCGCGCTCAACCGCTCGGCGATTTTCAGCCGGTCCACGCTGTGGACCCAGGCGAAGCGTTCGGCGATGGGCCGGGTCTTGTTGGCCTGGATCGGGCCGATGAAATGCCATTCCAGCGCCAGCGCCGTCAGTTCGGCCATTTTGTCCAGCGCTTCCCGAACGTAGTTTTCCCCGAAGCAGGTCTGGCCGGCGGCCGCCATGGCGGCGACGGCGGCGGCCGGCTGGGTTTTGCTGACCGCCAGCAGGCGCACCGCATCTGATGGGCGCTGAAAACGGCGTTCGGCGGCGCGGAGGCGGTCCCGCACGGCGCGGAGGCGGTCGGCGAAATCGGTGGTCATGGGGTCTGGATTCCCTGGGCGGATGACGCAGTGCAAGACTTGCGGTAGATATATACTAAATTTTGTAATTCGATTCAGCGGCGCGGCTCATCAGCGAGCCGTCATTCAACGCCCCAGCGGGAGCAATCGCCATGACCCTCGACGAACTGTTGACCTTTTCCGTGCAGAACAAAGCCTCGGACCTACATCTGTCGGCCGGCCTGCCGCCGATGATCCGGGTGGATGGCGACGTGCGCCGCATCAACGTGCCAGCGCTGGAACACAAGCAGGTGCATGGCCTGATCTACGACATCATGAACGACAAGCAGCGCAAGGACTACGACGAGTTTCTGGAATGCGACTTCTCGTTCGAGATTCCCAAGCTGGCCCGCTTCCGCGTCAACGCCTTCAATCAGAACCGGGGAGCGGCGGGCGTGTTCCGCACCATTCCCACCCTGATCCAGACGCTGGACGATTTGGGGTGTCCGGCGGTGTTTCGGGATCTGATCGATGTCCCGCGCGGCCTGATCCTGGTCACCGGTCCGACCGGCTCGGGCAAGTCCACCACCCTGGCGGCGATGGTCGACCATATCAACAAGAACGAGTATGGCCATATCCTGACCATCGAGGATCCGATTGAATTCGTTCATCAGAGCCAGCGCTGTCTGGTCAATCAGCGCGAGGTGCATCGCGATACGCTCGGGTTCAACGAGGCGCTGCGCTCGGCGCTGCGCGAGGACCCGGACATCATTCTGGTCGGCGAAATGCGCGACCAGGAAACCATCCGGTTGGCGCTGACCGCCTCCGAAACCGGCCACTTGGTGTTCGGCACGCTGCACACCAGTTCCGCGCCCAAGACCATCGACCGCATCATCGACGTGTTCCCGGCCGGCGAAAAACCGATGGTGCGCTCGATGCTGTCCGAATCGCTGCGCGCGGTGATCTCGCAGGCGCTGCTCAAGAAGAAGGGCGGCGGCCGGATGGCGGTGCATGAGATCATGGTCGGCGTTCCCGCCATTCGCAACCTGATCCGCGAGGACAAGGTGGCGCAAATGTACTCGTCCATTCAGACCGGTTCGGCCTATGGGATGCAAACGCTCGATCAGGCGCTGCTGGAGGTGATCAAGAAGGGATTAATCGGCCGCGAGGAAGCCATCTCCTACGCGCAGAACAAGGCGTCGTTCAAGACGATGTAAACGATCCCGCCACGCGCCGCCGCCTGGATCGTCGGGCCGAAGCGGCGCGCGAATCCAAGCCTCACGCCTCCCGTTCGTACACCACTTGCCCTTCCAGCAGGGTGTGCGTCACTCGCCCTGGCAGTTCCCAGCCGATAAACGGGCTGTTCTGGCCGCGACTGCGCAGGGCGGTGGCCAGCCAGTCCGCGTCCGGGTCGAACACGCAAACATCGGCGGGGGCGCCGACGCCGAGATGGCCGCGGTCCAGCCCCAGAATGCGCGCCGGCCCCCAGGTGAGTCGCTCGATCAGCGCCGGCAGCGGCAATTCACCGTCCCGCACCAGCCGCAGGCTCAACGCGAGGAGCGTATCCAGTCCCGAGATGCCCGGTTCGGTGTCGCCGAGAGGCGCCTGCTTGGCGTCCGGCTCGTGCGGCTGGTGGTCGGAGCAGAGCGCGCCCAGGGCGCCGCTGGCCAGGCCGGCCCGGAGGGCATCCCGGTCGCGCGATCCCCGCAGCGGTGGCTGGACGTGGCAGCGGCTGTCGAAGCCGGCCAAGTCGATTTCGGTCAGGTGCAGGTAATGAACGGCGACGTCGGCGGTGACCGGCAGCCCTTCGGCCTGGGCGCGCGCCACCAATTCCACCGACCGGGCGCAGGACAGCCGGCCAAAATGCACCCGCACGCCGGTGTCGCGGACCAGTTCCAGATCGCGGGCGATGACGCCGGTTTCGGCCGCCGCCGGAATGCCGGGCAGGCCCAGCCGGGTGGCGACTTGGCCTTCGTGGGCCAGACCGGAACCCAGCTCGGGATCGAGCGGGGTCAGGAACGCGGTCAGGTCGAAGGTGGCGGCGTATTCCAGCGCCCGCCGCAGGACGCGCGTATTGGCGATGGGGCGACCGCCGTCGCCGACGCCGACGCACCCGGCCTCCTTAAGGGCCGCCATTTCCGCCAGCCGTTCGCCGCGCAGCCGGTGAGTCAGCGCGCCCAGCGTCAGCACCCGGGCGTGACCGGCGGCCGCGGCGCGGCGGCGGATCAGTTCCACCACCGCCGGTTCGTCGATCACCGGGTCGGTGTCGGGTGGGCAGACCAAGGTGGTAATGCCGGCGGCGGCGGCGGCGCGGGTTTCGCTAGCGATGGTGGCTTTGTGCTCCAGCCCCGGTTCGCGCGGGCGGGCGCAGAGGTCAATCAGTCCGGGACAGACAACGCGGCCGCGAGCGTCGATCACCTGCTCGGCCTTGAAGCCGGCCGGCGGCTGGCCCAGGCCGGCAATTCGCCCCACGGCGACGTACAGGTCGGTGATAGCATCGAATTGATGGGCCGGGTCGATGACGCGGCCGCCCTGGATCAGGATGTGCATCAGAGGCTCTCTCCCGCCGGCCGGGCGTGGTTGCCCAGGGTGATGGACATGATCGCCATCCGCACCGCGATGCCGTTGGTAACCTGCTCCAGGATCACTGAGCGCGGCCCGTCAGCGACCCGCGAGTCGATTTCCACCCCGCGGTTGATCGGACCGGGGTGCATGACGATGGCGTCCGGCCTGGCCAGCGCCAGCCGGTCCTCGGTCAGGCCGTAGCGCTGGAAAAATTCCTGCTCGGTGGGCAAGAGCGCCCCTTCCATCCGCTCCCTCTGCAAGCGCAGCATCACCACCACGTCCGCGTCCCGCAGCCCCTGGCTGGGGTCGTAAAACACGCGCACCCCCAGCGTCTCGACCTGGGCCGGCAACAGGGTGCGGGGCGCGACCACCCGAATTTCGCCGGCGCCGAGAATGTTGAGAGCGTGAATCAGCGAGCGAGCCACTCGCGAATGCAGAATGTCGCCGACGATGGCGACTTGCAGGTTGGGGAAGTCCGGCTTGTGGCGGCGGATGGTGAAGACGTCCAGCATCGCCTGGGTCGGATGGGCGTGACGGCCATCGCCGGCGTTGAGGACGGCGATGTGCGGCCTAACGTGGCGGGCGATGAATTCGGCCGCGCCGCTTTGCTGGTGGCGCACCACGAACATGTCGCACTGCATGGCCTCGATGTTGCGCAGGGTGTCGAGCAGGGTTTCGCCCTTGACCGCCGACGAGGTGGCGATGTTCAGGGTCAGCACGTCCGCTGACAACCGCTTGGCCGCCAGTTCGAAGGTGGTGCGGGTGCGGGTGCTGGCCTCGAAAAACAGGTTGACCACGGTCTTGCCGTGCAGGGTGGGCAATTTTTTAACCCGGCGCTCGGCCACGCCATGCAGCGATTCGGCGGTGTCGAGAATGTCGGTCAGGTGACGGCGGCTCAGTCCTTCCACGGTCAGGAAGTGCAGCAGGCGGCCCTGTTGGTCCAGTTGGAAGTGGGTGGCGCTCATCTGTAGCCTTTGGCCTTTAACCTGTCCAGTTGGGATTGGATGGCGCTCATGGGGTAGTTTGCTGAATGATCAGTTGCAGCAGTTCGGGGCCGGTCAGTTGCACCTCCTGGTCCACCGGCAGCTTCAGCCGGGCGCCGACCACCTGGGCTTCAATCGGCAGCTCGCGGCCGCCGCGGTCGACCAGCACCGCCAGCAGCACCGAGGCCGGCCGGCCGTAGTCGAACAGCTCGTTCAACGCGGCGCGCACGGTGCGGCCGGTGTTGAGGACGTCGTCCACCAGCACCAGATGACGGTCGTCGACGTCGAACGGCAGTTCCGAGGGCCGGACCCGTCGATTGACGCCGATGCGGCTGAAATCGTCGCGGTAGAAGGAGATGTCCAGTTGGCCGAGCGGAGCGGCGACGCCGAGCCGTTGGCGCAGGCGTTCGGCGATCCAGACGCCGCCGGTATGGATGCCGACCAGCATCGGCTCGGCAATGCCGCGCTCGGCCAGCAGGTCGCGCAGTTGGCTGGCCATCGCATCGATCAGGGATTCGGCGTCGCGCATGCGGCGAGGCTCCGTTGGTGGTTGAACCAGCTTTCCAGGATGACCGCCGCCGCCTGGGCGTCCAGCGTGGGGTCGTTGCTCCGGCGGCGGCTGGCGGTCTCGAACTGGCGTCGCTCGGCTTCCCAGGAGGATAGCCGTTCGTCCAGCGTCGCCACCGGCAGACGAAAGCGGCCGTGCAACTGGCGGCCGAAGCGCAGCGCGGCCTCGGTCATCGCGCTGGCGGTGTCGTCGGCATGGCGCGGCACGCCGACCACCAGCCAGTCCGGTCGCCACTCGGCGATCAGCCGGGCGATGGCGTCCCAGTCGGGGCGCTGCTGGCGGGTGGTCAGGGTGCGCAGGGGGCGGGCCGCCCCGGTGATGACCTCGCCAACCGCGACGCCGATGCGGGCGCGGCCAAAGTCGAAGCCCAGCGCGACCCGGCAGGACGGCGTGGCGATCGGGTTCGAGCCGCGATCAGGCGTGGCCGGCATCGGCGGACAGCAGGTTCAAGTCGATGCCCAGCAGGGCGGCGGCGGCGAGCCAGCGCTGCTCGCTGGGCGTATGGAACAGAATGCTGAAATCGGCGGGGCTGGACAGCCAGGAGTTTTCCACCAACTCGCGTTCCAGTTGGCCCGGTCCCCAGCCGGCGTAACCCAGCGCGACCAGCAGGTGGGTGGGGCCTTGACCATCCGCCGCGGCTTGCAGGATGTCGCGGGAGGTGGTGATGCCGAGGCGGTCGGTGACGCGCAGGGTGGCGCCCCAGTGGCCGATAGGACTGTGCAGGACGAAGCCTTGATCGGGTTGCACTGGGCCACCGAAGTAGACTGGCATCTTCGTCAGGTCGAAGCGGTCGGTGGCGATTTCGAGATGGTCCAGCAGTTGTTCGAGCGAGAGATTGAGTGGCCGGTTGATGACCAGTCCCAGCGCGCCGTTGGCGTTGTGCTCGCCGATATAGATGACCGTCTGAAAAAAATTGGGATCGGCCAGCGCGGGCATGGCGATCAGGAACTGGTCGGTCAGATAAGTGGATTCGGTCATCGTCATAGTATCGGAATTCGTTCCGGCCTTGACAAGTTGCCAAGTCATTCTGGCCGATAGCGGGGCGCGTAAGTTGCCGCCAACCGGATGGCTTCCTCCATGCTCAACGCATTGGCCGCGCCCGTGCCCGCGAGGTCGAATGCGGTGCCATGATCCACCGAGGTACGGATGAAGGGCAAGCCAAGAGTAATGGCGATGGTACGCTGGAAATCCACCATCTTGGTCGCGATGTGGCCCTGGTCGTGGTACAGGGACAGCACGGCGTCGAACGCGCCGTTCAAGGCCAGGTGGAACACCGAATCGGCGGCGATGGGACCGGCGACGTTGATGCCCAGATCGCGCGCGTCGGCGATGGCGGGATCCAGTTCCCGGCTTTCCTCGTCGCCGAACAGGCCATGCTCGCCGCCATGCGGATTGAGTCCCGCCACCGCCAAGCGCGGATGCGGAAAACCCAGGGCTTCCAGCGCCTGGGCGCAGCGCTGAAGGTAATCCAGCACCCGTTGCCGGGTGACCAGTCGAATTGCTCCGGCCAGCGAGACGTGCCGGCTGAGAAAAAACACCTTGAGATCGAACACCTGGAACAGAGTGAGCGGATCGTGGGTTCCGGTCAGCCGGCCGAGCAGTTCGGTATGGCCGATGTCGCGAACGCCAGCGGCCTTGAAGGCTTCCTTGTTGATAGGCGTGGTGGCCAGCGCGTCCACCTGACCGGCCTGACACAAAGCCACGGCGCGTTCGATGAACTCGTAGGCGGCGCGGCCCGCCGCCGCCTGGATTTGGCCGAACGCCACCCGTTCGGCGTCCACGTTGGCCAAATCCACCAGATCGATGACGCCGGCCTGGTACCGACCCTGGGCGGGATCGGTCACGGTTCGCAGCGTCAAATCCAGGCCGGTGATCCGCAGTACGCGACGCAGTGCGCTTGCCTCGCCGATGACCAGCGGTTGCACCGCTTGATAAACGGCCGGATTCGCCAGCGCCTTGACCACGATTTCCGGGCCGACGCCGGCAATGTCGCCCAGGGGAATGCCGATGATGCTGCGTTTCACGTCGTTTGCCTCCGCGTGGCGCTGATGGGGTCTCGAACGGCGGATGGAATTCCCAGGACTCGGCGGTGGTCACAGGAGGGTGCGGCGCCGAACCGCGACGGTGATATACTTCACCGCTTTCGCAAACGGGTGGGTCCGGGCAGCGCGCCTGCCGCGACTGTCCTTATCGTCATTATGAATGAGTACCAGCATGGCAGAGAATCGTTATCTTTTGAACACGCAACTGGCGCAGATGCTCAAGGGCGGCGTCATCATGGACGTGGTCAACGTGGAACAGGCCCAGATCGCCCAGGAGGCCGGCGCGGTGGCGGTCATGGCCCTGGAGCGGGTGCCGGCGGACATCCGCAAGCAGGGCGGAGTGGCGCGCATGTCCGATCCCGGTTTGATCAAGGCGATCAAGGAGGCCGTCACCATCCCGGTCATGGCCAAGGCGCGCATCGGCCATTTCGTGGAGGCGCAGATCCTGCAAGCCCTGAAGATTGATTACATTGATGAAAGCGAGGTGCTGACACCCGCCGACGAGGAATGCCACATCGACAAGACCCGCTTCGAGATTCCCTTCGTCTGCGGGGCGCGCAATCTGGGCGAGGCGCTGCGGCGGATCGCCGAGGGCGCGGCGATGATCCGCACCAAGGGCGAGGCCGGCACCGGCAACGTGGTTGAGGCGGTGCGCCACATGCGGACCATGAACCGGGAAATCCGCCAACTGACCGCCCTGCCGGCGGAAGAAATCATGAGCTTCGCCAAGGTCAACGGCATTCCCTACGAGCTGGCCCTGGACGTGAAGAAGCTGGGCCGGTTGCCGGTGGTCAATTTCGCCGCCGGCGGCATCGCCACTCCCGCCGACGCCGCGCTGATGATGCAACTGGGCTGCGATGGCGTATTCGTGGGTTCCGGCATCTTCAAGTCCGGCGATCCGGCCCGCCGCGCCCGCGCCATCGTCAAGGCGACCGCCTATTTCAACGATCCCGAGCAACTGCTGGAAGTCTCGATGGATCTGGGCGAGCCAATGGCCGGGTTGGACGTGGCCACGATGGCCAGCGAGCAACGGCTGGCGGGACGGGGCTGGTGATGGACGCGGGCGCCGACCCCGGCGGGATCGGCGTGCTGGATTTGCAGGGCGGGGTGCAGGAGCACCTCGACCACCTGCGGCGGGTGGGCGTGGCCACGCGGCCGGTCAAGCGCGCCGCCGACTTGGCCGGACTGGCCGGGCTGATCATTCCCGGCGGCGAGAGCACCTGTCTGTCGCGGCTGCTGACCATTTTCGGCCTAGACGCGGCGATCCGACAGGCTTATGACCAGGGTCTCAAGCTATGGGGCACTTGCGCCGGGGCGATCCTGCTGGCCCGGGAAAGTGTCGGCGAGACGCCGTTCCTGGGGCTGATCGACATCGCGGTCAGCCGCAACGCCTTCGGCAGCCAACTCGACAGCTTCAACCGCGAGGCGCTGGCGCCGGCGGTGGCCCGCGAGCCGATTCCGCTGACCTTCATCCGCGCGCCGAAGATCGTGCGGGCGGGGGAGCGGGTGCGGGTGCTGCTGCGACTGGACGACTACATCGCGGCGGCGGAAGACGACCGGATTCTGGTCACGGTTTTTCATCCTGAATTAACGCCCAGTCTGGCGTTTCATCGCTACTTCGCCCGCAAGTGCGGCCTGAGCGTGGTCGGCGACGACGATGCCGGCCTCGATCCCGACTGGACGCCGCTGAGCTGGACCCGGTTCAGCTTTCACGCCTGACGATTCCTTAAATCCCCCACCCTCTTTGTTTGATATTTTTCCAGGGAAGGCGCGGAAGACGCGGAAAAAGGGAAAGAGATCGTATTTACTTGAAGGAATGTTGGAGGTCGGAAAGGGGCGTTCATGACGTCCTCCACTCGTTCCGACCGCGCCTGCCGAGGTCTTCGCCGAGTGGCTTCGTAGGGAATTGTAACGATACCGAAGTAATGCGATGAACGCCCAGCACGATTCAACCGACTCGCGAAACTCATACCCACGGGCGAAACGGCTGATTCTGCTGTTCGGAGCGATTCTGACCAGCTTGGTGGTGGGATTTCTCGCCTACGATTCCTGGGTCGATTATCGACGCACGCTGGAGTCGGCCGAACAACGCCTGACCGGTTACCGCGTCGCGTTGGCCGAACATGCGAGGACGACCTTCAACTCGGCCCAGTGGGTGCTCGACCAAGCTCGCGCCTACCTGGATCATCGCGAGTTGGCCGACTTTTCGGAGCAGGAACTCCGCAAGGTGATGCAGGCCCTCATCCAGCATTTCCCGCATATCGGCTGGATCAACATCGTGAACGCCGATGCGGTCAGCGTCGCGAACACGGCGGCGTACCCGGTGGATAAGACGCCTCTCGACTATCGCGATTACATGCGGTTCCATCGACAAAACGCATCGACGGACGCATTGTTCTTCGGCAAGCCGGAAGTGGACGTCTCGACCAAGCGATGGCGTTTTTTTATCGCTCGACGGTTGTCCTATCCGGATGGTTCGCTGGCCGGCGTGATCGGTTGCGCCTTCGATCCCATCTATTACGATGCCTTTTACCAGAAGCTCGATTTGGGCCGAACCGGGCGTTTTCTCCTGATTCGCGATGACGGGCAAATCCTCGTGCAGTCACCGTTTATCGAGGAGGCGATGAATGCGAATCTCGGCGACCGGCTCCTGTTCACGCGCCAGTTGCCCCGATCCCCTTCGGGGATTTACCGAAGCCCGTCCACCGGCTTCGACGCCTCGGATCGCATTATCTCCTATCAGCGGGTGGAGCCGTTCCCGATCGTCGCCACCGTGTCGATGACCTGGGCGGAGATCGTTGATCCCTGGCGACGGCGAACGCTGGCGAAAGTCGCCGTTGCGCTGGTCCCGTTGCTTGCCGCCGCGTGGCTGGGTTTTGTGCTGATCAAATCCTTGGCCCAGCGCGAGCGCGCTGCAAACGCGCTGGCCGAGAGCGAACGGAAATTCCGCGCGATCTTTGATCATGCGCCCTATGGCATCGCCATCAACAGCCTCGACGGAAAGTTTCTGGACGTCAATCCCGCCTGCGTGGAGATGAATGGACTGAGCAAGGAAGAGATGCTTTCGCGCCGGGCGAGCGAAGTGGCCCACGCGACCGAGGAAGAGACCGCCGCCATCCTGGAGGCATTGCGGCGCCGCGGCGTAATCAAGAACGTGGAAGCCACCGCGAAGCGTTCCAACGGATCGCTGGACCACGTCCTCTACTCCTCGGTTCTGGTGCAGATCCAGGGCGAGCCCCGGATTCTGTCCATGACCGTGGATATCACCGACAAGAAACGGGTGGAAGCGGCCCTCGAAGAAAGTGAGGTGACGCTGCGCGGTCTGTTCAACGCCGTGCCGGTGGGATTGGTCACCCTCCGCGATCGCGTGCTGCGCTCGGTCAACGAGCGGATCTGCGAGATGACGGGCTACCCGCGCACGGCGTTGGAGGGACACAGCTCGCGCTTGGTTTATGAGACGGACGAAGAGTTCCAACGGGTCGGCCAAGCCCTGTACGACCGACTCTGGGAAACCGGCTTGAACTACGTCGAGACGCGGTTTCGCCGAGCCGATGGGACCTTCCGCAACGTGTCGCTCCACGCCGCGCCCCTGCGACCCGACGATCCGTCCGCCGGGGCTGCCGTGGCGATCCAGGACATTACCGAGCAAAAACGGATCGAGGCGGCGCTGCGGGCGAGCAAGGAACGGTTGCGAAACATCGCCAACAACATTCCGGGCGTCGTCTATCAGTTCTACGCCCGGCCGACGGGCGAACTGGGGCTTTACTACTTAAGCGCGCGCGCGGGAGAACTTTTCGGCGTTACCCCTCGGCTGGAAGACGCCTTTGCCCAATTCGCCGCGCAGATCGCTCCCGAGGATCGGGAACTGTTCCTCGCCTCGATCAGGCAAGCCGTCGCCACGACGAGCCCTTGGGATTTCGAAGGGCGGTT
>Ga0209573_1005828_pt1 | contig 10741 bp, 10 predicted proteins | sample TNRBio252014_DNA_FD_185870 | JGI IMG/M metagenome (GOLD analysis project Ga0209573, IMG submission 185870) | Wastewater treatment Type I Accumulibacter community from EBPR Bioreactor in Madison, WI, USA - TNR Reactor_6/25/2014_ DNA (SPAdes)... | ecosystem: Engineered > Bioreactor > EBPR >...
ACGGCAGAGACTCGGCGCGCGATTCCCACTCGGATTGTAAATGCTTTTGCATGGTGCGGTAGGCGCGTTGCAAAATCTCGATATCGCTGCTGTCCTTCAGGAAATAATAGGTATCCGGGAAAAATATCCCTTCCGCGGCGGTTTCGGAAGCGCCGATCATGCGTAAAATCTCTGGCTCACCTAAATCAGTGGTGAGTTTTTTGATCAGCGGGTGTTCATTCAGAACTTGCCGTAATTGCGCGAATGTCCAACCTTCAATGAATCTCACCGCATTGCGCTTGGCATCACCGGAAGTTAAGTAGTTTAGAAGCGCCAGCTGAGTAACTGTTTCATTGAGCAGATAATCGCCTGCTTTGATTGCTGATTCTTGATCCAAGTAACGAGCAAGTAGAATGAAAGTCCACTTATTAAGAATAACCCCATCGTCTTCCAACTGCTGTGCAACCTGTTTTAGATTGCTGCCTGCGCGGACGGAAAACTCATAGGGTAGAGTTGGAAGCGTGATACTCGAATGTACATGAAGATAAAACCATGCGACCAGCAGCATGGCGATGAGCACACTAGTATAGAGAAGGCGTCTTAGCGTGCGCATGCATCGGATGAAAAAAATTACACGCTGCGGAAAACAAGCGTGCCGTTGGTTCCACCAAATCCGAAGGAGTTAGATAAAGCAACTTTGATATCCATATCCCGGGCAGCATTGGGAATATAGTCCAGATCACATTGCGGGTCTTGATTGATCAGATTGATCGTGGGCGGTGCAATTTTATGATGGATGGCCAGAACCGAGAAAATAGCTTCTACGCCTCCAGCAGCGCCGAGTAGATGACCGGTCATGGATTTTGTGGAGTTAACAGCCAATTTCCGCGCATGATCGCCAAAGCAGCGCTTAACCGCGATTGTTTCGGCAATATCTCCCAATGGGGTCGAAGTGCCGTGTGCATTGATGTAATCAACTGCAGTCGTATCAATACCTGCATTTTTGAGTGCATTGGACATGCAGCGCGCGGCACCTTCTCCGTCGTCGCAGGGTGCGGTCATATGAAAAGCGTCGGCGCTCATTCCAAAACCCGCAAGTTCGGCATAAATTTTCGCTCCGCGTTTTTTGGCATGCTCCATTTCTTCCAGCACCAAAACGCCAGCACCTTCACCTAACACAAAACCATCACGATCAATATCCCAAGGACGGCTTGCGGATTCCGGATGGTCATTTTGGCTTGATAAAGCTTTAGCGGCCGCGAAGCCTCCGATGGCCAATGGCGTAACACAAGATTCCGCGCCGCCACAAACCATCACATCGGCATCGCCGTATTCAATCATGCGCGCGGAATTGCCAATGCTGTGCGTCGCCGTTGTACAAGCGGTTACAATCGCAAAATTAGGTCCTTTATATCCATACATGATGGATAAATTACCGGCGATCATGTTGATAATCGTGCTGGGGATAAAGAAAGGTGAAATTTTACGCGGTCCCCCGGCATGATAAGCGGTGTCGGTATTCTCAATCATCGGCAGTCCCCCGATACCTGAACCGATATTCACGCCAATTCTTTCCGGATCGAGATGAGAAATATCGTCAATGCCAGCATTTTTTACGGCTTGGATAGCCGCTGCCATGCCGTAATGAATGAAAATATCCATCCGGCGAGCCTCTTTGGGCGAGAGGTATTGGTGAATATCAAAATCTTTTACTTCGCCAGCGATCTGTGAAGCAAAAGCGGATGCATCGAAACGAGTAATCCGGGTGATTCCGGATTTTCCTGAAATAATGTTATCCCATGCGCTGGAAATTGTGCTTCCTACAGGCGAGACGATACCCAGTCCGGTTACTACTACCTTGCGTTTGGACAAAATGACTCCGCGTGAATGTGCTTATCTTGTGAAGAAACTAATACTAATTCGTGGTGTGTGCTGTGACGTAGTCTATCGCTTCCTGGACGGTATTGATTTTCTCAGCTTGCTCATCCGGAATTTCACATTCGAATTCTTCTTCCAACGCCATTACCAGTTCAACCGTATCGAGTGAATCGGCACCAAGGTCATTAACAAAAGATGATTCATTTTTGACTTCAGCCTCGTTAACGCCCAGTTGTTCAGCTACAATTTTTTTAATACGCTGTTCAATATTTTCCATCTAGGTATTTCCTTATCAGGTAAGATAAACTCGATTATTTTAACAAATTTTCAATCTCAACAACACTGCAACTTGGGTAATCATTCTCCTTCGCAGATTCCGCATTTAGAGGTTAATCCATATACATTCCGCCGTTTACGTGAAGCGTTGCACCTGTAATGTAGCCGGCTGCTGAAGAAGCTAGAAAAGCCACGGCCGAAGCGACTTCTTCAGGGCGTCCTAATCTTCCCAACGGGACATGCTGGATCAGGTTCTGCTGAAAGGCATCGGCCAGTGAGCGGGTCATATCGGTGTCGATAAAACCCGGAGCAACGCAATTGACAGTGATATTACGGCTGCCGACTTCACGCGCCAGCGATTTACTGAATCCAAAAATGCCTGCCTTGGCCGCTGCATAGTTCGTCTGCCCCATGTTCCCCATCGCACCGACGACCGACGAAATGTTGATGATGCGGCCGTAACGGGCTTTCATCATTGCGCGAAGCACCCCGCGGCTTAAGCGGAAAACCGATTTCAAATCGGTTTCCATGATGTCATCCCATTCCTCGTCTTTCATACGAACAAGCAGATTATCGCGGGTAATTCCAGCATTATTGATTAATATTTCAACATCACCGAATTTTTCACGAATAGCCGCGATGGCGCTTTCGATTTGCCCGGCATCATTGACATTCAGTACCATGCCATATCCTTTGATTCCGGCTTTTTCCAAGTACTGGCTAATTGCGTTGGCGCCATTTTCACTAGTGGCTGTGCCAATTACCACTGCGCCGTGTTGACCGAGCTTAAGCGCTACCGCTTGTCCAATTCCACGGCTGGCACCGGTAACTAATGTTATTCTGTTTTCCATATCATTTCCCCATCATTACTAGAGCCATGACAATTTATTATTAATATTCATTTGGTCAATTAACCTTTAATTGATTAACAGCTTGCGTGATGGCTTCACTATCCGCCAGCGAGAGCTGCTGCAAATTTTGATCGATACGTTTGTTTAATCCAGCCAACACTTTTCCCGGTCCGCATTCGACCACGTGCGTGACGCCTGTAGCCGCAATAGCCCGGATCGTGTCGACCCAGCGTACTGGACTTACGAGTTGTTGCACCAATCGGTCTTTGATGGTTGCCGGATTGGTGTGAGATTTTACATCGGCATTGTGCAGAATTGGTAAGTCCGGCGCATGCAGCGGCACTTTTTCCAGTTGTTGTTTCATCTGTTCCGCGGCCGGCTTCATCAGCGAACAATGCGAAGGGATGCTCATCGGCAGCATGATCGCTCTTTTGGCGCCTTTCGTTTTTGCCAGTTCGATTCCTTGTTGAATGGCATTTTTGTGTCCGGCGATGACAACTTGGCCCGGAGCGTTGAAATTAGCCGGTTCCAGTGATTCGCTGTTACTTTGAGCGGTTATGTCGCGGCAGATGGTTTCGATGATTGCATCGTCCAGTCCCAGAATTGCCGCCATTCCGCCGGTGCCTTCCGGTACCGCTTGCTGCATTGCTTGCGCCCGGTAGCGAACCAATGCCAGCGCATCGGCAAAACTCAAAGCCCCGGCCGCGACCAAAGCCGTGTATTCACCCAGGCTATGCCCGGCGATGATCGCCGGTTTTGTTCCGCCAAGACCTATCCATGCCCGATAAACCGCGATTCCCGCAGTCAACATGATTGGTTGGGTATTGACGGTAAGATTCAAATCGTCGGCTGTACCATTACTCACCAAGGACCATAAATCTTGCTTGAGAATATCGGAAGCTTCTGAAAAAGTTTCTTGAATGACGGGTAACCCGGCGTAACCGTTCATCATGCCAACCGATTGCGAGCCTTGCCCGGGAAATACAAATGAAAATGTCATAAATCACCAGCGCAGTAACACTGCTCCCCATGTAAAACCGCCGCCGACTCCTTCAAGTAACAGCAATTGATCTCGCTGTATACGGCCGTCCCGTACCGCGATATCCAGCGCCAGCGGGATCGAGGCCGCGGATGTGTTGCCATGCTTGTCGACCGATACAACAACTTTATCCATCGGTAATCCTAATTTCTTGGCGGTCGACTGTATTATTCTGATATTCGCTTGATGCGGAATCAGCCAATCGATGTCGGTCGATTGCAGATTATTTTTCTCAACCGCTTCTTGCACGACTTCTTCGAGCACTTTGACGGCAAATTTGAAAACGGCATTCCCTTCCATATTGATGTAGGGATTGCCTTGCACCCTTCCACCGCTGATACACCCGGGGGCCGACAAAATATTGCTATGACTGCCGCTGGCATGGAGATGGCTTGATAAAATGCCGGGCTGATCGCTCTGTGACAGAACCACAGCTCCGGCGCCATCGCCGAATAAAACACAGGTGTTGCGGTCGTTCCAGTCGAGTATTTTGGAATAAATTTCACTGCCTACCACTAGGGCATTGCGGCATTTCCCGGAGCTGACAAACATGTCGGCCGTTGCCAGTGCATACACAAAGCCGCTGCAAACCGCCTGCACATCGAATGCCGGACAATTTTCAATGCCCAGTTTATTTTGCAAGATGCACGCAGTGCTCGGAAATATCATGTCCGGCGTTGTCGTGGCGACGATAATCAAGTCGATATCGTCACTGCTGACACCGGCAGCCTGCATAGCATTCTGGCTGGCATACAACGCCAAATCGCTGGCAACCTGATCATCGCGTGCAATATGACGCTGCGTGATGCCGGTGCGGGTTCGTATCCATTCATCACTGGTATCGACCATACGTTCCAGATCGGCGTTGGTGAGAATTTTTTCCGGTAAGTAACTACCTGTACCTGTGATTCTTGAATACATTTATCTGGCCAATTTAATTAGAAGTGGATTGAGCGTGACGGGAAAACTCTGCGACCCGCTCACTGATATGCCGCAGCATGCCGCCTCGCACTTCATCGGCGGCGCGTTTGATTGCGAAACTGAAGGCATATTTATCTGCAGATCCATGGCTTTTGATGACGATACCGCGCAACCCTAAAAAACTGGCGCCATTATAGCGGCGATGATCCACCCGGTGCTTGAAGGATTTGATTACCGGCATTGCAATCACGCCGGCCAACTTAGTCAAGAGATTCCGCTTGAATTCTTGCCGTAAATAAGTTGCCAGCATTTGAGCCAAGCCCTCAGACGTTTTTAACGTGATGTTTCCAACAAACCCATCACATACCACGACATCGGTCGTTCCTTTATAAATATCGTTACCTTCAACGTTACCATAAAAATTGAGACCGCTGCGGCGCAACAGCTCGGCAGCCTGTTTTACGACTTCATTGCCTTTAATTTCTTCTTCTCCGACATTGAGTAAGCCTACGCTGGGGAACGCTTTATTTTCGACTGAGGATACCAGCGAAGCACCCATGATACCAAATTGAAACAAATGTTCGGCAGTGCAATCGATATTGGCTCCCAAATCCAGAACGTAAGTATGGCCAGTGCTGGTGGGTAAAACGACTGCAAGCGCAGGGCGATCCACGCCGGGAATTGTTTTCAAGACGAACCGGGACGTTGCCAGTAGCGCGCCGGTATTGCCGGCACTGATACAAGCCTGGGCTTCCCCTGTTTTGACAAGATTGATAGCCACGCGCATCGACGAATCTTTTTTGCCGCGTAAAGCCGCTGAAGGCGATTCGTCCATGCCGACAACTTCACTGGCGGGGTGTAGGCGGATTCTCGGACCAAAATCCGCTTTGGCGGCGTGCAACTCAGCTTCAATCGCGTCGGGAATTCCAACCAGAATGATGTTAGCCTCGGGATCCTGCCGCAAATAATCCAGAGCGGACGGCACAGTAACATGGGGGCCATGGTCGCCGCCCATGCAATCTATTGCTACAGTGATATCCAATTTCGGTGCTCTTGAGACTCGGAAAAGCTATATTTCAATGCGGTTTGTAGCAATAGGGAAAGATTTAATCGTTTTTGGTTTTGACTACTTTCTTGCCGCGATAATAGCCATTAGGGCTGATATGGTGGCGTAAATGAATTTCGCCGGTATTAGGCTCAACGGCTAATGGAGGATCGGTCAGGAAATCATGAGAGCGATGCATGCCGCGTTTTGAAGGGGATTTCTTATTTTGTTGAACAGCCATGTAAATTACTCCTTAAACTTAGTTTGCTTTCTTTAGTGCCGCCAATGCCGAAAAAGGATGCGCGGGATGTGCCGGTTGCGGGTTGTCGTCCAGATGATCGTCGGTTGCTTCCAATTCAAGTGTGCTGCATTCGCCTTCGGCATGACGCGATGAAATGGAAAGACTCAGTATGACTTCTTCTTCGATTAAACTGACAACATCCAATTCAGGCGTTGCTAATATTGCTTCCACACTGTCATCATCATCCGCTTGATACAGTTCAAATTCATCTTTTGCAAGCAACAGGAATGTTTCAAGATCAACAGTATGAACTAATTTATCGAGACAACGCTGGCAATTCAGGTGAATTTTGCCATTAATCTGCAAATGCAAACCCGGTTTTTCGTTTTGATCAAACCGTCCGGTGATGCAGTAAATTATTTCTCCTTCCCGGTCAAACAGCAAGTCATGCAAGCGCGCAAGTTCATCCAACGGGATTTTATCATGGTGATTACCCGCATTTTTTACAAATTCGAGGGGATCGATAACAAACCGTACAGACATAAGGCGCGCATGTTATAGTTTTTAATCGTAAGTGTCAAAAAATACAAAAGGAAATTTTGAAAACACAACAGATTACTTCAACAATAATACTGGGCTCCGGTTCGATTTATCGCAAAGAATTGCTGCAACGATTACAAATTCCTTTTGATACCTGTAGTCCGCAGATTGAAGAAGCGCCGCTGGACGGTGAATTGCCCGGACAAACCGCTTGCCGTTTGGCTGAAGCGAAAGCGCGCGCAATTGCCGGTATCTATCCGCAAGCATTGATTATCGGTTCCGATCAAGTCGCTGCATTGGGTGACAAGCCTCTGGGAAAGCCATTGAATCACCGCAATGCAACCGAGCAGTTGTGCTTGATTCAAGGCCGGGAAGTGGTTTTTTATACAGCGCTTTGCCTTTTGAACAGCGCTACCAACCGGTTGCAAAGCCATCTCTCGCCTTACTATGTGAAGTATCGGCCATTGAACGATATGCAAATCGAACATTATTTGCAAATGGAACAACCTTATCAGTGCGCCGGCAGCGCGAAATCGGAAGGATTGGGGATTGCATTGATCGAAAAAATGACAGGCGATGATCCAACCGGATTGATCGGATTGCCGCTGATCGCTCTGGTCGATATGCTGAAGGCGGAAGGGGTGCAGATTATTTGATATGCATCAATAAAAGCGTTTTTATCGTGATAATCGTCAATTGCAAAGCTAGGCATAATGTGGAATGATTATAACAGAGTAAGATTTTCACTTATCTTTAACTGAGACATTCATGAGGAAATACAGAGCTTATCCGCTAATCGTTATGCTGGTTGTCAGCATATTGACGAACGGACTGAGCTTATCATTCCGCGGCGAAGTTTTCGCGCATGAACTGGATCATGCCCGCCATGCGTTTTCCGCTGATCCCGCAACACATCTGGAAATGCATCGGAACAACGTTTCCTGGGACGGTGTTGAATTGGATGCGGCAACGCATCTGTGTTTACATTCCGCAGGGCAATATCAACCGTTTTTCTTCAACTCCTTGCCTTCGGTGGCTGCACAGAATATAACGGAAGTCATGACCGTTTTCATTTCTGAAGCAGTTCCTGAAACAATCCCGGACTTGCCGCTCCGGCCACCCCGCATAATCTTTCCAAGCTAACGGCGTTTCGGCTGTTTACATGCTGGCTGCAAATTTTTAGTCAGCTACGGAACAGTTCAGTATGGCTCTGAACAAGAGCGTGACTCATACATGTTATGACTCTGCGGGAGAATTTCATGAATTTAAGCGACCTGAATTCCACACGGTGGGTTGCATACGGGCTGCGGGTTTTTCAGCTATGTCTTATCTTGATGTTGGCTATCCCATTGCGGATTGAAGCCGGTACCGACACTTTCAGCATTGCATCGGACCAATCCAATGAAAAATCGGCAGCCGTCCCGGTGCGTGATACCGGTGATTTGACGTTACGCGACGCGATCAACTTGGCTCTGACGCTTAATCCCGAATTGGCGGCATTCGCCAAAGAAATGAAGGCACTGGAAGGCGCGACCTTACAGGCCGGGTTGTTGCGAAACCCGGAACTCACAGCAAATGTGGAAAATCCGGGCAATATCCAAAAATTAAGCGGTGATGTCAATTCGCCGGATGCCGTGGCTCAAGAGGTGGTACAACAACTGACAACCATCCGGATCGGCCAGTTGATCGAATTGGGTGGTAAACGTGCAGCCCGGGTCGATGCTGCATTGCTGGGCGAGGAGCTGGCCGCAAGGGATTACGAGTCAAGGCGTGTCGAAATCATGGCGCGAGTAGCGAATTTGTTCACCGATGTGCTGGCCGGGCAGGAGCGGCTCAGGCTCGCTGAAGAAACCCGGCAGCTGGCGCAAACGGTGTTTGATACGGTAGTACGCAGAGTACAAGCGGGCAAAGTGCCGCCGATCGAAGAGACCCGTGCCAAGGTTGGTTTGTCGGCGACTAATATAGAATACGAACAAGCTTACCGGGATTTGGTTTCGGCGCGTAAGCGTCTAGCGCTGATGTGGGATAGTGCCAATCCGCAGTTTGAAAAAGCGCAAGGTGTTCTGGAAGTTGCCGTTCCGCCGCCGGATTTTCAACTGTTGCAGCAGCGAGTATTGGACAATCCGATGGCACTGCGCGCGATGAAGAATATCGAACACCGCAAAGCCTTGCTCAAAGTCGAGGAAACACGCCGCATCCCTAATCTGACGCTGAATGCCGGTGCGGTGCATCACGCGCAATTGGGCGGAACCACGGCAGTGGCAAGCGTGATGATCCCGTTGCCGCTGTTCGACCGCAATCAAGGAAATTTGAAAGAAGCGTACCACCGGGTCAGCAAAGCAGAAGATGAGCAGCAAGCAACGGAATTGCGGCTGAGAACCGAATTGGCGCTGTCGTATGAAGCAATGTCGGCGTCCTGGAATGAAATCAATATTTTACGAGACGAAATTTTACCGGGCGCTAAGAGCGCGTTTAACGTCATGCGTAGAGGTTATGAACTGGGCAAATTCGGACTGCTGGAATTACTCGATGCGCAACGCGTGCTGTTTCAGAACCAAGTGCTCTATGTGCGTGCGCTGGCCAATTATCAGCGCTTGGTCAATGACATCGAACGCCTGATCGCAGCGCCGCTTGAGAGTGTCAAGCCGGGAGCCAGAACTGGGCAGCAATTACCGGAGCTACCGTAATGAGGATAAACAACATGGTGAATAAATCGCGCTGGATGCCGGTACTGATCGTCATTGTCATCGGGATTGTATTGGCAGCAATGATTCTGACACTGGAGAAACCATCAGCAATCAAATCGGCTGAGAATGGTTCTGATGCCAATGGAAAGCCGCCGGCGTCTCTTCAAGAAACCGGGCCAAGAGGCGGTAAATTGTTTACCGATAACGGTTTCGGTGTCGAATTGACGATTTTTGAAAAAGGCGTGCCGCCGCAGTTCCGGGTTTATCTGTACGACAACGGCAAGCCGCTGGCGCCATCGGCAGCCAAGGTTTCCATCAACCTGTCACGTCTTGGCGCGCCGATCCAATTAATCAAATTTACGCCCGAGGCGGATTACCTGCTCGGCGATCAGATTATCGAAGAGCCGCATTCGTTCGATCTGGCGATTGTTGCCGAGCGTAATGGTCAAATTTATCGCTGGGGGCACAGTCAAGTCGAAGCGCGATTGGAAATGACCGGCGATATGCTGCATGCGATCGGTGTCGAAATATTGACGGCAGGTCCGGCGGTGATTCATTCGACCTTGAAATTGCCGGGCGAGATCGTGGTTAATCCGAACAGCGTCGTGCAAGTCGTGCCGCGTCTGCCGGGGGTCGTGGCGGCGGTGAATTACGAAGCCGGGCAATCGGTGAAAAAGGGCGACGTGATGGCGGTGATCGAAAGTCAGTTACTGGCCGATCTGCAAAGCCAGTATTTGGCTGCGCAACGCCGCTTGGCTCTTGCCAAGACCGTGTATGAGCGGGAGAAACAATTGTGGCAGGAAAAAATTTCCGCTAAGCAAGATTATCTGGCGGCGGAATTGGCATTTAGCGAAGCCCGGATTGCATCCGATCTGGCGGCGGAAAAGCTGCGCGCCCTGGGGGTGCGGCCCGAACCGGGATTGCCTGCCAAGGACCTGACGCGCTATGAAGTGCGGGCGCCGATTTCAGGACTCATTCTATCGAAAACAGTCGCCCTGGGCGCAGTGTTCAAAGATGATATGCCGATTTTTACCGTGGCTGATATGTCCAATGTCTGGACCGCCGTGACGGTTTATCCGAAGGACTTGAGCGTCGTCAGAACCGGCCAGAAAGCGCGCGTGACAGCGACCGCTTACGATGTCGAGGGCGAGGGTGTCGTCACGTACATTACCACGCTGATTGGCGGCCAGACGCGTACCGCCACGGCGCGGGTGATTCTCGATAACCCCGATGGCCGCTGGCATCCGGGTATGTTCGTCAGCGTCGAACTGGTATCGGATGAAA
>Ga0209573_1005829_pt1 | contig 10738 bp, 9 predicted proteins | sample TNRBio252014_DNA_FD_185870 | JGI IMG/M metagenome (GOLD analysis project Ga0209573, IMG submission 185870) | Wastewater treatment Type I Accumulibacter community from EBPR Bioreactor in Madison, WI, USA - TNR Reactor_6/25/2014_ DNA (SPAdes)... | ecosystem: Engineered > Bioreactor > EBPR >...
AGAGGGCTGAGACGATGGCGCTAAATAAATTGAAGGTGCATTCAGTTCTTGATGCCGCCGTTCAATGCATTCGTGCAGAACTTGGCGCTTCTTTTCGTTGAAGAGTTGCGTGGCGTATTCGTAGAGGGCGATGTCAAGCTGATTGAGTTCCTCCAGACGACGGATGATCTTGGGGTCAACTTCGCTGAGTTTGGGGCGCTTGCTGGTAACATTCTCGCGAGGGATTTCCTTAGCTGGGGGCCAACCACATTCGTAGCAAAGAATATCAACAAATTCGCTAAACTGATGAAAAACGCCCACTAAGTTATAATTTAGTAAGGCTTTTTTTGCAAGTTCAAGTTGTTTAACTTCATCAAGTTGATCTGTTCCATTCCATTCGAGTTGTAAATAATGGTGCGTTTGATAATTAACAATTCGGTCTAAAAGAGTAGAATCATCAGTAAATGCATAATCCATCAAACCAATATTTCTAACTTTATTTTTTATTACTTGATGAGGAACGGTGTTGTTGCTTAAGTCATTTTTTTTATAGTAAAATTCGGAAATAACTCGATCGATAGGATTTCTTAAGATAGTCATATGTGAAATGTTTGATAAAAGATTATCCTTTGGCATAAACCATATATGGCCACTGACACAGTCAAAATCTGATCTCAATAAAGAAATTGCCTGATTATAACTAATTGATTCTATCTGGTTTGAAATCTGAGTTAAAAAATAACTTAAGATCAAGTGAATACTAGTTCCTCCACATTTTGGTATATGATCAAATATGATTTTATTATTAAACATTAGATGCGCCCTATTTTAGATTTCACTGAGGAATACTGCCCAAAACTTTACAGGTAGAATCATTTCGGCACAGAGTCATAGATTTTTTTTCGGAAGTAGTCTGTAACCCAGTAAGGTAACTCATGATTAACTCGAGAATTGGATGACATCTGAAGCTTTGGTTTTTTATTTAGAATATCTAAATATTCACTTGCTACTTGACGTGGATCACAAAATTTTTGAACATAGTTTTTTGCATTTGAGCCTACATTTTCCCGATATTTTTTATCAGTTATCAATTTAGTAATTGCTTGAGCAATTTCATCAACTTCAGTAGACCCAAAACCCACTTTTATTACAGCATCATCAGGTAACTCTGAGAAACAAACATGATTAGTTACAATAACTGGTTTACCAAATGACATCGCTTGTATAAGGCTTGCGGATGATTCACCCATACTAGGATAACGAAGATTTACAACAATATCTACCATACTCAAGTAACGATTAAAATCTTCATCAGTTGTAAATCCCAGATCAACTGTATGGTTAGATAATCCAAATCGATCGATTAAATTGCTAAAACTATCTCCTCCTTCCCCAACGATCAATAGCTTGAATTGAATTTTATTAGAAGTCCGCTTTATTTTTTTGAGTGCTAATAGTAATTTATCTACTCTTTTAGTAGGCACTAAAAAACCGAAAATTCCTATTAAAACTTGATTTTCATTAATTCCAATTTTTCTCAAACTAGAAAAGTTATTAACTGAAAAATATGAAAATTGGTTGGGATAATACAAAAGATTAACTATACCTAGGCAACCTGAATATCCACTGGCTCTTATAAGTTCTGCTGTTGATCGACTATGAACAATGATCTGTTTAGCGTTGTCTAAAACCCGTTTGAAGAGTGGGTATTTTTCTGGGTTTTCTCTAATAACATCCCATATTTCTGAAAGTCGTTCTAAGCCATAGTTGTAACAAAACTCCTTAATTAAGCTACCAACTCCCATACTTGCAAAAAAATGATATAAAACCGCATCATGCAAAACTACTGTTCCTGAATACTCCAGAAAGACTCTGTAAATATCTATATGATAAGGACTATTGCCTAAGTGATAGACAATCGCATCAAATTTTTTTAGATCTTTCAAAGTGTTTGGGTTATTAATGAAATCATTAATTTTTATATCTAAATCAATTTCAGATGGACCTGCATGGTATAATTCTATTTCCGATATTTTTGACAAATAGGGAACTAAATGACGAGAGTAAGTAGCAATTCCGGTCCTCAATGGAGGGAGAGGTGAAAAATAGGCAATTTTCATGAAAGTAATCTCTCAATTACATAATCCCATGATATATTTTTTTCAAGGATACTGTGATAGCCAGCTTCCCCCATTTGTGCAGCCAATTTTTTTTTGGCAAAAAGATGATCTAACTTTTTAGCGATTTCTTCAGCATCAGGATTAACAATAAACCCATTGTGACCATCTACAACAAACTCGAGAGGACCACCAGAATCGTGATGAGTAATTATTAGTTTTTTAGCAAAAAAACTTTCTAAAGTCACATAGCCATAGTCTTCCTCATAAACACCATTATAAACTGCTAAGCATCTTGCATACAAATCAATTTTCTCAGATTCACTGACGGCACCTAGTAAATGTACCCGATTACTCAAGCTACGTTGTTTAATCATTTCAATAATAGACTGTCCATATTGACCTTCGTGTGAACCTATTAAAACCAAGTTGACCGGATACTGGGTTTTTGAGATAGCCTCAACAATTAAATGTTGGCGTTTTATTGATACGAATCGTCCTGGATATAAAATGAAATCACCAAATTCTTTGCAATAGAAATTCTCATAGCTTGAGGGAGGATGATAAAGAGGTTCAGCATCAATTTGATTATATTTTTTGAGACGCATAGAAACATTTTTAGAAATAGTAAAAAGAGCATGAAATTCGCGTAGCAAAATATCGTCCCATCGATGAATTTCAATAGTTATGTTGCGCCCTATTTCAGTTTGGTGAAGATCACCATAAGGTGTATCATATAATTCATAAGCTTGACGATGTTGATGTAGTATCCAACCGACTTTATTAGAGTGCTGGATATAGTAAGCAGGAAATTTCATCGATATTATTTTGTCTATTTTAATGCCATTGGCTTCTTCAATGTCAATCAATCTTGCCATGCACATGGTATCTAGTATCCTTTCTGGAGGGTACCATTTAAAAGGGATAGCAATAATATCAGCTTCATATTTACGTGCTATCAACGCATTTCTCAAAGAAACAGCAAGGATTTCCGCACCACCTGTAGTAAAGGGTATTTGAACAGTGACAATCCCGATCTTCATACTAACCTCCGTAAAATTGGTTCTATGGTACTAATAAACAAATTTTCTAGTACTTCTTGGCTAAATCGCTCCCAGACATTCTTTAAACCGTTAATTAGCAACTTTTCACGCAATTCCTTATTAATAATAATTTCATGAATCGCTCTTGCATATAACTCGAAATCTTCTTCGATAATAGGGTAAGGCAATACTACTTGGTTAGGGCCAGTTGTTTCATTCAATCCACAAGCTCCAACAGTGATAACAGGCAACCCCGCAGCTTGAGCTTCGATAATTGGGACACAAAAACCTTCTTTTTCATTAATATTTAGATAAACATGCGAAGATAAAAATAAATCATCAAGTTCTTCCTGATTTCTAATATGAGAGATGATATCAACTTTTTTTGATAGCCCTAATTTAAAAATTAATTGCTCAGTTTCTTGGTAATATTCTTTGACTCTTAACCCGTTGTTATTAAAAACGATCTTCAATAAAACTTGATCTGAAAAAATAACACAGTACATTGCCAATACTATCAACAAATTTAGATGTCCTCCACCTGGAGTATGGCGTCCAATAAATAAAATTTGGACAATGTCTTTTTTCTCAATAAAAGCCGAATTCGTCTTTTTCATCAGCACATTAACTCTGTTAAAAGGAGGAACTATTTTAATAGTTTTTTCTGAAATTCCACAGCTTTTTAAATCAATCAAATTAAAAAGGGAGTCTGCTTGCCATAGTCGGACATTAGAAATTTTTGCCAAACTGGAAATTTGATCGATCCCTTTTTGGCAGTTATCTACATATAAATGGGAGTAGGATTCAAAGAAATATGGTGGGGTGATACTGTGGAATTTAATAATAATTGGCTTAGTGAAACTACTGAGAAAATGCTCTCCATCTTCCCAAAAGATACTATGGTGATAAATAAGAAGATCATATTGATCATTGATATATCTTTGATTCAAATTTGTACCAACTTGATATTGATCTTGGATACTTTCGTGTATAAACTCTCCTAAAAGCCAACAACTAAACCCCATCTTAGTAAGCAAGTTATATGTGCCAAGGATGTCATTACTTACGGCATCACCGATCATGATGAAGCGGTGACAAATTCCAATTCTCTTCATTTAAGTTTCTCTTTTGGCTCAATATGGACTCCAGTCAGTTCGCCTTGTTAGGCTACTAGCAGTTCCAAGAGAGGTCTGAGCAGGCCTTTGCCCCGGAGGCGGACGTTATGGACGAATTGAAAGAAGCCCAGGTACAGCGGCAGTTTTTCTTGCGAGATGCCCCGATGGGGCCGCAGCCAAGAGCGCAACAGCGACCAGAAGCCCTCGGCAGTATTAACATGAATCTCATAGAAGCCGTCCCCGTCTTCGTCGCGGGCGTATTTCGCCTCGGCTGTGACACACAGTACGGTGATCAAATCCCCATTCCGTCAACCGCTGGTAGATGTCGTACTCATCGGTATGAACGCGGGTTCCCGGGGCGATAAACCGCTCGATCAGCGGGCGAATCGTGGCTTGTTGGACGTTGTCCAGCATCCGCACCATCACCGCCCCGCCCCGTCCCACTGGATCATCCCGAAAATCGGCGGCTTTTCTTTTTCCAAGGTACCCCGGCCTCGCGCCCCCTTCAGCCGGCGCTGCCGACCCCGGCGATCTTTTTTTCACTGCTTCCGGATGCCCTTGATGCCCAGCCACCCCATAGACCTCGTCGCATTCCACTTCCCCCGACAGGGTCGGTTCGGGTTGGCGAGCGACGATGCCGTGGCGCAGTGGCTCGGTTATCCGCTGCACGTCGTCCGGATTCAACCCCAATTCTTGGGCGATCTGGGCATTAGACAAGTTCAACCCCATGAAATACAAACATAAAATACATACTCGTAACGGCGGGTGGTGGCCCGCCAACACCGTCCCGGTCAGATCGTCAAAATAGCGATGGCACCCTTCACACCGGTATTTTTGTCGCGCCGGCTGGGTCGTATCGTGACCCTGCTTCGTCACATTCGCCGCCCCACAATGGGGACAGCAGACCCCGTCAGGCCAGCGCAACTGGCGAACGGTTTCGTAGCACTTGACATCGTCCAGCAGATTTTGAAGGTTATCATCGGCAGGGGACCTGGGGTGCGGCGGTTTAGAGCCTGCTCAGTGTAGCCCCTTGCCCCCCGTTGGAGCGAGCTGTCTTCAACAGTCTGGAATCCATATTGAGCCTAATTTTTAATTGGATCATACCATGAATTACTTTTTCGAGACAGGTTCTAAGGGTTAGACAAATCATGTAGTTGAAAAATCAGGTGGTTGAAAATTCCACAACCGGCAAAGGAGCTCTATATGCCTAGACCATCCAGTTTAGGGAAGTTTTTCTATATGCATATCACTCAAATTAAAAGCTAGCTTTCTAGTGTCACCATTGCCGGGCAATTGCGCAGGTATATCAGTTTTAAACTGCAATCGATTCTTGCCAGGCTGCAAGTTTAAATAGATATTTGCTAATTGTGGTTCCCAAGATTTTAAATGAAATTCCATTTCTTTTTGATCAATACTACAATTAATAAATACATGGCGTAGTGATAGCGTATGTAAATTAAAAGTTAGTTTTATATTTACCATTTTTTTGCTTTTGTTATGTAACCATAGTTCAGCATCCCCACTAGACCATACAGATTTACCTATTCCCCCCTCCCATCCATAAAAACCTTCCCCCAAGATAAAAGATGGTGGAAACACGACGGGTGTATTTCCGGTCGGTTGCATGGAATAAAAGACTAGATTGGCATCTTCGCTAAAAATAGGCTCAGTAGGAATAAGTAATTTAAGTTGACTCTCCAATTCAGCCGCACGATCTTTAAAAGCACGGCGGTCAATGTAAGTGCCTCCAAAACCTGAAGCAGCAATTTTTTGAATTTGCTCCTCAATAGGTAGTAGACTCATAGCTTTTAACCAAAGATCGCTTTCCCGACCTTCCATTGCTCCGTAACTCCACTTTAGAGTTTTTGAATGCAGGTAACCACGAATCAGACCGTAAGAACCTTCTTGGTATAAAGACCCTCTTTCAGGAAATTCTATATAGGGCAACTGATAAACCATGGTGCCTGGAGATACTGACTCCTCAACTCTCTGAATAAATCGAGCATCACTTTCATATTCTTGCTTAATTTTAGCGTAGTTTGGAATAAGTGTAGGAGACGTCTGATCTAGAATTCCGATCATTAGTATTAATATTCCAGCTATCAAATAAGTCGATTTAATTTTAAATTTTTTGTCATCTATAGCTTTTTGTAAAGCAACCATAAAAGCAGTTATTGATAAAAAAGCGATAAAAACACTAATTCGATTATAGCCTCGGATCATTGGCGATATAAATAAGGCAAACAGCGTACCTAATCCACCAATTGTTCCTAATAAAAAACAAGCCAAATTTAAATTAGCTAATTGAGGAATAAGTTTGATGCCAGATAGCGTACGTTCCCTTATGAAGATGCTTGTTAAAAGAATAAAGAAGCCAACAGTTCCAACCAACCCTAAGGTTGCCGTGGCATTTTCATTGACCACTGGCGCACTCCTATTATAATTTTCTGTTTTTTCCGAGAAAAATTTTATTCTGTGCGCAGCAGAGGGTAACACTAGCTGGCTAATGCGTAATCCATATATTTCTGCTTCTGCCGGATGGCGGTCAGCAACTTCTATATTTTTTTCATTACTCATTTTATATAAAATATTCGGCGCGAGATTCACCGCAAGTGTTGCATAGATTACTCCAATAAAAAATAAAGCCTGTTTAATTTTAAAATATTTCCCCAGCTTCAATGAATATATCGCTGAAAAAACCAAAAGAACAGACGCAAAAAATGCAAAATATAACCCAAAAGAAGCACATATTATTAGCAGCAATATATCTTGCCAACATATCAATTGATTTTCATTTTCATCAGACATTACTTTGCTGCAGATAAGCACATAAATTGGAACTGAAAAATACCATGTATAAAACAAATGAGGTAAACGAAGGAAGTGGAATGGGATAAATGTAAATGTAATTGCACCAGAAAATGCAAAAATCTTAGCCACTCCGAATCTGCGTAGAACTATATAAGAAACAGATGCTACGGCAAAAAAGCTTCCTAGAAAAATTATATTATGTATAAGCCCATGGTTGTCAGAAAAATAACTTATGATTTTGATAAGAACTAACATACCTCCATCTGGTATTGGAAAATCATAAAATTCTGAACCGAAAGGCGCGCCTAAGTAATCGTTGAAAAGATACCAACCATTTTCTAATACTGATTTAATAATAAGAATATTAAAATAGCCATCACCTGAATAAATAAATGGTATGTCTAGATCAGACAAGCTCACTTGAAGAAAATAAATTGCTAAAAATATAGAAAATAACCCAGTGAAAAGTGATTCAAGAAAAATTGATTTTTGACCATAATATCTCGGTAAAAAAAGGATTAAGAATTTTTTTTTCATATAAAACCCTAATCATTAGCTTTGGCTATGGCAAAAAGCCACAGCCCAATTGGGAATCTAATTTTCCGTGATAGAAATGCCTCAACTCGCAATGTTGCTGAAAATGGCACTGACAGAATCGGAGGTAAATCGCCAATCTCAACATCAGTCTTCTTCTTTCCAAGCTTGGCCATGATTTTTTCTTTCATACGTGCAAACAACACGAATGGAAAAAGAAAAAACATGAAGTAGCTCATTTGCAGTACTTGATAGCCACTTTCCTCTAACGTAGTTCGGAGAGTCTCGTTTGTGTATCTTCGATAGTGATGCAAAATGCGGTCATGATCACTGTAGAGAAACTGGCAAGCTGGGACACTCACCAATAGAAAATGCTTGTGTACAGCCCTCTTTCGTAGCCGACCAAGAAATAACTTGTCGTTTTCAATATGCTCTAACACGTCAAACATCGTGAATAGTTGCACGTTTTGACATTCATCAAGCTCAAAAACATCCTGTTCAAAAATGGCCTCAGCGATACCGCGCCCTCTTGCTCGACGGGCTAGAATTACAGATGGCTCTACACCGATAACTCTCCCATATCCCGCAAGGGCATCGAGATTTCCTCCTGATCCACAGCCAATATCCATTATACTAGATATTGTGCTGCAATTCGTTACACGCTTTGCATACTCTCTGATGATGGCCTTGCGCCCAAGTACCCACCACAGTCTGTCTTCGATAAGTAGGCTCTCCGCATCGGGCATGGATTCCAACGCATGATCCTGTATTGGCAATTTATTGTTCATGATTTTTCACCAGATGTTGGTAAACGCAATGTATTGGCTGTAGCGGCTGAATCCAAAGATCTGTAGCTTCTTTTTTCAATCTTTTAAGATATTTTCTATTATATACATAGGTTTACTTTTAATATCATCGTAAATTCGCCATAAGTATTCGCCAATTACTCCCAACATTGCCATAATCAGCCCGCCAATGAGTAATACTACAATCATTAATGGAGCCCACCCTTGAAATGGTGTTTTATGAACCAACCATGTGTAAAAAATTGTTATTGCGTAGATTACACCGAGCAATGCGGTGATTCCCCCAAGCGCTGACATTATACGTATTGGAAGATAGGAAGAATCCAGAGCCAAGTCAATAAAATACTTAAATTTTTTCGAAAAAGACCAGCCAGATTTTCCAAATTGGCGTTTTTCACGAACGTATGGGATAAATGTAGTTTTTAGTCCTAGCCATAATATATCTCCTTGAAAAAAGCGATGCCGCCCTCGAAATTCATTTAATATGTCTACAGCTCTCCTATTAAGCAAAAGATAATCGAATCCGCCAGCCGGCATATTATGGTTTGATTTTTTAGCTACAAAGTAAGCAATTTTTGAGAAAAACTTTGAAGCAGTATCATCTTGACGCTGCTCTCGATAGGCAATTAATATCTCGTCACCCTGTTCCCATTGAGCAATCATCGTTGACATTAGCGAAACTGGATCTTGGAGGTCCGCTGATATAGTGATGACAGCATCTCCCTTAGCAATCTTGTACCCGGCAAGTATCGCAGCAAGTTGACCAAAATTCCTAGAAAGTTTGACAACAACAACAATTTTTGGATAGCTTTCATGTATCGAAAGCAGTTTTTCATATGAACCATCGTTTGAACCATCATCAACCAGTATGATTTCCAAATGATGCTGCGAAAATGATTCTGAGTGGGTTTTAAGTATCCGTTGGCAAGTTTCTTCAATGGTTTCTTGATTGCAAAAAACTGGAATTACAACTGAAATCAGTTTTCTTGAATTTGTCTTTAACATGCCAACCCCCGCCGGTAGAGAAAGACTCTTGAATTAACACCTGAAACTAAAATTTTTGTGTCCAAGATAAGAAATCGCTGTAGTTACCAAAACTGCGATTGCCTGTGCAATATTAGTTTTCAATTCAAGCTTAATCAGTAGGGTGAGTAAAATTGCATTGATTCCCAGTCCGGTTAAATTTACAATAAAAAAACGCCTGTATTCATAAAATACAGGTTCCTTTGATTGAAAAACGACTAGACGCTGCATCCAATAGGCATGGGTCACAGAGATAATATAACTCACTGCCAATATCATAAGGTAATGCCAATTTTCTCCAAGAATCAGGTTTAGCATGATAAAGATTAGGTAACCTATCATTGTATTGTATCCACCAACGAATAGAAATTTTACAATCACTATGATTTAGCTCAAGATTAACATGAAATTAGCGATTCCCTAGTTGTTCTTCCAATAATTTAATTTCCAGTTGCAACAAATCACGTTTTCTTTCTTTAATAAACTTCACAGGTATTCCTGAATAAATTCCAAAAGGGCGGCAATTTTTCGTGACAAAGCTCAAAGCACCAACCGCTGCGCCCTCTTCAATTATAATGCCCGGTAATATAACAGAACCACTTCCAACAATGACATGTTTACCGAGTATGACATCTGCGTGAGAAACATTGGTATATTTAAATGGCACCATTGGGTTAGTTAAAAACTGACCGCTATAATCATCATTGCTAGAATAAATAGAAACCCTTGATGAGAGATTACAAAAATCAGATAGTTTAATTTTTCCAGCTCCAATTAAGGAACAAAATGGAGCAACATGAATAAAACTACCAATATCTATACCTCCCTGACCTGCCGATAAAACACAAAAATCATCAATCCTTACATTATTATTTATGGAAATCTTTGCACAATTATAAAGAGATGCTTGCCTAGATATTAAAACATTTTCACCTACTTTAGCCAGCCCAAGCGTTAGCAGTTCATCACGAGAATAATAAGCCATTAAACATACCTCGAAATTAGTTGTATCACCCGTTCTTGATCGCTAAGTGTCAGTTTTGGGTAAATCGGCAAACACAGCACTTGGTCAGCAACTTTTCTTGCTTCAGGCAAATGGCTCACTGTCGCCGATGGTAATCCACGATACATTGGCATATCACTAATCAAAGGATAAAAATAACGACGCGCATAAATACCTTCATCTCGCAATTTCTCATAAAGTACATCACGAGGTAATGAAAATTCTTCTTTAATGAAAATAGGAAAGTACGAATAATTAAGTTCGGTATCTACCGGCTTAGCCAAACAATGTATGCCTGGTATGCCAG
>Ga0209573_1005830_pt1 | contig 10737 bp, 11 predicted proteins | sample TNRBio252014_DNA_FD_185870 | JGI IMG/M metagenome (GOLD analysis project Ga0209573, IMG submission 185870) | Wastewater treatment Type I Accumulibacter community from EBPR Bioreactor in Madison, WI, USA - TNR Reactor_6/25/2014_ DNA (SPAdes)... | ecosystem: Engineered > Bioreactor > EBPR >...
CGGTTTGCGGGCGATCTCGGTCACCAGCGCGACATTCTCGCGCGCGGTCAGGCTGGGCACAAGGTTATAGAACTGGAAGACAAAGCCCACATGGTCGCGGCGAAACAGCGTCAGTTGCGCATCGCTGGCACGGGTCAGTTCCTGCTGGCGAAAGAACACCCTTCCGTCCGATGGGCGGTCCAGCCCGCCCAGAATGTTCAGCAGCGTCGATTTGCCCGAGCCCGAAGCGCCCAGCAGCACGACAAATTCCCCCTCGGCCAGCGAAAGGTCCACGCCGCGCAGGGCCTGCACCTCGACAGTGCCGGTGCGATAAACCTTGGTGACGCCTTGGGCGCGAAAGACAGCGGCGGGTTGCATGGGAGCCATCCTGCCACGGATCGCGCCCTTGTGCGTTGATTTTGCGCAAGCCTCAGAAGGAAACGACCTGCCCGCGCCCTTCGGCCTCGGCCCGTGTCAGGATGTGCTGCGCCACCGCCAGATCCTGCGCGACGATCCCGAGCGAGCGATAGAGCGTGATCGCCCGTTGGCTGGAACGCCCCGCGGCCCCCGCCAGAACCGCGCCGATCTCGCCCTTGAGATGCGCGTCTGTGATGATCCCGGCCTTGAGCATGTCGACGATTTCGCCCGCCTGCGCGCGCAGCGAGGGCAGATAGTCGCAAAACACCTCCGAGCGTAGCACCACAGCGTCATCCACCTCGCGTTTGCTGGCAATCGAGGCGCCGACCACATTCAGATGCTGACCGGGTTTCAGCATGTCGCCCAGCAGCACCGGAACCGCCGAATTGGTCACCGTGCAGAGGATGTCGGCGCCCTGAACGCCCGCGCGCGCGTCCGTTCCGTGGCTGATCGCCAACCCCGGATGATTGGCAGCGGCGTGGGTGGCAAAGTCCGCGGCCCTCTCGGCCCTGCGCCCCACCACATGCAGATGGCTGATCGGCCGCACGGCCACCATCGCGGTCAAATGGTGCTCGGCCTGCTCGCCGGTGCCGATGATCGTCAGACGGCAGACATCCTCGCGCGCCAATGCCCGCGTCGCCACCGCACTGGCGGCGGCGGTGCGGATCGCGGTCAGCAGGCCTGCATCCATCATCGCCACCGCGCCGCCGGTCTGGGCCTCGAACAGCACCACGGCGCCGCGATGGCCGGACAGGCCGCGCGCGGGATTGCCGGGAAACAGACTGACCAACTTGACGCCGTAACAGGCCGGATCGCCCAGCGCGCCCGACATCACCCCCATCAGATTCGCCCCGCCCACCGGAACCACATGGCGCAAGGGTAATTGCGCCTGACCGGCCGAGACCGTGCGCATCACCTGATCGACCACGCCGATTGCCTGATCCATCGGCAGCAAATCCGCCACATCGGCGTTCGACAGAATCCTCATGCCTCGAACACCCCGGCGTTGTCGGTCCAGCCCTGCAGAGGCGCCAGACCCAACCGGGCCTTGAGCAGGTCGCTGTAAAGGTCCGGCCGCAGCAGATAGGGGAAATGCCCGGACCACAGAAAGCGGAACACCGGCGCCGGGGCATTGCGGGCGCGCACCGCCTCGCGCATCGGCGGCGGGATCAGCGGGTCGTCGAGGGTCTCGATCACTGTCGCGCTCTGCGCTGTGTTGGACAGGGGCGGCAGCACCGGCCCGGTCTTGATCGCATCCAGCCGGGCGCGCATCTCGGGCTCGGGGATGCGACCCGCGGCTTCGGTCATCAGGAAATCGACCATCTCGGCATGATCCGGATGCGCGGCGGCCCAAGCAGTCATCCCGGCGGCAAAGCCCGCGCGCAGTTCGGCAATCGGCGCAGCCCAGAGATCGGACGAATACGGCGGACGCGTGGCAGCCAGCGCCGTGTCATGCAACGTATTGGCAGCGAACAGATGGCTGACCCGCGCCGGCTGGGTGGCGGCAAAATACTGCGCCAGATACCCGCCCAGCGACGAGCCCAGCACCGCCACCCGCGCGATCCCCAGCCCGTCGAGCAAACCGCCCAGCGAGGCTGCCCATTCGACCACCCCTCCGGACGAGGGATAGCTGACCGCCAGCACCCGGCGATGTGGCGCCAACGCCTCGATCTGCTGAAAGAACACATCGGCGCGACCCAGCGTGCCGGGCAGGAAGAGAAAGGCCTCGCCCACGCCCCCGGTGTCCTTGGCGGTGTCGATCAGCCCCCAGTCGCGCCCGTCGAGCGTGATGCGGGTCTCAGGGTGGCGGGTCAGAAAGGCGTCGCGGGCGGACATCAGGGCATTGGTCATGGCGGCTCCGTCGGTTTGGCGCCTGCATCTGACGCCCCGGCGCGCCCTGCGGTCAAGAGACCTTTCCAGCGCCCGCCCCTTGGGCCATGCTGCGCGCATGATCGACAAGCTGGAAATGCTGATTGCCCTGTCGCACGAGCGCCATTTCGGCCGCGCCGCTGCGGCCTGCCATGTCACGCAGCCGACGCTGTCCTCGGGGCTGAAATCGCTGGAGCAGCAACTGGGCGTGCAACTGGTGCAACGCGGCGCGCGCTTCATCGGATTGACGCCCGAGGGCGAGCGCGTGCTGGCCCGCGCCAAGACCATCGTCGCCGAGGCGAGAGCGCTGAAATCCGATGTGGCCGTGGCGCGACTGGGCCTGTCCGGCACGCTGCGGCTGGGGGTGATCCCCACCGCGCTGGCCGCCGTGCGCGCGCTGACGAGGCCGTTTCTGGATGTCCACCCGGGCGTGCGGCTGCGGATCCTGTCGCTCAACAGCCACGAAATCCTCGACCGGCTCGCCGAATTCGAGATCGACGCCGGGCTCAGCTATGCCAGCGCCGACCAACCCTCGGAACGGCTGCCCGGCTTTCGCATCCGGCGGCTTTACGAGGAAGAATATTCGCTGGTCACCCGCGACCACGCCGACCTGCCCGCAAGCCTGCCTTGGTCGGCGCTGGGGGCCTTTGAACTGGGCCTGCTGACCCCCGACATGCAAAACCGCCGGATCATCGACCGCAATCTGGCCCATGCCGGGATCACCGCCGCGCCGCGCATCGAATCAAATTCCATCGTCGCGCTGGTCAGCCATGTGACCGAGCATCACTCGGCCACGATCCTGCCCACCACCACCGCCGCGTTTTATGCCAAGGGCCGCGATCTGGCCTGCATTCCCTTGACCGGCAGCCTCAGCGGGATCAGCGATGTCGCGTTTATCCTGCCACCCGTCGGTCGGCGCACCTTACTGCTGGATGCCTTTGTCAGCAGTCTTGGCTGAGTGGTTTCGATAGATACATTCTATCAAATCACGGAATTTGCAATTTGATTGGCAATCGCTTTGGCGCTAGGCCCCCTGCATAGAGCGGAGAAGTCAGATGTCAGCCACACAATCCCTCGGCGCCGCCGAGGCGGAGACCCTGCACGCGATCCTTGCCAGCCATCGCGGGGTGGAAGGCGCGCTGCTGCCGATCCTGCACGATGTGCAGGCCGCGTTCGGGCATGTCCCGCCCGAAGCCCTGCCGATCATCGCAGCGGATCAGGTGATTTCGCTGGCCGAGGCGCATGGCGTGATGAGTTTCTATCACGATTTTCGCGCCGAACCCGCTGGACGCCGGGTGCTGAAACTCTGTCGGGCCGAGGCCTGTCAGGCGATGGGCGCCGATGCGCTGGCCGACCATGCGAGGGCGCGCACCGGGCTGGACTGGCATGAAACCTCGGCCGATGGCGCGATCACGCTGGAGCCGGTGTTCTGTCTGGGCCTCTGCGCCTGCGGCCCCGCCGCGATGGTGGATGGCAAGCTGCTGGGTCGGCTGGATGCCGCAAAACTGGATACGATTCTGGAGGGGCGCGCATGAAGACCTGGGTCCCCCTCGATTCCGCCGCCGTCGCGCTGGGCGCTGATGAGGTCGCCGCCGCGATCACCGCCGAAGCCGCCCGCCGCGGCGTGCCGCTGGAACTGGTGCGCAATGGCAGCCGTGGGATGGTCTGGCTGGAGCCGCTGGTCGAGATTGAAATCGACGGCACCCGCCACGGATTCGGCCCGATCACGCTGGCCGATGTGCCAGCCCTGTTCGATGACGGGCTGGCGCATTCCAAGGCCATCGGCCCCGTCGCGGATCACCCGTGGATGGCTGGCCAGACCCGACTGACCTTTGCCCGCGTCGGCATCACCGACCCCCTGTCGCTGGACGACTACCGCGCCCACGGCGGGTTCGAGGGGCTGACCCGCGCGCTGGGCATGGACAAGGCCGGGATCGTCAAGGACGTGACCGACTCTGGCCTGCGCGGCCGGGGCGGCGCCGGGTTCCCCACCGGGATCAAGTGGAAGACCGTCTCCGACGCCGTGGCCGACCGCAAGTATATCGTCTGCAACGCTGATGAGGGCGACAGCGCCACCTTTGCCGACCGCATGCTGATGGAGGGCGACCCGTTTTGCCTGATTGAAGGCATGGTGATTGCGGGTCTGGCGACGGGCGCGACCAAGGGCTTTGTCTATATCCGCAGCGAATATCCCATTGCCATCAGCATCATGCAGCGGGCGGTGCGGATTGCGCGGGATCATGGGTTGCTGGGTCTGTCGGTGCTCGGCTCGGCCCATGCGTTCGAGATCGAGATCCGCGTCGGCGCCGGGGCTTATGTCTGTGGCGAGGAAACCTCGCTGCTGAACTCCCTCGAAGGCAAGCGCGGTATCGTGCGGGCAAAGCCGCCGCTGCCCGCCCTGCAGGGCTTCATGGGCAAGCCAACGGTCGTGAACAACGTCCTCTCGCTGGCGACTGTGCCGATCATCATGGCCAAGGGCGCCGGGTTCTACCGCGATTTCGGCATCGGCCGTTCGCGCGGCACGATGCCCTTGCAGGTCGCGGGCAACGCGCGGTTCGGCGGGCTCTATGAGGTCGCCTTTGGCCTGACCCTGGGCCATATCGTCGATGACATCGCAGGCGGCACCGCCACGGGCCGCCCGGTCAAGGCGGTGCAGGTCGGCGGCCCCTTGGGCGCCTGGTTCCCGCGCAGCCTGTTCGACACGCCGTTTGGCTATGAGGAATTCGCAGCCAAGGACGGGCTGATCGGCCATGCGGGCCTGACCCTTGTGGATGACCGCACCGACATGCTGGGCATGGCTCGCTTTGCGATGGAGTTCTGCGCCGTGGAATCCTGCGGCAAATGCACGCCCTGCCGCATCGGCGCGGTGCGCGGCGTGGAAACCATCGACCGCATCGCCGCAGGCGACGCCAGCGCCCTGCCGCTGCTGACCGACCTCTGCGCGACGATGAAATCCGGCTCGCTCTGCGCGTTGGGCGGGTTCACCCCCTATCCGGTCCTGTCTGCCCTCACCCATTTCCCCGACGACTTCGCCCGCGCAAAAGAGGCCGCCGAATGAGTGAGCCCGTGAAAGGCCCGGCGTCCTATTTTCCGTCGATCGAAAAGACCTATGGGCAGCCGATGCAGCATTGGTTCGACCAGATTGCCGGGCTGCTGGAGCAGCCGCACATGCAGATCGTCGCCTTCCTGAAAGACACCCACAAGCTGGGCCATGGCCATGCCAATGCCATCGTCGCCCATCAGCTTGCCGCCCGCAAAGGTGCCGCCCGATGAAAGACTTCGTCCTCCCCGACCGCGATTTCGGCACCCCGGCCGCGAAATCGAAAACCCTGGTCACCCTGACCATCGACGGCTTTGACGTCACCGTGCCCGAGGGCACCAGCATCATGCGTGCCGCTGCACTGGCGGGCATCTCGGTGCCCAAACTCTGCGCCACCGACAGTATCGAGGCCTTTGGCTCGTGCCGTCTGTGCCTCGTGCAGATCGACGGCCGCAACGGCACCCCGGCGTCCTGCACCACCCCAGTCGCGCCGGGGATCAAGGTCCACACCCAGACCGAGACGCTGAAGAAACTGCGCAAGGGGGTGATGGAGCTCTATATCTCCGACCACCCGCTCGATTGCCTGACCTGCGCCGCCAATGGCGATTGCGAATTGCAGGACATGGCCGGGGCCGTCGGCCTGCGCGATGTGCGTTACACCGAAGGCACCAACCACTTCACCCCCCGCCAGAACGGCCACTCCAACCCGCAATACCGCGCCAAGGACCAATCGAACCCGTATTTCGATTACGACCCGTCCAAGTGCATCGTGTGCAGCCGCTGCGTGCGCGCCTGCGAGGAAGTGCAGGGCACCTTTGCCCTGACCATCGAGGGGCGCGGCTGGGACAGCCGGGTCAAGGCGGGCGGCAAGAATGACACCTTCCTGACCTCGGATTGCGTGTCCTGCGGCGCCTGCGTGCAGGCCTGTCCGACTGGCACGCTGATCGAAAAATCGGTGGTCGAGATCGGCACGCCAGAACGCAGCGTTGTCACCACCTGCGCCTATTGTGGCGTCGGGTGCAGCTTCAAGGCGGAAATGCGCGGCGACGAACTGGTGCGCATGGTCCCCTACAAGGACGGCAAGGCCAACCGGGGCCACTCCTGCGTCAAGGGTCGCTTTGCCTGGGGCTATGCCACGCACAAGGACCGCATCCTGAAGCCGATGATCCGCGAGGCGATCAGCGACCCGTGGCGCGAGGTCTCATGGGACGAGGCGATGACCTTTGCCGCCGAGCGGATGAAGGGCATCATCGCCAAGCACGGACGCCAATCGGTCGGGGTCATCACCTCCAGCCGCTGCACGAATGAGGAAACCTTCCTCGTGCAGAAACTGACCCGCGCAGTGTTCCTCAACAACAACACCGACACCTGCGCCCGCGTCTGTCACTCGCCCACCGGCTATGGGTTGGGCCAGACCTTTGGCACCTCGGCCGGGACGCAGGATTTCGACAGCGTCGAACACTGCGACGTTGCGCTGGTGATCGGCGCCAATCCGACCTCGGGGCATCCGGTCTTTGCCAGCCGGCTGAAAAAGCGGCTGCGCCAGGGCGGAAAGCTGATCGTCATCGACCCGCGCCGCACCGAGATGGTCGAGGGCGCGCATTACAAGGCCTCGCATCATCTGGCGCTGCGCCCCGGCACCAATGTCGCCGTGGTCACCGCGATGGCGCATGTCATCGTCACCGAAGGGTTGATGGACGAGGACTTCATCCGCAGCCGCTGCGACTGGGACGAGTTCCAAGATTATGCCGAGTTCATCGCCCATCCCAGCCGCTCGCCCGAGGCGGTGGAGCTTCTGACCGGCGTTCCGGCGCAAACCCTGCGCGAGGCGGCGCGGCTTTACGCGACGGGCGGCAACGCGGCGATCTATTACGGGCTGGGTGTGACCGAGCATTCTCAGGGCTCGACCACCGTCATCGGCATCGCCAACCTCGCCATGCTGACCGGCAATGTCGGGCGGCCGGGTGTGGGTGTGAACCCCCTGCGCGGGCAGAACAACGTGCAGGGCTCCTGCGACATGGGCTCGTTCCCGCATGAGTTGCCCGGCTATCGGCATGTCAAGAACGACGATGTGCGCGCGCTGTTCCAGGGCGCCTGGGGCGTGGCAATCGACAACGAACCCGGCCTGCGAATCCCGAACATGCTGGATGCGGCGGTCGAGGGGTCGTTCAAGGGCCTCTATTGCCAGGGCGAGGACATCCTGCAATCGGACCCCGATACCAAACACGTCGCGGCGGGCCTTGCCGCGATGGACTGCGTGATCGTGCATGACCTCTTCCTGAACGAGACCGCGAACTACGCGCATGTGTTCTTTCCGGGGTCCACGTTCCTCGAAAAAGACGGCACCTTTACCAACGCCGAGCGCCGCATCAACCGCGTGCGCAAGGTGATGGCGCCAAAGAACGGGCTGGCCGACTGGGAGGTGACGCAGCGCTTTGCCAATGCGATGGGGGCGAACTGGAATTATGCCCATCCTTCGCAGATCATGGACGAAATCGCCCTGCTGACCCCCAGCTTTGCCGGGGTGAATTATGACCTGCTCGACGACATGGGCTCGGTTCAGTGGCCATGCAACGCCAAGGCGCCCGAGGGCACGCCGATGATGCACATCGACGGCTTCGTGCGCGGCAAGGGCAAGTTCATCCGCACCGACTATGTGGCGACGGATGAGAAAACCGGCCCGCAGTTCCCGCTGCTGCTGACCACCGGGCGCATTCTCTCGCAGTATAACGTCGGCGCGCAGACGCGGCGCACGGCAAACGTGGTCTGGCACGATCAGGACGTGCTGGAGATCCACCCACATGATGCCGAACAGCGCGGCGTGCAGGAAGGCGATTTCGTCCGCCTCGCCAGCCGCGCCGGCGAGACCACGCTGCGCGCCACGCTGACTGACCGCGTCTCGCCGGGGGTGGTCTATACCACCTTCCACCACCCCGATACGCAGGCCAATGTGGTGACCACCGACTATTCCGACTGGGCCACCAACTGCCCGGAATACAAGGTGACGGCGGTGCAGGTCAGCCCGTCGAACGGCCCCTCGCGCTGGCAGGAGGAGTATTCGGCGCAGGCCGACCTCGCCCGCCGCATCCTGCCTGCGGCTGAATGATGCAGGGCGCCCGGCCCATCCCCCGGCTGGCCTTTGGTCCTGGCATCGTGCCGGGCGAACGGGTGCTGCCCGACGAGGTGGCGGTGGCGCTCAGTTTCAACGGCACGACACAGGCCGTGATGATGGCAACGCCCGACCATCTGGCCGATTTCGCCTATGGGTTCGCGATGACCGAAGGGCTGGCGCGACCGGATGAGATCACCAGCCTCGACGTCGAGGAAACACCGTTGGGGCTGGATGTGCAGGTCTGGCTGACGGCGCAGGCCGAGTCCCGGTTGAAGGACCGCCGCCGCGTGATGGCCGGGCCGATGGGCTGCGGGCTGTGCGGCATCGAGACGCTGGAACAGGCGCTGCGCGAACTGCCCGCCGTGCCGCATGGCGCCTTTCGGCTGACCCCGGTGCAAGTGATGGCGGCGGTCGCAGCACTGCCGATGCACCAACCGCTGCACGACGTCACCCGCGCGGTGCATTGTGCCGGGTTCTGGGACGGTGCGCGGATGGTGCTGACGCGCGAGGATGTCGGGCGGCACAACGCGCTGGATAAACTGGCCGGAGCGATGGTGCGCACGGGCATGCCGTCGACCGGCGCCATCGTGCTGACCTCGCGGGTGTCGATCGACCTCGTGCAGAAGGTTGCGGTGCTGGGGGTTCCTGCGATCATCGCCCTTTCGTCGCCCAGCGCCGATGCCGTGGCCCTTGCCGACCATCTGGGGATCACCTTGATCGCACAGGCGCGCGCGGACCGCTTTGAGGCCTATACCCACACCGACCGAATTCAGACGGAGAGCCAGCATGTCGGCTGACAAGATCGCCCGCATGGCGAACCAGATCGCCAGTTTCATGGAGTCAAAGCCCCATGCCGAGGGGCTGGCCGGGCTGGCCTCGCATATCAACGATTTCTGGGAACCCCGGATGCGCCGCCAGCTGTTCGCGCTGCTCGACACCGGAGGCGAGGGGCTGCGGCCGTTGGTGATCGAGGCGGCGGCATCGATCCGCCGCCCCGTCGAAGCCGCCTGAACGGCCTCAGTTCCAGCGCGCCATCGTCAGCACAGCGTTCACGGCACAGCCGGTCACACCGTTGAAGTTGCGGATGGTCAGTTGCAGTCGCACCGCGCGGCTGTTTTGGTCGACCCTGCTTTGCCGGACCCGCGCCATCGGCACGACCGTCTCGCGTTCGATAACACGGATCGTCGGGGCCGGGCTCATGGTGTATTGCGCACCCCAGGTCGAGGTGCCGGTCGCGCGGCGAAACGCCCGCGCCGGTTCCAGCCCGGCACCGGGGATCGTGTAGGTATTGGCGCCTCCGACGGCAAAGAACAGCACGATCGAGTTGGTGCCATCGGTTTCCGTCGCCGCATAGCGCGACCGCACCATCTGGGTGCCGACGGGAAAGCCCGCCTCCTCGCAGCCGCCCAGCGAATAGATATAACCACCGCCGGTGAATTCGGCCTGTGCCGGAACCGCCGAAAGGGTCAGCGCCGCGAGGCTTGCCGTGGCGAGGGCGCGCGCGGACCGCAGAAAGGTCTGGATCGTCATGGTGGCTCTCCCCGGTTCAGTTGACGCGCAGGCTCAGGACGGCCATCATCCGGCAGCCCGCGTGCTCGTTGAAATTGTTGAAATAGACGACCCATTCCTGCAACTCGGTGGTGCGACGGGTCAGCCCGAGGCCGTAGCGATGCCAAGACATCTGCATCGTCGGCTGCTCAGGGGTCCAGGGACCGTTCCAGACATAGGTGGCCGAGGTGATCGCTTGCGGCGGGCCCATCGGGTTGCCGCCATTGTAGTTGAAGCGCATCGCGATGGTGCCGGTGCCCAGCAGCAGCGCCATCTGGGTTTCGTTGCGCGGGTTGCCCTCGGCCCCTTGCGGCGCCAATCGGGCGACCACGGGCTGCGGCCCGGTCCAGCCGAACTCCTCGCAACCATATTCGGGAACCAGGACCCCGCCACCCAGCAATTCCGTCGCGGTCAACGCCGGTGTCGCAGCCAGCGAGAGTGCCAGCCCAAGCGCCGCAACCGTATGATACTCGCCCATGTCTCTACCTCTGAACTGTTCGATGACAGTCAGAATCACGGTTAAAACGGGCTGAAATGGGGCAATTGGCGGGTAATACCGCGAATTTTCTGCAAATACGCTGTGGCTTTACCGCCGCCACTCGCCCGCTGCGCTTACAGCGCGGCGAGGTCCGAGGCGATCAGTTGTTGACGCGCCCGCATCGCGCCGCCGGAATCGAGGGCCGAGTGCCCGGCAAGAAAGGTCGTCAGATCCTCGGCCGCGCCGGTCAGCAGGGCGCGGGTTTCGGCGTCGGCGAGGTTGCGCGCCAGCCGG
>Ga0209573_1005832_pt1 | contig 10735 bp, 8 predicted proteins | sample TNRBio252014_DNA_FD_185870 | JGI IMG/M metagenome (GOLD analysis project Ga0209573, IMG submission 185870) | Wastewater treatment Type I Accumulibacter community from EBPR Bioreactor in Madison, WI, USA - TNR Reactor_6/25/2014_ DNA (SPAdes)... | ecosystem: Engineered > Bioreactor > EBPR >...
GTTCAACCGAAGCTAAACCTCCCGTTCGACTTGCATGTATTAGGCCTCCCGCTAGCGTTCATCCTGAGCCAGGATCAAACTCTCCATAGTCAAGTTCTTGTGTCCCGAAGGACGATATTTTTGACCTGGATGTCATATGATCCCTTTTCTCAAAAAAAAGGGTATCCGCTATACATTCTCAAATTTTCCTTACCTCTATCTCACAGTGTCAATGAACTTTTGGCATCTCCGAACCTTGTTTTTCCTGCTCATTAGCAGGTTAAATCCGGGCTGCCGTATCTTATAGCTAGTGCTATTTTTCCTGTACTTTCAAAAAGGGATTGCAAAGATAATCCGCCCAATCAATTTGCGCAAGTAGTTTGGAGAAAAATTTTCCAGGTTTTTTAAAGAGTTAGCCGGGGGTGTTTAGGTTTTTATTTGGAAAAGGCTTGTTTTGTTGCGTTGTTGTTTTGCTTCATTCGGCCGGGCAACCCGACTTGCTTTCCTCTTAGGAGTGAATAGCGGGATTAAATTTGTCGTGAGCTTGGTCCGGCTTAGCGGGATTATAGCTCACCCCCGAGCCTGGGTCATGCCCAAAACCTGGCGGTGCGAGCTATATATTAAAGACCGGGAAAGCAAAGGCTATCCGAATTTAGCACTTTAGAATCTATTTGTAAAGCCTTAAATTGCCAGCCTGGCGATATTTTGGAGTTTGTTGATGGTGATAAGACGAGCTAAGACTACCGGTGATTTACACGCCATGGGATTGGCTGGAATACAAACATGCATCATTAATAAGCCATCCAAAAACAACACCAGGACATAATAACCAACAGCGCTATGGACAAACCAATCCGAACTACAAATGACCTGATTTTAGAGAAGTTCTATCATGGTACTAAGGCAAACCTGCAACAGGGAGACCTGATTGAACCGGGCTTTAGTTCAAACTATGGCCAAAGAAAGATGGCGAAATATGTCTATCTTACCGCTACTTTAGACGCAGCAATTTGGGGCGCCGAACTGGCCGTGGGAGAGGGCGTTGGTAGAATTTATATAGTAGAGCCAACGGGCCCGATTGAAGACGATCCCAATTTAACGGACAAGAAATTTCCTGGAAATCCAACAAAATCATATCGCACTAAGGATCCAATCCGGGTGATTGGCGAGGTTACGGATTGGCAAGGACATTCACCCGAGCAACTCAAAGCAATGAAAGACGGTCTTGAACGGCTTAAGGAACTGGGTATTGAGGCAATAGAGGACTGAATAAAAATCACGTAAATTGAAAAACATGAAAAAAGAGTTGTCGCAGCAACAACGAGAAGAGCTACTCAGCACATTGAAAGCCCGCTTTGAAAAAAATGGGAACCGCCATAAAGGGCTCGACTGGGCTGATGTACAAGCAAGGTTAGAAGCTAACCCCGAAAAACTGTGGTCGCTCTATGAAATGGAAAGAACCGGCGGCGAACCGGATGTAGTGGGGCATGATAAAAAGGGGGGTGAATACCTTTTTTATGATTGCTCGGCAGAAAGCCCTAAAGGCCGCAGAAGCCTTTGTTACGACCGAGAAGCGCTCGATGAACGAAAAGAATTCAAACCGGAAAATAGCGCTATTGATATGGCTAATTCTATGGGTATTGAGATCCTCACAGAAGAAGAATATCGGGATTTACAGCAACTTGGAAATTTTGACACAAAAACATCGAGTTGGGTGAAAACGCCTGATAATATCAGAAAACTCGGCGGCGCCCTTTTTTGTGATCGCCGCTACGACCAGGTCTTTTTGTATCACAACGGGGCGCAATCTTATTATGCCGCCAGGGGGTTCCGTGCCGCGCTGAGGATATAAACTTTACTGTTTGTGCTTTTTGCCTCCTCTTCAGCGGTCCCCCCTGAACCTCTCATACAAAGTCGTTACCCCAAAAATTAACAAAAAACCATACGCGCTATCCTCTACAGGCACCGAAGTGAGGCGAAAGCCTATCATTTCTTCCGGATTGTAGAGTACTACCGGCTGTTGGGTATAACCGCCGGTGAGTACGCCGTTTACCAACAAAAAAGGAATGAGGCTGACGGCATAGGCCAAATAGAAGCGACCACGCCAGGAAACGGGGAGAAAAAACAAATGATAAAGCAACAGAGCTGCGCTTAGCAGACAAGCCGATACGGTGTATAATTGTTGCCAATACCAACCGCCTACCAATAAAAGAATAACAGCCAGGCCAATGGTGATTTGTTTGTCATAGGGTCCCAGCCAGTCTTTTTTCACATAAAAATTCAAACACTCGTAGATAAAAACGCAGGCAAAGGGCACGATGAAAAAGAAGAGCCATTCCTCCAACGGCAAATCCGCGAAATGTTTGCCTAATACGTAGGTGTCATTGAACCCCCACACGCCGCGCGCGGTGAAAAGCGCATCCCAGCCGATAAAAAACGCCGCTACCAGGGTAATGGCAGGCAGCAGATAACGCCAGCGGGTGTAGTAGTGCACGTTTTTGTCGAAGCTGAGTAGAAATATCGGCACGAAAGTAAAAATATGAAGATAGAGGTAGGCATACGGCGTTTCGAGCCACGACAAGCGGGCTACCTGGAATACCTCGCTTTGAAGACCAGGGGCTACAGATTTTGAAAGCAGCCATTGCACGGCCACTACCGCGATGGGAACGGCTACAAGAAAAGATTTGAGCGTAGTGCCGACAGGGCTTTTTTCCTGCATCAGAACAAGTTGAAGCTGTGTTTAAGCGCCGAGCTGAACAGCAGGTATATTTTCCGGCCGTCGTTTACCCGGATGCGTTCTTTCGTAACGCGGGTAGCGGGCGCGCGCTTGATTTTCTTAAACAAATTAATATAGTAAACATAAGCCAGGTAGACGCCGAAACGTGCGCCTCGCGGCAATTCTACGATACCTTTGAGCGCATCGTCGAAGTCTTTTTTGATGTCGGCTTCGATCATCAATTTGTCTTCGGGGGTAAAGGCTGTGAAATCGACGCCGGGGAAGTACACCCGTCCCCGCTCGTCGAAATCGCTGCGCATGTCGCGCAGGAAGTTGATTTTTTGGAATGCGGCGCCTAAGCTGCGGGCCGGCGATTTGAGGCGGTCGTAGAGGTCAGTGTCTCCGTCGCAGAAGACGCGCAGGCACATAAGGCCTACCACTTCGGCGGAGCCGTAAATATATTCCTGGTAAAGGCTGTCTTCGTAGGTGTGGTGGTGCAGATCCATTTCCATGCTGCGCAGGAACGCGTCGATGAGCTCGCGTTCGATGCCGTATCGGTGCACAGTTTCCTGAAAAGCCTGCAATACGGGGTTGAGACTGATGCCCTGTTCGATGGCGTCATAAGTATCCTGCCGGAAGCGATCCAGCAATTGCGCTTTGGGATAGTCGTGGAAGGTATCTACGATTTCATCGGCAAAACGCACAAATCCGTAAATAGCATAGATAGGTGGCCGCAGATGCTCGTCGAATACGCGGATGCCCATCGAAAAGGAGGTGCTGTAGCGCTTTGTGATCAATTGGCTACACGCCATGCAGGTGTCGTTGTATAGTTGCATCATGGTCAGATAGTTGTTATTAGCGTTTAGGGTGTATGGGCTTTTGTAATGACCTCGGCAACTACTTGGCCTGATATGAGCGACGGCGGAACGCCGGGCCCCGGGGTAGTAAGCTGACCGGTAAAATATAAATTGCTGACTGTCTTGCTTTTCATTTTGGGTTTTAAAAAGGCGGTTTGTAAAAGGGTGTTGGCTAAGCCATAGGCATTGCCCTTGAAAGCATGGTAGTCGCGCTCGAAATCCTGATGCGCAAAAGAACGTTTGTAGACTACGTGCGAACGGATATCTTGACCGGTCATTTGCTCCAGGCGGGTCATGACGATGTCGTAGTATTCTTCTCTGCGCTCGGGCGTATCTTCGAGGCCGGGGGCCAGCGGGATCAATACAAAGAGGTTTTCGCAGCCCTCCGGCGCTACGCTGGGGTCGGTGACCGATGGTGCGCAGACGTAAAACAGGGGCTTTTCGGGCCATTTCGGATTGTCGTAGATCTCAACGGCGTGTTGCTTGAGGTCTTCGTCAAAGTATAGGTTGTGGTGCTTGAGGCCTTGTATTCGTTTATTTACACCCAAATAAAATAACAACGACGAAGGCGCCATGGTGCGGCGATCCCAATAGGCCGGGGAATATTGCCTGTGTGCAGCAGGCAGTAGCTGTTGTTCTACGTGGTGGTAGTCGGCGCCGCCCACTACGATGTCGGCGGGGTAGGTATTATTTTGGGTAATAACCTGAGTAGCGCGGCCGTTTTCAACCACTATTTGGCGTACTTCCTGGCCGAGTTCGAATTTTACGCCTTTTTCGCGGGCCAGGTCGATCATGGCCTCTACGATTTTGAACATGCCGCCCATGGGGTACCAGGTGCCCAATTGCAGGTCGGCGTAGTTCATCAGGCTGTACATGGCCGGCGTTTTTTCGGGGGTAGCGCCGAGGAACAACACGGGGAATTCGAGTAGCTGAATGAGCTGTTCGTTTTTGAAAAGTTTGCGCACGTGGGCCGACATCGAGTTGAACATTTGCAGGCGGAACATGCTGATGAGGATGCGCAGGTCGGCAAATTCCCAGATCGAATGGCTGGGTTTGTGCACAAATTCGCCCATGCCTACCCGGTATTTGTATTCGGCTTCGGCAAGAAAGCGCTCCAATTGCCGGCTGCTGCCCGGTTCGTAGCGCTCAAACATGGCTTTTAGCGCCTCGCGATACGCGGGCACTTCCATGATATCGTCTTTTCCGAAAATGATGCGGTAGGATGGGTCGAGTCGTACGAGCTCGTAATAATCAGAAGGTTTTTTGCCGAAGCTGCCAAAATACTGCTCGAATACGTCGGGCATCCAGTACCAACTGGGACCCATATCGAACATAAATCCGTCTACTTCGAACTTGCGGGCGCGGCCGCCAGGTACGTCGTTTTTCTCCAACACTGTTACGTCAAAGCCCTTTGCTGCCAGGTTAGTGGCTGCCGAAAGCCCTGCGAATCCAGATCCGATTACGATAACTCGCTTGCTCAAGGTTGTTTTGCGTTTTTTCGTTAAACAACCTTCACAACAGCGGGTATGTCGTTTTGTTTAAGAAAACAATGTATTTTAGCCCAAAACGTTAATCAAAACGGATTTATCTCAAAAACATAAGTTCGCGATACTTCACCAGCGGCCACTCCTGGTCTTCTACCAGGTATTCGAGGCGGTCGGCATAAACCCGGATTTCCTGCATGTGAGGTTTGACGAGATTGCAGTAGGCCATGGCTTTGTCGATGGCGTGTGCTATCCTATTCGCCTGTTTGCGGGCGGTAGTCATTTGTTCAACACTTGTTTTCATGCGATTCACGTTCTCGCTGATGCGGCGCACCAAGTCGAGTTGGGCCTGGTAGGTTTCTTCGGGCATTTCGATGGCTTTGAGTGAAGCCACGTTATCTGCCAGCATGGTCTGATAGCGGATAGCTGAGGGCAGGATGTGATTGACCACCATTTCACCCAATGTGCGCGATTCGATCTGCAATTTGAGGTTATAGCTTTCGCACATCACATCGTAGTGGGCGTGCAATTCCCTTTCGGTAAATACGCCGCTTTGAGTAAACAAGTCGAGTACCTCCTCGCTGAGGTAGGTAGACAGTGCGTCGGGGGTATTGGGCGTATTGCTGAGTCCGCGGCGGGCCGCTTCTTCTTTCCAGGCGTCGCTGTAGCCGTCGCCTTCAAACAGGATGGGCTTCGATTCTGTGATATACCGCTTGAGCACGCTCAATACGGCGCTGTCTTTGTCCATCCCTTTTTTGATCAGGGCGTCGGTTTCTTCTTTAAACTCGAGCAATTGCCGGCCCACGATCGTATTCATCACAGTCATAGGTGCAGCGCAGTTCATCGAAGACCCCACCATGCGTATTTCAAACTTATTGCCGGTGAAGGCAAAAGGAGAAGTGCGGTTGCGGTCGGTATTGTCGCGTTCGAGGTTGGGGATTTTGCTGAGCAGGTCGAGCAATTCCTTGACGCCGGCGGCGTCGGCCACGATGCCGGCTTCGATATCGTGGAGCACCTTGGTAAGCGATTCGCCGATAAATACCGATACGATAGCCGGGGGCGCTTCGTTGGCGCCGAGGCGGTGGTCATTGGAAGCCGAAGCCACGCTGGCCCTCAGGAGGTCGGCATAGCGGTGTACGGCTTTTATAGTATTTACAAAAAAAGTAAGAAAGCGCAGGTTGCGGCCCGGCGTAGGGCCTGGCGACAGCAGATTTTTGCCGGTATCGGTGGCCATCGACCAGTTGTTGTGCTTGCCCGAGCCGTTGACGCCGGCGAAGGGTTTTTCGTGCAACAATACGCGGAAACGATGGCGGTGCGCTACGCGATCCATCAGGTCCATCAGCAGCTGGTTGTGGTCTACGGCTACATTGACTTCCTCGTACATGGGCGCCAGTTCGTATTGGCCGGGGCCTACTTCGTTGTGGCGAGTGCGTACGGGAATGCCCAGCTTGTGGCACTCGGTTTCGAGATCGCGCATAAATGCGTAAACGCGCTCGGGTATAGAGCCGAAATAGTGGTCTTCCAATTGCTGGCCTTTGGGCGAATGTTTGCCCAGCAGGGTACGACCCGTCATTACGAGGTCGGGCCGGGCGTTATACAGCGATTCGTCGACGAGGAAGTACTCCTGTTCCCAGCCCAAAGTGGTTATCACGCGGTTCACATTATCGTCGAACAGGCGGCACACCGGGATGGCGGCTTTTTCGAGATAAGCCTGCGATTTAAGCAGGGGCAATTTATAGTCGAGCGCATCGCCGGAATAAGTCACAAAAATAGTGGGGATGCAAAGGGTTTTTCCCTCGCCTACTTCGAGGATAAACGCCGGAGAGGAGGGGTCCCAGGCGGTATAACCCCGCGCTTCGAAGGTAGAGCGGAGGCCGCCGCCGGGAAAGCTGGAGCCGTCGGGTTCCTGCTGAGCCAGTGCGTCACCGTTGAATTCTTCCACGGCTTTCCCTTCGTGATTGAGTGTAAAAAAGGCGTCGTGTTTTTCTGCCGTGCGCCCGGTGAGGGGTTGAAACCAGTGGGTATAGTGCGTGGCGCCACGATCCATTGCCCAGCGTTTCATAGCGCTGGCGATCACGTCGGCGTCTTCGCGCGATATTTTTGCACCCGAAGAGATAGCTGCTTTGAGGTTGTGGTGTACGTCTTCGGGCAAGTATTCCTGCATGACGCTATCGGTGAATACGTTGCAGCCGAAAAAGGCGGAAATTTTATGATCGGGCGCCTCCATGTATTCAAGATCGAAAGGCGAGCGGTTTTGCACTGCATCGAGTGCATTAAAACGGGTAAGGCTCATAGCAGTTTTTTTTGCGCCGCAAAGTTACGGGGTTTACTTTGGAATAACAATGAAAATTTCGGTTGTGGGTTATGGGTTGTGAGTTATGGGTTCTTTATTTTATGAATTAAAATTTCAAACCGATAACCGACAACTCATAACCGACAACCCCTACCCGCACTCCGAATACCCGCAGCTCTTGCAGCGCAGGCAGCCTTCGGTGTATAGCAGGCCTTCGGGGTCGTGGCAGGAGGGGCACTGCGCTTTTACTGCGCGGGTGCCGTCGGGAATGTATTGCTTTAGTGCTCGTACTACCCCGTTTTTCCAGGTATTGATATAATCTTCTTCTACATTCAGGCTGTCGATCAGATCAACCATGTGTTGCAGCGGCATACCGTGGCGCATTATACCTGAGATGAGGCGGGCGTAATTCCAGTAAGTTTTGTTGAAAGAGCGGGAGAGGCCCTCGATCGTCACGCGGTAGCCATCGCGGTCTACAAATTGGAAGTCATAGCGATTGGCGCCGGTTTCGTCTTTGTGTTTGATGATCCATCCTGTTTTTACATAATCGGGAAACTTGAAAATATCAATGGCGCGGCCGGTGAAAATTTCGTAGGGTTTGCCTTCGTAGAGCCCGATCACTGCCATCCAGGGTTCGTCGTTGTTCATAAACCGAACGATGTTGGCTTCGAGCCGTTCGGGGCGCTTGGGGGGCATGGTTTCGTGGAAAACCTGTTTTTGGGAGGCTTTTGGGGTGTCCGCCACCAGTACACCCGACCGCGAACCGTCGCGGTAGATGGTGCAGCCTTTACATCCGTATTCCCAGCTCGTCTGGTAGATTTGCTTGACCATTTCTACCGGGGTATCCTGGGGGACATTTACCGTTACCGAAATAGAGTGGTCTACCCATTTCTGTATGGCGCCCTGCATTTTTACCTTTTGCACCCAGTCCACATCGTTTGCTGTAGCTTTATAATAAGGCGACTGGTTGATAATGGTCTGCAGTTCTTCGGCGGGCAGATGGGTGATTTCCTCCACGTTGTCGTGGCGGGCTTTGAGCCAGTCGACAAAGCGGTGGTGGAAGACGTGGTATTCTTCCCAGTGGTCGCCCACCTCATCGATAAAGGTCACATTGGCAGATTTGTCGTTGGGGTTCACCTTGCGGCGGCGTTTGTAGCTCACCATAAATACCGGCTCGATTCCCGAAGTCGTTTGGGTCATCAGACTGGTAGTACCGGTGGGGGCGATGGTGAGCAGGGCGATATTCCGGCGGCCGTATTTCACCATGTCGTCGTATAAAGCGGGATCGGCTTCTTTCAGTCTGCTAATGAAAGGATTTTTCATTTCCCTGCTGGCGTCGTAGATGGGGAACGGGCCGCGTTCGCGGGCCATGTCTACCGATGAGCGATAGGCGTTGAGTGCTACAGTGCGCTGCACGTCGACGGCAAAAGAGATCGCCTCATCGCTGCCGTAGCGCAGGCCCAGAGCGGCCAGCATATCACCTTCGGCGGTGATGCCCACGCCGGTGCGGCGGCCTTCTATACAGGTTTTTCGGATCTTTTTCCACAATTGCCTTTCTACGTCTTTGATATCATCCAGTTCGGGGTCTGTGCCTATTTTTTCCTCGATGCGGTCTATTTTTTCCAGTTCCAGGTCGATGATGTCGTCCATGATTCGCTGGGCGTATTGCACGTGGCGGGCAAATTTTTCAAAATCGAATCGGGCCTTGGGCGTAAAGGGTTCTTCCACATAGCTATAGAGGTTGATGGCCAGCAGGCGGCAGCTATCGTATGGGCAGAGCGGTATTTCGCCACAGGGGTTGGTAGAGATGGTGCGGTAGCCGAGGTCGGCGTAGCAATCGGGCACCGATTCGCGCAGGATGGTATCCCAGAATAGTACGCCTGGTTCGGCAGATTTCCAGGCATTGTAGACGATCTTGTGCCAGAGTTGCGCGGCGTCGATCTTTTTTTCAAAGGTTGGCGCGGCGGAGTCGATAGGGAATTGCTGCGTATAGGGTTGGCCGGCGATAGCGGCCTTCATAAAGTCATCGTCGATGCGGACCGACACGTTGGCGCCGGTCACCTTGCCTTGTTCGAGTTTGGCGTCTATAAAGTTCTCGGCATCGGGGTGTTTGATAGAGATCGTCAGCATCAGGGCGCCGCGGCGGCCGTCCTGGGCTACTTCGCGGGTAGAATTCGAATAGCGCTCCATAAACGGCGCGATGCCGGTAGAGGTAAGCGCCGAATTCATCACAGGGCTGCCTTTGGGTCGAATGTGCGACAAGTCATGGCCCACGCCGCCGCGTCGTTTCATGAGTTGCACCTGTTCTTCGTCGGTGCGGATGATGCCGCCGTAGGAATCGGCGTGGTTGCCGATCACAAAACAATTTGACAGCGAGGAAACCTGGTAGTTGTTGCCGATACCCGCCATAGGGCTGCCCTGCGGCACGATATAGCGAAAATCGCTAAGCAGCTCCATAATTTGATCTTCGCCAAGCGGGTTGGGGTATCGGGCTTCTATTCGGGCTATCTCGCGGGCTATACGCCGATGCATATCGTCGGGGGTGCGTTCGTAGAGGTTGCCGTAGGCGTCTTTGAGGGCGTATTTGTTGATCCACACGTTGGCGGCCAGTTCGTCGCCTCCGAAATACGCCGTAGTGGCTGTGAATGCCTCGGCAAATGTGTAGGTTTTTGCCGCTTTGCCTTTAGGGCTGTGGGTTGCAGGGGATGATGCCATAGTATCAGTATGTTTAGCCTACAATATACAACCATCCGGGCTAGTGGAGGGGCGATTTTTTGTGTAAAAAGAAATATTTTTTCCCTTCCTACCACATAACAGCATCAATCAATTATTTATACATAGCGCCTTGTATAGCGATGTTAAATCCGGCCTGAATAATTTGTTGTCTTTGCCCTTCGTCCCACAAAATGGGATTGGTATGGTTGAAATGGATAAAATGAATTTTCTTTTTGACTTCAATATTTTCTTTTTCAAATAATGTCATGGTTTCAATTACAAACGGGTGTGGCACTTCCTCCATATTTCTATTGGGCAATTCGCCGGCGTTGCAGAAAGTAGCATCCAAAAATGCGATGTCTACATTTTTAACAACGGTTAATATATTTTTTTCAAATTTCGACCATTTATCAATATCCGGAATAAAGACGTATTTTTTATTTTTTGTAAAAATATAAAAACCGGCCGTTTCGGAATATTCATCGCGGTGGGGAACGGTAAATGGGATAATGTCAATTTGAGGTGTTAATGACAAAATAGAATCGGTATTTAATATTTTCAGCTGGGCGCAAACCAAATTGTCGCTTAAGCGGCCTTTGCATACCCCATTTGCTGGTTAATAATCGTTCGAAGCATGTCACGCTTTCCACTTTTGAAAACAGCCCTAATATTGAGTACGGCGGTAACTCTT
>Ga0209573_1005833_pt1 | contig 10735 bp, 12 predicted proteins | sample TNRBio252014_DNA_FD_185870 | JGI IMG/M metagenome (GOLD analysis project Ga0209573, IMG submission 185870) | Wastewater treatment Type I Accumulibacter community from EBPR Bioreactor in Madison, WI, USA - TNR Reactor_6/25/2014_ DNA (SPAdes)... | ecosystem: Engineered > Bioreactor > EBPR >...
ATATTCCTGCTCCAGTCGCGGAAAAACCAAACCACAAGCGACGGTCACGCCCACATACAGCATCGGAATGAGCCAGGGCGGCATGTTCAGTAGCTTCACCTTCAGCATCTTCAGCATCTTCAGCATGATTGATCACCGCCATGGTTGCTGGTCATAACAAAAACCGGACCCGCCCGGACTCTATCTCGTAAACGGCGCCGACGAGTTTCATTCGCCCCTCGGCCATGCGGGCTTGCCCTTCGGGCGTTTCCAGCAGTTGCCGCAGGGTCCAGCGGACATTGGCTTCGACGGCTCGGTCAAGCTGCGCCGATGGCGGGAGCTGGGGATCGGGGTCGGGCAATCCGGGCAGGATGTTGTCGATCAGGAATTGGATGCGCGTGCGATGCTGTACGCCGTGCCGTTGGGTCTCCAGCGCCGCCTGCACCGCCCCGCAGCCGCTGTGACCAAGGACGACGAAGAGCGGCGTATGCAGGTGCAAACCGGCGTATTGCAGGCTGCCCATGATTTCCGGCGAAAGGACGTTGCCGGCCACGCGCACGATGAACAGCTCGCCGAAGCCGGCGTCAAAGATCAGTTCCGGGGGCACCCGCGAATCGCTACAGCCCAGGATCGTCGCGTAGGGTCGCTGGCCTTGGGCGAGATTGGCTAGAATTTCCTTCTGCACGGTGGGAAACCGGGCTTCGCCCCGCAGGAAGCGTAGGTTGCCATCGATGAGGCGCTGGAGCGCCTCGTCTGCGGTCGAGATGGGTTCATGGGGTTTCAGGGTGGCCATGGGGGAACATTTTTCCGGTTGTTATCTCTCGCGGCAGTATTCACCGGGGACACCTTACGAACCCGTTTCATCCAGAGAAAGCGTCACCTGGACCACCCCGCCGTCACGCTGCTGCTTCATCGGCAAGCCGCTGCCGGCGAAGACCCTGAGCATGGCTTGATTTCCCGAGAGCACATCGGCTTTGAACCGAGACACGTTGTTCTGCCGCCCGATCTGGACGAGATGCCGAAAGATCCGGCTGGCAATGCCAAGGCCCTGGTAGTCCTCCTCCACGATAAAGGCCACTTCAGCGTTGCGCCCGACGTCTGTCTCTTCAAAAACAACGTAACGGCCGGTACCGATGATGGTTTCTTCGTCTTCGAGATTCGCGGTGACCACCAAAGCGACCTCGCGGTCGAAATCGATCTCTGTCGCGCGTTTCAAATCCTGATCGGTAAGTTCCTTCACATACTGAAAGAAGCGCGTGTAGATCGTTTCGCGTTCGAGGTTCCTGAACGCGCTGACGAGCTTGGTTTTATCTTCGGGACGGATCGCGCGAATCGTCACCGACGTTCCGTTCCTGAGGGTGTCGGTCACAAAATAGTCGCGGAGATCATTCATGGGTTGTCTGTCCTGTTGCCGAACCAAGGGTTGTCAGGATGGAACTGACGTAATCATTCACACCCCCCACCCCAGCCCTCCCCCATAAGGGGCGAGGAAGCCTTACGAAACATTGAGTTGCTAAACTCCCCCTCCCCAACGTGGGAGGGAGACTTGCGGGTAATCGGATGGTCATAAAGCGCCTCTTCGTCGATCAGTTCGTCAGCAGGAGAGCGTGAAACCGCGACAGCATGCCGCCGGAGAGAGTGCGGGCCTTGAACCCGTGCTGCAGCAGGAGCCGGGTGGCGTAGTAGGCCCGCTGGCCGGAGCGGCAGATGACGAGAATTTCCCGATCGCGGGGCAACTCACCGAGCCGGGCCCGCAATTGCCCCAGCGGAATGTTGACCGCTCGCGGCTCGCTCTCCACGGCGAGTTCCACTGGCTCGCGCACGTCGAGCAGGAATCCCTCGTCGGCGCTGTCCCAGTGGCTGATCGGCATGTCGCCGCGCAGGATGTCGGCCGCCACCATGCCCGCGAAGTTGACCGGGTCCTTGGCGCTGCCGAACTGGGGCGCGTAGCACAGCTCCGCCTCCTCCAGGTCGTGGATCGTCGCGCCCATTTGCAGCGCCATCGCCAGGGCGCTGATCCGCTTGTCGACATTGTCCTCGCCGAGCGCCTGCGCGCCGAGGAGTTTCCCGTCGGACTTGCGGAAGATGACCTTCATCGCGATTGGTCGCGCGCCGGGGTAGTAACCGGCGTGCGAGTTCGGGTACAGGTAGATCTTCTCGTAGTCGGCGTCGCCAAGACGCACGAGCGTCTTCTCGCTGGCGCCGGTCCAGGCCGCCACGCCGCCGAAGAAGCCGATGATCGCGGTGCCCTGCGTGCCGCGGTAGCGCGAATCGCGCCCGGCGATCACGTCGGCGGCGATGCGGCCCTGGCGGTTGGCCGGTCCGGCCAGCGCGACGAGGCTCCATTCGCCGGTCACGGTATCCCTGACTTCGACCGCGTCGCCGACGGCGAAGATGTCCGGGTTGCTGGTGCGCATGTGTTCGTCGACCCGGATGCCGCCGCGCTGGCCGATCTCGAGGCCGGCCTTCTTCACCAGCGTGGTGTCCGGGCGCACGCCGAGCGCGAGGATGACGAGGTCGGCTGGATGGACCTTGCCGGCCTTCGTCAGCACCTTCAACGCGCCTTTTTCACCCGGCTCGAAGCCAGCGACGCCATCGTTCAGAGCCAGGCGCAGGCCATGCCGCTCCAGGTAGCCTTCGGCGATGCGCGCCATATCGGTGTCCAGCGGGGCCAAAATCTGGTCCCCCATCTCGACGAGGGTTACCTCGAAGCCGCGGTGAATCAGGTTCTCCGCCGTTTCGATGCCGATGAAGCCGCCGCCGACCACCACGGCGCGCGTCTTCGGCCGCACCGTCTGAAAACCCGAGTAGGCGTTCATGCCGGCGAGGAAGGTGGAGCCGCGTTCGATCCACTCGCGGATCGCCCGTGCATCGGGAACCGTTCTGACCTCGAAGATGCCTGGCAGATCAATACCGGTCAGCGGCGGACGGAGCGACGACGCGCCGGGCGACAGCACCAGCTTGTCGTAGGCGTGGGTCGTGACCTCGCCGGTCCGCACATTCCGCAGCTTGACCTGTTTCTCCTTCGGCGCAATCTCGATGGCCTCGCACTGGGTACGGACATCAATAGCGAACTGCGACCGGAACAGCTCTTCGTTGGCGACCAACAGGCTGGATTCCTTCTCGATCACGCCCCCGACGTGGTAAGGCAAGCCGCAGTTCGCGTAGGACACATACGGCCCGCGTTCCACCATGAGGATTTCCGCTGTTTCATCCAACCTGCGCAGGCGCGCTGCACACGAGGCCCCACCGGCCACTCCACCAACAATAATGACTTTCATAAATTTTCTCATTAATTTACATTATGTTATAGCAGTGCCCCAGCCAGTGGCTTGAGCAGTTCTCCCACGAGCATCGCCAGAAAAACCCCCTTCCCCTATAGAAGAAGGGTTTCAGAGGTGGATATTGGCTTTATCAAGTATTTTTTGATCAGCAACCTATGAATCTTTATATCCACATCAAGAACACTACTCACATTGCCGATAGGCCCGCACCGCCTGCAGCAACGTCGGGAAATGCCGGGCAACGATGCCGCTTTCGGACAGCCCCCTGGCCTTGAACCAGTCACGCGTCTCGGCCATTCGTCCGGCGACCACCAGTTCCGCGCCCCGTACCCGCAAAGTCTGCGCCGGATTGTTCGGCTCGTAAATCCCGGTGATATCCAACTGAGTCAGCGGCAGAGCGTCCAGCACGAACCACTTCAGGTCGGGACCGGCTGCGCTAGTCCATCAGCCGGTGCAAATCGACCTCAATCCCCTTCTCAAGCAAGCGCTCAAATGCCATCTTGTCTTCAGTCATCGTGGCGCTTTCTTTGGCTGTTTGGGTTTGGTGATCGACAGCTTACTGGAGGCCCACGATGGCGACCCATCGCCGCCCCGCTTGCTTTGTCATGGATTGGCTGGAACTATTAAGGATGTCCAGCAGTGATCATCAATGCACTTCGGAAGTAGCAATGGAATAAATCGCCAATCGAGCAATGAGCAACCACAGCGACCGCCATCTGAATCCGCGCGGCAATAAGGGGACCAGCAGCATGAATCAGCATCCGACAGACCCGAAGGCAAGCCAATCCGGCAGCACCGCGCTACGCTTCGACGTGGTGGCCGGTCTCACGGCCGCGGCGGTCGTCCTGCCCAAGGCCATGGCCTACGCGACGGTGGCCGGCTTGCCCGTTGCAGTGGGTCTCTACACGGCCTTCGTCCCGATGATCATCTACGCTTTGCTGGGGTCGTCGCGGGTGCTGAGCGTCAGCTCCACCACCACGCTGGCGATCCTGGCGGGCACGCAGCTCGGTCTGGCCGTACCGGACGGCGACCCGGCCAAGCTCGTCACGGCGACGGCCACGCTGACCGCGCTGGTCGGCGCGCTGCTGTTGTTGGCAAGGCTGATGCGCCTAGGATTCGTCGCCAACTTCATTTCCGCACCGGTGCTGACGGGCTTCAAGGCGGGAATCGGCCTCGTCATCGTGCTGGACCAGGTGCCGAAGCTCTTGGGAATCCACATCACCAAGCAGGGGTTCTTCGCCGACCTCCTCAGCGTCGCGCACCACCTTCCCGAGACCTCGTTGATCACGCTGGCGGTGGCGGCGGCGACGTTCGCGGTGCTGATCGGCATGGAGCGGCGGTGGCCGCATTCTCCCGCCCCTCTGGTCGCCGTGGGCGGCGCCATCGCGGCGTCGTGGTTCTTCGGCCTGCACGCGCTGGGCGTCTCGACGGTCGGTCTGATTCCGCAAGGCTTCCCGGCGCTCACGCCGCCGGACCTGGCGCTGATCCAGCAGTTGGCGCCGGGCGCGCTCGGAATCGCGCTGATGAGCTTCACCGAAACGATTGCGGCGGGCCGCGCCTTTGTGCGCCCGGGTGACCCGCCGATCGATGCCAACCGCGAGCTGGTCGCCACCGGGGCGGCCAATCTCGGAGGCGCGTTGCTCGGCGCGATGCCGGCTGGCGGCGGCACCTCGCAGACTGCGGTCGTGCGCTCCGCGGGCGGGCAGTCGCAAAAGGCATCGCTGGTGACCGCGGGCGCCGCGGTGGCCACCATGCTGCTGCTCGCTCCCCTGTTGGGCCTGATGCCGAACGCGACGCTGGCGGCGGTGGTCATCGTCTACTCGGTCGGACTGATCCAGCCGGCGGAGTTCCGCGCCATCCGCAACGTGCGCACGATGGAGTTTCGCTGGGCGCTGATCGCCTGCGCCGGCGTGCTGGTGTTCGGCACGTTGAAGGGCATCGTGGTGGCGATCATCGTGTCGATGATCGGGCTGGCGAGCCAGACCGCCCACCCGCGCGTGTCGGTCATCGGCCGCAAGCGCGGGGCCGACGTGCTGCGACCGTTGTCGCCTGAACACCCGGACGACGAGACCATCGAGGGCCTGCTGATCGTGCGGCCGGAGGGACGCCTCTTCTTCGTCAACGCGCAGTACGTGGCGGATCGGATCAACGCGCTGGTCGCGCAATACCAGCCGCGCGTGCTCGCGCTGGACCTGAGCCGGGTGCCCGATATCGAATACTCGGCGCTGCAAATGTTGATGGAGGGCGAGAGGCGCGCGACCGAACTTGGCGCCGTGGTCTGGCTGGCGGGGCTCAATCCCGGCGTGCTGGAGGGCGTGCGACATGCCGGGCTGGACCAGCGGCTCGGCCGCGAGCGCATGCTGTTCAACGCGCGTGCGGTGATCGAACGCTATCAGGCCCTGCAGACAACGGCAGGGGGCACGGCGGAGCCGGCCGCGTCTTGATCGGACGCCTTCCGGCCCGTCATCGAACGGATCGGCGGCGGCCTCGTAGCGACTGATCTTGCGCTTCGGCGGTTTGACCTTCCCGGTCGGACCGCATAAGGGGAGCGATCGGGCGAAACTCTGGCCGGCTGCACTGGAAGGCAGCCGGCCGACAACCACCGCCCACTCAATGGCCGCAATCGCCGCCCTCATCGTTGCCGCGTCCGGGCCGTCGTCTGGATGACGTGCTGAAAAATGGAGATTAACGCGGCGGTGGACACACCGATCATCAGTGCGCCATTGATGGCTTCCAGCGGGCCGAGCAGCTTGCGTTTAGCCGACATGACCACGTCACCGTATCCGAGCGTGGCGAAATTCACGGCCGAATGGTAGAAGGCTTCGCCGAACTATTGAAACTCTTCCAGCAGCACAAACAGCAGGGCCCACACGCCGACTTGCGCCATGTTGCCGATCACCAGGAGCAGCATCACGCCGGTGATTAGCACGCCGCTCGACCAGAACGACGGATTGTTCGGCGAGCGCTCATGCTGCCAGTAATACCGGATCGCAGCGATAACCAACACGGATTGCAAAAGCAAGCAGGCAATCATGGTCAACAGGCCGAATAAGAGATTCATCAGCATGGCGAGGATTCCAGGTCAGGGCCCAACATTAGTTGGGGTAGGAGGGGCTATCCCAGCGGAAGATCTCTCCCGGTCCGACCGCCGCCCGGCGCTCGTCACCGCCGCTCGGGCGGAGCATCCTCGTTGGTGATGACGAACACGCCCTCCACCTCGGCGATGCGGAAGACCTGCGGCTTGCGGGCGGCTGCGAGATCGCTCTCGCTCAGACCGGCGCTTTGGAGCAGATGGGCGCGGACCACCGGATCGTTCAGGGCCTTCTGGTCATCCTCCAGCCATTCACGAACCTGCGGGTCCTGCGGTTGGAAGATATGTACCTCCTGGTGGCCGCGCCCCAGCATCGCGTAGATCGGCGGGTTGCCGACCTGCATGTATTTGGCGTAACCCCTCCCTTCGTATCGCTTTACCATCTCGGCCACGCTGGCCGGGGTCTTGCCTTCGCTCTCGTAGCTGGGACCACGCTCGATGCGGTTGCCCTTTTCCAGCAGGTAACCCTTCAGGGATTTGATGACGGCCGCGAGATCGGTGGTTTGCTTGGATTTATCGCTCATGGGAAAGTCTCCGGAAAAACGGTTCCGTGCAACAATTTTGGAATGAATTTGTAGATGGTTCGGCAACCATCACCGGTGGTGAATCTGAATCATCGAATCGATTGCAACAGCCGATTGGCCTCCTTGAAGAAGTCGGGCTGTGGCAGCAGTTCGCTGCTGGGGAACCGGACGAACAGCGCCGCGACCCGGCGGTCTTTCCCCATCACGATTTCCTGGAAAGTCATCGAGTTGGCGACTCGCCCCGAGTTGGTGGTGACCTTGGTGTTGGTGTGATCCAGGGTGAGCGTGACCGATTCCAGTTGCAGATATTGTTCCGGCCCGCTCAGGGTAGTGGCGACCTTGGCGAGATGCTGGTCGAGCGTGGCGGTATCCGCGCGCAGTTGGTTCAGTTCGGTTTCGAGGTCTTGAAGCTGCCGTTCGATGGCGCTCAAATCGACCGGTTCCGAGGCAGCCGGTCCCGTCAGCGATTCTAAACCCGCCTGACCTTGTTTCAGAAGGGCGGCCTTTTGCTGGAGCAGCTTGCGCTGTTGCTGTTCCAGTTGGGTTTTTTCGACCCGGTCGGCGATCAGGTGCTGCAGAGCGGTTGCGATCAGGTAATCGGCTGCGCGCCGCATCAGTTCCCGGCGGGTGGCCTGCTCATTGTCGTTCAGGAACACCAGCCGATGATCGCGGAAGTTGACGGCGACTTGCGGTACATCCCGCCGCAGGATTTCGCCATCCATCTCGATGCCGAGCACGTTCTTTTCGACCCGGACCGCGCCGAGGCCGGCAAACAGTTCCGCTGGCAAGGGGTCGGGCGCTTGTTTCAGGTAGTTGCGGGTGCCGTCGCTGAAGCTCAACACTTCCCGCAACGTCTCCGGGGAGGCGAACAGGGCGCGCAACCGGGGATCGGTCATATAGCCCTGGCGGTCGGCCACGATGGCGGGCGGCAGGGCGTTGACGAAGTTCACCACGAAATCAATGGCTCGCTCCACCGGGTCCCACAGCTTGCGCCGGTAGTGGCTCACTGCCCGCAGGCGGGTATCGGTGCCGTCCACCACCCGTTCGATGCCTCTCAGCATCAACTCCTTGTCGAATTTGCCGGGTTGGCTGGCGCCGGAAAAAATCGATTGCAGAAAACGAAACGCCATGATTTTTTCTCCTTCAAGGTGGATTCGACGAGGAAAGCGGTCGGCTTATGATCTTCAACAAAATAACCCGCTGTTTATTCTCACCGCCAAGGGGGGTCTGCCCGGGCGGTCGAACCACCCCGGCGCTACGCGCCACCCCTCCTTATCCAAGGAGGGGAATTCATGCTCGATATAATTGCTGAACGACCGCGCCCGGCCCCGAACCCACCGGGCTGCTTCAAGCCATGATGTTCACGCCGCCGTCCACGTAGATCGTGCTGCCGGTCAGGCGCCGAGCGTAGGGGGTGGCGAGGAAAGCGCAGGTGAAACCGACATCCATGATGTCCACCAGTTCCCCGAGCGGCGCCCGTTGCACCGCCTCGTTGAGCAGCAGATCGAAGTCCTTGAGCCCGGAAGCTGCCCGGGTCTTGAGCGGCCCCGGCGATATGGCGTGGACCCGGACGCCCTGCCGGCCCAGTTCGTAGGCCAGATAGCGGCAGGATGATTCCAATGCCGCCTTGACCGGCCCCATCACGTTGTAGTTCGGCGCTACCTCGTTGGCGCCGTGGTAGCTCATGGCGAACAGCGCGCCGCCTTCCGTCATCAGCGGCGCGGCTAGCTTGGCCATGCGGATGAAGGAGTGACAGGAAATATCCATCGCCTTGGCGAACCCTGCCGCTGAGCAGTCGAGCAAACCGCCCTGCAAGTCCTCCTTGGGCGCGAAGGCGATGGAATGGACCAGAATGTCGAGCCGGCCCCATTGTTTCGTAATGGCATCGAACAGCGCTTCGAGCTGGCCCGGCTGGCTGACATCGAGCGGCATGAAGATCGGCGCTTCTAATTGTTTCGCCAGCGGTTCGACGTAGGGTTTCGACTTTTCGTTGAGGTAGGTGATGGCCAGGTCGGCTTCCAGTTCGCGAAACGCCTTGGCGCAACCGTAGGCGATGGAATGCTCGTTGGCGATGCCGGCGACCAGCGCCTTCTTGCCCTTGAGCGGGGGACGAGGGATTTCAACGGCCATGATGCGGTTCTCCTGATTGGATGGGTATTGATGCAGGGGTCACCTGTTGCATTGGCGGCGAGGCAACCCCTGCCTGGCAACAGGTTTACTTTTCCATCGTGACCTTGATGCCGCTGGCCGATCCCACGTTCAACTGCAAGCCCTGGGTCCGCGACTCCAGGCGCATGATCACGCCGTTCTCGTTCTTGAGATGCAAGCCACCCACGCCCCCACCCAGCGTGATACTGACATCCAGCTTGGTGTAGGTACCGGGGAATTTTGAGATTTCTTTCAAATCGTAGACCTCGCCGGCGGCGCTCATCTTCGAAATCCCCACGTTGGCGCCCGCCGTCAGGCCACCGACCTTGAAGGGATATTCCTTGCCCTGGAACGTCAACTTGCCGCCACCGACGCTACCGCCCAGAATGAAAGCGAACTGCGTCTCGTCGATCTCGACCGTCCCGGACGGCTTCTTGGCATCCGCCGCCAGCGCCAGACTGCCCACGAGTAACGATGCAGCCAGCAGGGCTGAACTGATCATTTTGAAGCTCTTCATCATCATGTTTTGTCCTTAGTTTAAAAATACCCAGCAGAATCCCGGTCGGGCCAAACCACGATGCGTTAACCCGACCGGGCTGTTGCAACACCAAAACTCGCGGCTGGCAAATGATTACTGACCTGCCCACCCTCCTGCGGCCTTCCAGGTCTCCGGTGGGGTGGTATCGGGAGTGGCTTCTGAACCCTTTAGAGTGACCATGATCGTCGCTTGCGACGGGCTGGTAATCTTTCTTTCCCCACGCTGAATCGTCACGCCTTTGGGAACTTTTATCGAGACGATGGCGTAATCCTGTATCCTTTCCTCAGGCACGCCGGAATAGGTTTCCTTGTTGACAAAATTGGCTTGGAATGCGGGGTCTTCCATTTGCTTCTTGGCTAACTGCTTGAAAAATCTCCTCACCCTCAACCCCTCTCCCTTTGGGGGAGAGGGGAGTTTGGATGCGGCCTCCTTAGTTCTACTTAGCCTTATTGCTAACCTTATTGGTCCACCACGACGACGCCGCCCGCCCGCCGGTCGGGTCGACCACCACGGCCAGTTCCTGGGTATAGGTCACCCGCACTTGATCGCCCGCCGCGAGGTCCTGGACGTCCATGTCGGGCGGGATTTGCAGGGTCACCTGATGCTTCGGACCCTCGACCAGAACCGTGCGTTTTTCCTTATTGACGGCGAGGATAGTACCGATGATCTCCACCTTCCTTTCCACCACCCCGGCCGGCATCTCGCCCAGGGGCGCGCGCTTGGTGTTCACGGTGACGACCCGTTCGTTAACGCCGGTACCCCGGACCATTTCGAGCTGCAGGGCCACGGCTTGATTGTAGGTCGTCTTGACCGTGTCGCCGGCCCGCACCTGCGCCAGGTTGCGCACCTCGTCGCCGACCTTGATGGTGAAGACTTGGCCGTCCTCGGCCTTCAGCGTAAGCAGCCGGTTATTCTGGTCCACCTCCTGCACGATCGCGGTGGCGGTCATCTTTTCGCGAACCCCCAGGGCATCGGCGATGGCCGACACTGTGGGCGCGGCGGCCGGGGCCTTCTCCTGCGCCAGCGCCGTGGTCGCCACCAGGCTGGCGGCGGTCAGAACGATCAACGTTGTTATACTTTAGCTAATGCCGACTTTTAATTCTTTGAACGATTGGAAGTTAAAAGTGAGCAATGATTTTAGGGTCTGTTTTTTCTCGACATGGGCGGTTTC
>Ga0209573_1005834_pt1 | contig 10731 bp, 11 predicted proteins | sample TNRBio252014_DNA_FD_185870 | JGI IMG/M metagenome (GOLD analysis project Ga0209573, IMG submission 185870) | Wastewater treatment Type I Accumulibacter community from EBPR Bioreactor in Madison, WI, USA - TNR Reactor_6/25/2014_ DNA (SPAdes)... | ecosystem: Engineered > Bioreactor > EBPR >...
CAAGGAAAAAACTTTCTGCGGAGGCATTTTTTTGAAAATAAGACTTTTAATCAGGTTAAATGTAGCTTTTTTAATTTCCTCAATAAAAAGATTTTTAATTTTGAAAAACCTCATTGGTACTTGAATATTCCACAACCTGTATAGGGATGCTATATAATTTTTACCAGCCTTGGCATCTCGCTCTATCGCTTTTAGACACTCGTAAGCTGTAAATTCTATGCAAGGTGGAAAATATCCAACCTGCAACGCCACTTCACCCGCTTTGCTCAATGCGAACCGCAAGATGTCGAAATCCCAAATCTTCGCCATTCCATATTCGTAATTGGCGGTCACTTCTAGCCAGCGTTTACCATCGGCTGACGTGTATCGAATACTCTTAACTCGTTTGGCCTTTGCCGTGGAGCAAAACGGAAACATCATCAAGTTGCGTTCGTTCCGGTAACGGGTGAGGTCTACCGGGACTTTGGCAAGTTCCAAGGCTTGTTCCCGTAACGGGGCTTCCGCCGTTTCCTGGCGTTCCTGCGCCTCGCGGGCTTCGCGTTCGATGCGTTGCCGATCCAAGTCTTCCAGCAGCTTTTGGTGCTTTTCCCAAGTCGTGGTCAAGGTGATCGCTCCAAAGGGTGAGTGAGGGGCTTCGCTACTGGTCTTCTTCCAGCACGCGACTGAGGTTGTACAGGATCCACGCGCTGCGGCTGACCCCGCGCCTTTTGGCGGCGGCATCGATCCGGGCCAGCAACGCCGCGTCGAACCGCAGGGTGGTCATGACCTTGCGCGGCTCCGCCGGGGGTTCGCCGGCGGCGGCGATGAACTGCTCGGCGGCGCGTTCCCGGTCGGGGGTTTCAGGCTGTCTTTTTGGTTTCTTTCCGATAGACATTGAATATCACTTAACTATCGTTTTGATAGATGAACGCCATGAGAGCGGCCAGCTCGTCGATGGCCTTTTGATCGCGGGGCGCGTATTCCCCTACGCCTTTGCCCTGGGCGGCGGCGTTCGGGAACGCCTTGCGGCGTACGATGGGGCAATCGAGGTAGCGGATCCCGGCACATTGGCGCAAGACGGTCGCGGCGTCCTCGTTGTCCTTGCCGATGGCGTCGGCGGCGTTGAGCACCGAAAGCGCTTTCAGGTTTTCGTTGATGACGGTGGCTTCCTCGATCAAGACCCGCATGTGATCGATGGCCCACACGTCGAAGGTGCGTGGTTGAAACGGGATCAGCAGGGCGTCGGCCACCGTCAGCGCCGCGCGCAAGCTGCCGGTATCCCGTCCGCCCACGTCGATCAGGAGGTCATCGTATTTGGGGGCGAGCTGGCGGGCTTGCGCCCGCACCGAGGGGCCGCTCAGGGCGACGGCGGTGTAGTCGTGCAAGCCGGCTTGTTCGCTCCGTAGCTCGGTGAAGGTCAAGGCGGTGCCCTGCTCGTCGCCGTCGATCAGCAGCACGTCTCGCCCTCGCGCGGCTCGCGCGATGGCGAAATTGATCGCCAGCGTGGTCTTGCCCACCCCACCTTTGACGTTTCCGATGGCAACGATCATTTCGATGTCTTTTAAATGCCTTTTGTATATCTAATGTATTTTTAATAAATAGCTTAACGAAATACAAAAGACAACATAAATTTTTACCGCCATAGCTTCTCGAACCGCGCCGGGTTGGCGGCGGTGTAGCGGACGGTGTGCTGGATGTTGCGATGCCCGAGGTAGTCCTGGATCAGCCGGGTGTCCGCGCCCTGGTCGGCCAGGGCGTAGCCGCAGGCGTGGCGCAGCATGTGTGGATAGGTGGGCAAGGGCAACCCGGCCCGCTCGCCGCACTTGCGGACCGCCAGCCACGCGGTCTTGCGGCTCAAAGGCCCGCGCCGCTCGCTGACGAAAAAGGCGTCCGTCGCCGGCCGCATCGCCTGCCGCTCCTTCAACCACGCCTTGATGGCGCGGATTTCCTCCGGGCGCAGCGGCTGGGTCGTAGACAACCCTTTCTTCAGCCGCAAGACATGCACCACCCGATTCTCCACGTCCACCTGGGACAGTTTCAGGCCGCACGCCTCCGACACCCGCAGGCCGTGGCCGAACGTCAGCAGCAGCAGGCAGCGGTCGCGGGCGGCGTTGCGGCTGCCCTGGGTGGCCGCGAGCAGCCGCTCCACCTCCGCCGTCACCCGATAGTTGCGTTCGAGCATCGTACTGTCTATTGTTAGCGCTGGGGATGGCCAAGAATATCAAATAGTTGAGCGCCACGGTAGGAGCAACACGGGACGGAAGGATTCAGTCGGTCCAGCGGGGGACCGGCGCCGGTCCCCTGCGAAAGCGGACCGTCGCGACCGCCCGGCGGAGTCGCGTTTTGCCGCATAACTCCACCGCCGTGGAGTTATGCGGAAACCATATAATCACTAGTTAGCTGGGGAAGGTATGCCTGAGCGTGCTGTGCGTTTTGGAATAGCGAATCATGACCGAAGTAGGAAAGCGGCGACGTGGCGCTGCTGGACGAATCTCGGCCGTGACAACAGCGTCTATCTGACATGTCGTGAACTGCAAGGCAGTCTTCACTTGAGTTTTCACGATTCAGGTCGTTGGCATGTGGCATTTGCGAGCGAAAAATTCGAGAAACTATTTGAGGAAGCCTCTCGTCCTGAATCCCGCTTCGCCGGTCAGTGGCTGAAACCACAAGAGACCGCGCCCGGGTTGGTGCTCGCCTGCCGCATTCATACTCCCTGGTATGCGGTCACCTCATCTAATTCGGAAGGATCAAAAGATATCGTGTGGATCGATGCTCCGCCCCAAGCGAGTATGAGCGAAGTCTGTGTGTTCCTAGCAGCTCCGGGCACGATATGCACGAATTGGCCAGGTTCCCGTACTATGCACACAGCTCTTGTGGGAAGCTTCGACCTGGCCAACAACGCACGAGTCTGGATTGTCTCGCGGAACATCCCACTCGCGGAGCCTGTATTACCGCCCACTGTGAATCCTCGATTCTTCAAAGGAGCCGATGAGCAATCCCTTAGCGTGGAAACTTTACGAGCGGTGGTGTGGGGGAACGCAGATGACGGCTCGGTTGGTTTCTTCGAGTCCCCGGTGCGTGTACAACGGAACAACAGCTAAACAATGCCATTAGTCTCGCTAATAGTGAACCCCACATCGCCAAGGAGTTCTTTCTTGGATAATCAATAAAAATCAATAACTTGCCGAACATTTTAACGAGTTTAGCTATTAGCGGGACTAATGCAGCCGACGTGCGAGGACGCACGCGGCTGATGGCAGACGTTATGCGTTAGGAGATGGCCATGAAACTTGAATGGGTTATTAGTGAAGAGTCAATCGCAAAGTGGAGAGAGTTTGTAAATAGCAATATTTCCAACGAATTTGTTAAGGACAGAGAGGCTAGAAACATCACAAGAACCAATGTCGATCTATCTGAAGAGATAATCTGGCGAGTAATTGTAGGCTGCCAAGTTACAACTCAACAACGATCCGGTCCAACGTCAAATGTTAGTAAATTCCTTGATTCAAATAGCCCTGCCCTGTTTTTTAAGAAATGCCAAAAGAACAAAAACAGAAATGACTTCATCCAATCCGAACTATCCAAAGCCGGACTTAGAAGAGCCAACATTATGGCGAAGAATCTTTCTGAAATTATTCAATATCTTGATTCTGGCGGCTGGGACGCCCTTATTGACGAACTGAATTCAATAAAGAACAAAACAACCAAAGCCAAAGAAAGAAAAATTGCAGACAGTATCGCAAAAAGGCTCCCCGGTTTTGGGCCAAAGCAATCAAGAAACTTCATACAGTGGCTAGGCCTATCTAGATATGAAATACCGATCGACAGTAGAATCACTAAGACCATGAAGCGACTTGGCTGTTCATTCGTGCCTCACGCTTCTGCGTTAAGTGACATAACAGTTTACTGCGTGATTCAAGACGGCCTTCAAGAAATATCATCACGGCTAAAAATTTATCCGTGCATATTAGACGCATGTATATTTTCAAGCTTCGACATTAAATAATGCATAACTTGGCGCTCAAAACGGACCACCAAAATGCTGCGCATTTTGGCGTCCGGTTAGATTTGCGTTAAACAGCATAATTTTAAGCATCATTTTAAGGAGGTAAAATGGCAATCACAGTGTCATTTATAAATTTTAAAGGCGGTGTAGCTGGGCGGTGGTGCGGGAGACGGGGTTTGAGACCGAAGACGAGGCCTGTGAGGCGGGCATGAAGGTGCGCCAGCGGAAGGAAAAGCGGGGGTATCGGGCGTTGACGGCTACCAAAAACACAGACAATAATCCAGCCCAATGACCAATCACCTGTACTATGGCGACAACCTCCACGTTCTCCGCGAGTCTATCGCGACCGAGAGCGTGGACCTGATCTATCTCGATCCGCCTTTCAATTCCAAGCGGGATTATAATCTGCTGTTCAAAAGCCCAAAAGGTGAAATGAGTGATGCACAGATCACTGCTTTTGAAGATACTTGGCATTGGACACATCAAACGGCTGGAGAGTTCAACCAAATTTTACATCAATCCAATACGGACGTAGCAGAGCTTATGCAAGCTCTTCGTGGTTTTTTGGGTGAAAATGACATGCTGGCATATTTAACGGGCATGGCAATTCGCTTATTAGAACTGCATCGAGTTTTAAAAAATATGGGTAGTTTATATCTGCATTGTGATCCGACCGCTTCACATTATTTAAAGATCGTTCTTGATGCAGTATTTGGGAAGGAAAATTACCGAACAGAAATTAGTTGGAAGCGATCTAGCGCCCATAATGACGCTAAACAAGGTCGTAAGCAATACGGTAATATTCGAGATATTATTTATTTCTACACTAAAACAGAAGATTGGAAATGGAACTGGTTGTATTCACCTTATAGTGAAAGCTACATTAAAGATTTTTATCATTATTCTGAACCGGAAACGGGGAGGCTTTATCGGTTGGGAGATTTGACAGCAGCAAAACCGGGTGGAGATACGTCTTATGAATTTTATGGTACAAAACCATATAAAGGACGCTACTGGGCTTATTCGCGTGAGAAAATGGAAAATTTTAAGCTAGAAGAACGGCTTTACTTTCCACCAAACGGAGGTACACCTAGCTATAAACGCTACTTGGATGAAATGGCAGGTGTCCCTCTACAAAATGATTGGAATGATATTAAGCCGGTTAGTAAAAGTGAATATCTTGGTTATCCAACACAAAAACCTTTAGCATTACTTGAAAGAATTATCCAAGCCAGTAGTAACGAAGGTGATGTAATTCTTGATCCGTTTTGTGGCTGTGGAACGGCTGTTCATGCGGCGCAGAAATTGAAACGAGACTGGATTGGTATTGACATAACTAATCTGGCTATTTCGCTGATCGAAAAACGGTTGAAAGATGCTTTTCCGGGGATCACCTTCGACGTATGTGGAACGCCAAAAGATTTGGATTCAGCCAAAGATTTAGCTAAGCGAGATAAGTATCAATTCCAGTGGTGGGCTTGCTCTTTGGTCAACGCGCAACCATATCAAGGGAAGAAAAAAGGTGCGGATGGTGGGATTGATGGACTGATCTTTTTCCAAGATGAAGCGAACGCCAGCAAGAAAATTATCGTATCGGTGAAAGGTGGGGATAATGTGGGCGTAGCGATGGTCAAGGATTTAATTGCCACTGTGGCGCGTGAAAAGGCCGCCATTGGCTTGTTTTTAACTCTTGCGCCGCCAACTAAGGTGATGCGAACGGAAGCGATTACAGCCGGTTTTTACAGCTCTCCGCATCATGGCGATTTTCCGAAAATCCAGATTTTGACCATCGAAGGCTTATTGAATGGTACGGAATTCGCCAAGTATCCCGATATGGCAAAAGGTGGATTGACGTTCAAGAAAGCAGTGAAGGAATCGCAATTGAAAGAGCAGCCTAAACTGCTTTAATATTAAAAAAATTACTGATTTTTCACGTTGTAAACTATACTGAGGAAAATCAAGATGAACTGCGCTCAATGCGGAACCGAAGTTAATCTGAATACGAAGTTTTGCTCAAATTGTGGGAAAGCTGTTGAAGAATTAAAGCCTGTTATTGATCAAATTGATTCTTTTAATTCACTTGAAAATCAAGCAGATAATGAATCTTTATTTGCATTATACAAAAAAAATAAACAATATCTTATTGTGCCTTTTTTTATTTTATTGTTAGGCATTGTATTACTAATTTCCCAAATTCCAACAGGATTATCTAAGGAGGAAGCTAGAGAAATATTAAAAAAACAAGGCATTGAATACACAGAAAGCTCTTTTATAGAAAAAGTAGAAGAAGGTAACTTTTCAATAGTAAATTTATTTATTATTTCTGGAATTGATATTAATTCAAAAGACAAAGGTGGTAATACTGCTTTGCACCTTTCTGTAATAAAAAAACATTTTGAAATTGCAAAATTACTATTAAATAAAAATGCTAATCCTAACATTCATATTGATGGTGGTCCTTTATGGTTTGCTTCAAGAGTAGGATACACAGAAATTATCCAACCTTTATTGGATAAAGGCGCTGATATTAATGTAAAGGGATTGATTGGTGATACTCCTTTAATGAGTGCATCATATGATGGTCATACTGATATTGTTAAAATTTTATTAGATAACGGCGCTGATGTTAATATGGAAGGTAATGGTATTTTTCTTCATGACAATGCTTTAGCATTGGCTTCACGAAGCGGTCATACTAGTATCGTTAGGCTTTTGTTAGAGAAAGGCGCTGATCCCAATTCAAATAGCGGTTTACTACTAGATGATAGCGTTTTACAAATAGCTTCAGAACGTGGTTATACTGATATTGTTAAACTTTTGCTGGATAAAGGCGCTGATGTTAATGTAAAAAATATACTCAGTGGTTTTACTCCTTTAATGTCGGCATCAAGCAAAGGCTATACTGAAATTGTTAAGTTTTTATTAGATAAAGGCGCTGATGTTAATAATTTAAACAATGTGATTACTAGTTTTACTCCTTTAATGGCGGCATCCAGCGAGGGGCATACTCAAATTGTTAAAATTTTATTAGATAAAGGTGCTGATCCTAATTCAAAGAGAAAAGATGGTCTTACTGCTTTAATACGGGCATCAAAAAATGGGCATACTGATATTGTTAAACTTTTATTAGATAAAGGTGCTGATCCTAATTCAAAGGACGAAGATGGGATTACTTCTTTAATGTCGGCATCAATCCAAGGCCATACTGAAATTGTTAAAATTTTGTTAGATAAAGGTGCTGATCCAAATATAAAGTATAAAGGTAGTCTTAATTCTTTAATACTCGCATCAGAAAAGGGGCATACTGAAATTGTAAAAGCTCTTTTAGAAACTGGTAGCATTGACTTAAAAGATCGCCTTACTGCTATAACGATTGCTTCGAGCGAAGGCCATACCGATATTGTGAAAATTTTACAAGATCAAAGAACTATTGCTCCTAGAAGCAATCAACCAGTTAGAAAGCCAGATAATACAGAGACAATAATGCAAGCTTGTAAACAAGGATGCGCTATGCTTTTCCCAAATTCGCCCATTGATAATTTTACCTGTGTACGCGCTTGTACAAAGTGACATTTAGAGTAATTTAACTAACTGAATCTTTGCATGATTGTCAAGTTAGGCGTTAGACCTTACCCATAGAAAGAGCGACTTCGCTAAGCACTACCTCAACCTTTTGTGAATTATTATTGATCATAGCAAGACCCATGCCGATCTTGCTGTCAATCCCCATTAGGTCGATTCAAAAAACAGGTTGTCCTCCTTCAAAAACAGACAATACAGTTTCAACCGTGGCGATTGACCACGAACTTGAAACCAACATCTTGAAGGGGAATTAATCATGACTACCATTAATCGTAAATTCGCGTTCCTTTTTGATCAAGGCAATGCTTTTTCCTCTGCCAGTCAATTCATAGATGAAGCGACTCTCCGCAACCATTTTGCGGCTGGTCTAAATGGCATTAATGGTGAAGCTATTAAGATGCTGTTAGAGGCTCTAATCAATGGGCAATTGAACGCACTGACTGAAGACGACGGTATGAAAGCGTTATGGAAGGCCGCTAATTGGAAAGATGAAGTACTTAAGACGCGTCTTTAACCAGCTAAACATATTGAAAATTCTCTTTACCTCGTAAGCAGCAAAAGTATAGCAGGGTAGACCGCATCATCGATGATAACTTCGTTGGTTCCGACACTGACCGTTCCAACGGGTGTCATCGGGGTTGTTTTCCATCAATGAAAACCGCGCCCACCCGAAGATGAGCGCGGCATCCTGTGGTTTCAATACCTAACCTGCGCCCGTGGGCGCATTTGAAAGCGTAGCAGATGCGGGCCGGGGAAAACCGTTAGGGCTAAAAATTGGGCCGAAATTTCGAGGGGGCATAAAAGGGTACCTACCGGGGCTGCGCCTATCTGCGGGGGATGCTCCAGAAGGCGGGCATCAAGGGAATTTCCAGCGTAGCGAGATTAGCGATGAATGATAGACTGCTAACAAAGGCTAGCAAGATCAATTAAATATTGTTAACGATGGCGGATGGTGGTAGATAAGCGGAAACTACATAATCACTTGTTCTTCCCGACACCCCATGGATAAGCTAATGAAAAAAATGAAAAAATAACAAAAACCGACCTAAAAATGCGCGGCTGCGGAAGAACCAGGAGATCGAGCGGACTTCGCTACGCTTCGCCGCTCATCTCCTCGTTAGGCAGTACTCGTAGAGACCGAAGCACCAGTACTTGAGTCGAAGTTAATCCGGGTCAAACGGCCAAAACCCTGATCCTAGCCCTCAAAAACTGGCCGAACCATTGGAAGAGGAGGAGAAGATGAGAAGATTGTTCGTAATGTTGAGTGTTATTGGGTTGGTGGTAATGAGCGCTGATGGGTTCGCTGCGGACGCGGCTGATTGTGGTCGAATTGGAAGCATTTATTACAGTATCGCCGTAAAAGCAAGGTCCGGCGTGAGCATGGAAGAGGTGATACAAAGTCTGATGAATGGCGGAATGATTAGGAGTGAGGCCATAAGCGTCGTGACCCCAGTGTACGACTTTAAGGATAGGCTGACGCCAGAGCAAATGAGAGACAAAATGTACTTAGATTGTATGAAAAAATATTAGAAAAAAGGGGTCAGCCGCGTAGGTTGGGTTGCCGTCTTTTTTGCAACCCAACATCCAATCAACTTGGGCCTAACTAGGTTTTTTACCTGATCCCGTGTGGGCCGGTTCAGGTCGTTAGGTTTCTTAAATTTGCAATCCAATTTGGAGTGATTCAGACTTCGTTATGCCTTTTTGTGCGTAAGGATCACTTTGCAAAATTCTTGGGGAATTTTGAAATGCTTAATGCATTTAATTTACTGAAAAATTATAACATTGATCAGAATCTTCCTTTGGAAGACTATCCTAGTCATTATTGCCGCTATAAGTGCGACCTAGAAGCAGCGGATAAGCTAGTAACCATCTTGAAGGCAATACCGGCCTTGCAGGCTTTTGGAGGTCATTATAAAGCTACTGCAAAAGGTGGATCAGCCTGGTATGTCGGACTACGCAATGATCCGGGACAAACCTGGTTGTTTAATTTTAATGTTACAGGGAAATCCCCTAGCATTGATTTTCGGCGGCTTGGCCATCTTTTGGTGAATGATAAATATAAAGAACTTTTGTCCAAAGAGCATGAAAATCTAAAACAAAGGGCAGGGCAGACTAAGTATGCTACTTGGAATAACGGACGACTGAGAGCACTAATCTTGGAATCCCTTCCTGCCTACGAAATCGCAATAGCTAATGGTGATCTGGCAGGTGATTCCTATGCTGAGAAAATAATTCCCATCCTGCTTTCTGCAGTCTACGATGATAAATATGCTGTCAAGACTAATACTAGGCCATCTTGGTTAAAAGGTCTCAAGGGAAAGTCCTATGAGCTAGATCATTTTATTGAGGAAATAAAACTAGCCATTGAAAATCAGGGTGCTCATCATTACGTTGATGGTGTTTATAAAAGTACAACGCTAGCGGATGTTCAAGAGCGAGATAATCTAAAAAAACAGCTTTGCAGGGAAAAGGGAATAACGCTTTTATGGATAAAAGTATCGCCGCTAACAAAAATTTATGGCCTTGATCGCGCATTGCAGATTGAATGGTTAAAAGATCTCGTCGGCAAAGCTCAACAAGCCGAAAATAAATTTTATCATTGGGAGGGTTGATTCTCGTTCGGATACATACACTGTAGCTTGCTGGGTACTATCGTCTTTTAATATCCCGCAGCAAGCTGCGGGGAATGGACCCGTAGAGATTCAATTCAGCGTGGGCTTATACCGATTTTCCGTCCGTTTGCTACTCAGACCCCAAAGCCATGAGCAATGATGACGACGCAACATTCCGCCGCGCCATGCGTGAACTGCCGCCTAAGCGACTTACCCGAATTTAATAAGTATTTACCGAATAAAAATCATTCACTACTTTTGCAAGGAATTTTATGAAATGAAAACAACATATCCTCAGAATTGTAATCAATGTGGTAGAGAATCAATAGTTGGCGATATTGCTAATCATTGGATGTGTCCGTATTGTTCTCATCTTAATTCACCGTATGAAAATGCAAATGAACCTAAGATTGGTGGTGGTCTAATTTTAGCATTTATAATCTTTATTGCATTATTAGCAGTAATGTGTTCAGGGTGAATGGAAAGGAGTCACAATCCAGGTTGCCTGGTATCCGTTCCTCCTCCCGTTCCTCCACCGTCCCCAGGGTTACC
>Ga0209573_1005835_pt1 | contig 10730 bp, 8 predicted proteins | sample TNRBio252014_DNA_FD_185870 | JGI IMG/M metagenome (GOLD analysis project Ga0209573, IMG submission 185870) | Wastewater treatment Type I Accumulibacter community from EBPR Bioreactor in Madison, WI, USA - TNR Reactor_6/25/2014_ DNA (SPAdes)... | ecosystem: Engineered > Bioreactor > EBPR >...
GCACTGCTTTTCCCTGCACCTCGTTTTTCCAAGCGTCATCACTTAACTCGCCTTTTACGATGCGCACATGCACATTGCCATCACCGGCATGACCGTAGCAAATGCTTTTAAAGCCATATTTATTGCCCACAAGTTTAATGTGCTCTAATAGTTCCGGTAAGTCGGCACGGGGCACTACAGTGTCTTCTTCTATGGTAATGGCTGTTTTTTTTACAGCATAAGCTACATTCCTGCGCATGCGCCAAATGTCATTTTTCTGTGCTTCGTTGTCGGCAAAAAGAATTTCTCCGGCATCAAACTCGTTTATTACTTCATAAATTCTTTCGCAGTCTTTTTGAATTGACTCCATGTCGTTGCCATCAACCTCAATCAGTAAATGTGCTTGAGTGGCATCGTCAATAGGAATAGTAACATCGCCCAAAAAGTTGCAAACCCATTCTATGGCATCGCGCTCCATAAATTCTAAACACGATGGCACAATACCTGCTCGAAAAATTGCACTTACTGCGGCACTTGCTTTTTCCATACTTTTAAATGGTACAAGCATCACCGAATTCATGGTTGGGTGGGGGATGAGTTTTAGCACAATTTTGGTGATAATGCCAAGTGTTCCTTCGCTGCCAACCATTAGCTGTGTTAGGTTGTAGCCGGTAGAGTTTTTTAAAACATTAGCGCCAGTCCATAGTATTTTACCTGATGGTAACACCACTTCAAGATTTAGTACGTAATCTTTTACCACTCCATATTTTACTGCTCTCGGCCCACCGCTATTGCAAGCAACATTGCCACCAATAAAACTTGTGCCACGGCTTGATGGGTCGGGTGGGTAAAAAAGTCCTTTTTCTTTTACTGCATTTTGCAGGGCCTCGGTTATTACACCGGGTTCGGTTGTAACTTGTAAGTTACGCTCGTCAATTTCTATTATGCGGTTCATTCTTTCAATAGAAAGCGAAACACCGCCTTGCACCGGAAGGCTGTTGGCGCTTAAACCTGTGCCTGCTGCACGAGGCGAAACCGGAATGTTTTGTATGTTGCAGTAACTGAGTATGCAAGAAATTTCTTGAGCAGAAATTGGCTTCAGCACTACATCTGGTGCAAACTCTGCATCTACAGTTTCGTCTTTCGAATATTTATCAATTGAAGCTAAATCGGTAAATACATTGTCTGTGCCAATTACTTCTTTAAAGTAGCTTAGGTCTTGCTCGGTTACTTTTTTAAATGCCATGGGTACGAATATAAATGTAAATGCAACTTACTTTTTTATCGTAGGTGCAAAATTTTTAAGCCGCAAAAAAATATGAATTGTTTATGCTTCTACTTCTGTTTTAAACTCAGAGTTTAAATGGAATTGAATATCGGGGTTGTTATCCTGTTCCATTTTTAGAAACCATTCGCTTGGAGCAAGGTAAACGATGTTGCCATCTTTGTCGTTTACAATACTGGTGCTTTTAAAGCGTATAAAATCTTCGAGTTTTTGTTGGTTTTTTGAAGTAAGCCAACAAGCGCGCGTAAGGTTTATGGGTTGAAACTTACAAGAAGCTCCATACTCGTGCAGCAAGCGATATTGAATTACTTCAAATTGAAGTTCACCTACGGTACCCACAAATTTTCTGTTGCCCGGTTGTTGTGTAAAAAGTTGTGCCACACCTTCGTCAGTAAGTTGCGCAATTCCTTTTTCCAACTGCTTGCTTTTCATGGGGTCGGTGTTTACCAGCTCTTTAAAAATTTCGGGCGAAAAGCTTGGTATGCCTCTAAATTGCATGGTTTCGCCTTCGGTGAGCGTGTCGCCAATTTTAAAGTTTCCGGTATCGTACAAGCCTACCACATCGCCCGGAAAAGCCTCGTCAACTATGTTTTTATCCTGTGCCATAAACGTTACAGGAGTGTTGAAGCGCAAATCTTTTTCGAGCCTGATATGTTTGTAGAATTTGTTGCGCTCAAACTTGCCGCTTACTATGCGCAGAAATGCAATTCTGTCGCGATGCTTAGGGTCTAAATTAGCATGAATTTTAAACACAAATCCGGTGAGTTTTTTCTCATCGGGGGCTATGAATCTTTTATCAGATTCGCGCCCTTTGGGTGCCGGGGCAATATCAATAAAAGTATCTAAGAGTTCTTGTACACCAAAATTGTTTACACCGCTACCAAAAAACACGGGGGCTAAATTGCCCGCCAAATATTCAGTAGTGTTGAATGGTTCATACACGCCTTCAATCAATTCGGCATCTTCGCGCAATTTGTGAGCATCGCTTGCGTCTATCAATCGCTCTAGTTCAGTGTTCGATAAATCGGTAAAGCTGATAACCTCATCGGCAACTTTGGTAGTGGCTGGGCGAAATAGGTTCAAACTTTTTTTGTGTAAATTATAAACGCCTTTAAAGCGGCTGCCACGGTTTATGGGCCAGCTTAATGGCTGAGCGCTAATCTTTAATTCTTTTTCAATTTCTTCTAAAAGGTCGAAAGGGTCTTTGCCCTCGCGATCGAGTTTGTTGATGAAAACAATTACAGGAGTTTTGCGCATCGAGCACACTTCCATCAGTTTACGCGTTTGCTCTTCTACTCCTTTTACACTATCTACAACCATGATAACTGAATCAACGGCAGTAAGTGTGCGGTAGGTATCTTCGGCAAAATCTTTGTGCCCCGGAGTGTCTAATATATTTATGAGTTTGCCGCGATATTCAAAACTCATAACAGAGGTTGCAACGGATATTCCACGCTGTTTTTCAATTTCCATGAAATCGCTCGTAGCACTCTTTTTTATTTTATTGCTTTTTACCGCACCTGCCGTTTGAATGGCTCCGCCAAACAAAAGTAGCTTTTCGGTTAATGTTGTTTTGCCGGCATCGGGGTGGCTGATAATGCCGAAAGTTCTACGTCTTTGAAGTTCTTCTGTAAAGTCCATGATTGAATTAAGCCCGCGAAGATACACTTCTGTAGCTTATGGTAGAAAGTAGTTGATAACGCAATATTATTTTTCTACAATAGCCTTTTTTCTTTAAAAAACTGTTTCATCAGTTCGGCACATTCATCGGCAAGAACCCCGCTTGTAATTTCTGTTGCGGGATGAAACACTTGCTTGTTCAAAGTTGTGAATCCGCTTTTAGGCTCATCGGCACCATACACTATTCGGCCAATTCGTGCCCAGCGCAGTGCAGTGGCGCACATGAGGCATGGTTCTATAGTAACATACAAAGTACATTGTTCTAAAAATTTACTTCCTAAGTAGTTAGAAGCGGCAGTGAGTGCCAGCATTTCGGCATGTGCAGTTACATCGATTAGCTTTTCAACTTGGTTGTAGCCTTTGCCTATTACTTGATTGTTGCAAACCACCAGTGCTCCAATGGGTACTTCATCTTCTTCGTATGCATAGGCTGCTTCTTTCAAAGCCATTTTCATATAGTAAATATCATCGCGTACTTGCATTGCTCGTAGTGTGTTGCAACAGTAAAAAATTTCAACGGATAAATTGCTTTGTTTTAGATGAATTCAATATTCAAGGAAGTCGTTTTCATGCTAATTGCCTAATTTCCTACTCACTTCATTTGGGTGCGTACATTAAGAGTTTACTATATGAGAAAACAGGCAATAGCTTTGTTGTGTAAAAAACAAAATGTCGAAGCCGGTATTTCTTGTTGGTTTTATGGCATCGGGCAAAACAAGCCTTGGAAAGCGATTGGCAAATGCTATCAATAAATCGTTTGTTGATCTCGACCATGAAGTTGAAAGACGTATAAAAATGAGTATTGCAGATTTTGTGCTCAAAGAGGGTTGGGAAGAACTGCGTACCATAGAACACGATGTTCTTATTTCGCTCGAACTTGAAAATATGTTTATTGCCACCGGAGGTGGAACACCTTGTTATTTTGATAGTATTGAGTACATGAAAAGCAGAGGCACGGTTGTGTTTTTTGATATTCACGAAGAAATTTTATTTAGCCGTTTGCGTAGCCAGGAGCATCGCGATCGGCCGCTTATTGCTACTTTATCGGGCGAAGACCTCAGAGATTTTATTAAAACCAGCCTTGCACAACGCAGACCCATTTATGAGCAAGCGCATCTGAAATTTAATCCCGTAAAACAGTCTGTTGAAGAGATGACTACCGCCATTCGCCAGTACAACACAACGGTGGTTGAGCCGCATTGATTAAAACCAAATTTTGTTGAGGGGAGTTTATCTTCAATAAGCGTAGCTACGGTTCGCGATTGCGACTAACATCTTGGGTTTTTACGAGTGTAGCTTGAGCATAAAACAGCTTCAATAAAAAAAGCCCGAATGAATGTTACATCCGGGCTTTTGAGTACACAATAAGTTGCAGCTTATTGTTTCTCGTCTTTTACTTCTTCAAACTCAACATCGCTAACTGTTTCAGCTTGTTGCTCGGCACTTGGTCCACTCTCGGCATTTGTTTGTGCTCCGGCTTGTTGCTGTGCTGCATAAATATCTTGCGATGCTGCTTGCCAAGCGGTATTCAACTTTTCGGTAGCTGCTTCAATTGCACCTATGTTTTCGCTTTGCAATGTTGCTTTCAATTCTGCCAAGGCTGTTTCGATAGTTGCTTTTTTATCGGCCGGAATTTTATCGCCATACTCTTTCAATTGCTTTTCGGTTTGGAAAGCAAGACTATCGGCAGCGTTTTTCTTTTCGGCTTTTTCAATAGCTTCTTTATCGGCTGCTTCGTTGGCTTTTGCTTCGTTGCGCATTTTTTCTATTTCTTCTTTGCTCAAACCAGTTGATGCTTCGATGCGAATAGACTGTTCTTTTCCGGTGCCTTTGTCTTTTGCACCTACGTGGATGATTCCATTGCTATCAATATCGAATGTTACTTCAATTTGAGGCACACCGCGTGGTGCTACTGGAATATCGCCCAAGTGGAAACGACCAATAGTGCGGTTGTCTTTTGCCATAGAGCGCTCGCCCTGCAACACATGAATTTCAACCGATGGTTGATTATCGGCAGCTGTTGTAAACACCTGCGATTTTTTGGTTGGGATAGTTGTGTTCGATTCTATCAATTTGGTAAACACGCCACCGTAAGTTTCCAAACCAAGCGAAAGTGGTGTTACATCCACCAATACAATATCTTCTTTTACATCACCACTCAATATGCCACCTTGAATAGCTGCACCTACCGCAACTACTTCATCGGGGTTCACACCTTTTGATGGTTTTTTGCCAAAGAATTTTTCTACTACTTCTTGAATTTTTGGGATACGGGTTGAGCCGCCCACCAAAATAACATCGTCAATATCTGCGGCAGTATAACCTGCATCTTTCAACGCTTGTTTGCAAGGTTCCAAAGTTCTTTGCACAAGGCTATCGGCCAATTGCTCGAATTTTGCGCGAGTCAATTTTTTTACCAAATGTTTTGGCACGCCATCTACTGCCGTTACATAAGGCAGGTTGATTTCTGTTTCTTGTGAAGAACTTAATTCAATCTTGGCTTTTTCTGCGGCTTCTTTTAAGCGTTGCAAAGCCATTGGGTCTTTGCGCAAGTCAATGTTTTCATCTTTTTTGAATTCTTCGGCAAGCCACTCAATTATTACGTGGTCGAAGTCATCGCCACCTAAGTGTGTATCACCGTTGGTAGATTTTACTTCAAATACGCCACCGCCCAATTCAAGCACCGATACATCGAATGTGCCGCCACCTAAGTCATACACAGCAATTTTGATGTCTTGCCCTTTTTTATCTAAGCCATAAGCCAATGCTGCGGCAGTTGGTTCGTTGATGATTCTACGAACTGTTAATCCTGCAATTTCGCCAGCTTCTTTGGTGGCTTGGCGTTGGCTGTCGTTAAAGTATGCCGGAACCGTAATAACCGCTTCGGTTACCGATTGGCCCAAATAATCTTCGGCAGTTTTTTTCATTTTCTGCAACACTATTGCCGAAATTTCCTGTGGTGTGTAAAGTCTGCCATCAATATCCACGCGAATGGTATCGTTATCGCCTTTTACCACTTTGTAAGAAATGTGGTTGGTTTCTCCGGCAGCTTCGCTGAAGCGTCTGCCCATGAAGCGTTTGATAGATTGAATTGTTTTTGTTGGGTTGGTGATTGCCTGACGTTTTGCAGGGTCGCCTACTTTGCGCTCGCCATTAGCTAAAAAGCCAATGATTGAAGGGGTTGTTCTTCTACCTTCGTCATTTGCAATTACGATAGGGTCGCTGCCTTCCATTACGCTTACGCAACTGTTTGTTGTTCCTAAGTCTATTCCAATTATTTTTCCCATGATATTTGATTTGTGTTTTACTAATTGATTTTGCTCGTTCTAATCAATTGCTGTGCCACGGGTTTTTACTGACAGAATCGGTAGTCTTTTGTCAGAATAAAACGACAGATTAACATAAAATAAATGACAGGAAGGCAGGAGAGGGGCGTTTGTAGTTTATCAATTACATTCTAAAAACTCCATAGCTGTTATTGCTTGTAATGGGTTTGTTATTTACAACTGCCAAGCAAAATCCAAGATAGTTTCGTGTTTCACGCGGGTCAATAATGCCATCATCCCACAGTTGCGAACTTGCATAAAACGCATTCGATTGTTTTTCAATTTCACCGGTTAAATGATTGCGAAACATGGCGGCTTGCGCTTCATCGTACGTGCCACCTACTTTTTCTACCGATTGTTTTTGTATCATTTCCATAACACCGCTCAGTTGTTCGGGTCCCATCACTGCAATTTTTGAATTGGGATAGCTAAACAAAAATCTTGGTTGGTATGCTCTGCCGCTCATAGCATAGTTTCCTGCGCCATACGATGCGCCCATCATAATTGTAATTGCCGGTACTTCGCTGTTTGAAACTGCGTTTATCATTTTTGCCCCATTCTTAATGATTGCTCCTTCTTCGTAGGTTTTGCCCACCATAAAGCCTGTGATATTTTGCAAGAATAATATTGGCGTAAGATTTTTATTACACAGCTGAATGAAGTGTGCGCCTTTGTTTGCGCTCTCTGAAAACAACACGCCATTGTTTGCAATAATGCCAACTTTGTAGCCGTGTATTTCGGCCCAGCCTGTTACTAAAGTATTGCCCCACTCGGGCTTAAATTCCGAAAAGCGCGAACCGTCCACAATACGCGCAATTACTTCACGGGCTTCAAAAGGTTTTTTAATATCGGCTGAAACTATGCCCAATATTTCTTCGGCATTGAATAATGGTTCGTTTACAGGTTTGTTAGGTTGGAAGTGTGTGTTGGGTTGGCGTAGGTTGGCAACAATTTCGCGAGCGATACGAATGCCGTCTAACTCATTTTCGGCAAGGTAATCGCTAACGCCTGAAATTTTACTGTGCATTTCGGCACCGCCTAAACTTTCATCATCTACCACTTCATTGGTTGCCATTTTTACCAATGGTGGACCCGCCAAAAATACCTTTGCTTTCCCTTTTACAAAAATTGAATAATCGCTCATGCCTGGCACGTATGCACCCCCGGCTGTGCTATTTCCAAACACTATTGAAATGCTTGCTATGCCAGCTTTTGAGCGCCTGGCAATATCGCGAAATGTTGCTCCGCCATAGGTGAAAATTTTTGCTTGGTCGGGTAAATCTGCTCCAGCACTTTCAACTAAGTTTACAATGGGTAAGTTGTTTTCAAAGGCTATTTCGCCTAATCGTAAACTTTTGTTTAGCGTTGGCAGGTTTATTGCACCGCCTTTATTGGTTCCTACATTGGCAATTATCATTACCAAGCGATTGTGTACCAAGCCTATGCCGCCAACAGTGGTGGTTCCGCCCTCGCTGTTTTTACCCGATATGCCGGCAAATGGAAGCAATTCAAGAAATGGAGAGTTTTCATCCAGCAAAAAATCTATTCGTTCGCGGGCAGTAAATTTTCCTTGGCTTTTTGCCTTTTGCAGATGTCTTTCTTTGCCTTGATAAAGCGATTCTGCTTTTTTTTCATCCAATGTTTTTATCAACTCAAGCATTGCTTGATAGTTGTTTTTGTATTGCTCCGAGTTGATGTTGACAGCTGAATTGATTGGGCGCATAGTTTTTATTACTGATGTCAATGTTAGGAAAAAACAAGGGGGAATAAAAAAAGCACCACCGTTGCCGATAGTGCTTTATGAATTTAAGTTCAATAAATATTATTGCGCTCTTTCTTCTAATGCTTTTACCAAGCCTGCAATTTTTTGACCCGAAGAGCCTTGCAAAGCGCTGATAAGGTTTTTTGCAGGAGATTGCAATAAGCCGATGATATCGCCAATAAGCTCGTTTTTGCTCTTCAATGCTGCCAAAGACGCAAGTTGGTTATCGCCCACAAATACTGCGCTATCAATGTATGCACCTTTCAAAACCGGTTTATCGGTTTTTTCGCGAAACTCTTTTAAAAGTTTTGCTGGTGTGGCACCTTCGGTAGCAAACATGATACCTGTAACACCGTGCAACAATGGATATACCTCTTCGTAGTTGCCTTCTAACTGCTCTAATGCTTTGCGCACCAATGTGTTTTTAGCAACACGGTATTCAACACCTTTGTTGAAGCAAAGTCTGCGGAAACGGTTGATGGTTTCTACATTCAATGAAGATGAATCGGTTAGATAAAAATATTGTGCTGTGCTGAATTTTTCTTTCAGGTCTTGTATTTCTTGTGTTTTTTCTGACTTTGTCATGATTTCAATTTTTTAGAAGTTAATGAATTATAGACCTGCAACTGATTTGTAATCAACATTGATTCCAGGGCTCATGGTGCTTGCCAAGCTGATACCTTTGAAGTAGATACCTTTTGCGGTTGCAGGCTTCATTTTAGAAAGTGTTTGCAATAATGCAGATGCGTTTTCGCTCAATTGCACCGGAGAGAAACTAACGCGACCAACCGATGTGTGAACAATACCAAACTTATCTACTTTGAAAGCAATTTTACCTTTCTTAACCTCTTCTACTGCTTTGCCAACTTCTGGTGTTACTGTGCCAGATTTTGGGTTTGGCATTAAGTTTCTTGGTCCTAATATTTTACCGATTTTGGCTATTTTGGCCATCACGTTTGGTGTAGCAATTACCACATCAAAATCAATCCAACCGCCTTCTATTTTTTGTACAAATTCTTCCAAGCCTACATAGTCAGCACCAGCTTTTTTAGCTTCGTCTTCTTTATCGGCAGTGGTTAACACCAATACTTTTTTTGTTTTACCAGTACCGTGTGGCAATGCAGCCGTGCCACGAATGGCTTGGTCGGCTTTTTTAGGATCTACCCCTAAAGCAATGTGTAAATCAACAGAAGCGTCAAACTTTGCTGTGTTTACTTCTTTTACTAATGCGGTAGCTGCTTCAAGTGAATATAATTTGTTTTTGTCCACTTTGCCTGCTACAGCTTTTCTTTTCTTTGTGAGTTTCATATTACTGAAAATTTATGTGGTGCAAACGAGGCGAAAACACCCCTTCCACTGTTTAATAATTTTTGAATGATTAATGTTTGCTCAACTATTGGAATGAATAATCAATTAGTTTTCCCAAGGGGCTTTGCCTTCGATAGTGAACCCTGCGCTTTTTGCAGAACCAGCAACCATGCTCATAGCACTTTCAATGGTAAAGCAATTTAAATCGGGCATTTTTTCTTCGGCTACTTTGCGAATTACATCCCATGATACTGCACCGATTTTTTTACGGTTTGGCTCGGCAGAACCGGCAGTTTTTTTGGTAAGCTCCATCAACAAGTTGTGGGCTGGTGGGGTTTTGATAATAAAATCAAAACTTTTGTCGGAATAAACGGTGATTACCACAGGCAATACTTTGCCCATTCTGTCCTGCGTGCGTGCATTGAATTGCTTGCAGAACTCCATAATGTTTACACCTTTTGAACCTAATGCAGGACCAATTGGTGGTGCAGGATTTGCTTGACCGCCTTTTACCTGCAACTTGATGTACGTTGAAATTTCTTTTGCCATGTTATTGTTTTTTTGAGGTTCTTACGTTCCGGCAAAGGAACTCCCTCGTTTTAAAAATGGGCTGCGAATGTAGGTTTTTTACTTTGAAACCGCAAAATTGATTTGTTTTTTCTTTTTTTCTTGTGGTTTTGCTGACTTATACGTTTCCTAAAAATAGCCAAAGCAAATTAAATGTTTAAACATCTATTTATTTTTGCATTTCACAAACAAAGGAGTACAAGATGAAAACTATCATTCATCGCAACGAAGACAGAGGACATGCAGACCACGGCTGGCTAAGAGCTAACCATAGTTTTTCTTTTGCCTCATATTTTGATAAAACCAAAATCCAGTTTGGCGCACTACGAGTATTAAATGATGATACAGTTTCGCCTTCAATGGGTTTTTCTACCCATGCGCACGACAACATGGAAATTGTTACCATTCCACTCAGCGGAGCAGTGAAACATAAAGACAGCAGCGGAGGCGAAGGTGTTATAGAAAGTGGCGATGTGCAAATAATGAGTGCCGGAAGTGGTATCAGGCACTCCGAATACAATGCTTCGCATTACGATATGTTGAATCTGTTGCAGATTTGGATTTTTCCAAAAGAGCGCAACATTGTGCCGCGTTACGATCAAAAAACTTTTTTTGCAGATGAGCGGGTGAATAAATTTCAAACCATTGTATCGCCCGAAAAAAGCGATGCAACACTTTTAATAAATCAAGATGCTTGGCTTTCGCTTGCAGAAATTGAAGAAGGTATGAGTGTTGAATATCGTATGCACAATGCCGGTAATGGTGTTTATGCGTTTGTAATAGATGGTGAGTTGGCAGTTGCCGATGATGTGTTGCATACGCG
>Ga0209573_1005837_pt1 | contig 10720 bp, 6 predicted proteins | sample TNRBio252014_DNA_FD_185870 | JGI IMG/M metagenome (GOLD analysis project Ga0209573, IMG submission 185870) | Wastewater treatment Type I Accumulibacter community from EBPR Bioreactor in Madison, WI, USA - TNR Reactor_6/25/2014_ DNA (SPAdes)... | ecosystem: Engineered > Bioreactor > EBPR >...
TCCCGTGTGTATGAAGCGGTTGTCAAACACGGACCTTCATATTTTATGTCTACCAAGACAGGTGCATATTGGGAAATCAGGGATTTGATCTCAAAAGCAGCCGACAGTTATGAAAAAGCAGCGTATATTAAGTTGTATGGCCATGAACAAAAAATGTTGGCTCAAATCGAAAAGGAAGGATTGATGTCTGAAGACCCTGTATTAAAAAGTGCCGGTGCAGAAGCGCTGTACATGCTGATGAGTCAGGATCAGGCAACCAAAATGGGAGGCATTAAATTGGGTTTGTTAAAGAAACAATTGGTTCCGTTTGTTTTGAAAGGCTTCCAAAGCGAGGATCCTGCAGTAGTATACTGGATGGCAAAAGGATTGAACGATTGTCCTTATGAGTTGAATAAAGAGTTTACTGATTTTGAATTTTTGGCTGAAGCAAAAAAAGCCATGAGTACGCCCAAAGACATTGAAACATACAATGAGCTGCTCAAACTTGAAAGTAAGCTGCAAAACAAGAAATATAAACCGGTCACACCGGAAAACAAACTACCTGTGGACTGGAATTTTTTGAAGATCCTCAATGATTCCACCGTCGCTGTTGTTGAAACAACCAAGGGTAAATTTGAAGTGCAATTGCTGTTGAAAAATGCCCCGTTGACCTGTTTTAATTTTGCGAAGCTGATACAGGAAAAATTTTATGACGGGAAAGTATTTCACAGGGTTGTCCCCAATTTTGTGATACAAACCGGATGTCCGAGAGGTGATGGATTCGGGAGTTTAAAATATACGATCCGTTCTGAATTCACCCCTTTGAGCTATGATGCGGAAGGTTATGTCGGGATGGCATCTGCGGGCTCACATACGGAGTCGTCACAATGGTTTGTAACAAATAGTCAGTCATTGCATCTGGATGGAAATTATACTGTTTTTGGTAAAATTGTTAAAGGAATGGATGTAGTTCACGCCATCGAAATCGGAGATGCCATCAAATCGATTAAATTAAAATCATAATAATAAATTCTTTTTTACAGTAATGGAAACAAAAAAAACAAGCTTGTACGACCATCATATCGGGATGAAAGCCAAAATGGCGCCATTTGCCGGTTATTATATGCCTATTTCCTATGCAGGGATCACTGAAGAGCACACTAATGTAAGGGAAAATGTAGGTGTTTTTGATGTATCTCACATGGGTGAATTCATAGTAGAAGGGAAAAATGCCCTCGCATTCGTTCAGAGTATCAGTTCGAATGATGCAGAGAGGCTTCAGGTTGGGGATGCACAATATTCCTGTATTCCTAATGACAAGGGTGGGATTGTAGATGATTTTATCCTGTATCGTATGGATGACAGTGATCTTGAAGAAGGAGCCAACCGGTTCATGATGGTAGTCAATGCCTCCAATATTGAAAAGGACTGGAACTGGATCAATCAGTTTTTACCCGAAGGAACGAGTCTCGTTAACCGTTCAGAAGATTATGGCATTTTAGCTGTTCAGGGACCAAAGGCTATTGCTTTATTAAGTCTGATATGTGATGAGAAACTGGATGAAATCGCATTTTACAGTTTTAAAGTGGGAGAAGTTGCCGGAGTGAAAAATGTGATCATTTCAGCTACCGGATATACCGGAGCAGGTGGTTTTGAATTGTACGCCCTGAATGAAGATTTACCCAGATTGTGGGAAGCAATTTTTGCTACGAGCGAAAAAACAGGTGTAATGCCTGCGGGTTTGGGTGCCAGGGATACATTACGTCTTGAAATGGGATATTGTCTTTATGGAAATGATCTGAATGATACCACCTCTCCTTTGGAAGCAGGTCTGGGCTGGATCACCAAACTCAATAAGAAAAGTCAGTTTCCATCCAAAGATTTCTTCATTCATCAAAAAGAGAAAGGCCTTGAAAAATCGCTGGTCGGATTCATCATGGAAGATAAAAGGATCCCGAGGAAAGGATATCCGATTTTGGATCCGGAAGGTCATGTCATAGGAGAAGTGACCTCAGGGACTCATTCTCCTTCACTGGATGTTCCGATTGGCATGGGTTATGTGCTAAAGGCACATGCAGTTCCGCAAACCAATATCCAGATAGATTTCGGAAGAAAATCTCAGATGGCAAGGCTGATCAAACTTCCATTTTATAAAAAACCTGAATAAATCAGCATAAATACCAAAAAAAAAGGATGCTTGTCAGCATCCTTTTTTTTTATTTTCAAACTTTTAATACCCGTTATTCTGTTTCAGTTTCGGATTGTTTCCCAGATCTGAAGAAGGAATCGGGAAAATGTTTCTGTAAGCACCGACTGTTTTTCCTTCTTTCACACCACCTTTCCATTGCCATAGATAGCTACCGTCTGTAAACTGCCCGAATCTGACGAGGTCAGTTCTTCTGTGACATTCCCACATCAGTTCCCGAGCTCTTTCATCGAGAATTTCATTGAGCGTGAGTGTTGATGCTGTAATATTTGCCAGGTTGCTTTGATAAGCTCTTGACCTGACTGCATTGAAATAATTGACAGCATCTGCTGTGGTTCCACCTGCAGCGCCTCTCAATATCGCTTCAGCTGCCATCAGGTAGAAGTCGCCCAACCTGAAAACAGGAAAATCTGTATCGGGGAAGTCAGAATTTGACCCTTTCACTCCTGTTGAAGTGACATTCCTGAATTTTGTAACTGCATAACCATGCGTAAACAATGTCAAATCATCAATATCAAGACTTTGTCCTGAAGAATGAAAGGTAGCTCTGCGATCATAGGAAGTTGAGTTGATCTGATAAATAAACTCTTCTTTTCTCAGATCCAGGAAAATCTCTGCCGGAGTGGCATCGGTGATCTGGATCGGAGCACCTCCGTGGGTCAGAATGCCATTGGCCAGATTGTCCCCCAAAGAAATGGAAGGATCATTGTTGGCGATCAGTTCCAGGTTGCCTGGTTGGATGTTGACATTCACTTTGAGCATTTCCAGCTCCGGATCCCATGTGAAGTTTTTCTCCTGAACGGCAGCGGTTCCAGCGACTTTCCAGTTTCTTTTTTCAATTTTATAAGTCTTGTTATTATTATTGAATTCTATGTAGTAAAAGCCTGCAGCTCCTGTTTTGAGAAGAGCGCCGCCGGTTTCAAGTTTACCATCGCCATCATTATCCCCAAAAAAGTAAGTCAGTGAAGGATTTGGGCAAATTTTAAAAGTTACATTGTCCGTTGCAAAGTACTGATATCCCTGATAGATCTTGTCACCGTTCCCATCGGTCAAAGCATGCAATGTATTGATTTTATTATCCTGATAATCACCGGGTATATAAACCTGTGGTTTGCTTTTTCTCGGATAAAAATCAACGATCGTACCACCTATTTCACCAAATTTTTCAATGATTTGTCGGGTGGTTCTTGTTCCACCCCAACCGCTGGCAACGCCAAAATCTCCAGGCACCATATTTCCTCCGATTCCTGCACGCATGATAAAGGTGGTGCCACCCCAGGTTCTGGTATGGATACCATCAAATGCGATCGGGAATATGATCTCATTTGAACGATGATTGTCTGCCAGGAAAAGCTCATTGAATTTGGGTTCAAGCGTATATCCTGCATTCAACACTTTTTTGCAATAAGTGAGGCATTCCGTATATTTTTTTGTTCCGGTATAAACCTCAGCGTTCAGGTAAAGTTTTGCCATTAAGGCCCAAACAGCTCCCTGATCTGCCCTTCCGTATTGATTGGTTCTGATAGGCGTAATTTTATCATCAATGTCCTTCAGTTCAGATTCGATGAAATTGAACAGATCTGTGGCATTGGTTTGTTCAGGGAAAAATGAACCGATCGGATCTTCTTCGGTGACAAAAGGCACATTCCTGAAAATATCCAGCGCATGCCAGTAACTCAAAGCTCTCAAAAATCTGGCTTCTGCACGGTATCCGGCTATTTCTTCTTTCAAAGCTGCGTCAACACCCCGGGAATCCAGTTTCTCTTCGGTGGTTTGTCTCAAAAACTCATTGCACATAGAGATCTGATAATAGATCCTGCTGTAAAAAGCGAACATAAAACCGTCATCCGCGCTCCAGTTCTGTCCATGGAAATCCTTGATCGTCTGGTCATTCCACCCGATGACCGCTTCATCCGTAGGCAGTACCTGGTGGTACCATAGTCCACGTAAATACTGTCCGAAACCTTCGTCAATACCTGAGATATCTGCTTGACCTGCGGGTCCCTGCTGACCGGAAACAGCCAGGCCTGCATACAATTTCGCCAGTACCTGTTTGTAAGCATCCGGATTGTCATATACCGTGGCAGCCGTTATAACATCCGGATCCAAAGGTATGGTATTGAGGTCTTTAAAACAGCCTGAAAACAAAAAGCCCAGGACAATTGCCATTATTGTTAAAAATTTTATCTTATTCATTTGTTATTTTTTTGTAGTTGACAAATTTGGAAAGTTATGCTGTTCAGTTAACCTTATATTGAATTATTCAATGAATCAACAAAAACCTCCATTTATTCAAATTTATGTCATTTACTATTCCATTAATAATTGCATTACAAATTGATGTTTAACCCAATTACATAAGTCCGTGCTCTGGGATAAAAATTATTATCAATTCCATTGCCAATTTCAGGATCCAATCCGTCATAATTAGTTACAACAATTGGATTTTGAACTGTACCAACAAGTTTCAGGAATCTGCCCTTCTTAAGATCGAAACTATAGCCCAAAGTGATATGATCGATTTTAAAAAATGAAGCTTCCTTGACAAAATGATCGCTAAAAGTCAGATTTGATTCTGACAATGCACCGAGCGCAAGAGCTGATTGGGTAATATTTCCTAAATAATTAGTAGTGTGATATAAATCATCAAAACTACCAGAGCTCGTTTGTGTGTTGTTGTAAACATAATTACCTATGTTCGATCTGCCTGCAAAACTCAATTCAAAATTATAAATACTCAGACTGCTTGTGAAACCTATGGTATAGTCTGGTGCCGGTTTTTTAAACCTGTATTTATCGCTTGAATTGATCAGCCCGTCTTCATTTAAGTCCTCAAACTGTCCTTCGAGCATTTTGCCATTTTCATCATACTTTTGTTTATAAACGTAGAATGAATTGGGTGCATAACCGATGCTGTGGATTTGAATGTTACTTCCCACACCTCCTGAAATACCGCCGACCAATACACCTTGATAGGTACTATCAGTACTGGCTATAAGCTTTGTTATTTCAGTAAAATTATAAGAGAAATTTGTACTAAAATTCCACCTGATCGTTTTTGTTCCTATGTTAAGCAGATTCAGGCTCACCTCAAAACCTTTGGTTTGCATATTGCCTACATTGGTGGTAATGAAATTTGTCAGGTTGGTGCCGGCAGGAACAGGAATATAGTTCAACAGGTCCTTGGTATACTTTTGATATACATCTAAAGTTGCAGTAACCTTATCCTTAATAATTCCAAAATCTGTCCCGATATTGTAAGTAGTCGTTTCCTCCCATTTTATTTTTTCATCATAACCATTGGGTCTTAATGTGGTAATATATTCATTACCAAATTGATAGGCAGCATTATCGAAGCCAAATTGATAATTTGCAAGGTAGGCATAATGATTACCGCCGATTTCCTGCTGGCCGGTGACTCCCCATCCAAGTCGTAATTTCAGACTATTAAAATATGTATTGCTGTTTTCAAGGATTTTTACGGCAAAAGCAGCGGAAGGAAAGAGTCCCCATCTGTTTTCCGGAGAGAAACGGGAAGTTCCGTCTCTTCTTAGCGTAAATGTCAATAAATATTTGTCACTGAAAGAATAATTCATCCTTCCAAAAAGTGAAACCAGAAAGTATTCTGAAGGATCAATGAAAGTATCAGTTAATTCAGGTGTTCCAGCTACATCAGAATTAATGGAATAGGGATCATATTTGAAATGTTGCCAGGAATACCCTCCCATGATGTCTAATCCGTGTTTGCCCAAAGTTTTTTTATAGTTCATATAAAACTCTAGAACTGAATTATCTTTCTTCTGTCTGTAATAATTAACTGTACCTCCTTTTGTACCAACATTATATGCAAAGACGCCTGAAGTATCAACATTGACAGTTCCTTCCCCGAAGGAATGGTCATAACCCAAACTCAGGTTTGCTCTCAAATCAGGTAAAAACTTAAATCTGTAATCGATGTTTGCATTGGTGATGTATCTGAATACATTGGATATATCTTCACGTTGCTCCAACACAGCCACAGGATTTCTTGGCGCCAGTGAATTAGGAAGCCAGGAATTGTTTTGCCGCCAATAATAATATCCGCCAAAAGTACTGGTCGAATCATAAGGCCCGTGTGTTGGATCAAAATATATAGCGTTCCCGATAGCTCCATGATCAGCAAAACGATTCACTTCATTCATGGCTTTGAGGTATAATCCCACCTGGAGCCTGTTGTTAAAAAATTGAGGATTGAGGTTTATCGATCCCAGATACCTGGTAAACTGGTCCGTTTTTAACAAACCTGCGATGTCTGTGTATCCTACCGAGATGCGGTATGGCAAACTTTTTATAGCCCCGGAAAAGTTTAAATTATGATCATGGCCTGGCGCATCCTGGAAAATAAGATCCTGCCAATTGGTGTTTTGATCGCCGATCAGAGAAAGTGATATGTGTTCAGGACCCAATACATTTTTTAATGTTTCAATGTAATGCTCCCTGTCAAGGACTTCAAGTCTCTTGTATGTACTGCCCAATGAAAAATTTCCGCTGTAATTTGCCTTGAATTTGTCACCGACTTTACCTTTTTTAGTCGTGATGATCATCACACCACCGGAAGCCCTGTTACCATAAATAGCTGCTGAAGAAGCATCTTTCAAGACGGTAATGTTTTCTATATCGTTAGGATTGAGGGTATTCAGTAAATTTCTGCCTCCTGATACACCACCTCCATCAATTGGCACCCCGTCAATCACGATCAATGGATCACTGGATGCACCCAAAGATGATTCACCCCTGATCCTGATCTTAGAACCAGAACCAGGACCACTTCCCGTTGTGATCACAACCCCGGGCATTTTCCCCGTAATGAGTTCCTGTGCACTTGTAATCGCTCCCCTGTTGAATTGTTCCGAACTAACAGTGGTAAGTGTACCAGTCACATCTTCTCTTTTTACCGTGCCATAGCCGATGACTACGACGTCTTCAAGTACCTGTCCCTGGATCAATTCTGCATTGATCACGGATTCAAAACCGATCGCTTTTTCTACGGATTGATAACCCACATAACTAAATACCAGGGTATTTTTACCTCCTGGAACAGTCAACTCGTAGTTACCGTCAAAGTCAGTAGTCGTTCCCAAAACCGTGTCTTTGACAACTACGTAAACACCCACCAGGGGTTCTTTAGTGCCCGCATCAGTCACCTTTCCTGTGATCTTGCTTTGGCCTGCCAGCAGCAGCGGCACCATTGCAATAAATAGCATGTATACAGCTCTTTTCATATATGTGTATTTTATTTGTTTTTAATTGGATCTGCCTGCCTGCCGAAAGTCAGGTAAAATCTTAGAAAAATAAAAAAAATTAAATCAAAAATTAAAAATTTACGCTTTAAAATTTAAAATTTGCGCTTGCAATATAATGGTGTAAAATTAACACTAACTTATAAATATTTTAATATGAATTGAAAAAAAGTTCTTTAAATTTGGATGCTGAAATTATGGATATTTTTTTTATTTCAAAAATTTATAGATATATTTGGTTTTAATATTTCCCCAAATGTTAACTTTGGGCAATATTGAGTTTTCAAAATTAATTTAATTTTTAAAATAGATGGTCATGAAAAGAAATTTACTTTTTATTATGGTGTTACTGATGACTTCCTTTGCTGTGATCGGACAGATCACTACAGTAGGTTTGATTGGTTCAGGTACGCCAAATGGATGGGACTCTGATATAGATATGGTCCAGGATGCAGAGAACCCGAATTTATGGACACTGGATGTCACATTAGTTGCCGGAGAAGTTAAATTCCGTGCAGAAAATGATTGGGCAGTCAACTGGGGATCTTCAGATTTCCCAACAGGTACCGGAGTTCAAAACGGATCAAATATCCCTGTTTTTGCCGGAGATTATGCCATTACTTTTAATTCCGAAACGGGTGAATACAATTTTCAGGTTGAATCTCCTATCGGTTTGATCGGAAGTGCAACCGCAGATGGCTGGAATTCAGATGTAAATATGTACAAAGACACTACTGAGCATGGTTTTTTCCTTCTGACTAACCTCGTCATCGGAGAAGCCAAATTCAGAAAGGATGATGATTGGGCAGTGAACTGGGGTGCAGCTGATTTTCCTTCAGGCATTGGTGTTCAGAACGGACCCAATATTCCTATAGCAAAAGCAGGAAAATATTTCATCACTTTTGATACTTTGACAGGCGCTTACAACTTTACCGAGAAAGTTGATTTCGAATTTATCAGTCTGATCGGTGATGCTACACCGGGTGGATGGGATGCTGACACAGATCTCAACCAAAAAGCCAACAATCCTGATGAATGGACTGCAGATATCCAACTGATCGATGGCAGTGTTAAATTCAGAGCAAACCACGCTTGGACACTCAACTGGGGTGGCACTGAATTTCCTGCAGGAACAGCAGTTCCAAATGGTGACAACCTCGCCGTAACTGCCGGAACTTACAGAGTTACTTTCAATACAGCCACATTGGCTTACAATTTCCAGTTGATGGAAGCATTTACTTCAGTCAGTTTGATAGGAAGCGCTATACCTGGTGGAGAAAACTGGGATAAAGACCTGGATTTGACTCAATCTACTGAAGATCCTGTGATCTGGAAAGGAACTTATGAACTGAACGAAGGGGAAGCTAAATTCAGGGCCAACTACGACTGGGGCATCAACTGGGGTGGCGCTGACTTCCCGACAGGCGTGGCTACTCAGGATGGAGCTAATATTCCTGTAACTGCCGGAAGATATAAAATCACTTTCAATACTTTGACCGGTGATTATAACTTCGAAGCGTTTGTTGTTTATGATCAAGTTTCAATCATAGGATTGAATGGCCCTGCAAGCAGCTGGGATGTGGATACCTATCTGACGATTTCTCCTGACAATGACCAGGTATGGACGATCCAGGGTGCAACATTAACTACTGCAGATCCTGCCATTGGTGATAACGGTATTAAATTCAGAGCTAACTCTGCATGGACAGTCAACTGGGGCGCAAAAGAATTCCCAAGCGGAACAGGCACGCAGGATGGACCAAATATTCTTTGTACTGCAGGTACCTGGGATTGCGTTCTCAACACAAATACGGGTGAATATGTATTTACACTTTCCTCTTCAACACATAGTTTATTGGATCCTTCAGTGATCAGCTTGTTCCCGAATCCTGTAACAAGCGAACTGAACATTGACCTGAGTGCTGCTCCTGCAACAAAATCAGTCAATGTAATGGTTTATGATATGTCAGGAAGAAAAGTCATGTCAAACGAATACAATACTCAAATGATCAGAATGAATGTTGCTTCTCTTCAAACAGGCAATTATTTCATTCAGATCTTGTCTGACGACTACATGATCGGTAAACAATTTACTGTGAAGAAATAGTCAGATCACTTCTTATATAAAAAAAACAGGCTGGTCCATGGATCAGCCTGTTTTTTTATCTGGTGCGAAGTGACGTCTTTGTGTAAAGAGTAAATTGCTTTGGCATTATATAATGATATGATCAGTTTTTCTGATTATCCTGAATTTTTGTAATTGTTTAGCTCAATAGTCTTTTAGTCTTAAGTCTGTTAGCTAATGATCATACCAAGTGTTAAATCTCAGATTCAAGGATAAATTTGGTATCTTTTGCTCGTTGTAAACGCTCAATTCAAAAAGACTTACAGGCTAACAGACTAATTAGATAACCACCTAACCTGGACAAGACAGAACCAAAGAGGAAATTGATTTAAGAACCCCGATCAACGATTTTTGATTTAAGAAGTCCAATACATCTAAAATTATAATTCGTTAATCTTTGCCTGCCCGTATGGGCCTGCCCGTATGGGCCTGCCCGTATGGGCCTGCCCGTATGGGCCTGCCCGTATGGGCCTGCCCGTATGAGCTTGCCCGTATGAGCTTGCCCGTAGGGGGTTCGACCCCGTTGGATATACATCCTATGGGTAAATATTCTGCCAGGCTTTATTTCTAAATCATATTTCTTTATAATTCTACCAAAAAAACATCAATTCGACTTTAAATACACTATGTTTTTTGAGTGTAAGCCCAAAAAAAGCCGCTTAGAGGGATGGTTGAACAAAAAAAATGGAATATCCAACAGCTGAAATGAACAACATGTTGGTTAGTTTTTGTTCTTAAGTGCCTAAACACAGTATTGTCATTCCGGGCTTGACCCGGAACCCCGAACAATGAAGAATAAATGAAAAGGAGTAATGACTGAACGTGTCCTTCATCAAAGGTCACTGGTTTACGGGGTGGCGGATCAGTTCCGCCATGACAGTTCGGTGTACGCCATAATAGATGAGGTGTCCGTCATGACAGATTGGGTGTCCGCCATGAAAGGTCAATGGTGTACGGGGGGCGGATCAGGTCCGCCATGACAGTTCGGTGTACGCCATTACAGATCGGTGTACGCTATTGCATGTCAGATGGAAACTTTGATGTCTATGATGAATTGTAAAAAAGGGATGTAGCATTGTACTACCTAACCTGGACACGCTATAACCAAAGAGGAAATTGATTTAAGAACCC
>Ga0209573_1005839_pt1 | contig 10716 bp, 8 predicted proteins | sample TNRBio252014_DNA_FD_185870 | JGI IMG/M metagenome (GOLD analysis project Ga0209573, IMG submission 185870) | Wastewater treatment Type I Accumulibacter community from EBPR Bioreactor in Madison, WI, USA - TNR Reactor_6/25/2014_ DNA (SPAdes)... | ecosystem: Engineered > Bioreactor > EBPR >...
TGTCGAGTTTCAGCCCGCCCTGGGCTTTCTCGCCGTGGCAGCGGTAGCAGCTCGATTCGAGCAATCCCACGACCTCGGCATGTTCGGGCTTCGCGGTGGCGGCGTTCTTCTCCGCCTCGGCGCGGGCGTGGTCGATCTTGGCGAGGAGAAAGGCATCGACGATCTGCGAGGGCGTTTTGCCCCCGGCTCCGGCGGGGAGGGGAATGGGATCGAGGGTCGCGAGATAGGCACGGGCCTTTTCGTGGCGTGCCTCGATCTCCGGAGTCAGCTTGGCGAGGGCCGCGCGCCTTCGCTCGGTGTCGAGCTTCGCGAAAACATGCTTCTGGGATTGATTGAGCGCGGCGAAGGCCTCCGTCGTGAACGGGTTCGGCTCCGTCTTTCCGGCAGTCAGGAGACGCCACCCGGTGCTTTCGGCAGGCTGGAGGGCGACGAGGAATTCATTCATGCTGAGACGGCGGCTCGCATTCCCGACCAGGGTTTCGACGACGACGAGTCGTTCCGCGCCACCCTCGATCTCAACGAGGACCTCCTGCGTGCCCATTCGGAGGCGCGGGTTGGCGGTCGCCTCGGTCGGTTGGGGGCGCACCGCCCCGTGGGCACTGCCGCTGATGCTGAAAGCCTTGATCGACGCGACCTCTTCGCCATCGAGCGAAAGCCGGCTCATGCCCGGGGCACGCAGGAGCAGGGTGTGTTTGCCGGGAGGCAGATCGACCCGCGCGGCGAAACGGACATGAAGGGGGAGACGCCGGTCGATGCGCACGCCGCGCTCGTTGTAGCGGTGCGGCAGCGAAGCCAGGGAAAAGGCGGAGAGGGGGAAGAGCTCGTCCGGCGCGCCATCGAGGTCAGGCCATTCTCCGGGATTCCCTCCCGTCTCACGAATCTCGACGAGCACTTCGTCCGCGCCGACCTGGGAGAGCTGGGGAGCCATGGGCTCCGGGATGACACGCGAATAGCGCAACGCGAGGCGTTTGTCAGGGAGGGCCTTGCGGTAGACGGCGATCTCGTCGAGGTCGCCATGGAAGCTGTTCGAGGGCGCGCCGCCGCGGGAGGATCCGATCACGACCGCATCTTCGTCCACCACCGGAGCCCGCTCCGTCGCGCCGCCCATGTCCCAGGTGCCCTTCGAGGGTTTGCCATCGAGGTATCCCTTCACGCTCGTCGGATCGCCGAAGGTGTAGGTGACGGCGAGGTGATGCCATTTGCCGTCGGGCGTGATCCCAGCGGTCGAGGTCCAGCGATGGTAGTCGCCCTTGAAGTCACCGTCGGGACGACTGCGTAAAAGGAAACTGAGCTTCGATGAGCCACCCGATTCGGCGAGGCGCAGGGCCCAGTTTTGATTCACCGCGCTCGCGGTGCTCCGGCCCTTGCCGACGAGGTAGACATTCGCACCCGGAGCGATCCGGTCGATCCGGGCCCATGCTTCAAGGGTGATCGTGTCGCCCAGGTCGAAGCGAAGTTCGGGTCGGTCCGCGATCTCGATGCGGCCGCCGTCGCCGGAAAAGCGCACGCCTCGGTTTTCATCGGGCAAGGTGTGGGAAAAGCGGTTCGTCGCGCCCTCGACCCGCTCGACCTTGCCCTTGGCTCCGGCGAGATCTGCGTCGTCCTCGAAGCGCCAGCGGACCTCGGGACCGTCGGCGGTCACCTGGGCGACGGCGTCTTCGGCGGAGGAAACACTCGGCTGGAGCAAACCCAGGAGCACGATCAAGAGGGTGGCCGGTCGGAGCGCTGCGAAAACCATGGCGCGAGAGTAGCACAGGTCGCGCGATTTCCGGAGGGGGATTGGGGCACGTGAATGCGGGGGCGGATGCTTCCTTCCCAATCGATGTGGAGCCCGGCTTGCCGGGCGACAGGAATGTCGCCCCTCCTTGTCACACGGCTCCGTAAGCCAGCATCGCGCCTGCGACTTTCTTGAATCCGGCGAGGTTCGAGCCTTTGAGGTAATCGACCTTGGGTCCCTCTCCCGATCCTTCCGCGACGCAGCGTGCGTGGATGTCGGTGATGATCTGGCGCAGACGTTGATCGACCTCCTCGCGACTCCAACTCAGGCGCATCGCGTTCTGACTTTGCTCGAGACCACTCACGGCGACACCGCCGGCGTTCGAGGCCTTGCCCGGGGCGTGGAGGATGCCGCGGCTGCGGAGGTGTTCGGCCGCCTCGTGGGTGACGGGCATGTTGGCACCCTCACAAACCGCCAAGAGCCCCTGCTCGGCGAGGGCGATGGCGTCGTCGAGATCCAACTCGTTCTGCGTGGCGCAGGGCATCGCGAGGTCGCAGGGCACACCCCAGGGTTTTGCGCCCGGATGATAGGTGCCGCCGCCGCCCTCGTACTCGGCGAGGGAGCCCCGACGCGTTTCCTTCAGCTCACGGATTTCGGCCCAGTGAACGAGGTCGAGTCCTTCAGGGAAATGGAGAAAGCCGCGCGAGTCGCTCATGGTCACGACGGTAGCGCCCACTTCGATCAGCTTCTGCGCGGCATAAAGCGCGACGTTGCCGCTGCCGCTCACGGCGACGCGTTTGCCGACGAGGGATTCCCCGTGGTGGCGCAGCATTTCCTCGCAGAAATAGACGCAGCCCCAGCCGGTCGCCTCGGTGCGGACCGCGCTGCCGCCGTAGGAGAGTCCTTTACCGGTGAGGACGCCGCCCCAGCGATTCTCGAGCCGCATGTATTGGCCGAAGAGGTAGCTGACCTCGCGCCCCCCGACCCCGATGTCTCCGGCGGGCACGTCGATGTCCTCGCCGATGTGGCGGGAGAGCTCGATCATCATCGACTGGCAGAAACGCATCACCTCGCGGTCGCTCTTGCCTTTGGGATTGAAGTTCGAGCCTCCCTTCGCCCCGCCCATGGGCAGGCCGGTGAGACTATTTTTGAAGATCTGCTCGAAGCCGAGGAATTTCAGGATGCTCTGGTTCACCGAGGGATGAAAACGCAGGCCGCCCTTGTAGGGACCGAGGGCGTGGTTGAACTGCACCCGCCACGCCCGGTTCGCCCGGATCTCGCCGGAGTCGGTCTCCCAGGTGACGCGGAAGCTGATGATGCGGTCAGGCTCGGTGACTCTCTCGAGGATCTGGGCCCGGTGGTAATCGGCGTGCTGGAGATACCAAGGCAGGACCGAAGCCACGACCTCGCCGACGGCCTGGTGAAACTCGGGCTCGTGGGGATTGCGGCGCTTCAGTCCCCGCATGAAGGACTCGTATTCCTTGGTCTCGGCTTCGGTCATGGGTGTTTGTCAGGGTAACGCCGCCCCCGGTCGCTCGCGACGACGCATCCACGGGAGCATCAGGAGGGCGAAGAGCCCGGTGCCGACACAAGCCATCCAGACGAGCCGCAGCGGATAGGGCCCGAGGAAATCGAGGAGATTCGCCTGAGTCGGCTTCGAGGGCCCGACGAAGCCGTAGTTCCATCCCGTGATCGCATCGAGGACGGCGAGCGCGGCCATGAACGCGAGGGTCACCAACACCGAGTGCCTCCAATCCCGCCACGTCGGGCGGAAGCGGTCGGCCACGAGGATCCAGGCGGTCGAGACGGGGATGAAGAGGTGGTAGAGCCAGAAAAGCCAGAACCACAGGTGGGCGGGACCGACATAAAGCGAAGGCGTCAGGAAGGCCCAGAGGCAAAGCGCGAAGCTCCAGAAATACATCAGCGCCTGCGAAGTGCGGTGCCGCATCGCGACGGCGTAGGCGCCGAGGAGATTCGCGAGATTGCAGAAATGGAGCGGCAAGGACTCGGCCCAGGAAAATCGACCGCCGAAGAGGCCGTAGCCGTTGCTGACCACCCAAAAGAAAAGACAGCCCGCGATGATCATGATCCGCATATTCCTCGCTGCTGGATTCTCGTGGGTGCGACGGGCGATCCGGACCGTCACGATCACCCCGAGGACACAAACCAGCAAACACACGCCATGAACGATCGAACCCTGGATGAAGGTGTCCATGGCGGAGCAGACTTCGTCAGTAAAGCTGCCCCTTGCGGTAGGCGGCCGGCGAGACGCCACGATGCTGCTTCAACATGCGGCTGAAGTAATAGCGGTTCGGAAACCCGCAGTTCTCAGCGACCTGCTCGATCGACTGGTCGGTGTGACGCAGGAGATGGCAGGCCCGGTCGAGGCGATAGCTGAGGAGCACGCTCATCGGGGCGAGGCGCACCTGCGAGCGGAAGAGGTGGTTCAGGTTCCGCACGCTCACTCCGGCGGCGCGGGCCGCGTCGTCGGCATTGATGCGGCGGGCGAGATTGGCCTGGAGGAATTCCATCGCCTTGGTGACGCGCGGGTCGAGCTTCTGATCGGTCCAGGCGCGCGTCGGAAGCTTGCCAAGGGCATGGATCACGAGCGAGGCCGATTCCCAGTTGTAGGGCTCGCCCTTGGCGCTGGCGAGGGAGTCGAGAAAGGACTGCGCCACCACATCGACCGGGGAAGAATAGACTCCCGGGACGGAAAGAAGATCGGATCTCCCAAGGATAAAATGCACGTACCACTTCGTGAACGGCACCGGGTTGTGCGAACTGAAGGCCGTCCGCGGAGGAATCAGGTAAAGGTTCCCCGGAACGAGCTTGGTCTCGACGCCGTCGAACTTCACCACTGCGCTTCCATCGACCGGGCAATAGAGCCGCCAATAGGGATCGATGAGTTGCTGGAGGTTCCACCGTTGCAGGCGGATCTTGCGGGTCGCGAGGATCTCGAGCGAAATGCCTGGCAGCATCACCTCGCGTTCGCCTTGCACTTCGTGCGGCGATCCGTCGGGGACGAGGCTGAAAAAGGACTCCCGCTTGGTGCTCATTCCGGTGTTTTGCGGAATGTGACAAACGGGAAGGGGAATGTCGAGAGCAATTTTGGGAGGTTCACGCCTTCCCTGCCAAAATCGATACAGGTCAATCCAAGTTGCGGCGTTCCGCGAATTTCCCTTTTACTGCTTCGATCCACCAAAGAGAAACCGCCCCACACCCTTGACGGCCCGACCCAGACCGCCCTCGGCCGGTTGCGCGACCGGATCGTCCGCACCGCCGACCGGCGAGGCGACGAGCATGCCGCCGACTTTTCCGCTGTCGGTCCCGGGGAGGCGGGCCGCAATGAAGTCGCGATTCCCCTCGGCCGCCTTCATCACCTCGGTCCAGACGGGCAGGGCGAGGGTGCTGCCGTAGCCGCGATCCATGATGGTCTTGGGTTGATCGAGCCCCACCCAAACGCCGGTGGTGAGTTTGTCGGTGTAGCCGACGAACCAGGCATCATGGTAGTCGTTCGTCGTGCCCGTCTTGCCGTAGGCGGGCGCCTGATAGCCGAGTCGGCGAGCTTCTGTCGCGGTGCCTTCGTCAAGGACCTTGCCGAGGATGTTCGAGACGGTCCAGGCGACCCGCTCGGGGAAGAGGCGTTTGCCGGCATTCTCATGCGCAAAGAGCACCGTGCCATCGGCCAGGGTGATCTTCGAGATGAGGAAGGGGGAGAGGTTCACTCCGCCTGTAGCGAAGGTCGAATAGGCGCTCGTCAAAGTCGACGGGGTCGATTCGAACGCCCCAAGGGCGATCACCGGCGATCTCGGGATATCGCCGAATTTCAATTCATAGGCGAGGCCTCGGATGTAAGGAATTCCCGCGATCTGGCCGACCCGCACCGACATCGTGTTGCGCGAGCGGATCAGACCGACCGCGGCGGGCTGATTCCCGAGATAGGTCCCGTCGCTGTTTTGCGGCGACCAATTGCCGATCTGGATCCGGTCATCACTGATGGGGCTGTTCGGCTTCAGCCCGCCCCGGTCAAAGGCGACCGCGTAGACAAAGGGCTTGAAGGTCGAGCCGACCTGACGCCTCGCATGGAAGGCCCGGTTGAAAGAGCTCTCGCTGAAATCGCGACCGCCCACGAGCGCAACGATGCCGCCGGTGCGGTTGTCTAGGGTCACGACCGATCCCTGGAGGTATTTCGTGGCCGTGCCGTCCTTGTGTGAGCTGCGGGGGGCATGCGGGTAGCCGGGCTTTTGCTCTATCGTGGTGAGATGGCGGTTCAGCTCCGTCTGTGCCACCTTCTGGAGCTGCTCGTCGATCGTCGTGTAGATCCGCAGGCCGCCGTTCTCGATCAGGTGCGGCGCCAGGTAATCCTCCAGCAGATCAAAGACCGACTGCAGCGGGTAGCTGCCGGTGGCGAGACGCATCGCCGGAGGCCGCAGCGTGATCGGTTGTCCCTTCGCCGCCTCCGCGTCCGCCGTCGTCACCAGATCCGAGGCGACGAGGCGATCAAGCACCTCGGACTGGATGTCCTTCGCGTTTTCCATGCTACGGAAGGGATTCAGCAGACTTGGCCCGCGGATCACCCCGGCTAGCATCGCGCCCTCCGCGAGGGTCAGGTCGGCCGCCGATTTCATGAAATAACCCTGCGCCGCCCGCTCGATCCCGTAGAGCCCCGAGCCGAAGTAGACCCGGTTCATGTAATAGGTGAGGATCTCTTCCTTCGAATATTCGCGCTCCAGCCGGATCGCGAGGGCGGCCTCCATGATCTTGCGCTGCAGCGACATTTCACGCATCCCGTAGGTATTTCGGGCGAGCTGCATGGTGATCGTCGAGGCACCCTGCGACTTGCCGCCCGACTTCACATTCGTCACCAGCGCCCGCACCACCCCCACAGGATCGACTCCGTGGTGATCGTAGAAACGGTTGTCCTCCCGGGCAAGGAGGGCCTTGATGAAATGCTCCGATACCTGAGAGGCCGGCACCGAGACCCGGTTTTCCCCGTGACCCGCGACGTGCCCCATGAGAATCCCATTGCGATCGTAGACGAGAGTCCGTTCCGGGACCTCCTTCACGAGAGCGAGGTCGAATTGCGAGGCCCGTCGGCCGTAATAGACGACTCCCACCACCGCAACGATGGTCCCCACAATCAGACCGGCCCGCAGTAGCCGACCGAGCTTGTGGAAAGCGGAGGAACCCTTCTTGCGGCGCTTCTTCGACCGCGATTTGCCGCCGGAGAGGGACGAAAAGGGCCCCTTCGAGGACGAACGGGAGGAGGAGGAAGATTTGCGGCGGGCCATGGAAATTGTTAACTTTACCGGATATTCTGGATCTTGCCAGTGGGAAGAGGGGAGTGGTGGAGTGTTGGGGTAATGAACCGAACGAGCCCTCCAGCAAATTCAGGGAGGCCCGCAGATGAATCAGGGCATTGAATCTGTTGGCTTCCGTGAATCTGCTGGAAAACCTGCTTTCCCGGTCTTCCCGTGGTGGCGAATTCCTTTTGCCAACGACGGGCGCGGCGCGACCTTTTTCCATGATCGAACTCCTCCGCGAACCCGACACCGCCCGGATGGGCCTGCTCCGTTCGATCCTCGAGAGCCGAGGCATCGCGACGACGATCCGGAATCCAGGCGACTGGAATGCGCTCGGACTATCCCAATTCGACCGTCCGCGGAACTGGCCCGCGCTCTGTATTCTCCGTGAAGAGGATCACGCCACGGCCCTCGCCATCCTTGCGGAAGTGGCCACCGCCGACGAGGCGCGGTCCGCCGAAGAAGTCCCGTGTCCCGCGTGTGGCGAAAGCAACCCGGGGAATTTTGAGATCTGTTGGGCTTGTGGGGCGGGGATGGGATGAAATGTGGCTGCGGCTTTCGCAGTGCTTCGGAGAATGGATCAGTCGCAGGAGGGAACCACATGAAAATTCAGGGCTGCTCTCGAATTCGTGCGCCTTACCACCTCGTGGAGTCCCGGATTCGCTACTTCGATCGTTGACGCCTCTGGTTGAATTCGGCTACGCTCCCTCCCCATGGCCCCGATCCTCCCGACGACCTCTCCGGATCTCCCGTCCATCCCTGTCATTGCCACGAAAGGCACCGCACTCGTAAAGATTGCATCCCGTCAACGTCGCATGGGTTCCCCGCTGTGTACGATACTCTGCATCGCCACCGGACTTTTTACTTCAGTTTTGACCTGCTCGGCCCAGGATAATGAATTCAAGCGGATGAATTCGCTATTCAGCCAGAAATCTCTCGAACTCGATGACCAGCTCGCTGCTCGAAAACTCACCCTGCTGCAAAACTACGCCACCGCCATCGAGGGGATCCAGAGATCCTTCCAGGAGGCCGGCAATCTCGAGGGCGTTGTCTCGGCCAAGTCGGAGAGCGATTCCGCACGATCCGGGGCTCTTGCCACGGTGAAGAATATCGATTCTCTCCCCGTCGAGATGCGTCGCCTCCGTGAACTCGCCGAAAAAGAAATCGAAAAGCAGCAGTCGGAGCGCGATACCGGACTGCGTGATCTGAGGACCAAATTCGTCGGTGCCCTCGAAGCCCTGAAGGTCAACTACACAAAGGCGGGCGAGGTCGATATCGCTCTCGCGGTCGCCGCTGAGATTGCGAAACACAACGCCTTGTTGACGGGAGCCGCAGAGCCCCTCCGGCAGAGCCTTTTGGACCTCCCGGCAGACCTGCAGAAAGGACTGATCCTTTGGTTCCCCTTCGATGAGGAGGGAGTAGCCACCGTCGCCGACCTCAGCCCCAGCGCCATGCAGGGGGTGATCAAAGGCACTCAGTTCACCAAGGACGGAAAGATCGGTGGGGCCCGTTCGTTCAACGGTATCGAAGATCGGATCGAAATCGCCGGACAACTGCCCGACGCCGAGCGATTCACCATTTCCGTGTGGATCAAGACACCCGGGAACCCGGGCAAGGGAGGGATTTTCTGCGATTACAACGGAGTCTCCGCCAACGACCTCCTCTACTCGCTCGTCGGCAATGATGCCGTCTACATCCGGGCCGACAAGAGCGGCAAAAAGCTCAACTCCCTAGTGAAGTTGCCGGAAAAACTCACCACGGAGTGGCACCATCTCGTCTGGGTGGCCGGTCAACGCGACTCAACGCTGTATGTCGATCAAGAGCCGGTCGGCAAAGTGAGGGAAGAGGGATCCAATGTCGGATTTCACACGGCCTTCATCGGATACTCGATCAGCGATCAAGGCCGCACGAACTTCGAAGGCCTCCTCGACGAATTCATGATGTGGGACCGGCCTCTCACTCACGGCGAGGTGGAAGAGTTGGGGCTGCTGGGGCGTGAGGGGCAATGAAAGGGATAAAGTGAATCGATCCTTCCTCAGGCATGAATCCGCATATCACCGTCATCACCTTGGGCGTCGATGATCTCCAACGGGCGGTTGCCTTCTACCGGGACGGTCTCGGCCTGAGCACGAAAGGAATCATCGGCGTGGAATTCGAACACGGGGCGGTGGCGTTCTTCGATTTGCAGCCTGGTCTGAAGCTCGCCATCTGGCCGCGCGACAGCATCGCGAACGATGTGGAAATCCCGCGCGATCCGCCATCGCCCACCGATTTCACGCTCGGCCACAATGTGGGATCGCGGGAAGAGGTGGATGCCGTGATGGACCAGGCCAGGCTAGCGGGCGCGACGATCCTCAAGGAAGCCCGGGAGACGTTCTGGGGTGGATACTCGGGCTATTTCCAGGATCCGGACTGCCACGTGTGGGAGATCGTCTGGAATCCCAACTTTGAGGACCTCTGATGATCTACCGCGCACTATCAGTCGTGGCTCCGGCGGGAGACTGGATTCGGGAGGGGAGGAAGACGCTGGAGGTGCGGCGCTGGATGCCCGAGGTCCTGCCGTTGCTCGATCTCGTGATCGTCGAAAACGCGACGAGGCTCAGCGCCACGGGCGTTTCCCGCGATCCCGAGGGCGCCGCCATTGCCATCGTCGATGTCTCGCACGTCACCGACTGGACCAATGATCAACTCGATGACGCTTGCGGCAGCGTGTGGGAAGAAGGTTGGTTCGCCTGGCACCTGACGAACCTCCGCCGCATCAACCCTCCCGTGTCCGCACCGGCCGAACGACGGATCTATGAGATCGATTTGCCCGACGGGCTTCATGAACGGATGGGAACGCCCGGTGGGTTCTCCAAGGGTGCGCGCTGAACGATGTCGGCCAACGCCTCTAGCACGGAGTCAATCTGATCTTCGCGGTGGTCGCAGGTGAGGAAAAAGCGCAATCGGGCTCCGTTCTCGGGCACAGCTGGCGGGAGGACGGGAGGCACGACGAAGCCGGCCTTCGCGAGGGCGCTGGAAAGGGTGAGGGCCTCGACAGCATTGCCGGTGAGGTAAGGAATGACAGGAGTGCCGTCGGTGCCGCCGACCTCGATTCCGCGGGCGGCCGCGGTTTCGTGAAAGTAACGGCTGAGCTCGTGGAGCCGCTCGACCCGCCATGGCTCCCGCTCGAGGAGACCGATCGCAGCAAGGGCTGCTGCGGCGCTGGCGGGAGGCATGCCGACGCTGTACACAAAGCCGGGGGCAGTGTGTCGCAGGTAGTCGGTCAGGACGCACGAGCCCGCGATGAACCCGCCGCAACTGGCGAAGGCCTTGCTGAGGGTGCCCATGAGGAGGTCGATCTCCGAGACGGGCACGTCGGCATGTTCGGTGAGTCCGCGTCCCGTCGCACCGAGGGTGCCGAGGCTATGCGCTTCGTCGAGCATGAGGAGGGCGCCGTGACGGTGTTTCAACTCGACGATACGGGCGAGATCCGGCATGTCACCATCCATACTGTAAACGCCCTCGACGACGAGAAGGACACGTCGGAAGTGGGGACCCTGTTCGGCAAGGATGGCTTCAAGGGCTTCGAGGTCGTTGTGGGGAAAGGCCCAGCGCCGGGCTCCGGAGAGTTTGGCCCCCTCTATGAGGCTGTTGTGGGCGAGGCTGTCGTGCAGGATGAGATCGCCAGGAGCGAAGAGGTGGCCGATGACGGTC
>Ga0209573_1005840_pt1 | contig 10714 bp, 7 predicted proteins | sample TNRBio252014_DNA_FD_185870 | JGI IMG/M metagenome (GOLD analysis project Ga0209573, IMG submission 185870) | Wastewater treatment Type I Accumulibacter community from EBPR Bioreactor in Madison, WI, USA - TNR Reactor_6/25/2014_ DNA (SPAdes)... | ecosystem: Engineered > Bioreactor > EBPR >...
ACCAAATTTAATAATACTTATTTTATTGATTATCAAAGATTTATTTAATTTCTTAACGAAGTATTGTTAGTATCAACTTCGCTAAAAAACTCGAGCATAAGTTGCACTTTGCCACCAAACAATTGATCAAAGCGTTGATAATTTTCTTTGTAATCAATCAAAGAAAAATCTTGAACAAAACCGATAATATCATCAGTTTCTTTCATCTGAATATCCTTTAAATATAGTTCAATTGAGGGGTTCACATTGGTATTTTGATTTGTAATGGATATTATTTTATATTTTGTCCCATTTAAACTTAAGAAGCCATCCAACGAATTGGTATTTAAATGATTAAAAATGTATGGAATACCATATATATTAATTAACAATGTAAAACCTATTATAAAAAAAGATATCAATAATCTTTTTAAATTGATCTTTTGAAAGATGAAACACAGTATTTCATAAATTAATAAAATTATGGCTAATGAAGAGGAAATTAAAGTGATTTCTACCCACAGATAAGCATAAGCCCATGCTGCATTTGAATGGTAAGCCTGATCAAATATGGAATAAAATAAAATAACACTAATTATAATCAGGCTAACGCAAATAATTAAAATATATCTGGAACTTATTTTTTTCACTACATGCAAAATTCAAATTTCCCGGAAAATTCAACTTGATGTTTAATAATTGGGGAAAAAGCCTTATTGTCACAACAATAGTAGTTTCGATAATGTTGAAGCACCCATTGTTCACAAAATCCTTGAATGCTCCAAGCCAACTTATTTCCTTTCAAAATTTATCATCATTAGCTTTTACAAGAAAACGCTATATTTCGTTATGCATGTTATTGAAACTATCTCTGACATTAAGTAAACTTCTTGTTTTCAAAACTTTACTAGCCTTAACTTTTACGTTTTCTAATCAAAGATAAAAAATACCTGGGTTTTCTTGCAGACTCCTGATATTCCAAAATCATATAAATGTATTTTTTGAGCATGTAGTAAACGACTGGAACCTGCCGTAAGAAAGTTAAGATTTTAAATATCTGTGATCTTCAGTTATTTTGGGATTTTATAACTTTATCCATTTGGCCATTTACTTAAAATAAAAAAAAAGGGATCCATACTGAATCCCTTTTTTATATAAAGCTATTTTTAATGCCTGTCATACCTGTTGTATCTGTCCCGATCGCCATCTCTGTAGTACCTGTCATCATGGTGTCTTTTTTCGTATTTTCTGTGATGTTCTCTTTCTCTGTTGTTAAGAAAAACATGAAGGGTTCTTTCAAATTCCTTTTCTTCTTCCCATATTCTTCTTTCTTCCCGACGGCTGATCCTTCCGTTGTGATAAGCATGTCTTTTCAAATGTTCCAGTTGGTCCCATTCTATCCGAAGTTTGCGTACTTCTCTGTCGGTGAGCTCGCCGGATCTGATGCCTTTTTCAACGTACCATCCAAATTCGTCGCGACCTCTATGCCTGTTTTCATGATGGGCAGTGAAAGTTTGGGCGCTGAGGTATGTTCCCATGGTTAAGAAAGCTGCTCCCATCAAAATCAATCTCATTTTTTTCATCTCTTTACAATTTTAGGATTATATAATTCGTATCTCTTTTTATCCTTAGACCTGGAAAGTTGTACTTTTGTCTTAAGCTTTGGCCCATTTAAAACAACATTAACTAAATAAAGCCGGGGATTAAGAATTCTATAACATCCCTGATTTTGAGAGTGTAAATTAAGTGTTTGATAAACAATAAATTAATGTTTTTTTAAATATTATTACCTGATTTGAACCCAAATTTCTGGACCAATTTCTCATCTTTATTATATCTTGCATCCATATTCTAACCAAATTATAGTTATGCAATCTGTATCTGCATTGAAAAGCCTGTTTGATGATTTTGTGGAATCGCAAAAATTCAGGGATGAGCCAACCGGTCTCTTTGAGCCGATGAACTACATTCTGGAGCTCGGCGGCAAACGCCTGAGACCTGTGATTGCACTGATGTCTTATAATATATTCAACGATGAGGTGGAAAATGCTTTGCCGATGGCATTCAGCCTTGAACTATTTCACAATTTCACACTGGCTCATGACGATATTATGGATCATGCGGACCTGAGAAGGGGAAAACCAACCATGCATACCAAATATTCCATCAATACAGGTATACTTTCCGGGGATGCCATGATGATGTACGCATTCCATTATCTCAATCTGAGCTCGAAAGATGATCAGATCCAGAGAAAACTGAACAGTCTATTTACAAAAACAGCTATTGAAGTTTGTGTCGGTCAACAAATGGATATGGATTTTGAGACCCGGGATCAGGTCGAATTGGAAAAATACCTTCTGATGATCAAATACAAAACCGCGGTTTTGTTGGCCGGGTGCTTTCAAACCGGCGCCATCCTGGGAAAAGCAACAGATGCCGATGCTGAAGCACTGTATGCATTTGGGATCAATCTGGGACTTGCTTTTCAGATACAGGATGACTTGCTGGATCTTTACAGCGATGACCGTTTTGGGAAAATCCGGGGAGGTGATATTTTGCAAAGCAAAAAGACTTATCTGTACCTGACTGCCTTGCAACAGGCGGATCATGCAACAAGGGAAAAATTACTTGCTCTGTATAAAACCAAAAGCTTGCCGGATCAACAGAAAGTGGAACAAGTGGAAAGCATTTTCAATCAGCTGAATGTTAAGGAATTGGCTGAAAAAGCAGTCGCAGAATATACGGATGCGTCTTTTGTTCAATTGGATCTGCTTAGCGTTGAAAGAAAAAGATTGGAAGTCATTCGATCTCTTGCAGAAGAATTAATTCAGAGGAAGTATTAATTAGTGTCGCAAGAAAACTCATAATTTTTTCGTCTTTGATAAGAAAACGTCAAGGACAAGGCTTGCGAAGTTTTTGAAAACAAGGAGTTTACTAATTGTAAATGACTGTCTCAAAAACAAGCATAACTCAGTATTTGGCGTTTTCTTGCAAAGACTAATTAAGAATGAAAAGTGAGAAAGTACTTTTTTTGAACTGAATCACGTTTATGAAGATTAATTTGCTGTTTTTTTTATGATTTTTATCCAATTTTTCTGATTTATTACGTTTTATGAATTAAAAAGTAATTTTCCAGGACTGGATGTAATAAGTATATCCGCCGTATTGCTTGATGAAAAAGTTAAACTTCAGAACCATTAACTCCTTGATAAAACTTCATGGATCATGAATTATGCTTTCCTATATTAAGTACTGATCCATCATGGCTTATATGTCAAAATTTTTATACAATAGAATATAAACAAATTAAAACTTAAAATATGAGAAAAAATTTAACAATCATTTGCCTGCTGATGTTTTCTGGTTTATTTCTTCACGCCCAGCAGGATGGAAATATTCTGCAAAACATTCTAAATTTCCAGAAAGGTCATAAAAATGTTGGTTACCCGGTTACCATGACCACTCAGGATCCATTCAACCTTTGTCAGTCCCTGTATGAATGGGATGACGCGATTACCAACTTCAAAAAAATTGGAACGAATGAAATCAGTTATGAGATAGTTAACGGACAGGATATTTTTACAGTTGAGGGAGAAGTTAGTTCAGAGGATGGTGTACAGAAATTTAAGGTGATCAGTTATGGAGGATTCAATGATGTTTTTGCAAATGAAGATCTGTTGGCTGAAAATGGTGATTCAGCGATCGTTTTTGCTGAAGTTCCGGATGGCGGTTTGGTACCACTAATAAAAATATACAATACATTTGATCAGGACAGAATTGTGTTATCTGAACAGTATTTTGACTTTTCACTCCTGTTTGGCATACCATTGGGATTTTTACTGGCAAGCTCAACTGAATTTCATTACAATGATGAAAACAGGCTTTCAGGAAAAGTGACCAGTAGTCTTGATTTCTTCACAGGTGAAATGGCAGTATCAGATTCAACTGTTTTCCGGTATAACGGATTGGGGCAAATGGGAGAAGAAAAAGTGTACAATTTAGATGAAAACGGTGTTTTGTACCTTGCTGAAAAAACGCTCATTACTTTTAATGCAGATGGTTTGGAAGAGACCGAATCAGAATTTATGTATGGTCCCGACGGTGTTGAGATCAACAAAACCAAAGCTTCCTATACCTATGATAACCAGAACAGGCAGACAGGAATAATCACCGAAACCTTTGATTATGGCACCGAAGCCTTTGTTTTTGACAGTAAAACTTCAAATGAATTTGCAAAAGAATTGCCTTTAGATTTTCCAACCAGACAGTTGTTCCAGGTTTATTTTGAAAACAAATGGGTAAATTCCGATATGAGCATCACTGATTTTTGCGGAACAAGCCAGGTCAATTCAACGGAAATAGCCTCTTTCAAAGCATGGATGACTGGAAATATATTGCAAATCAGCGGGTTTGAAGGTTTTTCAGAACAGGCTCATTTAAATCTGATAGATCTCAGCGGCAGAAGCGTCTTTGTTTCCAAAGGTAAACTCAAATCACAGTATGATCTTGGTTTAGTAACTTCCGGACTCTATATATTAGAGGTCAGAGATCAGAATACAAGTGTCAGCAAAAAACTTTTTATTCAGCCCTGATACTAACCGATGAATTCCAAGGGAAATAAGTGATCATCGACTTGTTTTGCCTGAGAAAGATCAATGAATGGATATCATAGTGTTCCGTTGTCTGATGACGATAACGGAACATTTTTTTTTGCTTTGCTCCGGATCTGCTAAGCCCGAAAAGTTTATTCCAGGATCATCCAGACTTACTTAATCCGTGGTAAAATCCGATGAAACCAATTAAAATTTTATTTTTGCGCCCTTTAATTTTTTTGATATATGATAGATAAATATGCTTCTGTACTTTCAAAACTGCTCGGATTAAATTCACGGCAGGTTTATAATGTTTTGAAACTCATAGAAGAAGGCTCCAGCATACCTTTTATTGCCAGGTACCGTAAAGAATCTACAGGTAATATGGATGAAACTGTTCTTTTTGACCTTGAAGAACAATTTGGAAAGCTTAAAGAACTGGAAAAAAGAAAAGAGTTCATCCTGAAAAGCATCGAAGATCAGGGCAAACTTACTCCGGAATTAAAAAAGCTGATCGAAGAGAGTTATGATGCGGTATTGGTGGAAGATCTGTATCTGCCATTCAAGCGAAGCAATAAATCCAAAGCTGCAGTTGCGAGAGAAAAGGGACTTGAACCCTTGGCAAAATATATTTTTGATCAGAGTCATTCTGATATCATGAGGTATGCAAGTGCTTTTGTCAATGAAAAAGTGGAAACTGTGGAAGAAGCTGTCCAGGGGGCTTTGGACATCATAGCAGAATGGATCAGCGAGCAAACAGATGTACGGAATTTTGCCAGAAAGTTTTATGAAAGAGAATCGGTTTTGAATGCCGTTGTGGTCAAGGGTAAAGAAGTTGCAGCCCAAAAATATAAGGATTATTTCAATTATGACGAAAAGCTGTCGAAAATGCCTTCTCACCGATTGCTGGCTGTTTTCAGGGCAGAAAATGAAAAGCTATTGAAAATCAAGGTAGCTGTAGATGACTCCATGGTGTTGTCAAAAATAAAAAGCATGATAATCAGAAGAAATAGTCCTGTGGAAGAAATGCTTGAAAGAGCCGTCGAAGACAGTTATAAACGACTGATCGTGCCATCGATTGACAATGAAACCCGCGGAATTTATAAAGAAAAAGCTGATTTGGCTGCCATCGATGTTTTTGAAAAAAACCTGAGGCAATTGCTTTTGGCAGCTCCGGTAGGGCAACGAAAAACATTGGCGATCGATCCCGGATTCAGGACAGGTTGTAAAGTAGTATGCCTGGCGGATAACGGAGATCTGCTGGATGAAGATGTGATCTATCCGCATCCTCCTTCAAATAAATTGGATGATGCAGAATTTTTAGTTCGGGAGCTGATTTCAAGATATGGCATTGAAGTAATAGCGGTTGGCAACGGCACGGCAGGAAAGGAGACTTTTCAGTGGCTGAAATCCATGCCGGATTTGAAAAATATGCCTGTGTATCTGGTGAATGAGGATGGCGCGTCCATCTATTCAGCCAGTAAAACAGCCAAAGTAGAATTTCCTGATAAGGATGTAACGGTAAGAGGAGCGATATCCATTGGCAGGAGGCTGATGGATCCTTTGGCTGAATTGGTTAAAATTGATCCTAAAGCCATAGGTGTGGGTCAGTACCAGTATGATGTCAACCAAACCCTTTTGAAGGAAAAGCTGGATAAAACGGTGATGAGTGCTGTGAATTCGGTCGGTATCAATCTGAATACCGCATCTGAACATTTGCTGAGTTATGTGTCCGGATTAGGCCCGGGATTAGCCAAAAATATTGTGAAATTCAGGTCAGAAAAAGGACGCTTTACGGATAAAAAACAATTGATGAAAGTGTCGAGGCTGGGAGAGAAGGCATTTGAACAAGCTGCAGGATTTTTAAGAATTAAAGGAGGAAGCTACTTTCTGGATGACACAGGTATTCATCCTGAAAGTTATCCTTTGGCGGAAAAACTCCTCAACGACCACCAGTTGACCATCGAAGAGATAAGATCAAATCCACAAAAACTCAAGAACATTCAGTTAAGCAGGTATGTCAATGATAAAACAGGATTGCCAACGTTGAAGGATATCATAAAAGAACTGGAAAAACCCGGTCTTGACCCGAGAGGTGAACAAAAAGAAGTGCATTTTGATGAACGGGTCAATTCGATTGAGGACTTATACGAAGGGATGGTTTTGAAAGGCATTGTCAACAATATTACCAATTTTGGCGCTTTTATAAATATTGGGATTAAAGAAAAAGGTATGGTGCATATTTCCGAGATGGCCAATAAATTTGTAAAGGATCCCAACACCATTGTCAGCCTCAATCAGGAGGTCATGGTTAAGGTGATCCACATTGATCCGGAGAGATCGCGCGTACAGCTATCTATGAAGGATGTATAAAAACGGAAAGCTTTTGTGAAACAGGATTATAGGTTTTATTAATACGATTGTTTTAACACCTAATCCTGTGGTATTAAACGTAATATCCAAATAATATTTTGCATGAAAAACCTATACCTGACTATTGTGAATATAGCTTGGTTTTATGAGGAAATTCACCTTAAAAGTTTTTTAGAGGTAAATTATGGTTCCGTTTTTAAAAGAATTGTTAATTCTTATTTAGACTAGTATAAAATAAGAATTTTTGGGAAAATTACATATCTTTAACTTTGGAATATTATTATTTTGAATTTGATCAAAATATTTAGTTGAAAAATAAGTATTTATGATGTTTTTACATACAAAGTATTCAGAAGACAGTTCAGGTTTTTGGTTGAAAAGTGTCCGTTTTCAATTCATTGCTATGTTTATTTTAATAGTGACAGGTTTGAGCGGTCAATCCGCCTTCGTTACTACATGGCAAACGGACATGCCCGGCAGTTCCTGCAATTCATGTATTACCATTCCCACCGAAGGTCCCGGATACAGTTATCATGTAGACTGGGACAATGATGGCAATTTTGATCAGTCCGGTATAACTGGAGATGTGACACACGATTTTGGTGCTCCGGGAACCTATACCATCCGGATCATTGGCAGTTTCCCGAGGATATATTTCAATGGATCGGGAGATGCACAGAAACTGATATCGATCGATCAATGGGGATCAGGATTGTGGTCTGGTATGGAAAAAGCATTTTCCGGATGCGTCAATATGGAAAGCAATGCCAGCGATTCACCCAATCTGAATTTTGTCGGAAGCACAGCCTGGATGTTTGAAAACTGTCTTTTGTTTAATGGTGATGTAACTGGTTGGGATGTAAGTCAGGTGCACGATATGACCGGGATGTTTTCCGGAGCCGGATCTTTTGATCAGAATCTGGGAAATTGGTTGTTGAAAAGTAATGTACTTTTGCTCAATTTTCTTGATTTTTCAGGCATCAGCTGTGAAAATTATGATAACACGCTAATGGGTTGGTACAATAATCCTCAGACTCCCCCGGCTTTGACCCTGGGCGCTGCCGGTGTTCATTATTGGTTGGCCATACATGCCAGGGCATATATGCTGATGCCTTTATGTTCAGGTGGTATGGGTTGGGATATTTTTGGGGACAGTTACCAGGAGTGTGATTATTTTGTGCCTTTTGTAACCAGATGGAATACCGCGAACAGTGGATCTTCCTGTCAATCCTGTATTACCATTCCCACAACAGGAAGTGGATATAGTTATGATGTAGACTGGAACAATGATGGTATATATGATCAATTGGGTGTAACCGGTGGTACCACCCATAATTTTGGCTCGCCCGGTGAATACACCATCAGGATTCGGGGTGATTTTCCCCGTATTTTCTTTAATGATCAGGGAGATAAGGAAAAATTGCTTTCAGTTGACCAATGGGGATTGATTGAATGGTCTTCTATGGAGAAAGCATTCATGGGCTGTTCCAATATGGATATTCGGGCTTTGGATGTACCTGATTTAAGTGCTGTCAATAGTATGTCAGGCATGTTTGAAGGATGTGCTTCTATGAACCAGGATTTGAGTGAATGGAACGTTGGCAATGTGAGTGACATGTCCAGTTTATTTGCCGGAGCGACGGCTTTTGACCAATTTATAGGTTCCTGGGATGTCAGTGATGTTGTCAATATGAAAGGTATGTTTGCAGGTGCTGCAGTTTTTAATCAGTCTCTTTCTTCTTGGAATGTTTCAAAGGTTGTCAACATGTCGGAAATGTTTGCCAATGCACAATCTTTCAATCAGCAGATCTCAGCATGGAATGTTTCCCAGGTGACTAATATGTCTGATATGTTCAGCGGAGCCATTGCATTTGACGGGAATATTGGCAACTGGACCCTGAATCAGCAGGTAAATCTGGAAGGCATGCTGGATGGTAGCGGGATAAGTTGTCTGAATTATGACAATACTTTGATCGGTTGGCTGAGCAAAAACACTACACCCGAGAACAGGAATTTTGGTGCAGAGGGCGTTCATTTTTGGTTGGCATCAGCCGAAAGAAACCAGCTGATAGAACAGAAAGGCTGGAGTTTCAATGGAGACAGTCAGGGAGATTGTGATTATATTATACCTGTTTGCACCAGTTATAGTTTTCCGGAGGAAGGCGCGACTGATGTTCAGGTGGATGCCGGCATCGCTTGGGCCTCAACCAGCCTTGCACGGGGATATAAACTTAGTTTGGGTACAACTCCCGGCGGAACTGATATTTTGAATAACCTGGACCTTGGAAATGTGAATCAGTACCAACCCGAAGATTTTCTACCGTGTGGTGAGAACGTTTTTGCCAAGGTGACACCCTATAATCTGAAAGGTAGTGCAGGTAATTGTCCGGAACTTAGTTTCAGTACAGAAAGTGTGAATCTTACAGTATCCGGATCAACAGGTATTTGTGAAGGTGAAGCAGTTGAGCTTACTGCTTCCGGCGCTACCACCTATTTCTGGAGTCCATCGGATGGATTAAGTAATGCAATGATTTCGAATCCAGTTGCAGCTCCGGGAGTGAGTACAAATTATACCGTCACTGCCAGCAATGATGGAAGATGCATGGTACAGGCAAACATACAAATTGATGTAAATCCTAAACCAGCCCCAAATATTGTTTCTACTGACGAAACCGGCCATCAATTCAATGACGGCACCATTGTTTCAACACCAGCGACAGGCAATGGACCTTTTAATTATATTTGGAGTAATGGGGCAAGTGATGCTCTACTGACTGGTCTGGAGCCGGGTTTTTATTATGTTACTGTTACTGATAGCAATGGTTGTATTGCAGTAGATTCAGCTGAAATCCAGACTTTTATATGTCCTGTGTTAAATGTGATCGCCGAACAGGAGCATGTAAGTTGCTATGAACAGTGTGATGGTACTCTTGCTATAATTTCGGTGGAGAACGCAATTGCTCCGCTTGAATTTAACTGGTTTGACGGATCTTCTGGTCCGGTAAAAAGCGGTTTGTGTGCAGGAACTTTTGAATTAAGCGTCAAAGATGCAAAACATTGTCTGATTGAAACCAGTTTCGAGGTGATTCAGCCGGATGAAATGGTTATTTTGGTGGATGGCCAGGGCAATGAAACCGGGGAACAAAATGGGTTTATAGAGATCAGTTTGGAAAACTATGAAAATATTGACATTTTATGGACAGGGCCAAATGGATTTTCTTCAGGAGATGAAGATATTTATGGTCTTGCAGCCGGTTGTTATACTTTGGAAATTACAGATACGCTTACAAATTGTCAGGTGAGCAAAACGATTTGTATTGAAAAGTTGACCGGCAGTCACGATGTTGAAATAGCAGCAAAAAATGTTTTAGTATATCCCAATCCTGCAAGAACTCAAATTTTTATTAAAACACATGAATTGTGGAAAGAAAGTACATCGATTCGAATGTATTCTCTTGAAGGAAAACTCATTTTGAATGAAACCCAAGTAAACCCTGAAAGCATCATCCAGGTAAACCTCAGTGGAATTGAGCGTGGTTTGTATCTGTTATCTGTTGAAGGGTCAAATGGCGTTTTCAGGCAGAAGGTTGAAGTGATCCGGTAATTGAATGATATTATGGAATAAAAAAGATGTGCAATAATGATTGTTAGTTGAACAAGCATTCATTGTAAAAAAAAAAAACAGGCATGAAAGTGCCTGTTTTTTTTTGTTAAGAATAAACAACTTATTTCTTTTATCATTCCTCAGCTAAGAATAAATTCTGAAT
>Ga0209573_1005841_pt1 | contig 10708 bp, 9 predicted proteins | sample TNRBio252014_DNA_FD_185870 | JGI IMG/M metagenome (GOLD analysis project Ga0209573, IMG submission 185870) | Wastewater treatment Type I Accumulibacter community from EBPR Bioreactor in Madison, WI, USA - TNR Reactor_6/25/2014_ DNA (SPAdes)... | ecosystem: Engineered > Bioreactor > EBPR >...
CAGCCTGTGCAGAGAAGGCCGCCGCCCCCGCCACCGAAGCCGAGGCAACCCGCAGTCAAAGCGGCGCCGAAAAAGGTTCCGGTCAAGAGGGTCGCGCCGCCGCCTAAACAGGTGCCGCAAAGGCAGGTTCCGCCACAAAGGCCAAGGTGAGGGCGGGGCGACCAGTACACATCTCACGAGCCTCGACGGGCGGCCGGCAACGGTCGCCCGTTTCGCTTGTCGCTTCCCGTCACTCGCCGCGCGTCGCCTCGCGCTGCCTTTGATACTGGCGTGCCAGCCACACGATCACCGCGACGAGGCCGCCGAGGCCGATCGTCACCGCCAGCAAAGGCACCAGTATAGGCGCGAAGTTCCAGACCATGACGCCGGCGATCAGCGCGGCCGTTGCTGCGAACCAGATCTTGATTAGCGACATATGCGAAATCCCTGGCCGCTTGTCTCGCCGGAGCTTTATCACCCGTTCGAGGCGCGGGCACGCGTCAGCAGTGGCCAGTACACGGTAACAAAGGTCGCGAACGCGACGACCCACGCCGTCGCCGAAAGTTGCAGCATGAGGCCTGGCGCGAGGCCGAAGGCGGCGGCGATGCGTGTCACCGCCGCCGCCACCGCCGCGACGTAGATGAGCTGGATCGGGCGTGTCGCTGTCAGTGGTTGTCCCGTGTGGCCGAGACTTGCCCGCGTCATCACCGCAAGCGTCATCAGGCCGATGGCGCCGGCCGTCCAGCCGTGCACCGCGCCGGACGGGGCGACGATGCCGGGACGCATGATGGCGAGTGCGGCCAATACAAACCCGATCGGCACGAAGGCGTAGGCAACGTGAAGGATCAGCACCAGCGGTTCTGCCAGGGTTCGCTGGCCCGCCCATCGCGCCAGGCGCACCGCGTTGAGCAACGCCGCGATGCCTGCGAGCAGCGCCGTCACCGCGGATCGGGGCAGGAACACCCACGCAGCGAGTGCAAGCCCGCTGACGGCGATCACCGTCACATCGAACCAGTCTTCCGTCGCCGGCAGGCGTCCGGGTCCGCGCCGCGCCAGCCAGTTGCGCGTGAAGCTCGGAATGATGCGCCCGCCGATCAGCATGATCAGCAGCACGGTTCCGGCGATGCCGAGCCGCAGGCCGTGGCCGTCGCCGACGCGGGCCACGGTCTCCAGGTGAAACAGGCCATTGCCCGCGAGCAGCAGCAGCAAGACCGCGAGCACCTTGAGATTGCGCGTATTGCCGGCGCTGATGATCTCGCGCGCAATGAAGACGCCGAGGGCCGCGAGAAAAGTCATGTCGATGAGGGTGGCAGGCAACGCGCCGAGCCATTGCGATGTCAGCATCGCCGCGCGTCCCGCCACCCACAGCGCGAACAGCAGCATCAGCCGCGGACCGACCACCGGCAACCGGCCGGTCCAGTTCGGCACGGCCGTCAGCAGGAAGCCAGCGATCACGGCCGGCACGTAGCCGTAGAGCAATTCGTGGATGTGCCATTCGAGCGGCGTCAGCGTGGTCGGAAGGGCGATGACCCCGGCCAGCATCGGCAGCCATAGCGCCACGGCCACGGCAGCCCACAGCGCGCCCATCAGAAAGAATGGCCGGAAACCGTAGCTGAACAGCGCCGGACCGCGATAGGCCCGGATTTGCGCGGCGCTGGTTGCGGGTTTGCCCACGGGGGATCCTGTCGCTTGCATCGCAGTCATTGTCATGCCCGCCCACCGGTGTCTCGTGCCGGATAAGACGTCGGCCCGGCCCGGTTGGACATGACCGGGATCAAGCTGATGATCGGCACCACTGTCCGCCCCTCCCTCAGGCCAAGCCCCCTCACCCTGACCCTCTCCCCGGTGGGGAGAGGGGACGCGTGTTCTGCACGGCGCCGCTGACACCCACGTCCCTCCTCTCTGTTCTTCACGGGAGAAGGAAGTAGGAGTCCAGTATCTGCGCCCGCGGCGCGATAGGCCGCAGTCCCGCCTCTCCCCTCGGGGAGAGGCCGGCGCGGCCAAAGCGTAGAATATCGGCGCAAGCCTTCCGTCCGCGCCGGGTGAGGGGGAGCCACACATGTCGAGGCTGGCATCAGGCCAAGCCCCCTCACCCTGACCCTCTCCCCGGTGGGGAGAGGGGACGAGTTCGGGTCGTCCTCGAGCACAGCATATAACGCGCTCGACATGAGGGCTTACGGCACACGCGATCGCCCTACTCCCCACTCCCAAGGCCATTGGCCCCGCTTTGACTCCCCACCCCGAATCCCGCGACTGTGCAGGTCGAGGGGAGGCGGGGATGCCACTTCAGGCTTCATTCGAGCTGGAGGCGACCGAGATCAGGCTCGGCAACAGTCCTGTCGCCGGTGTCGACGAGGCGGGACGTGGGCCCTGGGCCGGCCCGGTGGTGGCTGCCGCCGTGATCCTCGATCCCGATGCCATCCCGTCCGGACTGGCCGACTCGAAGGTGTTGACGGCTGAAGAGCGCGAGGCCCTGTTTCCGCGCATTCTCGCGACTGCCGCCGTCGGCATCGGCATCGCCGACGTGGCTCGCATAGATCGCGATAATATCCTGAACGCGACGATGTGGGCCATGGCCGAGGCCGTGTCTGCGATCACGATCGCGCCGCGCCTCGTGCTGATCGACGGCAACAAGGCGCCGCGACTGCCTGTCGAGACGCGCACCATCGTCAAGGGTGACGCGCGCTGCGTGTCGATCGCGGCCGCGTCCATCGTCGCCAAGGTGACGCGCGACCGCATCATGACCGAGATGGGGCTGGAGTTGCCGGCCTACGGTTTCGAGCGGCACAAGGGCTATGGCACGCCGGAACATCAAGAGGCGTTGGCGCGGCATGGCGTGACCGTGCATCACCGCCGCTCGTTCCGTCCGGTGCAACTGGCGCTGGGTCTCGTGCGCACCTACGGCGCCGAGCCGCCGGTCGACGGGCTCCTGACGCCTGCAAAATAGACGGCGTTCTGCGCGATCTGCCTGAGTTCGGCTGCCGCCGGCCCGTAGGCGGCGTCCTTCGGCACGAGCTTGCCGATCATGCGCTCCAGCTCAGATGTCTTGTGACGACCCGGCAGCCGCTCCAGGAAGATCGCGGATACGGCGGGCTGGAAATAGAGATCACGGTCGCTCTGCGTCAGGATGGCGCCGCGCAGCTTGGTGTCGCCGAGCCTGAACTTGGACAGAGTCACAAGCCGCAACGCACCCTGATACGTCGTCAGCAGGTGCAGCAGGCCGGTCAGCGGACTGATATGGATGCCGCCGGCGTGGCTCGACGACACCGTGTTCTTGGCCGCGCCCTCGAAGCGTTGCAGCTCGAAGAACCTGAGGCGGTGCAGGTCCTCGTCCCAGTCGATCTCGTAGATGGAACGGGCGATCTCGGGCTTGTCGGAGAAGACCCAGCGATAGGCGGCGTAGGTGCCGAGGTAGGCCTCGAACGCGGCGAGCTGATAGCCGCCATAGGCGTCGGCGGCGCGGTCCGGCGCGGCATCGGCAAAGGCGCTCGCTGCCGGCGCCGCAGTGGCGCCGAACACGTCGTCGAACGGGATCGCCAGCACCTTGGCCACCTTGGCGAGCGTGGTGTCGCGGACGGCCTCGCCCGCCAGCAGATTGCCGAGCGTCCGCTCCTTGCAGCCGGCCTTGTCGGCAAGCGCTTGCCGCGTCAGGCCGAGGCGCGCCATCTCGACCCGCACGCGACGGACGAAGGCCTCCCGTTGCGCTGTGGAAACCATGGAGGTCATGACGCGTCCGCTTGCCGGAATTTGCCGAGGGTTGCCCGAAGTTACCGGCAGCGACCGGTGGCTGCAAGCACCTGTCGGGGTCAGCGGTTCATCCACTGTGCGTAGGGCAATGCGGCGAGGTCGGCGTTGCCATAGCGGCGGTCGCTCGTCACCTCCGCTCCGAGCCACGAAGGGCGGGTGAAGCCCTGGTCGGGATGCGTCAGTTCGACCTCGGCGACGACCAGGCCGGCATTCTCCCCCTCGAAAACGTCGACCTCCCAGGTAACGCCGCCGCCGGGCACGATGTAGCGTGTCTTGGCGACGATGGCGCCCTCGCGCTCGGCCATCAGTTGTTCGGCATCGGCGGCGGGGATGGCATATTCGAACTCGTGCCGGGCCAGCCCGCCACCGGTCGTCTTGATGGTCAGAAAGGCCGCGTCCTGATCGATCCGGCGAACGCGGACCGACGTCCGCCCGCCTCGCGTCAGGTAGGCCTGCCGGATGACGTGCGTGCGGGTGACGCCCTGGCGCCATGCATCGCCAATGACCAGAAATTTCCGCTCGATCTCGATTGCCACGCTGTCGGCCCGTCTGTCGTGCGCGGTGGTCTGCCCGTTACCCTGCCGCCTGGTCGTCCTCGTCGTGGCGCGCCGTCACCGGCTTGACGCTGGCGATGCGTGCGCCGGGAAATTCGGACAAAACGGAGGCGAGCGCCGGGTGCGCTTTGAGCGCCTCGAGCTCGGCCGCTTCCCGTTCCCGCCGGACCTGGCCGACCGGCCGCTCGCCCATCGCCCGCCCAAGCGCGACGATCCAGCGCCGTCCCGTCCACTTGTTGAGGCGTTCGCGCAGGTCGTTGCCGAGCGTCGTCGGCGCGCCGGGAAGCAGGAAGAGCTCGATCGTGCCGCCGGCATCGAACTTGACCAGGCTGACGTCGTCTTCGAGGTGCAGCTTGAGCCGGGCCTCGCGCCGTTGGCCGGCGATGTCGATCACGTCCTGGAACGAGCGGGGGTCGGCGGTTTGCGGAATGGGCGGTGCGGGGCGCGAGTCCGGGTCGTCCTCGGCACCATCCTCGGGATCGGCATCGGGCGAGCCCGGATCGAAGGCGCCATAGGCGTCGGCGCTGGGCGGCGGCGGCGCTTCGTTGAGCGGCCGGCGTTCGCCGCGGTTCGCAGCTGGTGCTCCGGGGGCGTCGCCCGGCGCGGCCGCGCGGCGGGAGGGCACGCCGCCGAGCGCGCGAATGATCTCCTCGGGCCCCGGCAGGTCGGCGGCATGGGCGATGCGGATCAGCACCATTTCGGCGGCCGCCTGCGGATTTGGCGCTCGCGGCACCTCCTCGAGGCCCTTGGCCAACATCTGCCACGCGCGCGACAGCACCGCGATCGACAGCGACGCGGAGAGCGCTGTCGCCCGCCGCTTCTCCTCGGCCGAAAGCGCATCGTCACCGCCGCTGGCGCCCGCGATTTTGATGCGCGTCGTCGTGTGAATGGCCTCGGCGAGGTCGGCAAGCGTCTCGGCTGCGTCCGCGCCGTCGCGATAGAGCCCGGCCAGTGCCTCGAGTGCCGCGCCCGTGCGTCCGGCGAAGAGATGCTCGAGCAGATCGAACAGACGCCCGCGATCGGCTAGGCCGAGCATGGCGCGCACGGCCGCTTCCGTGACCGTGCCGTCGCCTTCCGCGACACAGGTCGCGATCGCCTGATCGAGCACGGACAACCCGTCGCGCACCGAGCCTTCCGCGGCGCGCGCGATCAGCGCCAGTGCCGCATCCTCTGCCTTGGCGCCCTCTTTCTCGACGATGCGGCGGAAGTGCGCGGTCAGGGCGGGCACGTCGACGCGGCGCAGGTCGAAGCGCTGGCAGCGTGAGAGCACCGTCACCGGCACCTTGCGGATCTCGGTGGTGGCGAAGATGAACTTCACATGCGGTGGCGGCTCTTCGAGCGTCTTGAGCAGGGCGTTGAACGCGCCCTTCGAGAGCATGTGTACCTCGTCGATGATGAACACCTTCATGCGCGCCGCGATCGGCTTGTAGCGTGCGCTCTCGATGATCTCGCGGATGTTGTCGACGCCGGTGTTGGAGGCCGCGTCCATCTCGATGACATCGGGGTGGCGGCTGTCCATGATGGCCTGGCAGTGCGTGCCGAGCTGCTTCAGGTCGACGGTTGGCCGTCCGGGCGTGCCTGGCCCGTCGTAGTTGAGGGCGCGGGCGAGGATGCGGGCCGTCGTCGTCTTGCCGACGCCGCGCACACCGGTGAGCATATAGGCCTGGGCGATGCGATCGGCGGCGAAGGCGTTGCGCAGCGTCCGGACCATGGCCTCCTGGCCGATCAGGTCATCGAACGACGCCGGGCGATACTTGCGGGCCAGCACGACATAGGGCGCGGGTGCAGGCGCGGACGAAGCGGCGATGTCGGTGTTGGAGGGCTTCTTGGCCATTGGAGCGCCTCTGACGCGACGAGGCCCACCGGCCTTGCAAGCGCATTCACGTGCCCGCCGCCCGGTTGCGTGTGGGCAACCGAAGGGCCACCACAAGACCGCCCGGTTGCGTGTGGGCAACCGAAGGGCGATCAATAAAGAGAGACTGGCGAACGACCCGCGGCCTGTTCGTTAGGGCTGCTTCCTTCCGGACCTGACCCGGTTGGCGAGGGACACGTCCGCCGCCAGCCTCCCAGGGCCTTATCTAGCGACGGGCGGTCGGTCCCGCAACCGGTGTTTCTTCAGCTTCAAAAGCAGAACGGCCGCCCCGGGAGGCGGCCGTTCGCAGTATCAGGCGGAGCCTGCCGGGCTCAGTCGCGGGCGGCGCGCATGAAGTAGAGCGCCACTTCGGGGAAGAGCAGCAGCAGGACTAGGGCGATGCACTGGATCACCATGTAGTCCGCCATGCCGCGATAGATGGTGGCAAGGGACCACTGCGGCACCACGTTCCTGAGATAGTAGGCCGACATGGCCACGGGTGGACTGAGGAAGGCTGTTTGCAGGTTCACCGCGGTCAAGGCGCCGAACCAGATCAGCAGTTCCTGCTTGTTCGAGATACCCGTAAGCTTGAACTTCTCCACCACGGGCAGGAAGATCGGCAGGAACACCAGGATGATCGCCGGCCATTCGAACGGCCAGCCGAGCACGAAGATCAGCACCATCACCAGCGCGAGTTTCCACCAGTCGCCGAGCGGCAGCGCGATCAGGCCGTTGGTGATGACGCTCGCAGTACCGAGCTTGGTGAAGATGGCGCCGAACACGTTCGAGGCCACGGCCAGGAAAAGCACCATCGAGGTCGTGATCAGCGTGCCGATGGCAGCGTTGAACAGCGGCTTGCTCATGTAGAGGGCGGGAGTGAGCAAGCCGATCAGCACGCCGAGTGCTGCACCCGACGTGCCGCCAACGTAGGTGTAGCCGACCCAGCCGAACGCCACGGCACACACCGCTCCGATCACGAACGTGATCAGTCCGCGCGTCATGCCGCCGAAGTTGAGCTTACCGTAGACCAGCGCCAGCAGCGCCGAGCCGGCAGCGCCGCACGAGGCGGCTTCCGTCGGCGTGGCGAGCCCGAGCAGAATGGTGCCGAGCGTCGTACCGATGAGAGCCGACAGCGGAGCGATGCCGAGCACGATGGCTCGAAAGTATTTGCTCATGAAGTACGGGATCGCTGACAGCAGCGCCGGGATGATCGCCCAGGTGATCGCCTCCTTGAAGAGAGTCAGGATCTCCTTCTTGGGGGCTTTGGTCGCTGCAAACACCGTCGGGAGCGGGTAGCCAAACGTATCGGCGACGAAATTGGCCAGGATGTATACGATCACGACTAGCGAGAAGACGCCGAGAATTTCGACGGGAACGCTGATCTTCTCCGTCGTCATCTCGATATAGGTCTGCTTACGCTCCTCGACAGGCATCGGCGGGCCGAGGCTCGGATTGATGAAGCTGCGGCCGAGCGTATAAATCAGATACATGCCCGAAAGCAGGAGGCCGGGACCGAAGGCGGCGGAGTAGAGCAGGTTCACAGGCACGCCCATGGTCGGGCCCATGACGACGAGCATGACCGAGGGCGGGATGAGCACGCCGAGCGTGCCGCCGGCCGCGATGGCGCCGGAGGACAACCGCGCGTCGTAGCCGGCCTTGATCATCATCGGTCCGGCCATGATGCCCAGCACCGTCACGGCGGCGCCGACGATACCGGTGGCCATGGCGAAGATCGCGGCGGTCAGGATGACGGCCATGTAGAGCGAGCCGCGCACGGGTGCGAAGATCGAACGGAGCGCGACGAACAATCGCTCCATCAATCCCGCCTGTTCAGTCATGTAGCCCATGAAGATGAACAGCGGCACGGCGGGCAGGATCTCGTCCTTCATCGTGCCCCAGATGGTGAGGTCCGCGAGGTTGAAGGTCTGCAGCCAGCCGAGACCGACGCCGCCGAAGACCAGCGCCAGGAACAGCAGCGTGAATGAGATCGGGAAGCCGATGAAGATGACGCCGACCATGCCAAACAGCATGATCATGCCAAGGATTTCGTTTAAATTCATAGCGTCAGACCTCGATCTTCTCGTGATGGACGAGTTCGACGCCGGTCCGCGCGGCCCACAGGCTCTTCAAGAGCTCGGAGATGCCCTGGAACAACAGCAGGCCGAAGGTCAATGGAACGACGGCGCGCAGGGGCCAGATGATCGGCTGCCAGGCGCCCGAGTTGGATTTTTCGTTGATGTTCCAGGCGTCGATGAAGCTCCACCAGCTCACGTAGAGCAGGATCACCATCGCCGGGATGAAGAAGAGGACGAACGCCACGCTGTCGATGACGCCCTTCTTGCGATCGGAAAACTTGTCCCACAGCATGTCAGTGCGCACGTGCGCGCCCTTCTGCAAGGCGTAGGCGCAACCGAGCATGAAGAAGGCGCCGAACGACATCGTCGTCACGTCGAGCGCCCAGATGGTCGGATCCTGCAGGAAGTAGCGCCAGAACACTTCCACCGCATTGGCGAAGACCAGCGGCAGGATGAGGATAGCGAAGACGAATGTCAGTTTTTCGACGATGAAGTCGATCGTATTTATCGTGCCCAGTAGCAAGGGCGATGGTGTTGGCGGCACTGCCATAAGAGGCTCCCCCGGATTAAACGCAGTCACAGGCGGACGGAACGCGTTACAAGACTCTACCAAATCCGCCTGCCAAGCCCCCACTCGGCAGGCACGTCAAAAAGGGGCCGCCTCCCCCGGGATGCGGCCCCTGCTGACTCTGCTGGTTACTTCTTGCCCCAGTAGTGATCAGCGGCAAGCGAGTACGGCGGATAGTACAGGCGCTTTGCCGGGACCGATACGGAAGCGAACTTCTTCTGCGACTCCCAGATCTTCTTGAAGAGCGGGTTCTTCTCCGTCTCTTTCGCGACCAGGCGATCCCAGGCTTCGAGGAACTCCTTGTGGATTTCGGCCGGAGTCTCGAGCACGTTGACCTTGTGCTTCTCCTTCAGCTCGAGGAGAGCCTCGGCGTTCTGGCGCTGCCACTTTGCCCACCAGCGGAACATGGTCTCGGTCGCGGCGGCCCGGACGATTTCCTGGTCGAGCTTGCCGAGGCTGTCCCACACTTCCTTGTTGATCAGCAGTTCGCCGATCGACACGTTCTCGTGCAGCGACGGGGCGTAGTGATACTTCCAGATGGTCTGGAAGCCGAAGCGCAGATCCTCGATGCCACCGACCCACTCGGCGCAGTCGATGGTGCCGCGCTCGGCGGCCGGCATGATTTCGCCGCCCGGCATGTTGACCGTGCGCATGCCCATCTCGTTGAAGATCTCGGCCGCGATGCCCGTCTGGCGGCACTTCACGCCCTTGAAGTCGGCGAGGTTCTTGATCTCCTTCTTGAACCAGCCGAGCGCCTGCGGGCTCGACGGCAAGATGTTGATGACCACGACGTTGAGCTTCAGCTCTTTCTGGTAGAATTCGTTATAGAGGTCGAGGCCACCGCCTTCCCACATCCAGGAGAGGTAGTCCATGTGGTCCATGCCGAGCGGGCCGCCGGGGCCGCCGGAGAACAGGATCGCGGCCTTGTTCTTGCCGACCCAGTAGCCGGCCCAGGAGTGAGCGCCGTCGATGACCTTCTTGCTCGTCGCATCGAGCACCTCGAACGCGGGCACGACCTGACCAGCCGGCATCGCCTCGACCTTCACGCGGCCTGCGGTCAGTTCTTCGACGCGCTTGGCGAACATGGTGAAGTTGTCGAACAGAGTCAGTGAGGCCGGCCACGAGGCCTGCATCTTGAGCGTTTTGGTCTGCGCTGCCGCCGGGCCGGCGAAGGCCATGGCTGCGGCGAGACCGAGAGCGGCGACTGCGCCCTTCTTAAACCCAACTGCCATATTCATATTCCTCCCATGGAACTTTTGAGCAGTGGCGCACAATTGCGCACATCGCACCGTCCCGTCAACGGTTCACGTCGTTTGCCGACGATGATCGCCGGTGACGCTGACATCAGCCTGACAGATCTCGGAAAAGGAGCGTGGGCCATTGCGAGGTCTGTGGCGCTATGCTGATCTCCGCTTTCCGCATTTTGGGGGACCTGCCAGCATGCCGACCGTCGCAGCCACGACACTTCTGGATCGTCTCGGACCGAAACGGGCCGACGAGGCCTTCTTGAGCGAAATGCGCGGCGATCCGCGGGGCCGCTATCTCGTGTTCTGCGACCTGAAACCCGTCATTGCGCCGACCGCCGATAGGTCTCGTTCGAGCCTGCGCTGGTTGACGCGCGCGGACATCGAGCGTCTTGAATTGGCGGCCGATGATGCGCTGTTCCTCGGGCTTGGCCGCGACGAAGGCGTGCCGCATCTGGCTATTGCCATCGGCGAGGAGCGGGCGAAATCGCTGCCGGGCGCCGCCGAGCTGTTGCGTCCGGCGGTCGATCTGCGCACCCTCGCCATGCAGGGCGCCATCTCGCCGGAAGAGCAGTCGCTCGCCGGTCAAGCGCGTGCACTGGCGCAATGGCACGAGAACCAGAAGTTCTGCGGCAAGTGCGGCTCGCCGGCCCATGCCAAGGACGGCGGCTGGCGGCGGAAGTGTACGG
>Ga0209573_1005842_pt1 | contig 10703 bp, 7 predicted proteins | sample TNRBio252014_DNA_FD_185870 | JGI IMG/M metagenome (GOLD analysis project Ga0209573, IMG submission 185870) | Wastewater treatment Type I Accumulibacter community from EBPR Bioreactor in Madison, WI, USA - TNR Reactor_6/25/2014_ DNA (SPAdes)... | ecosystem: Engineered > Bioreactor > EBPR >...
CGGCCCGTGCCTGCTGAAGAATGGCCGTTCGATGTCTGTAGTAAATCCGTTCCGCCGCGCCGCTGTCCGAATTTCGAACGTAGCCTCCCACCAGATCAACTGACGATTCGTCGTCGTCAGGATCTGCCGATTCAGTCCCCATCAATCCTCCCGTACTGCTTACGCAGGAGAACAGAAGTGCACTTCTGGCATCATCAAAACTGATGCAGAAATACATCAACAGGGGCCCTGAGGAAACAAGTCCGCAGGGGGAATCTGAAGATTCTGGAGCGTTTTGTAATTGTTCGAAATCGTGGCAGTCCAATGGAGCTGAACGCGTGAAATCCTGCTTTCAGCAGGTTTTCAATCGTAAGAGTCGGACCATGAGGACCGGGCGACGGTTTGAGTTGCACAGGATCCGGGAGCAGGCTGAAGCGATCCGCAGTGAAGCAGCCATTGCAGCGTCGGGCTGCAATCACTGCGGATGCACCTCAGCAGGCTGCTGGTGTCACGTCACACAACATTTCCGATCATTAAAAGGACACCGGAGATCTGATGCAGCAGCAAACGTTTACCCCGTGGCCGACAGGCCAGGAAGTCAGTGGCTGAACAAAAAACGGCCTGGCCTGTCGGCCACGGGTTAAACGAGATGCTGTTCGAGTCCTTTGTCAACATGCACATCAGCCGTTGATCTCCGAAAACAATTCGTTGGCGAGAGTCCGCAACCACGACTCACGGCTGTCAATCAAACCATCGCCGTTCTGATCGTAGATCGCGGTGAAGCCGGATCCTGATCGACTCGTGCTGACGTTGACGGCCAGCAGAAGTTGCAGAACCGTCACTTCGGAATGGTCTTCCACCAGAAACGCAGCTCCGCGTGAGCCGACATTAATGGTGCACGTTCCAATGCCGGTGTCGGAGACGTGAAATCCAAAGTTCTGCGCCACGTCTCCGGCAAGTGTTCTGCTGGTGAAGAAAACGGCAAAAGCCGTCGCCATGAACTGCGCATCAACTCGGGCGGGCCCCGCCGAGTTCTTACCCTTCTGGCGGAACAGTTGATTTTTGTAGAACGCAGCGACGTCGGCCCCGTCCGCATTCTGAAACTCATTGCCAAAAACATTGGGGAACTGAGTGGTCAGCCATTCTGCGAGTGCCGTTCCGCCACGAGTGATCAGGTCCTGCCCATGTTTGTTCTGCCAGAAGCCGATCCCGGCAGTGTCTCCTGATCCCAGTTGCAGTCCGTATTCGGAAAAGTTGTAGTGGGCGGCATCCTGGTCGAAGACTGTCAGTTGAATGAGATCATTGGCGACGAGCGTCCCACCGAGCGTTCCCGTTTGTTCGGGCCCGTCTGCAACACCTGACGGCTGCACTTCCTGAATCTGCCATGTGCCCGCCGGAACATCTTCAAAAAAGTACAGTCCGCCATCATCGGTGACTGTACTGAACAGTACATCGCCAGCCTCATTCAACAGGTGAATTGTCACTCCGTCGATGCCAGGCTCGTTCGCTTCGAACTGCCCATCGTGGTCCGTATCAACGAATACAACCCCTGAAAGTGTCGCCAGATTCTGCAGGAGTATGGTGACGTCCGCCTGTCCGGAAGCACCATCTTCATCCGTGGCAGTCACCACCAGCGTCAGGATTGGATTCGTCTCATAATCCAGTTGAGTTGCATCGGCGACTGTCAGGATTCCGGTTTGCGGATCAATGGCAAATGCCGTAGCTCCTGAACCACCGGTAATGGACCACGTGATACTGTCAGCCGGAACATCGGTCGCGGCTATTGTTCCCAGGGATGTGCCGTTGGGAGAGTTTTCCGCAACCGTGAACGCGGCGGGAATCACGATCGGCGCGGCATTCTGAACGGCGATCTCCGTGCTGCTGTATGTCACGTTTCCGGCCACGTCGGTGACGCGCAGCGTCACGGTCTTTAGGAATGGGCCGTCTGGCGCGAACCAGGAAGCGACTGCCCCGGTCGCAAAGGAATTGTCATTTTCCAGCGACCAGGCAATCTCGGCGATGCCGGACAGAGCATCGGAAGATCCCGAGCCATCGACGGCGACAGAATTCCCCTCGACGACAGCATACGGCCCGCCGTGCACTACGACAGGACCGCTCCGGTCGATTCGAACGGTCAGCGACTTCGGCAATTCCTGATTGCCTGCCACATCGATCGCTCGATAGCTGATCGTGTAAATGCCGTCGGCTGACAGCAGGAACTGATGACTGCTGCCAGCAACGCTTTGCTCAGGACCGCCGTTGATGGAATAGTGCAGTGATGCGACTCCAGTCCCTCCGTCGCTGTCAACGGCACTGAGCGAGATCATGACGTCGGAGTTGTTCCAGCCACCAGTGTTGGGTTCGACGGATCGAGTCGCCACCGAGGTCGGAGCCACTTCGTCGAGGGGAGTGTCATCACACTGCTGTCCGGCATCCGGGATACTTCCGGCGTTCAGCGTCATCGAATCCGCATCAAAAGCCGCGGCCAGATAAAGACCATTTCCCAGGTCCAGCCCGGTTTTTGTCAGAAAGTCGCAATGTCGCGAACCGAACTGCAGAACCTCAAATGCCTCACCAGAAACAGGCAGATAGCCGCCTGGTCGAGTCACATTCAGTATGCCATCAAGTTCCGCATGCCCGGTTACGACTAATTGATCATGACTACTTCCGGGGACAAGTCCGGCCAGTTCAATCGCAACCGTTCCAGTCGCCGTGTTCGTGAAATCTCCATCGATTGTCAGCCGTCGAGTGCTGCTGCCGGGAGCAACAGTCCCGCTGGCATTCCGCACATCCGCGCGAATGACGGAATCTCCCGTGAGCAAAGTGCCGCTGTTCAGCGTCAGCAGTCCGCCTTCCACCTCACCGCCGGAGCTGGCTTCGAGCTGAATTCCCGCGATTGCGCTGTTCTGGCCGAAACGGATCTCAGCAGTGTTGACGGCACGAGCGAAGTTGGTAAAGGGTTGACGTCCGCTCAATGTCCAGGATTCGAGTACCGGCATCTCGATCCGGCTTCCGCTGTCCGTCGAAAGCAGATGCGTCGTTCCACCGCTGAGCGATGTGAGGACCGGCAGGTTGATTACGCCGCCACTCATCGCATCGATGTGCAGAACCCCATTGCGGTTCTCTCCGGTGATCGCAGAAAGTTGAGGCAGCTCCAGGCGACTGCCGACACCCGTGGCGGCGAGATATGGGCCACCATCCCACGATCGAATGTACGTCTGCAGCGCCGGCAATCGCACGGTGTCTCCGTCGGTCGCGTAAACGCTGAGCGCGGTCGCCGTCGTCAGCTGATCGAGGTTGATGAATCCCTGTCGACCATAACGAATGTACGAATCCCGAAACGGACTGTTGTTGGTCCACGTTGTCAATGCCGGCATCAGGACCCGACTGGGGTTTCCACTGTCGTCTGTATCAAACGCAGAGACATTTACGGCCCCGTGTTCCACTGACGTGGCCACAGGAAGATTGATCACACCGCCATTCCGGGCCTGAAACGAAATATCGCCGTGTCGTTCGGGGCCATCAATCACAATCACTGCCGGAAACTCAAGCCGACTTCCGGCACCGGTGGCACTGATAACTCCTGTTGAATCGCCCACACCGGCAATTCGAGTCAGAGAGGGAAAGACGAGCGTCTCTCCAGCGCTGGCCATGACCGACACACTGGTAATTGTTCGCAGCGAATCGACCTGCACTACACCACCCATTCCCCAGGTGATCGAAGAGGACCGAGCGAAATTGGAATTGTGCCAGGTTTCCAATGCCGACACATTGATTTCACTGCCAGCCCCCGACGCTGACATCGTGGTGGTACCGTCAGTAATCGTCGTCAGTTCCGGCATGTCAATGACGCCGCTGCTGCGTGCGATGATGTCTGTCTGACCATGCCGATTTATTCCGTCACCGGAGGTTAGTACGGGAAATTCAATGCGACTGCCGATTCCCTCTGCGAGGATGGTGGCCGACGAATCTCCATATCCGCTGATGCGAGTCAGCGCCGGGAAACTCAGTGTGTCTCCCGTGTTCGCCGTGACGGACACACTGGTCATGGATCGCAGCGAATCCACTCGAACCACGCCGCCGTGTCCCCAGGTAACTGACGAACGTCGGGCGAAGTTGGAATCAAACCACGTTTCCAGGGCCGACACATTGATGACGCTGCCGGGACCCGTGGCTGTCAGGGTCGTGGTCCCTTCCGTCATAGCCACCAGCTGCGGCATGTCGATGACACCACCGTTACGGGCCAGAATGTCGATCTGGCCATGACGATTTGAGGTGTCTCGAGTCGACAGAACAGGAAACTCAATGCGACTCCCGACTCCATCTGCCAGCAGCGTTGCTGAGGAATCGCCGTAACCAGCAAGGTGTGACAGCGCCGGGAAGTTGAGTGTGTCTCCCGTGCTGGCCGTGACAGATACGCTGGTGATGGATCGCAGAGCATCCACATGGACAACTCCACCCTGTCCCCAGGCAACAGATGACGATCGAGCGAAGTTGGAATTGAACCAGGTTTCCAGAGACGACACATTGACTTCGCTGCCACCTTCAAACGCAGAAATCCGGGTGGTGCCGGTTGGGATCTGCAACAGCCCCGGAAGCTGAATTACGCCTCCGGACCTGGCTTCAATATCCACCTGACCGTGCCGACCGAATCCGGACAGCGTTGTAATTCCCGAAAGGTCAAGACGGCTGCCTGCCCCGATCGCTCGCAATGCCGTCCCGCCATCTCCACCGCCGGAATAACTGAGTGCATTGGGAAGCTCAATGACTCCCCCGCCGGTTGCCAGAAGATTGCTGGTCCCCAGCGCAGTGACACTTGTCGCTCGAAAGACGGCCGACGATCCACTGACCACCAGGGTACTGTTCAGGCCTGTTGTGAAACTTCCACGAACCTCAGAAACTGCACTGACCGATAATGTCCCGGCCACGAGGCTCAGCGATTCATCGCTGAGCAGTGACCGAACGGAGGTGCTACCGCCTGAATGCAGAATCGTCACATCTCCCGGAACACTGATTGTGACATCATCAGTGGGTCCGGGCAGAGCATCTCCGCTCCAGTTCAGCGGATTGGACCACTGCAGATCACTTCCGCCTCCGTCCCACGTCACCGCCGCCAGCAGGACTCGCGATTCCAGTCCTTCCAGCCAGCTGGCCTGGGATGAACGCCGTCTGGCGCGATGTGCGATTCGCCCTGCGGACCACGTTTTGCAAAGACTTCGTCCCAGATCTCGCATCTGATTCCATATCATTGGGGGGCTGCCTCAGGTCCGATTGAATGCCGCCGGGCACTCATGACATTCCGCGATACGCTGCCTGCAACGCCGCGGACTTCGGTGACCGGCTCGGAGGAGTGAGCCGATTTGGTCGTGGATTTCGAAAATGAAATCCAGGAAGTTTTTCCAGACCGCCGCCTCAGAGCGGCAGCCATGCTTCGGCGCCTGAAAACGCCGATGTGGGACTGGGTTGTCAAATCCCGGGCGACTGGCGGTTTTCGCATTCTGAGATGCATCGGATTTGCACCAATCTGCCGGGTCAGACGGGTTTACATGAATTCGCAAAACCGATATATCTTCCGCTCAATTCGTGGGCCGGAGGCGTGCTGACACTGCTCAGGAGATTCCGGATCAGTTCCCCGGATGGCTGTCAGTGGCGAAGATTCCATGGCAGCGTTTCGTTTCGCTGGAGGAAATTATCAGTGTCGATTGAAGAAAAAGTGATCGGGATCGTCAGCGATCAACTCGATGTCCCCAAAGAAGAAATCTCCAAAGACAGCTCCTTCGTGGATGATCTGAAGGCTGACTCACTCGATATTGTCGAACTTGTCATGGCTCTGGAAGACGAATTCGACGTCAAGATTCCGGATGAGGATTACGACAAGATCAAGACGGTTGGGAATGCGATTGCTTATATCGAAGGAAAGCAATAGCGGCGGACGGCACTCTCGCGATTCTTCGTATTGCACGGTGGCGACTCAGTTCCTGGTGATTCCTGCGGGCCGGAATCGTTGTGTTGCTGAGGGAATCAGGAATTTCATGAATGATTTCCGACGCGATCCGTCAGGACCTCTGGTTTAAAGTCCTGTTGAGAATGATCTCTGTCGCGGTTGAGTGTTGCCTGATGATTGCTGTGAGCCTGCCTGTTTTGGGTGAGGTCACAGGTGATTGGGAATCCAGAACGTTTCAGACTCTAACCCGTGGTTGAAGGCCGAATGCGGCAACGCTCGGTCGTTTGGCCACGGGTTAAACTGTCGCGGGACATGGAGACCGCCAGTCTGCAGGGACAGTCGCGGGATTCGCAGGATCGGCTCTGAGTGTCACGCGGCTCTGAGTGTCACGGATGTTTTCCTAACAGCCATTTCGCATGTTGAATCACTGGTCATCAATGTCTCTCCGGCCCCCAGGACCCGTCCCCGCATGTCACGTCGTCGAGTTGTTGTGACCGGGATGGGTGTCGTCACCCCGCTGGGTTACGACGTGCCAACTGTCTGGGAAGCCGTGTGCGAGGGGCGCAGTGGAATTGGCCAGGTCGAGCGATTCGATTGCCGCGATTTCAAAGTGCAGTTTGGCGGCGAGATCCGCAGCTTCGATGCCGTGTCGCATCTGTCCATTGATGCGAAGGAACTGCGGCGCATTGATCGATTCACTCAGTTCGCACTCGTCGCCGCCGAAAAAGCCATTTCGCAGTCTGCCATCGATTTCTCGAGGGGCGATCGTTTTCGCTACGGAGCCATCGTCGGCAGCGGTATCGGCGGACTGGATGAGATCGAACAGCAGCATTCAATGCTGTTCGACCGCGGCCCCGATCGTATTTCTGCCTTCATGATTCCCAAACTGATCATTAATGCGGCCAGCGGCAACATTTCAGTCCGCTGGGGACTTCAGGGGCCGAACTCGGCAGTCTGCACGGCGTGTGCATCCGGAACCAATGCCATCGGGGATGCCTTTCGCCTGATTCAGTATAATATTGCCGATGTCATGATCTGTGGCGGTACAGAAGCCGGACTGACTCCTATGGGAATCGCCGGCTTTGCGCGCATGGGAGCCCTGTCGACTCGCAATGACAATCCCCGGATCGCCAGCCGACCGTTTGATCGCGACCGCGATGGCTTTGTGCTTTCGGAAGGAGCCGGGATTGTGGTTCTGGAAGAACTCGAATTCGCACAGCGCCGTGGAGCCACCATCCTGGGCGAAGTCACCGGGTATGGACTTTCCTCCGATGCGACTCATCTGACCGCTCCCGACCCCATGGGAACCGGGGCTTCCTACGCCATGCATGCGGCATTACTGGATGCGATGACGGCGCCCGATGAAATCGACTACATCAATGCTCACGGGACCAGCACTCCTTTGGGAGACATCGCAGAATCCAACGCCATCCGCACAGTTTTCGGATCTCATGCTGACAAGCTGGCGGTCTCATCCACCAAAAGTCAGCTGGGCCACCTGCTGGGTGCGTCTGGTGGTGTGGAAACCGTCTTCTGTATTCAGTCCATGCTGACAGAGACTGTACCGCCCACGATCAATCTTGATAATCCGGATGAACAGTGCACTCTGGATTATGTTCCGCACGTCGCACGGTCACTGCGAGTTCGCAAAGCCATAAAGAACAGTTTTGGTTTCGGCGGCCACAACGCGTGTCTGGTGTTCAGCAACTTCGAAGGCTGAAGGTGGCGATACAGATTGCGTCAGGCTTCGTTATGGCCCGTCACGATAATTCGCGAGATGATCTCCTGAGGCTTCGAGCTGGCATTACTTGTTCAACACCAGTCGGCCAGTTCGCGTTTTCCTCAGCGAATACAGGTTCGATCCGAAACGAATGAGAATGCAATTGGCACCAGCAGCCAGTTTGTCGAAGTCGAACGTCGCTGCGCTCTCAGCCTGACAGTCGCCAACAAGGTCCAGCCCTGCCAGCAGTTCCTGAGCCCCCTTGTCAATGGGAACAGGTGGCGTTGATTGATTTGGTTTCATGAGATACAGCCTGCTGTCATATTCATTGTCGGGCAGGAATCCTGTCAGTGGAATCACATTCCAGAACTGCAAAGAGCTGAGTCCCGTCACCACTTGATGACGGGACCGGTGTTGCGAATCACTTCGTCAGAAACTGCAGTAGTTCCAGAGTTTCGGTCTTGCCCGTCTCCATACTGGCACCACCGACCAGAAGAACTCGACCGTCGGACGTCGTGAGCTGGCGATGGAAGAAGCGAGGTTCGCTGGCCTGACCTGCCACAATCCACGGTGTCCCATCATCTGACAGCCTTTGCACCGCGCCGGACATTGAGGTCACAATCAGTTGATCACCGGCCGCAAACGCCGACGTTCCAAAGCCTTCCATCCCGGTACCGTGCAGAGTCGGACCTGAAGTCCATTCCGAAGTGGCCGGATCAAAGACAGAGACCATTCGAGTTGTCTCGCCGGACGAATCCATTCCGCCAATGACATACAGCTGACGGTTGCAGGCGGCCACACTGACGGCTCGTCGCTCAAAGTTCGGCGACGGCAGTTCAGTCCATTTCAGTTCGGGCTGAGTCAGATCACACACAAGCGCTGTCTTGTGCCACGTCGTATTGTCGGGCCCGGACATATTCCAGCCACCCACGACGTACAACCTTCCGTCAAGCACGGCAGCGTCATGTGAGGACCGACCTTCAGGCAAAGCCGTCAGCTCAGTCCACATTCCCATGGCTGGATCGAACATCGCAAAGCTGTTCTGCGACCAAAGATTCTGATCTTCGTCGTCGGTATTCTTCGCCGTAAAGCCGCCTACGCGGTAGAGCCGACCGCTGTGTTCGACCAGCGCTAATCCTGTCAGCTTTGGACCACTTGCCAGTTTTTCCCAGTCAGCGTTTTCTGCAGTCATTGAAATCCGAAGGAATTCGTTCGACTGGCCGCTTTCTGAATAATGATGGGCTTCACCAAAGTGCCCGCCATAGACGTACAGATCGTTGCCCAGGACGGCTGCCCCAAAACTCGTAATGCCTTTCGGCAGAGCAGGCAGATGATGACTGAGTGATTCAATCGTTGGCCTGGTGACAGGCAGAGTCAGTGTGGAATAGGTGCGGACGGAGTCGTACTTTTCGCCATTCCGTTCGCCACTGGATTCCTCAACCATCTTCGCTCGAACGGACAGTACGCCATCCGTTTTCGGATCACATTGAACGATACCCTGATCGTCTGTGGTCAATGTCTCCTCAAGGCCGCAGCCACCGGCCGTGACTTCCACGCCAACCGCTGGTTTGCCGTTCCATGTGACAGTCAGATTCAGCAGCCGACCAGTCCATGACGGTGTGACTTCCAGTGGAAGCTGTTCGGCGTTGTTAACGGCCGACCATTGCCCGGGCAGCGGAGACACATGCTGCTTCGCCAGATACTTCAGCAGAAACGTCGATTCACCTCGGCTGATCACTCCGTATTCGTGTGACAGAAATACGGCACTCGCTTTGCCATCCAACGCGCCGGTCAAACTGTCTTCAGCAAGCGTCAGCGGAACTTCCAACAGTTTCGCTTTTCCTCGTCCACCGGATATCAGGGCCTGAACTTTCGCGGCCTCCACATTCTTTAGCAGATCGGGCTCAGCAGCCTCGGCCGATTCACTGAACTGAATATGAACCTTGTCACCCTGCAGGATAAGCCACACAAAGTGAGCATTGGCCATCGAACACACACACAGACTGAAGGCCAGTCCGGCAGCCTGAAAAAAACGTTTCATCGATGTACTTTCAATGTTGAATTTTTGCTGTTTCAGAGACTCAGTGAGAGACGACGTGTCGAAGACTGGAACTGAGCGAAAACTCAAACTCCTGATCCTCAGCGTCTGTCACGATGGCCTTTAATGTCGAAGCGCGGTTGTAGATGGGGGGGATCGGGTTGCTGGCAAGCGGTGATCGCCCGGTATTCTGAACGTAGACGGCAAAAGCCGCTTCGTCATCGATCGCAAACCCCTGAAACTCAGTGGCTTCGATCTCCACTCGATGACTGGCGGCAATCGGACCATCGTCATCAGAAAACTGAAACTTGCCGTTGATGATCTGTGCCGCCGCACCCGGCCCCTCCGTTCCCTCCTGAGGAATGAACCGGATCACTCCGGAACTCAACGGCTGACCATCCAACATCACCTGTCCGGAAACAGGGACTCGCAGAGGTCCTTCCGAGTTGCTGCAGCCCGTGATCGGCAGGAATATCAAAACACTCAGCCCGAATGCGCGAACAACACGCCGACTCAATGAACTGATGGAAGCCGGGGTTAACGGAAAAAACGTCGCGTCAGAATTCACCGACCACCTCCCCGCCCGCTCGTGTTCCCGTGGCATCCAGGACAGTCTGACTGATGTTTTCACTGATGAATCGCACTGAACCATCCACCAGTGCAAACTGAGCACCGCCGATGTGTTCGCTGCGAAACCGCGACAACACGGCCGCTCCACCCTTCTTTGGATTGAACGGTGCCATCGTAGTGAAGGCCGTGGCCAGCGGATACGGCGATGACCAGTACGAGAAACCCCAGCGAATCTGGCCAGTGCACGGCCCGCTGGTAAACAGGTAGTCCGGAATGTTCCAGGCCGCTTCCCCCACCATCAGTGTGTTCGACGTGCCATCGACGATATCCCGCATGCCCGTTCGGCCAGACGCCGGTCCCACAATTGCACCATTGTGCGGATTGCCGGTCGCCAGAGTTCCCCAGGGATCGCCACTTCCCGTGCTGAAAGCGTAAGTTCCTGGAGCACGGTT
>Ga0209573_1005843_pt1 | contig 10702 bp, 10 predicted proteins | sample TNRBio252014_DNA_FD_185870 | JGI IMG/M metagenome (GOLD analysis project Ga0209573, IMG submission 185870) | Wastewater treatment Type I Accumulibacter community from EBPR Bioreactor in Madison, WI, USA - TNR Reactor_6/25/2014_ DNA (SPAdes)... | ecosystem: Engineered > Bioreactor > EBPR >...
TCCAAAAATAAACCCAAAAATACACAAGTACATCAAAAGAACTTGGCCGGTAGTCACATTTTCAAACATAACTTTTTTCTCCTAATTCATATGCCTGGTTAAAAAACTTATTGCGCTTGTGGTCATTTTTAAACTGGCCAAGTTTATCATTGCTAAATTATGTTACGCAAGTCTTTTTGACTGCACCGGAGAACGATCCCTCTTTACAATATGGTTGAATTCGATGCACAGCTTCAACCCCATTCTTGCACCGTCTCCCGGATCCATTCTGACCGTATCAAACCACTGATCCAGGAAATTGCTTGTGCCCCTGCCTGGATACAGGAAATTTTAATTCCGAAGCAGGAACGTGCATGAGAGATACGGGTACGTTATACTGTGCACAATCAATGAATGCGCCCGTAGCTCAGATGGATAGAGTATTGGTTTCCGAAGCCAAGGGTCGCGGGTTCGACTCCCGCCGGGCGCGCCATCTTGTTTTCGCCCCCTGAAGAACCACTGAACGCCTTGAAGGGCAAGATGGTTTCCGGGGTTTGAAATCCTTCTCCACGCACATACGCCAATCTGGCTGCAAAAGTGAGTTTCATCAGTTTCATCACCGCATGACGGTCTTTCATACGGCCTGTAGCCCAGAGCTGGTGCGGGTTTGAGATGCAGTCCATTGCAGTTCGAAAACCTTCATCAAAGTCTTTCAGCGGACGCCCGCATTTAGCGATTTTTTCCTTCATAACATTCTGATCGAGCTGGAGCTGGCCGATACTTTTCTCGCGCGCTTTCACCACGTCCTTGGATTCGGCATCCACGATGCGGTCGAGCAATTGCTCGATCTTGCGTTCGGTCTTGGCGATCTCCAGTTCCAGCAATTTGCTGTAGCTCTTCTGTAACGCCAAGCGGTAATTCCACAGATCACTGAACATGGCCTTTGCCACGTTAAACAGCTTAATGGTGAACCTGAGAGAAAGCCGAAAGGCTTCAAATTCGCCTTCGATGGCTTCGCGCCGGATTGACTTGCAGTAGCTGCCACAGCCGTGCATTTCTGTTATCAGGCCACTGGAAGCTGAATCCAATGATCAAGGAATCCACTCTATTCGCTACCAGCTCAATGCCGCCAAGTTTCCTGCCCACCATAATTTGCTGGGTTTCGACTTCAGCCATTTCAAGGTAGATGCGTCACTGATTAAAAAACTTGCCACCATGTAATTCACTGATTCTGCGCAAAACCTGGTGCTGGCCGGTGGAACAGGAACTGGCAAGTCCGATCTGGCAACGACTATTGGCGTCTCAGGAATTCAGTATCATGGCAAAAGGACCCATTTCTTCTCCACCGTGGACCTCGTCAATATGCTGGAGTTGGAAAAAACCGCTGAAAATCAGGGCAGGCTGGCACTTAGCCTAATGCAGATAGACTTGGTTATTTTGGATGCGGAAAAAAGCAAAACGATCTTTGACAATGGAGGAAACAGAACTATTCTGAAATAAAAAATTCAGTCTCCACTTGGCTGTAAGTCGACAATTATTCAGCCTGAATAGGGAGTCAAAAACCATCTGCAGTCTGGTCGACTTATCCACAGTTGCGTAGTAATCTACACGTTTATTCGTCTGGTCAATTTTCAATCGGAACAGATGGTCAGTTTTCAACCGGCGCCAACAACTATTACTCAGTTTCGGATTTTTTATGTTTATCTTGTACTGGCTCACCATGAAAACCCACAATATTTTCATCAATCCGGTTCTGGCCGTCATGGGGTACAACATCTACGACGTTCATTACGAACGGAATGGCAATGAGTGCGAGGATTTCTTTTTGGCAAAGGGAGCCCTCTTACGAAAAAATGAGCGCTGCCGAATCGTTGAAATATCAGAGCAGCTATATGTCGTAACTGAGCGCAACCTAGAGGTGTGAACATGGACACGTTAAAAAACACACTCGACACAATCAAAGCAATTGACTGGGCCAGCGCAGCACTGAATTTTCGAGAAGGTATGGAGCGGAACCGTGACGAGATCGTTAAAGAGTTCTCTTCACTTGGGCTATTTGAAAATACGGCTGCGGTCTCCGATCTGGTTGGGAAGAATCTTCGTCACCTAAGAAGGCTGTCCCAAGTCAAAAAAGCAGGCTACTACAAAGACCCACATTTTCTAGCAAACCTGAGTAAGGTAAACAAAAAAGAAGATGGCCAGGGAATCAAATACTCACCTGATGGAAAACCACTTGTCACCGAAGGCGACATTGAAACTGTCCTTCGAGTTTTGAATAACGACCGTCTCACATCAAAAATAAATGCCATGAACTTTAGATGTTGATGTAAAGCACAAGCTTGGTGCTGGCGGCTAACCACGGGGAATGCATATGGAAATAATCATTGGGATAATCATCGTCTATGTGATTTATCGGGTAGCTAAGGCGCGCCCCACCAGCCCCCCCGTTAGACCCGAAGTCACAGTCCGATTTGAGGCCTCGGGGCCAGGTAGATACGCTGATAATTCTGAGAGATATGAACGACCCAGCGGTAAGCCAGCAAAGTGGTATAGCGCAGGTCAGAGCGTCAGTGTGCAGGGATACGACATTACAGGCGGCCTGATTTATGTCGGTGAGACTCTACTGGACACCAGTGATTATGACAACGATGCTTGCCTTATTAACCCCAAACTCAAAGCGTCACCAGCAGAACCATGGGATGGTGGTGACGAAATGGGTTACTGGCCGCAGTACGCTTATATATCTGCAAAATGTCGTGGGGCCTATTTAAAGTGGTTGGCAGGCGGTCGTTCTGAACCTGGGGCCAATATCGGTTATGTATTTCTATTTTTTTATGGGCTGGAGCGAAGGTTATTCGTTGATGCGCAAAAAGGATCTGTTCCTGCTGCCGAAAGGGCCGAAATAGTTCAAGAGGTCAATCGCCTGCTGAAGATTTACGGAGGAAATCGTTCCTTTCGTGGCTATGCAAACAATCTTCTCGCCATGGAATGGGTACTTTATCAGAGCGACAAACCTGTTCCTGTTTACCTTGATTTCAACGACAGATATTGTTCTGAGCCATTTCAGGTTGTCTTGGCAAAATATGTCTCAGTAGGAAAGCCAATCCCTTCCGATGTAGCCCTTCAATGGATAATACTGCATCCAGAATTTGGACTGAGAACCCCAGCACGACGCTGCACTAAAGAATTCAAAGAATTATTTTCCCGTCGCTATAAGCAGCAGTTTGGGGAGGGGCTAATTGTGAAGCCAAATAAAACGCCCTTGAGACTTGAATACCATGCCGCGAGTTCATCCATCAAGAGAGATCTAAAACTTAAGGTTCCAGATTTACCAAATCCATTCATTCTTACTGCACCTCTGAAAAAGCTAAGTTCATTAGTTGAGGAATGCACAAATGACTTGGAACCTTACAGCAGATTTCTTGGGCGCAAGGATAACGATCCTAACTCACTCGCAGCACTAGCCTTGCTGCCTAAAGAATTAATGCATCAGTCTCCGGCTGCACAAAAAGCCAAATTGCAACTTGCTCAAGTATGTGCAGATGGCGTGGGGCTTATATCTGTGGAGAGCCTGTATGCGTGCTTTGGCGAGAATCCTCCTCTACATATCGGCAAAAAGGAATCGGAAAATCTAGCCACTTTAGTTGAAGGAATGGGTTTTGGGATAGCGCCCGATATTCGATTCCATAACATAAAGCAAAATCTCGATGGCAAGGTAGCCATTTTCCCAAATGGGCATGGCATAGATTTTCGCCCATCCAAGGAATATCGGACACTCGGCACCATTCTTCGGCTTGGTGCAATGGTTAGCCAAATTGATGACGACCTTTCCTCAGCAGAGGAAGCGACACTACAAAGTCTGGTTAATCAAAATTGTAATTTAACACAAATAGAGAAAAACTCATTACTTGCGTTTCTTCAATGGTGCCTCAATACCCCTCAGGGGACAGCTGGCATCAAGCAGCGACTATCTGAAGTCAGCACATCTGAAAAAACGGTAATTAGTCACATATTGATCTCTGTTGCCTTTGCGGATGGACGAATCGACCCGAAGGAAGTCAAGCATCTGGAAAAACTTTACACGATTCTCGGCCTGAATAAAGAACAAGTTACAAGCGACCTCCATACCTTGGCGGCTGCAAATGAACCAGTAACCGTCGGTTTACGAAATACCGAGCCCACTTTTTCTATTCCAACGCCTACCGTTGAACCTGTAAAACCGAAGGACTTTAGCTTGAATGAGGAGTTGATCCGAATTCGCACAGAAGAGACGCGTCAAGTTAAGAGTGTTCTGGAAGGAATTTTTGCCGACCAAAAAAAAGATCAGGCCGAAAACGACATCACCACGACTACCTCTCCATCTGAGAATCCCTTGACCGCCCTGGACAAGGCGCATCAAGATTTCTTCCATCGCCTGTTACAACAGGAAACTTGGGAACGTAGCTCGCTACACGATCTGTGCAAGGAGCTCGGATTAATGGTAAATGGAGCAATGGAAGTGCTTAACGAATGGTCCTTTGAAAATGCAAATGCACCTTTAATTGATGACGGCGATCCGGTCTTGGTCGATGTAAATCTTGCGAGAGAGATAGTAAATGTCCAATAACAATAAACAACAACTTCGTCCCCGAGAGCGTGACGCCATAATCCAATCTTTGCGTGCTGGTGTAACTCCACGGACAGGGCTGCAACACATTCAAGTTGGGCGAGTTCGAGAGGTAGAGGCTCTTTTAAAAGATATAGAGCGGATCTCAGATGGTGGTTCGTCAATCCGATTCATAATAGGCGAATTCGGTTCTGGAAAAAGTTTTTTCCTGCAGCTGATTCGGACAATCGCCCTCGAGAAGGGTTTGGTAACAATCCATGCCGACCTTTCCCCGGACAGAAGACTGTATGCCACTGGAGGGCAAGCCCGCAACTTGTATGCCGAACTGGTACGAAATCTTTCCACCAGGACAAGGCCAGAGGGGAATGCCCTCACTAGCGTCGTCGAACGATTTATCACAGAAGCTAGAAAACAAGCCGACGCCACCGACAAATCTGTGACAGAGATTATTAAGGAACAACTGAGTCATTTGTCTGAGCTTGTCGGCGGGTACGATTTCACAAAAGTAATAGGCGCATACTGGGAGGGATACGAACAGGACAATGAACAACTAAAATCGAATGCCGTGCGTTGGTTGCGTGGGGAAATTACAACAAAAACTGATGCCAAAAACTCATTAGGAGTGCGGACTATAGTCGATGATGCAAGCGTTTATGACCATTTCAAACTGTTAAGTTTGTTTGTTCGTCAAGCTGGGTATAAAGGTCTTCTAATCAACCTTGACGAAATGGTGAATCTCTACAAGCTTTCCAGTCAGAAAGCCAGAGTCTCAAATTATGAGCAGATACTTAGAATTCTAAATGACTGCTTACAAGGCAGTGCTGAGCACATCGGATTTCTCTTGGGAGGTACACCCGATTTTCTTCTTGACCCAAGAAAAGGGCTCTATAGCTATGAGGCACTGCATTCGCGTTTGGCTGATAATTCATTCGCCCGTTCCGCAGGGGTTATCGATTATTCCTCTCCTACATTACATCTTGCCAACCTGGCACCGGAAGAGTTGCTTATTCTATTGAGAAATCTCCGGCACGTTTATGCTTCTGGAGACGAGAACAACTATCTTCTCCCTGATGAAGCTCTAACGGCATTTTTAGCTCATTGCTCAAATCGAATTGGGGATGCATATTTCCGAACACCTCGGAATACTATTAAGGCATTCATTGACCTTTTAGCGGTTCTTGACCAAAACCCAGATCTTCGTTGGAACCAGCTGATTGAAAAAGTGCACTTGGAAGAAGAGCACAATACGGATATGCCCGGAATTGATCTGGATACCGATGACGAATTGGCCACGTTTCAACTTTGAAACCCAGAATGAGCGAGTCTATTGGGTTCAACTTATTACACAAAGATGTTCAGCGTTGGATTTGGACACAGAACTGGACTACGCTCAGAGACATTCAAGAACGTGCAATTGAGCCAATTATAAAAGCAAACTGCGATGTTATTATCAGTGCGTCAACCGCAGCTGGAAAGACGGAAGCAGCTTTCCTTCCTGCTTGCTCTCGTATAACCGAAATAAAACCGGATGGAGTCGGAATTTTATATATCAGCCCACTAAAGGCATTGATAAACGATCAATTCCGCAGGCTTCAAAGTCTTAGTGAAATTCTATGTTTCCCTGTAACACCATGGCATGGGGACGTGCTGCGTTCCGTTAAAGATAAACAAAAGAAAAGGCCCAGTGGCATAATTTTGATCACGCCTGAATCGCTTGAATCATTATTACTGAATCAGGGCAGTTGGTGCAGCAAGGCATTCTCATCGATAAGCCACATTATTATTGATGAGTTCCATGCTTTTCTAGGCACGGAGCGAGGCTGCCAACTTCAGTCTCTTATGCACCGTATCGAATTCATGCTTGACCGGATTGTTCCGAGGGTTGCCCTTAGTGCCACTTTGGGCGATATGAAACAGGTAGCACGTTTCTTGAGACCCTCAACAAAAAACTACCCATGCAAAATTATTGAATCAAGTACATCTCACTCAGATCTGAAAATTCAACTTAGAGGCTATCTTAACAAAGCCAGTGAAAATGAGGAATCGACCACTGGATTTGAAGAGATAGTCGACGACCTTTATAAAATTTTGCGCGGAAAATCGCATCTGATTTTTGCTAATAGTCGCGGGCGCACAGAAGAGATCGCCGCGACCTTATCGGATTTTTGCGAAAAGAATGGTGTGCCAAACGAGTTTTTCCCCCACCACGGCAGTCTTTCCAAAGAGATTCGGGAAAGTCTTGAGGCGCGACTCCAGGAAGACAATTTACCAACTTCTGCGGTCTGCACCATGACCCTGGAGTTAGGTATTGATATTGGAAGTGTAGATTCAATCGCCCAAGTAACAGCACCCCATTCTGTGGCGAGCTTACGCCAGCGTCTTGGTCGCTCTGGTCGCAGAGGTGACGCTGCAATATTGCGACTTTTCATTCCTGAAAATGAGATTACAGCAAAGAGCCACCTTTTAGATAGACTCCGCGTGGAAACGGTGCAATGCATCGCAATGATAAATCTACTTCTTAAAAAATGGTGTGAGCCAGCTCCAGGCAACCAATACCATCTGTCCACCCTTGTTCAGCAAACGTTATCGGTAATTGGTCAGCATGGGGGTGTTCGCGCAAATCAATTATGGTCTTTGTTATGCGAAACGGGACCTTTTTGTTTAGTTGATCAACAAATTTATGTTGGCTTATTAAAGGCTCTCGGCGAACATAATTTGATAACACAAATGCGGGATGGGCAACTCGTTTTAGGAGTAAGAGGCGAGAGACTCGTCGAAAACTACAACTTTTATACCGCTTTCAATACTCTGAAAGAATACCGCCTTGAATGTGAAGCGCGAGTAATTGGCACTGTTCCAATAGATAAGCCGCTTGTTGTTGGGCAGCTCATCATATTTGCTGGTAAACGTTGGGAGGTGCTGGACATTAACTCGGACAAGAAAGTTATTGCGTTAAAAAGAGCTACTGGCGGCAGACCTCCTAAATTTGGAGGCGACGGACAATCTGTACACGATATCGTGAGACAAGAAATGCGCCGTGTTTACATCGATAAAGCTATGCCGATTTATTTGGACAAGACAGCCAAGGAGACGCTGACTGAAGGCATAGATTGTTTTCACTCGTTGGGGTTAGAGAGCACCAGTTTGATACAATTAGGAGGTACGGTTCACGTCCTCCCATGGTGTGGCGATCAAATCACCACCACAATAACCGTTCTGCTTCGTCGTGCAGGTTTAGCTGCGGATTGTTTTGGTAGCGTCATTGACATAAGGAACTGCACCCTCGATACCTTTTATAAATCTGTACGAGCAATCCTCCATAACGAGTATCCAACATCGGAGGAGCTTGCCAGTCACGTACCAGATACGATTGTTGATAAGCATGACCCTCTCATCCCATGGGAACTACGTAATTTGGCTTATGGGAGAAGGTATTTCGATGTTGATGGAGCAATCGAGTGGATGAAAGGAGTGTGCCAACAATGAACGCTGGCCGATCTTGGATGGGAAATATTTAGGATGCCATGAACATCGAAGCACACTAAATGACTCGTCGACACCGGCGAATAACTGAAGACTGCCGACAGCAAGGAGATCGCGGTCTGGAAATTCCGTCATAAAAAAGACGAGGCAGTGCTCTCCACATGGGTCAGGCATTTTCGGAATCACTACTGTTTTGATAGCGAAATCGATTATTGGCACAGAGGGTACAAGTGCTCTCGCGGAGAGTATCTCAACCGGAATAGTCCGATACAATAAATTTCGACTCATACTCAGAATCCCGTTTCAGCGACGCCAGAAATTCACTTTGAGCGAATGCCGATCGTCCGCATGGAAAACACATTTGCACCCTGACATTATTTCCAACTCCCAACCATGTCCAATCATAGCTTCCTTGCCCGTTCCATGTCAGCCGTATGGCATCCGTGTACGCAGATGAAACATCATGAGACCTTGCCGCTGATTCCAATCCAGCGCGGGCAAGGGGTATGGCTATACGATTTCAACGGGGCATGCTACCTGGATGCAGTCAGCTCATGGTGGGTGAATTTGTTTGGACACTGCAACCCACACATTAACCGTGCCATAACCCTGCAACTGGAACAGCTGGAGCATGTAATGCTGGCGGGCTTTACCCACGAACCAGTGGTGCAGCTTTCCGAACGACTGGCGCAACTGGCTCCCAAGGGCCTTGGCCATTGTTTCTACGCCTCGGATGGAGCGTCTGCAATCGAAATTGCACTAAAAATGAGTGTCCATTATTGGCGCAATAACAACCAATCCCAAAAAACCAGTTTCATCAGCCTGCAAGGCAGTTATCACGGTGAAACCTTGGGGGCATTGTCCGTAACGGATGTAGCACTTTTTAAAGATGCCTACCGTGCGCTGGTCAAACAGAATGCCACGGTACCCAGCCCTGACTGGCGCAATGCTGAGCCAGGCGAGAGCGCCCAGGATTATGCCCTGCGCTGTGCAGAGCAACTTGAGGCACATCTGCAACAAAACCACCACCATATTGCCGCCTTCATTGTCGAGCCCCTGGTTCAGGGAGCAGCCGGTATGGTGATGTACCATCCGGCCTATCTGGCTCGTGCACGCGCATTGTGCAATCAGTACCACGTCCATTTCATTGCCGATGAAATTGCTGTCGGCATGGGACGAACCGGAACGATGTTTGCCAGCGAGCAGGCTCAGAAATTTTCCGTTTCCGAAACCGGCGAGAACATTTCCCCCGACTTTCTTTGCTTGTCCAAAGGACTTAGCGGTGGTTACCTGCCACTTTCCGTAGTGCTGGCCACAGATGCAATCTATCAGGCATTTTATGCCGACCGGCTTTCTCAGGGTTTTTTGCACTCCCATTCCTATACAGGAAATCCCTTGGCCTGTCGGGCAGCATTGGCTACCCTGGAACTGTTTGAGCACAATGACGTACTTTCAAGCAACCGCCAAAAAACAATTTACCTGAACCGCATTGCTCAACCCTTGCGCGATCATCCCCGGGTAAAAAATTTCCGCAACACCGGAATGATATGGGCATTTGAAGTAGAATGCGCGACAGACCAGTTTCCCCAGCGCTGCTTCAGCCTTGCTTTACAACATGGACTACTGCTGCGACCAATCGGCAATACGGTCTATTTTATGCCTCCCTATGTCATTACCGAACCCGAAATGGAAATTCTGGTCACACACACCATTGCAATCATTGATGCAATCAACTGATCCATCTCATGACTGCGCGGTTATTACGTGTACCCCATATAATCCCCTGATGAACCAGCAAAAAAGCCAGTATTCATGAAACTGCTTTATATTCTGGCAGCCTTGTTCTGCCTGTTGCCCTGCGCTTTCTCCGCCCCTTTGCCACCATCAGTCCTGAAGGCCCTGCAACAGGCGAACATTCCATTAGACAGTATTGGCGTAGAGGTACGCGAGGTACATTCAAACAAACCTCTCATTAGCCTGAACGCAAAAAAACCGATGAACCCGGCATCGACCATGAAGCTTCTCACCACCTATGCCGGTCTGGAGTTACTGGGCGCAGCCTATAGCTGGAAAACCGAAGCCTATCTGGCCGGCAAACTGGAACAAGGCATACTGTATGGTGACCTGATTTTGAAAGGTTATGGCAACCCTAAACTAACACTGGAAAATTTCTGGCTGTGGCTGCATGAATTACAGGGCCGCGGCTTGCGCGAGATTCGCGGCAATCTGGTTCTGGACAGGAGTGCTTTCCAGCTACCCCCGTATGATCCGGCAGAATTTGATCAACAGCCGATGCGCCCATATAACGCTGGACCAGATGCACTATTGCTTAACTTCAACTCAATACACCTGCTGTTTACTCCGGAAGAAGAGAAAATCAGGATTATCAGCACACCTGTGCTTGCCGGGATCAAGATAGAGAACCACGTCACAGTATCCCAGGCACCGGCCGATTGCACTGAATGGGATGACCGGATTTCTTTTGAATTCAATGCAAATACCCTGCTGATACAGGGGGTTTACCCGATCACGTGCGGGGAGCGCGTACAGAATGTACGCCTGCTATCCCACCCAGACTATCTGTACGCCACATTCCGCTCCTTGTGGGAAGAAATGGGCGGCTCCCTGCAGGGC
>Ga0209573_1005844_pt1 | contig 10701 bp, 8 predicted proteins | sample TNRBio252014_DNA_FD_185870 | JGI IMG/M metagenome (GOLD analysis project Ga0209573, IMG submission 185870) | Wastewater treatment Type I Accumulibacter community from EBPR Bioreactor in Madison, WI, USA - TNR Reactor_6/25/2014_ DNA (SPAdes)... | ecosystem: Engineered > Bioreactor > EBPR >...
CGTCGTCGAAGTGCCGCAGGACGATGACGTTTGCGTACTTCGACACCACCTTGAGCATGTCCGACAGGCTCTCTTCCTTGGCCGCCGAGGAGGTCACGAGCGGGTTGGCCTCGCTGATCACGGCGCCGCCAAGCCGGTGCATGGCCGTCTCGAAGCTCATGCGCGTTCGGGTGCTGGGCTGGAAGAACAGCGTCGACATGACCGAGCCGGCCGCCAGCGGGATCGCCGACCGATTCCAGGGCTCGAGCGCCCGGGCGAGTTCGAACAACCCGTAGATCTGGTCGTTGCTCAGATCGTTGATCGAGAGCAGGCTGTGGCCCTCGAAACCGATCGAGTTCACCAGCGATCGGAGCGTCCGGATCTGGTTTCCTTTGTTCATGACATGCGTCTCCTTTGGACAGTCACACGTCCCTGACGGCCGGGCGGTCGGCACAGCAAAGCTTCGGGTCGGCATGACGCCTCCCGCCATCGGGGCGATCGTTTTGCACAACAAACCAGGTCAGCCGAGTATCAACGCAGACCTCATATTGAGATCTAGCACAAGGGCAGTCAGGATCGAATAAGTGGGCCGTAAGGATTGTGTAAAGGCTTCCCTACAGACCCAGGTACGCCCGATGAACGTGCTCGTTGTTGAGCATCTCCTGCCCGGTGCCCGATAGCACGACGTGGCCGTTCTCCAACACATAGGCGCGATTGGCAATCCGGCAGCAGTGCTGAACGTTTTGTTCGACAAGCAGCACCGCGACGCCGAGGTTCCGGTTGATGTTCACCACGATTTCGAAGACATTCTGGACGAGCTTGGGCGCCAATCCCAGGCTTGGTTCGTCGAACATGATGAGTTTCGGCGAGGCCATCAGCGCTCGGCCGATCGCCAACATCTGCTGTTCGCCGCCCGAGAGCGTGCCGGCCTGCTGGCCGTCGCGCTCCTTGAGCAGGGGCAGGAGCTCGTGGACCTCGCTCATCTTGGCCATCACGGTCCGTTTGTCCTTGATCGTGAACGCACCGAGTTCGAGGTTCTCTCGGACTGTCATATCCGGAAAGAGCAGCCGCCCTTCAGGCACCTGCACGATCCCATGGCCTACGACGCGGTTGGCATCCAGCCCACTGATTCGCTTGTCGCCAAAAGTGATTGACCCGCGCTTCGGTCGGAATAGCCCGGAGATGGTCCGGATCAGCGTCGTCTTGCCGGCGCCATTGCCGCCGATAACGGCGACCAACTCCCCGGGATGAACCTCAAGCGAGACGTCCTTGAGCACCTGCACGTCGCCGAAGAGAACGTCCAGGTTTTCAACGTGCAGCATCGCTCTCCACCTCTCCGAGATAGGCGTCGATCACCTGACGGTCACGGACGATCTCGCTGGGCTGGCCCTCGGCGATTTTTTCGCCGTGGTGCAACACGACGATGCGCTGGGCCAGCGACATCACGACCTTCATGACGTGCTCGACGAGAAGGATGGCGATCCCACGCTGGCTGAGCTTGCGCACCATCTCGATGACCTCATCGGTCTCGGCCGAGCGCAAGCCGGCCATGGTCTCGTCAAGCAAAAGGAGTTGCGGCTCGGTGGCCAGCGCCCGCGCGATCTCGAGCCGTTTGCGGCCGGCGATCGGCAGATCACGAGCGGCTCGCTCCGCAAGCCCGGTCATGCCAAGCGCTTCGAGCGCCTCCTCGGCCTTCGCCTTGGCGGTGGCTTTGTCATTCGTGCGCGCATAGGCGCCGATCATGACGTTTTCAAGTACGCTTAGCGCGCCGAAGGGTCGCACGACCTGGAAGGTGCGGGCCAGCCCGAGTTTGCAGATCTGATCGGGGCGGAGCCCGGTGATATCGCGCCCACCAAAACGTACGCGCCCGGAGTTCGGCCGATAGAACCCGGCGATGACGTTGAAGGCCGTCGTCTTGCCGGCCCCATTCGGCCCGATCAATCCGACGATGTCGCCTCGATCAAGCGACAGGCTGAAGTCGTTGACGGCGGTCAGGCCGCCGAACTGTTTGACGATGCCCTGCACTTCAAGCAATGTCACGCCGCACCTCCTCCTCACGCTCGGGGACCAAACGCCGTTTGAGGCGCAGGTAGCCGTCCTGGATCAGCCCCGTGATCCCGCGCGGCATGAACAGGATCGAGGCCACCAGAAACGCGCCGTAGACGATCAGGGTCGTGCCGCTGCGACCGGCAGTCAACGTGCCGCGGATCAACTCCGCCAATGGCTTGTTGATGAGCGCGCCGAGCACCGGGCCGAGCAGGCTGCCGAGCCCGCCGATGATCGGCGCAGCCAGCACGAGCTCGACGTTCAGTCCGAGATCGAAGACCTGCGGCGGCTCGACAAAGGTCACGTACATCATGTAATACCCGCCGCCGATGCCGCCCATAGCCGACCCGATCAGTAGCGCCAACGTCTTGTAGAGCGATGTGTTGACGCCAAGCGCCGCCGCTGCAGCCTCGTCTTCGCGTAGCGCCAGGAAGTACTTGCCGAGTTTGGAGCGATAGATCCAGAACTGGACGAGGATCCCGGCGAGCAGAAGCGCCAGCCCGATGTAGAGATAGGGCTCCTTGGTCGAGAAAATCATCTTCTCCCAGCTCGGCTCGTTCAGCCGCAGCCCCATGCCCACGGCGGCGCCGACGAACTCCCATTTGAGAAACAGGGTCTTTAGCGCGACCATCAGCGCGATCGTGAAGAGCGCGAAGTAATCGGCCTTCAGACCATAACGAAGCGTGATCAACGCGATCACAAGGCCGAGCCCGGCCGCCACAACGCCCGAGGCCGGAATCCCGATCCAGGGCATGATGTTGAAGCGGGTGTACAACACGACTGTGGTGTAGGCCCCCAGCGCGATGAAGATGATGTGCGCGATCAACAACTGTCCGGCGAAGCCCGCCACGATGTTCCATGAGATCCCGACATAGCCGTAGAGCACAGCCAGGATCAAGATGCCCAGGTAGTACGGTGACCTGATCACAAGAGGCGCGAACCCGATGGCGACGACGAGCAGCACGCTGATCGCCAGCTGCATCAGATCCCAATCGGCCCAGATCGCGTGCCACAGGCGCCCAAGCGGCCCACGGGCCGGCTTCGGGCCGCTTGCCGAGTTCTTGACTGCGCTCATGCGCGTTTCCTCCCAAAGAGACCGGCAGGCCGGAACAGCAGCACGAGGATGAAGACCGTCATGCTGGCGATGATCTTGACGTCGCCGCCGAGGTAGTAGCCCGCGAACACCTCGACCACGCCGATGATCAACCCGCCGACGAAGGCGCCGATGAAGTTGCCCATCGTCCCAAGGACGACGACGACAAAGGCCGTCACCGAGAAAGACTGGCCGATCGTCGGCAGGATCCGGAACGTCGGCGTCAGGAACACGCCCGCCGCGGCCGTCACGGCGGCGCCCAGGCCGAAGGTCAGCATGTAGATGTACTTGACATCGATGCCCATCAACAACGCGGCGTCCCGATTCTGCGACACGGCGCGGATGGCTTTGCCCGTCTTTGTGTATTGCAGGAACACATACAGGGCGACCGAGGTCACGAGCGACGCGAAAAACGCGACCATCCGCGGGATGCTCAGCCTCAGGAAGCCCACCTGTATGACTTCGGTTTCGTAGGGCACGTGGATGGCCCTGGGGTCGGCCGTCCAGAAGAACTGCACAAGCCCGATCAGCAGCGTCGATACGCCAAGCAGAAGCACGATCTGATTGAGCGGGTGCGCCGTGAGCACGCGCTGGATCAGCCCGCGCTGGATCGCGGCGCCCAGCAGGAAGATCAGCGCCGCGGCGATGACCACCGATACATACGGATCGAGCCCGCCAAGCGTGAACGCCCAGAACGCGACGTACATGCCGAGCATCATGAACTCGCCATGGGCGAAATTGAGGATCAACATCACGCCGTAGATCAGCGTCAGGCCGATCGAGACAAGCCCATAGACCCCGCCGATGAACAGTCCGTTGACCAGCGTTTGTAGAAACGTGTCGAATTGCACAGGCGTTCTCCCTTTGGCGCCCGCGTTAGCGGCTCAACAGGTACTGACGAAAACCTTGCAGCGCCGTTGCGGCCACCAGGACCGCACCCTGCATGGCGTATTGCCAGTGGATCGGTAGACCGATGACGACGACAAGATTGAGCAGGATGATCAAGAGCGCCACGCCGGCGGCCGTCCCCCACAGGTTGCCGCGCCCGCCCGTGAACGTCGTGCCGCCCACGATCGCGGCTGCAATCGAGTTGAGGTTGTAGTCAGCACCCAGGCGCAGATCGACGTAGCCGATGTATCCGCTCAGCACAAGCCCGGCCAGCATGGCCAGCACAGCGCACAAGACGTGAGCCGCGATCACCACGCTGTCGGTGCGGATGCCCGCGTAGCGCGCAGCCGGCGGGTTCCCGCCCACGGCGTACAGCCAGCGGCCGTAGCGCGTCGACAGCAGGAAGAACAGCACGATGGCGTTCACGACAAGCCAGACCACAAGCGCCGCCGGGATCGGCCCGACCGGCGCGATGCTGATCGCGCGCAACAACTCGGGCACCGTGCCGCTGGCCTGCCCGCGCGTATACGCCATCCGCGCGCCCTGGATGAAGACCAGCATGCCGTAGGTCGCGATGAAGGGCGGCACCTGGCGCTTTGTCACCAATAGCCCGTTTGCCAGCCCGACCGCCGCCGCGATGGCGAATGCCTCGATCATCGGAACGATGATCGAGCTGCCGCCCTCGGTCTGGACCACGATGACGGCGCCCAACGCGAGCACCGCGCTGACCGACAGATCGATCGATCGGACGAGCAGCACCAGGGTCTGGCCGATCGCCACGATCCCCAGCACGGCGATCTGGATGCCGACCGTTTTCAAGTTCGTCGGGTTGTAGAACGCCGGTGCCACGAACAGGGCCACGATCAGCGTGATCACGACGGCGATCGGGGCCGCCAGTTGGCCGGCCAGATCCACGGCGCGCACGACACGTGGCGAGAAACGCAGGCCCCGGAACCGTGCCACGGGTGAACGTGAGGCAGTCTGTGTGCTCATGCCGACCTCGGCGATTTGTAGGCCGCAACCGCGATCAAGACCACCAGACCAAGCAGGAGCTGCTGGTAGTAGATGTCGACTTGCAGGAGGTTGAAGACGTTCGAGAGCATCGCGATGAGCAACACGCCGCCCAGGGTGCCGATAAGCGAACCCTTGCCGCCGTACATGCTGATCCCGCCCAAAGCCACGGCGACCACCGACTGGAAGTCCATGCCTTCGGCTGTGCCCGGGTCGCCCACACCGGTCCGCGAAAGGATGAACAACCCGGCGAGAGCCGCACAGACCGCGCTGAAGACATAGGCGATCACAAGCGTGCGATCGACGTTGATCGCCGAGAGCCGGGCCACGCGCTCTGAGCCGCCGACTGCGAAGAGCGCCCGGCCGGTGCGCGCCCGCGTCGAGAACAGCCAGACCAGGTACCACAGCAGACCCATGACAAGCACGTTGATCGGCACGATCCCGATCTTGGCATCATAGACGAGCAGGTACTCCTCCGGGATGCCGCGGATCGGGGTGGTCGAGATCGCCAGATTGACGCCGCGCAGGATGCTGGCGATGCCAAAGGTGATGATGAAGGGGCTGGCGTGCGTCCGCGTGATCAGCAGGCCGTTGAGCAACCCGAACGCCGCGCCGACGATCAGGCCGACCACGACCAGGGGCACGATCAGGGCGGGGTCGCTGCCGCCGGCCAGGAAGAGCGTTGCGACGGTCAGCGCCACGATCCGGGCCACCATGGCCATCGACATATCGATGCCGCCTGTCATAATCACCATGCTCTGGCCGATCGCGATCAAACCGAGGATGATCGATTGGCGCAGGATGTTGACCAGATTGGTGGGCGTCCGGAAGTTCGGCGCCATGATGGCCGCCGTCCCGGCGACGAGCAGAATCAGGCCGTAGATCAGCAGGATCGAGGCGTTGTTTCGGATCAGCGTCGCCCACCGGGGCGGCGGCGGCGCTGTGACTGGGGTACCGATCGTCGTCATAAATGACCTTTGAGACTTACGCCGACGGGGCGGCAGTGCTGGGCGTGCCGCCGGCGCCATCGGCCTTCGTGGCCGTTGCCAGCTGCATGATGGCTTCTTCGGAGAACTGCTCGCGGCTCAACTCGCCGACGATCCGACCCTCATGGAAGACCAGGATGCGATCGCTCATGCCGATCAGCTCGGGCAACTCAGACGAGGCCATGATTACGCCGACGCCCTGCCGCGTCAGTTCGCGGATGCGCATATAGATCTCGGCCTTTGCGCCGACGTCGATGCCGCGCGTCGGCTCGTCGAAGATGACGAGCTTCGGATGCGTCAGCAGCCATTTGCCGACCACGATCTTCTGTTGATTGCCGCCGCTCAAGTTTTCGGCCGTGATCTCGGGCGCAGCCGGTCGAATCTGGATGTCCGTGATCGCCTGCTTCACCGCGTCGCGCTCCTCGTTCGGATAGAGCACGCCGAAGTGCTGAAGATGATCCAGGTTGGGCAATGACAGGTTGAACCGCATCGTCTGGTTCAGGATCAGACCGTAGGCTTTGCGGTCCTCGGGGATCAACACGATCCCTTCGTGCGCGGCGGCTGCCGGCGACCGCGGCGCTGGCTTGTCGAGATACGTCACTGAACCGCCGCGGATCCGTCCGAGCCCGACCAGCGCCCGACACACGGTCGTGCGGCCGCTGCCGCCGAGCCCGGCGAGGCCGAGCACTTCGCCGCGATGCACCTTGAGGCTGACATCGAAGACCGTGTCCTCGACGTTCAGGCCGCGGGTTTCGAGCAGAACGTCACCCCGGGCGGCGTCATGCGGCGGATACAGGTCGGTGAGCGATCGACCGACCATCAATTTGACCAGGTCAGGGGTGTTGGTCTCGGCCACCTGCGCCGTCGCCATGGTGTGCCCGTCTTTGAGCACCGTGACCCGGTCGGCCAGTTCGAAGATCTCGTTCAGGCGATGCGAGATGTAGATGATGCCATGGCCCTCGGCGCGCAGCGTTCGAATGACCGCGAAAAGACGATCGAGGTCGCGGCTGGGGAGCACGGCCGAGGGCTCATCCATGATCAGGATGTGCGCCCGCAGCGCCAGCGCCTTGGCGATCTCGACGATTTGCTGCTCGCCCACCGTCAGGTTCTTGACCAGCTGGTAAGGGTCGATCTGGCCCGCCGCGCCGAGCCGCTCGAGCAACTGCACGGCCTGGCGCGCGCGTTCGGCCGTGTCGATGAGGCCGAAACGGCCCAACGGCGGCTTCGCCAGCAGGATGTTCTCGGCCACCGAGAGCTCGGGCAGCAGGTTGAACTCCTGATAGACGGCGCCGACGCCGAGGCTCCGGGCGAGTTCGGGATCCAACCCGGCGAAACGCTCGCCGCCGATCTCGATGACCCCGGCGTCCGGGGTGTAGGCCCCGGTGATGACCTTGATCAGTGTCGATTTGCCGGCGCCGTTCTCGCCGACCAACGCATGCACTTCTCCGGCGCGCAGGTCGAACGTCACGCCCGAAAGGGCATGAATGCCGCCAAACGTCTTGAAGATGCCGTTCAGGGAAAGGAGCACAGGCGGAACCGTGCTCGAAGCCGTGCTCAGGGAGGTTTGCTCTGTCATGTTGTCCAGCCTTCCGCCTCCGCTGAAAGGCTTCTCCACCGAGGTTGTGGGCAGGTCTGCCGCGCCACCTTGACGCGGCAGACCTGCGATTGACCGATAAGGGACTTACCCGAGGCGTTACTTGCGCTGGAAACCCCCGTCGATGTACTTCTGGACGTCCACAGTCGCCGGCGGGATGAAGTCATCGTTCAGCTCCGGCACGTACCACTGCTCGAAGTCCGTGTAGTCGTATGGGTCGGCGCCGTCCATCAGCGTGCGCAGGCTGATGAACTTGGTGACCGGCTTGCCCTGCAGGATGTCGATCGCGGTCTGCAGGCAGTAGCGCGCCATCGACGGCGGATCGGGCGACCCGACGAACTTCAGGTCGTGCTCGAGCGCCAGGCGTAGGAAGCCGTTTGGCACGTTGACCATGCCGAACACCGGGAAGTCGACCCCGGCATCCTGGAAGGCCAGGGCTGCGCCAAGCGCCATCTCGCCGCCGCCCGCCCACACCGCGTCGATCTGCGGGTTGGCGGCCATCAGCGCTTCCATCTTCTGCTTGGCCGTAGCGATGTTCCACTGCGCGTATTCGGTCGCGATGATCTTGATGTTCGGATAGTTCTTCAGGGCATCCAGAGCCGCGGCCTGCCAGGTCTCGGTCGAGTCGACGCCGGCGATGCCGTTGAAGATCACGACATTGCCCTTGCCGCCCATGAGCTTCGCCATGCCGTCGCCGGATTTGTAGGCGACTTCATAGAAGTCGACGTCGACGCGCGCGGTGAAGTCTTCGCCTTCGATGCCGTTCGCGCACAGCACGACCGGGATCCCGGCGTCGATCGCGCGGCGGATGACAGTCGTGCTCGCCGCACGGCCAAGCGGCTCGACGACGATCGCGTCGGGCTGCTGCTCGATGAAGTTTTCGATGTCCGTGATCTGCTGATTGGCGTCGTTTGTCACGGCGACAAGCAGCGGGCCGGCCAGCGTGCCATTGGCCAGCAGTTCATCACCGTAGGCGTCCATGGTGATGTTGTAGGTGTTGCCCCAGCCGTTGCTCGCGTCTTGCTGCGAAACGGCGATCGTGTACGGGCCGTCCTTCTGGTAAACCGACGTGTCGACGACCTTGGCGGCGTCCGCCAGCAGGGCCCGTGAGTAGTCGGAGTCGAGCGCCGGATCAACGGCCGCCTGGGTCGGCGGCACGGTCAAACCGTCGCGCGCATCCCACCCCGGAACCGGCCAGACGGCTTCGGCGGCCGCGAAGGCCTCGGGCCACACGGCGACCTGTTGGCCGCCCTGCCATTGCGCGATCACGGACGCGGCCTGCTCGAGGCGCCCCTTCTCGTCGAAGGAGACCTCGGGCCACATGAAGTTCCACTTGCCGCCCGTGAAGGTCTCGGTGCGCAGCGTCTCGGCCAGCTTCGCAGCATCGGTCGAGCACGATTTCTCGAGCGCATCGGCCAGCAGCCAGGTGGAGGCGTACGTGGTGTTGTACGTGCCGCCCAGGTCCTGGCCCGTGTACTCGGCGAACTTGGCCTTGAAGGCCTCGTCGACGTTCAGGCTGCTGACGGGCGCAAAGTCCGACGTCACGATGATGCCGTCGGCCAACTCGGCGCCGGCTTCAGCAAGGAAGAACGAGGTGGCGAAGCCCGACCCGAGGGTGATGATGCCCATCGTCGGCCAGTAGCCCTGCTCCTTGGCCTGCTTGATCAGCAGCGGAGCCTGGTTGTTGCCGAGCAGGAACCACACATCGGGGTTCAGGTCGCGGACCTTGAGGATCGTATCGGTGAAGTCTTGCGCGGCGCCGTCATAGACGACGCTGCCCAAAAGCTCGAGCCCGTTCTCCTCGGCGCCCTTGGTCCACGTGTCGGCGACTTCGGTGCCGAACGTGAAGTTGGGGACAGTGATCACGGCCGTCTTGGCGCCGTTTTCCTTGGCCCACAGCGCGTCGTCGGCGCCCCATTGCTGCAGCGTCGAAACGGTCTGGAATACGGTCTTCAGGCCGCGATCCGAGATCGTGCCGTCGAGCGCGTTCGGGACGATGTACGGGACACCGTAGCGCTCGGAGATTTCGGAAGCCGGCAGGGTCGTGCCGCTTAGGGCCGAGCCCATAACCGCCACCACGCCTTCTTGCGTGATCAGGCGTTCCATCTCAGAGTTGCCGACCTCGGCCTTGCCCTGAGTGTCGCCCTTGACGAGCTCGAGCTGCGCGCCGTCGAGGCATTTGATGCCGCCGGCCGCGTTGATCTCGTCGATGGCGAGTTGATGCGCCTTGATGTACGGGTCGCCGGCCCATCCGGCATCGGGGCCGGTGAGCGGATAAAGAGCACCCACTTTGATGGTCTGCACCGCGCCGCCACTCGTCGCCGCGGGAGCGGCAGTCGGGTTTTCGGGCGCAGCAGTCGGAGTGGCACAACCGGCAGTCACCGTCGCGATGACGGTCAGCCATGCCATGAACTGATTCAGACGCTTCATGGTCTTCCTCTCCTGATGAGGATTCCTTGCATTGGTGAACGAAAGAGTTCGGACGGTTTTCTGGGCAACAATGGAGCGTCACCTCCTTGGCAGAACACGCAGCAAGCGGATATGCAGGTGTTTGACAGGCTGGCCTTGGGCGGAACCACGTGCACGGATACACCCAAGAGGGAATGCCGGCTGATGGCCACTCTCACCTAATTGTGTGATTCTGCACAGATGCAATCAGGATCGAATAAGGGTGGTGTAAGGAACCTGTAAAGACCGAATGGGACAGGTTCGATCAGGGTCGTCGCGTACGAGGCGATGTCGTTTTGTCGGATCTGCTGTCGCGATCAGGACGATTGACCCTGTGCGAACCGATAACCGACGCCGGGCTCGGTGAGGATGTAACTGGGGCGAAGTGGGTCCTCTTCGATTTTGCGGCGCACCTGCGACACGAATACACGCAGGTACTCACGCTCGTCGCCGTACTGGTCTCCCCAGACTGCTTTGAGGAGCTCGCGATGGGTGACGACCTTGCCGGCGTGTTGTGCCAGATACAACAGCACGCTGTATTCGTGTGGGGTCAGGCGAACCACATCGCCGCGCACAGTGACCTGCCGCGAGTCGGTGTTGATCACCAGGTCGCCGCTCAGGATGACGTGGGCGTGGTTCACCACGCCTGCCTTGTA
>Ga0209573_1005845_pt1 | contig 10699 bp, 8 predicted proteins | sample TNRBio252014_DNA_FD_185870 | JGI IMG/M metagenome (GOLD analysis project Ga0209573, IMG submission 185870) | Wastewater treatment Type I Accumulibacter community from EBPR Bioreactor in Madison, WI, USA - TNR Reactor_6/25/2014_ DNA (SPAdes)... | ecosystem: Engineered > Bioreactor > EBPR >...
TCACGCTACTGTGCACGAAATAGCCGTTGCCCATATAGATTCCGGTATGACCAATCTTGCGGCGCTTACTGCTCCAAAAATACAAGCGATCCCCGGATCGAAGGTCTTCCAATCGTGTGATTGGCGTGCCCACAAGGGCTTGTTCTGCGGCAGTGCGGGGCAGACTCACACCAATTTTTCCGTACAATTGCTTCACAAAAGCCGAGCAATCAATGCCGTTCCAGATATCCTCGCCGCCCCACTTGTAGGGGGTGCCGATGTACTTCAAAGCGTACTGGGCGACGCCGGAGCGCGAAGTCGGCGAGCCGAGGTCGCGGCCAGGAGCTTCGGTCGCATTTCGCTGGACCGGCTTCTCGGCATTATCGAGAGAAACGTCGTAGGGCAAACGAGCCACGGCGTCGGCGCGAACATAGCCTTTGGCCAAATTCTGCATCACAACCTCAAGCCAGCCGTCATATTTGCTGGGCTTGATGATGATGTATTCGTAGGGTTTCGCGTTCCAATACACTCCGGCTCGGGTGGAGGGTCGAGATCGGATCGGGGCCGACTCGACGAGCTGGCCGAGCTTGCCCAGCACTTTGGTGGCAGAGGCATGAGCCGGAAAGAAACTTGCGATCAGCAGGAGGATGAGGGCGAGTCTTTTCATGGTTCTGGGCAAAAGGTTTCTGATCAAATTTTCGGTCTAAGCTCGTGAATTCACGAGGGTCAGCGCCTTCAAAATCAGCGCCCCATCGGCGTTCCCAAATGAGGCGTTGCAGGCTCGCTCTGGGTGGGGCATCATGCCGAGGACGTTCCCTTTTTCGTTCAAGATTCCGGCAATATGATCCAAACTTCCATTGGGATTCCACGCGGAACCAAGCTCGCCCGAGGGAGAGCAGTATCGAAAAGCGATGCGGCCTTCTTCGTTCAAGATTTTCAAGGTTTCTGGGTCACAGGTGTAGCGTCCTTCGCCATGGGCGATGGGAATGCGAAGTACTTTATCGACGCCAGAGAGCCACAAAGAGTTACGGGATTCTGGCCTCAATGACACATCTTTGCAGACAAACCTTTCCTTTTCATTCAGCAAAAGGGCCCCGGGAAGAAGTCCAGCTTCGGTGAGAACCTGAAAACCATTGCAGACTCCGATCACCGGCTTGCCCGCCGTCGCGAATTCTTGGACCGCACCCATGATCGGCGCCCGGCTCGCCACGGCGCCACACCGTAAATAGTCCCCATAAGAGAACCCGCCCGGGATGAAAACGGCGTCAAAGCCGGCCAAAGAGGTGTCCGCATGCCAAACGTAATCCGCACCCAAACCGATTTGATCCCTCAGCGCATGAAGCGCGTCCTGGTCACAATTTGAACCGGGAAACCGGATCACGGCGACCTTCACCCGATGACCTCGTAGCGGTAGTCCTCAATGACGGTATTCGCGAGGAGTTTGCGGCACATCGCATCCACACGCTCGGGTGTGGGATCGCCCATGCTCACCTCGATCAACTTGCCGATCCGGGTGTCCTCGACATCGCTGAAGCCGAGCTTTTGCAAGCTGCTGGTGACCGTCCGCCCCGCGGAATCAAGGAGCGCGGGCTTCAGCGTGACATAGATGCGAACCTTCGGCATGCGCCTATTATGGCAGATGGCATCCAAGGAACTCGGTGACATGCCATTATCGAATTGGTGGCTACCAATCTTCTCAAAAATGGGCAAACCATCCTGACCGTGCTTTGCGGGTTCGGGCTCGTGCTTGCCTTTTTTGGCGTCCCGTATGCGGGCTTGTTCAGCGTGGCGTGCGGGTCGTATTTCGCGCTGAAATCCGGATGGGAATCCGTGCGAGAACGATCCTTGGACGTCAACTTCCTCATGATCCTCGCCGCAGCCGGGGCGGTCGCCATTGGCCATGTCACTGATGCGGCCGCATTGCTGTTTCTTTTTAGCTTGAGCAGCACCCTGGAGGCGCAGGCGATGGGAAAAACGATGTCTGCCATCGAGGCCCTCATGAAGCTGAAGCCGGATAAGGCGATCCGGGTCCGCGATGAAGGCGACGAGGAAATCCCCGCTTCAGACGTTCAAGTGGGCGATCTCTTGCGTGTTTTGCCCTTTGAGCCCATTCCCACCGACGGGACGCTGGCGAGCGAAGAGGCAAGCCTGAACGAAAGCTCCATGACGGGCGAGTCGCGCTCCATCAGCAAGCGCACGGGTGATTCCCTGATGGCGGGCACCCAAAATCTGGACTCCATGCTCCTCATGCGCGCGACCACCGCTCCCGGGGATTCGACGCTGGACCGCATCATGACCCTCGTCCAAGAAGCCCAGGAAAACAAGGGGAGCGGCGAACGAATCTCTCTCTGGTTCGGCCAGCGTTACACGCTCTTCGTCATGGCCGCATTCTTGATCAGCTTGCTCCTGCGAACGGTGGCCACGGTCCCGTTTGGCGATGCGCTCTACCAGTCGCTGATTTTGCTCGTTGCCCTAAGCCCGTGCGCGCTGGTGATTTCAACTCCCGCAACCACTTTGAGCGCGCTCGCCTACGCGGCCCGGCGGGGGATCCTCGTTCGGGGTGGGCAATACATTGAACTCGCGGGAATGGTGGACACGGTCGCGATCGACAAAACGGGCACCTTGACCAAGGGCGAGCCAGAGGTCGTGGAAGTTTGCCTTTATTCCTCCGAATTGGCTAAGGTCTGCGCATCCGGCCCGGACCATCAAGCGGACTGCATCCACTGCTGGCACAGCGGCGAGGATCTCCAAGAATCCACCCGCGAAGCCCTTCGGCTCGCCGCGAGCGCAGAGACGTTCAGCACGCACCCCATTGCGGACGCGATTGTTCGGAAGGCGAAGGATTTTGGGGGTCTCATCCCCGATGCGTCTTCGCACCGCGCGGTTCCCGGAATGGGAATTGAAGCTGAAGTGGGCGGCAAGATGGTGAAAATCGGTCAGCGCAAATTCTTTGGCGAAGATCTGCCCGAGGCGTTTCGCCTGCATACCGAGGAGATGCAAGCCCGGGGGCTGACGGCGGTGGTGATGGCGTTTGGAGAGGATTGGGCCAGCATCGGCCTGCAAGACCAGCTCCGACCGGAGTCGGCGTCCACGCTCGATGCCTTTCGCAAGAGCGGCATTCAGTCGATCACGATGCTGACGGGTGATAACGAAGCAACAGCCCGGGCCGTCGCGAGCGAGCTCCATATTCAAGACGTCCACGCGGGCATTTCTCCAGAGGATAAAGCCATTAGGATTCAATCCATGGAGCAACAAGGGCACCGCACGCTGATGGTCGGCGATGGAGTCAACGACGCACCCGCCCTGGCGAGCGCCACGATCGGAGTGGCGATGGGGGGGCTCGGGAGCGAAGCCGCCCTCCGAGCCGCCGACGTTGTGCTCATTCAAGACCGAATCGAACGGCTGCCCGAGCTCATCAGCCTGGGGCGAGCCGCGAACCGGACGATCCGAGTCAACTTGTTTTTTGCGGGTGGGATGATCTTGACTCTGACGCTGTTGTCGCTCGTTTGGAAGTTTGTGCCGTTCCTCACCCAATTCGGCCCGAACATGCCGCTGCCGATGGCGGTCATCGGGCATGAAGGTTCGACCGTTTTGGTGATCTTGAACGGGCTTCGACTGTTGCGCGGCCCACAATAACACGTCCAAGTGCCGAACAAAGAACGTCCCTATTTTTACTAGAGGTACCATAGACATTCATGTGGCGACGTTGGGCAAGCTTGCTCCTGATCGGTTCAACGGCAGGAGCGGTGTGGGCATCCGGAAATTTATCATCCGGGATGCATGAGCCTATCCAAAGCAAAATGATTCTGATCCCCCTGGACGATCGCCCCGCTTCCACCCAATTTGCGCAAATGATCGGCTCGATTGCGGGAACGTCGGTGGAGACGCCGCCCACCAACACGCTCGGAAAATTCTTGACGCCGGGCAACCCAGATGCGATTTTGGACTGGTTGGAAAGCAAAGACTTGCGCCAATATCAAGCCGTTGTCGCGAGCCCCGAGATGTTTTGCTACGGAGGGCTGATCGCCTCGCGAACCAACCGAACACCTTACTCTGTTGCGCTTCGACGCCTGAAACGGTTTGAAGAAATCCGGTCCCGGGCCCCAAAAACTCCCTTCTATGGATTCACCGCGATCATGCGGATCGCTCCCACCGCAACCCGTGCGTCGGCTGGCTACCGAGCCGCCATCCACGATCTCATCCAGCTAAAGGCCCAGATCATTGGCGAGCCTAGCCTTGAGCAAAAGTCCAAAGCCGAGCGATTGCGGCGGCGGATTCCTTCGGAGGCGATAGACGATTACTACGCCGCACGCAAGCGGAACTTGAACGTGCAAATGCAGCTCTTGGAGCAGTCCTCGCGGGGCGTTTGGGATTATTTGATCTTAGGACAAGACGACGCCCAGCCCAAGGGACCCCATGTGGCCGAAACCAAACGCTTGAATGAGGTTTGCCGCAAGCTGGACCTCGCCCGCAAGCTGTACTTTTGCGAAGGCATTGATCAGCACGGAAACGTTCTCGCCTCGCGCGCCCTGCTCAAAATGAAAGCGTGGACGCCGCGGGTGAGGGTGGTGTATGCCGACGATATTGGCAAAGGCAAGATCGCGCCCTTTGAATCGGACCGCGTCGAAGAAAGCCTTTTGGACCAGCTGGTGGCAAGCGGCGCGACGCCCGTGCAGAGCGCGCTTTTCGCCGATTACACGCTCTTCGTCAACACGCCCGACCCCCGTCCGGCCGCTTTTGAAAAGTTCTTGGCCCAGCTCACTTCCGACCTTGATCAAGGCTTCCCCGTGGCGGTCGCGGACATCAATTTGGGCACGAACGGCACCGGCGATCCGCGGCTTTTTGATGCTTTGAGTTCCAGCGGACGTGCGATGAAGCTGCTGGGCTATGCGGGTTGGAATACGGCGGGCAACACGATGGGCACCGCGATCCCGGCCGCCAACATTTATCTTTTAGCGCGCCGCGAAGCCATGGACCCCCTCGCTTGCGAACTGAACCAGCGCGCGTTCTTGCTCCACCGGATGGTGAATGATTTTGAATACCACCGCTACACGCGGCCTCTGGCTTACGAGCTGGGCTCTTCTCTGGGCCAGGGCAAAGAAGAGGTCTATGGCGAGCCATTTCGGTCGGTGAACGCCTTTGTCCAGCAAGACCTCCGCGGGCGGCTGGAGGAAACGTTCTCCAGCCAGTTCATGGGCCGCACCTTCTTCGCCGGCTCCCAGGAATATCGAATCCAAGCCCTGCAAAACGTAGAAATCAGCCTCCCCTGGCCGCGGGCGTATGAGGTGAAATTGGGCTTTTCTGTGCAGGCTGAGCGGGTTTCGGAATAGATTGGGTGCAGGAACTCCATTGCGAAATTCCTGCACCCAAGTTGTTATGCCTCGCCGCTGAGGTCAAAGTTGTCACTCAAAATAAGGTAGTCATCTGTGGTGACTGACTTATCACCGTCAAAGTCGGCGCGATCGTCATACCCTGCCTCGCCAACCGATTTATCAAACGAGTTATTCAGGATAAGATAGTCATCCGTCGTGACATAGTTGTCATCATTCGCATCACCGCCCAGGATGAGCGTAGTAGGAGCGGTCGTTGCTGAGTTCGACGTGGTGGATGTTGAGATGGATATCTTCTTTCCAAGCCACTTCGGCCCCTTTACCCTGATCACGAGGTCACCCCGAAACTCGGATGAAATAGTAAGAGTTCCGGTGTCACTATTTGCTGGAATCGTGACCGTAGCCGTCTCCTCAGCACGAACAACCATTGCACCGATCTGTAGTCGGTACCGAATCGAAACATTCGTTGCTGGATTGGTCGTTTTCCAACGGTCGAACTTAATCGGGATGTTGATGGTCGTGGTAGCTTCGGGGAAAGTGGGAACGAGAAGAACAGCGTAGCTGATGTTGGCGTTCCCTCCCTTCTTTCCGGTTCCTGCTATGCAGCCAGACTTGTTGATGGCAAGTGGTTCAATTTGCCACTGCGCAGTGCGGGCAGCATCGTCGAGGGCATTGCCACTCGCCGAACTGAGAAGGCTGTACAAGCTATATCCGGTCGTTGGCCAATTTTTCGGAGGCACCACTCCGGTACTTCCAACAATCCAGCCTTGGGCGTTGATATCCTTGGGCCATTCCATGCCTACAGGGAGCAATTCCATCTCGCACGCGCTGGTCCAACGGAAGCCTCTCTGACCTGAAATTTGGCTATTGACGACTTTCCAAGCATATCCAACCCCGTACCCGGCCTCGTGATACTTTTCAAGCCGGGTATGAGTGAGGTCGTTGATTGGGCAGACTTCCTCATGCGCATTTTGTGCCGTCCATAACACGCCTCGAACGTATTGCGTTTGGTCTACCTGACGGATGACGTAACCTGCTACGTCCCCGTCCCCATTGATGCCCGATGCGAGGGCATGGACCATATTCGCGGGAAATGACGTAAAAATGGTTTTTTCGTAGTTTGGGGCAGTTGTGGTGTACGCTCGCCAGCCACCAGGAATTCCTTCCTGCCCTGCCAAAGGTGTCGTCCCGCAGATGATCCCCGAGTCGTTAATGTCATTCTGGGTTGGCATCGCCAAACCATTGATACCTGGGTCCGTTTCAATTGTGCTGAGCACGTTGCTGCCACTCCAGCGGACGTTCTTCGTCGGCAAATACTGGTTGCCGCCGGCCCAAGTTTTCCACCAACCCACCGCTTCATTGGTATTGTTGATGGCGTTGACCCAGCCTTCGGATTGCTCCGCTGTGTCTCCAGACGGTGCACTAAGAGCGTCCACCGAACCTCCGAACGGACTGAAAGATGGAACCCACATTCTCGGGCGGAAGACGTAGCCACTTGACGTGTTTACAGCAAACTGCATCCGGTTAATAGAAACGAAGCAGTTGTCGTTTACATCAGATGATTGCGCATTAGTGAGTTCTCCGGCCGGTGCTGCTACCTGTATTACCTTGTAGCGTACTGGCGGGTTTGATTGTGCATATAGTGTCGAAGTTAGGCTTGCGATCGCCAATAGTATCATGAGTTTGTTGTTCTTCATGGTTTTCTCCTGTAGATTTCTCGGAAACGAAGAAGGAAAATAATCAATGCGCTAGCCATGGAGGCTGGCTCCGGCACAGGAACAGCCATGAAGGCTTGGTTATTTCCCCACTGATCGTAATATGCGCCAACAATGTTTTCAGAGCCCAGTTGAAAGTTAAACCCACGAACTTCCCAAGGAAATTCGGCTGGGTTATGAACGAGATCCTTGATAGGAAAGAAGTCTTGACCCTCAAAGATGCCTGAAACGCTGTCCGTCACCTGAAAATTCTCTTCATTCCAAACGCCACCTCCGAGTCGTCCCTTCCCGGAAAAAGAGCGCGCAAAGGAGTTTTGGCGACCATGTTTGGAGAAAATTCGATATTGGCCATCCACAATCGAGAATGCCTCTGAACGACTCCGTCTGCTGGCTGGATCGTAGCGCCAAGCGCGACCAACGAGTCCACCCTCATCAGATATCGCGGAAATAGCGGTCGAAAACTCACCAGTCACTTCCGGACCGACAAACTCGCGAACACCATCTCGCCAAAGACAAGCGCGACGAAATCCGTTGGAAGGGTCTTCGGTGAGGCCCCCAATCAACCCGTTTGAGGAAACAGCGAGTGCCGCACCAAAGATCCGACCATTCTTCCCAGTTGAATCGAGCTCGTGATAATTCCCGTTGCGCCACACCACAGCGGGAGATGGCACGGTGTCATCGTTTTGGTTCCACCCAAAACCGACAACGTCCCCCGCTTCATTCATGCCTAAAGCTTCAGTATCTTTGTTTGGCCCTGTAGGCAAAACTTCAAACTTGCCATTGCGTGAAATGAAAGCTCGTTCGCCTTGTCCTGGAATTTCAGAATAGCCGACCACCTGACCTGCTGAGTTACAACCCATGACCGTGATGACCTGCTGACCAAAGTCGTGGTCAATCATTTGGTATTGGCCGTTGTAATAAGTCCACCCCACGGATCGGTTCAACCCGGTCACGTAGGCTTGGCCCGCAATCAATCCGTTTTTGGCGGCAGCGGACGCTCGGCACCCCAGCACCGTGTACCCATTCAGAGTCTTGGGCGTGATGTCCTTAAAAATGTACTTAGGCGGCGTAGCATGGGCAGAGCAAGCCATCGCCAAAACAGCTACCGTAACGAAAATACTCGGGCGGATATGAAACACTTTTTCCTCTCTTGATCGCCGCAAAGTGGCGAACAACTCTACTTTACCCCCCCCCCGCAATGAGCGCAAGCCGAAGAGGAAAATTTAACATACTCCGGCCAGCGACGATCCGCAGTACAATAAAACCCTATGCCATCGACGCTGCTGGATAAGGTGTGGGATGCCCACGTGGTTGCTGACCTCGACGGGGGCGGGACGCTCCTTTATATCGACCGTCACCTCGTTCACGAGGTCACCAGTCCCCAGGCCTTCGATGGCCTGCGCGAGCAGAACCGCAAGGTTCGCCGACCCGACCTCACCTTTGCCACCGTGGACCACAACGTCCCCACCGATGGTCGCCCGATCGATGAAACCAGCCTGAGCGGCAAACAGCTCGCCGCCCTCGCCCGCAACTGCAAAGAATTCGGCGTGCCGCTTTTTGGCTATGGCGATGAGCGCCAAGGCATTGTCCACGTGATTGGCCCCGCGCTGGGCATCACGCTTCCCGGATGCACGATGGTCTGCGGCGATAGCCACACGAGCACCCACGGCGCATTTGGCGCGCTTGCCTTTGGCATCGGCACCACCGAGGTTGAGCACGTGCTGGCGACCCAGACCCTACGCGCGCCCAAAAAGCCGAAATCGTTGGGGCTCCAGGTCGAAGGTTCGCTGGGGGCGGGCGTCACCGCCAAGGACATCATATTGGCCCTGATTCAGAAGCTCGGCGCGGGCGGCGGGACCGGGTTTGTGGCCGAATATTTTGGCTCCGCGATTCGGGCCCTAGGGATGAGCGGGCGGATGACGATCTGCAATATGTCCATCGAAATGGGCGCCCGGGCAGGCATGATCGCCCCCGATGAGACGACTTTCGAATTCATTGCCGACGGCGAGCGGCCCTTTGCGCCGCGAGGAGCCGATTTGTATACGCAGATTCAACGATGGAAGGGGCTGCACACCGACCCGGGCGCGACCTTTGATCGGCACGAAACGCTGAACGTCACCGGGATGGCGCCGCAAGTCACGTGGGGGACGACTCCCGCGATGACCGCCGACATCACCGGCGCCGTGCCCGAGCCCAAGGACGAGGCCGAAAAGCGCGCGCAGGGATACATGGGCCTGACGCCCGGACAGGCGATTTCGGATTTGAGAGTTGATGTGGTGTTTATCGGCTCCTGCACGAATTCGCGGATCGAAGATTTGCGCTTGGCCGCATCGATTTTGCCGGGCCGAAGGGTGGCGGATGGGGTTCGGGCGATGGTCGTGCCGGGCTCACAAGCCGTCCGCGAACAAGCCGAGTCAGAGGGTTTGGATTCTGTTTTTCGAGAAGCGGGGTTCGAATGGCACCGCGCCGGATGCAGCATGTGCTTGGGGATGAATGGCGACATCCTGCGCCCCCAACAACGCAGCGCCAGCACCAGCAACCGCCCCTACGAAGGCCGCCAAGGCCCGGGCTCCAGGACTCATCTGGTCTCGCCGTTGACAGCAGCGGCCACGGCCCTAGCGGGGCATTTGGCTGATCCTCGGGAGTTGCTGTGAGGGCGAGTACGGGGGATCACCGGGGGCTCTGCGCGAAAGTCTTAATCCTCTTGCCAGTTGATGTTGGCGTCAACCATCGTGCTAGTTAAAGGTGTGGTTGCCGGAAATGCGGTTCCGCGGTAGTTTGGTGTCAATCCTCCACTCGTGCTATTGACGAACACACTGTAAGTATTGCTGCCGCCGGCCGCAACTTTCGCAGAAGTAGGCGCCACAAACTGTGAATTCAGCACATAGCAAGATAAATCTGCGTCGATTCCAGAGGACCCAAGTTGAAACATGGCATTTGTCCCTGTGCACTCGAATGTGCAGTCCTCAAAGGTCACGAGTGACTGAGCCCACGGATTGTTTATGATGAGGGCCCGCGCGCTTGTTAAATTTTGCTTGACCGCGCAGCCTTGAAAAGCTACCTCTGAAAAATATAGCTGCTGGCCTGTATCCGCATAAAAACGAATTGCAGCGCCATTATCCGTGCTGTTGCAATCAACATTGCAACCTGAAAACGTGACAACGGCGGGCACTGCCGGTGGTGAACCGTCATTGGGGTCATCCTGACTCGTTTCTATACGGATTCGGTTGACGAAGAAGGCATCCATCGTGGAGTCTCGAATGGCTGTAATCACTCGAAGCTCATCACAATTGACTCCTGAATAGGTCAGCAAACTCGCACCTCGTCTCCAGCTCAGATTACCGACTGTGACCGGTTGGCCAGGAGCCGTGATGTTCTTTGCAACGCCATCGTAGCTATCGCCACCGTGAACGTCGATAGAACCAACTAATACTCCTTCGCTGAAAAATCCATCTATCTTCCACGCTGAAGTTCCGCCCTCTATGGTCACTCCGTAGCGTGCGTTAATCGCCATCAATTGGAAAACCGATGTTGTAACGCAGTGGTCGAGTTGAAAGGCGTAGGAACTCCTGGTCTGCCCCCCGGAAAGTAGTCCACTGCTAACATTAGGCTCTGTAAGGAGTCATTTTGAAGAAATCGAAATTCAGTGAAGAGCAGATTGTGAAGATTTTGTCG
>Ga0209573_1005846_pt1 | contig 10699 bp, 9 predicted proteins | sample TNRBio252014_DNA_FD_185870 | JGI IMG/M metagenome (GOLD analysis project Ga0209573, IMG submission 185870) | Wastewater treatment Type I Accumulibacter community from EBPR Bioreactor in Madison, WI, USA - TNR Reactor_6/25/2014_ DNA (SPAdes)... | ecosystem: Engineered > Bioreactor > EBPR >...
GAGGTTCAAAAAGCTCTTTTTCACACACGCCTGTGGACAACTTAATAGCTGTAACTGATTTATTTATAGTGAGTTATGCACTATATCCACCGTATTTTTGAGGGTGTTCACAATCTGTGGATAATCTGAATGTCGTATCGCCCCAGGACGTCTGGGCGAAGGTCATGGAGTATTTGGAGCGGGAACTTTCTGCCGTCTCGATCGACCGCTGGTTCCGCAATCTGACGCCCGCGGAAGTTTCGGACCAGACCCTTACCGTCGAAGTGCCGGACGAATTTTTTAAAAATTGGATCGAGGAACACTACCTCGAACTAATCTACCAGGGTCTCAAGAATTCCGGGACCGCCATTTCCCAGTTCAAGCTCAAGGTCGTTCCGCGCAAGATCACCGACGTCCCTTCCGCGCCCGCGCCGTTCGAGCGCCCGTCGTCCGAAGCTCGCCCTGACCGCCCGACACTCAACTCGCAATGCACCTTTGAAGAATTCGTCGTCGGCCCGTCGAACCGTTTCGCGCACGCCGCGTGCCTCGCGGTCGCCGACCGTCCGGCGAAGGCGTACAACCCGCTCTTCATCCACGGTCCGGTGGGTCTGGGTAAAACGCATTTGATGCAGGCGATCGGCCACGAGGTCATGCGCCGCAACCCCGACGCGAGCGTCCTCTATATCACGAGCGAAAAGTTCACCAACCAGCTCATCAACGCGATCCAGAACCAGACGACGATCAAGTTCCGCGAGAAGTACCGCACCGTCGACGTCCTGCTCATCGACGACATCCACTTCATCGCCGGCAAGGAAGCGACGCAGGAAGAATTCTTCCACACGTTCAACGCGCTGCACGACGCGCACAAGCAGATCATCGTCTCCAGCGACCGGCCGCCCAAGGAGATCATCAACCTCGAGGAGCGCCTCATCTCGCGCTTCGAGTGGGGGCTGGTCACGGACATCCAGAAGCCGGACTTCGAGACGCGCGCCGCGATCCTCCGCAAAAAAGCGCTGCGCCACAACCTTCCCGTGTCCGACGACGTCACGAACTTCATCGCCGAGATCGTCCACTCCAACATCCGCGAGCTCGAGGGCGCGCTGATGCGCGTCGTCGCGTACGCGGAGCTCACGGGGATGCCCGTCACGCTAGACCTGGCGCAGGAAGTCTTGAAGCGCGTCGTCCAGGAGAGCGAGAAAAAGATCACGCTCGATTTTATTCAGAAAAAAGTTTCGGATTACTTTTCCATCCGGATCAACGAACTTATGGCCAAGCGCCGCAGCAAGAACATCGTTCTGCCGCGCCAGATAGCGATGTACCTTTCGCGCGAATTAACGAACCACTCACTTCCGGAGATCGGTCAGTCGTTCGGCGGGCGCGACCACACCACCGTGATGCACGCGTGTGAGAAGATCAAAACGGACCTGGAAAAGGACATGAGCCTGAAGGAAATGGTCAACCGCATCCGGCAGAACATTTCAAACTGATGTTATGCACAGCTTGTTTATCGGGTAATTGATTTGAGTATCAGGAGTTATGAGATTTTCGCACTAAACACAGACACTACGGCTAAGACTATCTTTCTCAAGCTATATAAAACTAATAATAATAGAGAGTGTGAATAATGAGGATAAGTGTACAAAAAGAGGATCTGGTTAAAGGAATTCAAACGGTACAAAATGCCGTTAGTGTTCGTGGTTCCCTACCCATCCTCGCGAATATTTTGCTTGAGACCAAGGACAATCAACTTTGTTTAACGGCGACGGACCTGGATATTGCGATCTCCTGCTTTATTCCGGCGGAGCTGCATGAAAAAGGTGCGATCACCGTTCCCGCGAAGCGGTTCGGGGATGTCATCAAGGAACTTTGGTCGGATGATCTGATCAAACTTCAGGTGGTCAAAGGAAACACGGTCCAGATCGAGACCAAGAAGACCAACTTCAAGATCCCTGGATTAGCTAAAGATGATTTTCCGCAGATCCCTCTCTTTGTTAATGAGAAGAACGCGATCGTTCTTCCTCAAAAAACCTTAAGCGAGATGCTGCGGATGACGCAGTTCGCGATGAGCCGGGACGAAGCGCGTTATGTATTGAATGGAACTCTCTTTTCCTTTAATGGAAAATTAACACGTCTGGTCGCGACGGATGGACGGCGCTTGGCGATGATCGAGCGGGAATTGGAAAAACCCTCTCCCATTAAAAAGAACGTGATCATCCCAACCAAGACCATTCATGAACTCTCCAGGAATTTACAGGACCAGGGTGATGTTCAGATCCTCTTCAAAGAAAATCAGATCCAATTCCAGATCGATCAAACCTATATCACCAGCCGGTTGATCGAAGGGGAATTCCCGAATTACGAACAGGTCATCCCGCAAAAGACCAAGGAGCAACTCCTCCTTAGTACGAAAGATTTCTTATCCGCGACGCGGCGGGCGAGTATCTTCACTAACCAGGAATCCCAGTCGATCAAGATCAGCCTGGATAAGAACCGGATGGTCATTTCTAAGAACACACCGGATGTGGGTGAAGCCTATGAAGAGATCGAGACGGACTATAAAGGCGGCGGGCTCGTGATCGGGTTCAATCCCAATTATTTGATCGACGTCCTTAAGACGATCCCGGATGATAAGATCAAATTCGAGCTGATCGACCCTGAAAAACCCGGGATGATCCGCGCGGAAAATAATTACACCTACATCGTGCTGCCGATGCAGATCTCTTAATGAAGAGGACCCTTTCGTCCGCTTTACCGGTGGGGGAGTTGGTGAAAGGGATGATGGAGAACCTTGAAGCGGCGCAAACCATTTCTGAGGACAAGCTGCTTGAGATATGGTGCGACGCGGTCGGGGAAGATGGTTATAAGAACAGCAAGCCGTATTCCTTGAACCACGGCGTGCTGCAGGTGACGGTAAAGAATTCTTCTTGGTCGCAGGAACTCACGCTCAAAAAGCGCTGGGTCCTGAAAAAGTTACAAACAGCATTGGGTAAGGAACGTATTCACGACATCCGGTTCAAAACCGGTCAACTCTAAACGGGAAACACAAATGGCGAACACCAAAGCAAAAGACGAAGAGAAGGTCCAAAAAACCAAGGGCGAAGCCCATCACTACGACGCCGGTAAGATCCAGGTGCTCGAGGGTGTGGAGGCCGTCCGCAAGCGCCCCGCGATGTACATCGGCGACATCTACGCGCGCGGCCTTCACCATCTGATCTACGAAGTCGTCGATAACTCCGTCGACGAAGCGCTCGCCGGCCATTGCGACAAGGTTGATGTGGTGTTGTTGGCCAACGGCGCAGTGAGCGTCACGGACAACGGCCGCGGTATCCCGGTCGAGATGCACGCCAAGATGAAAAAGCCCGCCCTCGAGGTCGTTATGACGACGCTTCACGCGGGCGGTAAGTTCGACGACACTTCCTATAAGGTCTCCGGCGGTCTGCACGGCGTCGGTGTGAGCTGCGTGAACGCCCTTTCCACCTGGCTTGAGGTCGAGGTCAGCCGCGACAACAAGATCTATCACCAGCGTTATGAAGAAGGTGTCACCAAGACCAAGCTCGCGGTGATCGGCAAGTCCAAGGCCACGGGCACCAAGGTCACGTTCAAGGCCGACGACACCATCTTTAAAGTCCCCATCGAGTACAAGTACGAAACGGTCCGCGCCCGTCTGCGCGAACTCGCCTTCCTTAATAAAGGGCTTGAGATCACGCTCAAGGACGAGAAGAACGAGAAGGAAGAGAAGTTCAAGTTCGACGGCGGGATCGTTGAGTTCGTCCAGGACCTCAACAAGAACAAGCAAGCCGTCCACAACAAGGTCGTTTACTTCGAGCGCGCCAAGGACAACATCCAGGTCGAGCTCGCGTTCCAGTACAACGACTCGTACAACGAGACGATCCTGTCGTTCGTGAACAACATCAACACGATCGAAGGTGGTACCCACGTGTCGGGCTTCAAGTCCGCGCTGACCCGCGTCTGCGTGAAATATTCCAAAGAGAACAAGCTCGTGAAGGACGACATGACGCTGCAGGGCGAGGATATCCGCGAAGGCCTCACGGCGGTCATCTGCGCCAAGCTCCACGCGCCGCAGTTCGAGGGACAGACCAAGACCAAACTCGGCAACAGCGAGGTCGAAGGCCTCGTCGAGTCGGTCGTTTCCGAAGGGTTGGCCCGCTTCTTCGAAGAGAACCGGCCCGTCGCCAACAAGATCCTTGAGAAGGCCGTGCTCGCCGCCCAGGCGCGTCTCGCCGCGCGCAAGGCCCGCGACCTCACGCGCCGCAAAGGCGCGCTCGAGTCCGGGTCGCTCCCCGGCAAGCTCGCCGACTGTCAGGAGACCAACGCCGACCTTTGCGAACTCTACCTCGTCGAGGGTGATTCGGCAGGCGGTTCGGCCAAGCAGGGACGCGACCGCCGCTACCAGGCGATCCTTCCGCTCAAAGGTAAGATCCTGAACGTCGAAAAGACCCATCTCCACAAGGCCCTTTCCAACAACGAGATCGGCACGATCATCAACGCGATCGGCGCCGGCATCGGCGACGAAGGCTTCAACCTCGAGAAGCTGCGTTACAACAAGATCATCCTCATGTGCGATGCCGACGTCGACGGCAGCCATATCCGGACGCTGATCCTGACCCTGATGTACCGCCACATGAGACCGCTGGTCGAGAAGGGCCACGTCTACATCGCCCAGCCCCCGCTCTTCAAGATCAAGCGCGGGTCCAAGGAAGAGTACGTGGACAACGAGAAGCAGATGGAAAAGATCCTCCTGCGCATCGGGGCCGACGGAATAGTTCTCCACACTATTCACAAGAAGTCCAAGATCGAGGGCAAGGAGTTCATGGAGCTTTTGGAGCTCCTGGTCGAGCTGGACCGCCTGGCAAGCTCGATCGAGAGCCGTGGAGTGCCGTTCCAGAAATACCTGTCAAATTACGATAAAGGTGGGAAGCACCTGCCTAAATACAGCATTAGAGTGGAGGGACAAGCCCACTTTTTGTTCAACGACGAGGAATTGACGGCCGAGGTCAAGAAGTACGAGAAGGCCAAGGGGATCACCTCCTCTGACGGCGATAAGCCCATTGACTCGGTCCACTCCCAGATGGACGTGGTCAAGTTCTACGAGGGCAAGGACGTCGAGACCATCGTCGAGAAGCTCAAGAAGAAGGGATATGACTTCGACCAGATCGTGACCAAGGAAGAAGAGACGCTCGAAGAAGCCTACGTGCCCCGCGAGGCGCGCGCCAAGGCCAAGGCCCAATCTTCCAAAGGCCGCAAGAAGAAGAGCGAAGAGAAGACGATGCCCTTCAAGACGGTCGCGGACAAGGAAGAGATGGTCCATGAGAGCCTTCTGGACGTCCTGACCTTCGTGCGCGAAGAAGCCAAGCGCGGCCTGCACATCCAGCGCTACAAAGGTTTGGGAGAAATGAACCCCGAACAGCTTTGGGAGACGACGATGAACCCCGAGACCCGGACGCTGCTCAAGGTCGCCGCCGAGGACGCGGCCAAGGCCGACGAGACGTTCACGGTGCTCATGGGTGATGAGGTCGCGCCCCGCAAGAACTTCATCCAAGAATACGCCCGCGAAGTGAAAAACCTCGACATTTAAGGACAAGGACGAAAAAGAAAATGGCAAAACACGAAGAAAAGAAAAACCTCGCGAACTTCGCGGGCGAACAAAAGATCATTCCGGTCCAGATCGAGGACGAGCTGAAGACGTCGTACCTCAACTACGCCATGTCCGTCATCGTCGGCCGTGCTTTGCCCGACGTGCGCGACGGCTTGAAGCCCGTTCATCGCCGCATCCTTTACGCGATGAAGGAACTCGGTCTCGAGTATCCGAGGACCTACAAGAAGAGCGCCCGCATCGTCGGTGAAGTGCTCGGTAAATACCATCCTCACGGCGACTCCGCCGTGTACGAGGCGCTCGTGCGCATGGTGCAGGACTTCTCGCTGCGCTACCCGCTCGTGGACGGCCAGGGTAACTTCGGTTCCGTCGACGGCGACTCCGCGGCCGCCATGCGTTACACCGAGGCGCGTTTGGCTTCCATCTCCTCGTCACTGCTCTCCGACATCGACCGCGACACGGTCGACTTTGCGCCCAACTTCGACGAAACGCTCGAAGAGCCCAAGCTGCTTCCCGCGACGCTGCCCAACCTGATCTGCAACGGTTCCGGCGGTATCGCGGTCGGTATGGCGACCAACATCCCTCCGCACAACCTGAACGAAGTGTCCGAAGCGATCCTGCACCTCATCGACAATCCCGGCGTCACGGTGAAGGAACTCTGCAAGTTCGTGAAGGGCCCCGACTTCCCGACCGGCGCGTCGATCATCGGCACCGCCGGCATCAAGTCCGCTTACGAGACGGGCCGCGGCTCGATCGTGATCCGCGCGAAGACCTCGATCGAAGAGGTCAAGGGCGGCCGCGAGCAGATCGTCGTCACCGAGATCCCGTACCAGGTCAACAAGGCCTCGCTCATTGAGTCGATCGCCGACCTCGTGCAGGCCAAGAAGGTCGAGGGCATCGCCGACATCCGTGACGAGTCCGACCGCACCGGCATGCGCGTCGTCATCATCCTCAAGCGCGACGCCGCGGCGCAGGTCATCCTGAACCAGCTCTTCAAGCACACGCAGCTGCAGCAGTCGTTCGGCATCATCATGCTCGCGATCGCCGACGGCCGCCCCAAGACGCTGACGCTCAAGGAGATCCTTGAGTACTACATCCGCCACCGCAAAGAGGTCATCATCCGCCGCTCGCGCTTCGAGCTCGAAAAGGCCCGCGACCGCGCGCACATCCTCGAGGGACTCCTGGTCGCCGTCGCCAACATCGACAAGATCATCAAGACGATCCGCGAGGCCAAGAACCCGGCCGAGGCCAAGGCGAGCCTCATGGAACGCTTCGACCTCTCCGACCGCCAGTCGCAGGCGATCCTCGAGCTCCAGCTCCAGAAGCTGACGCAGCTCGAACGCTACAAGATCGACGAGGAATACAAAGAGATCCTCTCCCGCATCAAGGAGCTCGAAGAGATCCTGAAGAGCGAGAAGAAGGTCCTCGAGATCATCAAGGCCGAGCTCAAGGCCCTGGTCGAGAAGTTCGGCGACAAGCGCCGCACCGAGATCCAGCGCGACGAGTCCTCGCTCGAAATGGAGATCGAGGACCTCGTGGCCGACGAGGACATGGTCGTGACCATCTCCCAGGAGGGTTACGTGAAGCGTTCGCCGCTGGCGAGCTACCGCAAGCAGCGCCGCGGCGGCGTGGGCGTCACCAACGCCACGCACGAGGAGGACTTCATCGAGCACCTCTTCGTCGCCTCGACGCACGACCACGTGCTCCTTTTCACCAATAAAGGAAAGGTGTACGCGATCCGCGTGCATGAACTGCCTCAGGCCAACCGCACGGCCAAGGGCAAGTTCATCAAGAACTTCGTCAACCTGAACCAGGGCGAGAAGATCAGCTCGATCGTCCCGATCCGCAAGTTCGAGCCCAACAAGTACCTCGTCATGATGACCTCGCTCGGCGTGACCAAGCGCTGCGAGCTCGGCGACTTTGACGCGATCCGCAAGACCGGCATCGTGGCCATCAACCTGCACAAGGACGATGAGCTCATCTCAGTGCGTCTGACGGGCGGCAACTCGAACGTCTTCGCCGCGACCAAGCTCGGCAAGGCGATCCACTTCCCGGAGACGGACGTGCGCTCCATGGGCCGCGCGGCCGCGGGCGTCCGGGGCATGTCGCTGGAGAAGAACGACGAGATCGTGGGCATGGAAGCCGTGGATAAGAACGATTACCTGCTGACCGTGACCGAACACGGCTTCGCCAAGCGCTCCCGCGCCGACGAATACCGTTTGCAGTCCCGCGGCGGCAAGGGGATCACCAATCTCAAGATCACGGAGAAGAACGGCAAGGCCATCGGCATGCGGGCCGTCTCGGACCGCGATGACCTCATGGTGATGTCGACCGGCGGCATGATCGTCCGCGTCGGCGTGAAGGACCTCCGCGCCACGGGCCGTGTCGCCCAGGGCGTCAAAGTCATCAACTTGAAAGGCGGGGACAAAGTTGCTACCATGACGTGCGTTGAGGCCGAGGATGCCCCCGAGGGCGCCGCTCCTCAGTCCCCGGCCGCCGAGTGACGCTCGCCATGAGACTCACTTCTATATAAGCCTTTGACCTTTTAGACCCCATCGTCTAGCCCGGTCTAGGACGTCACCCTTTCACGGTGAAGACACGGGTTCGAATCCCGTTGGGGTCGCCATTTCTTGCGTCGGGTGTATACTGTCTTAGAGACAAGTCCATGCACTCACCATCCAAGATAGATAGCCGTATTTCCGAAATGGGCCCTGGGGACCATGCCTGCCTGTATTACGACGCCCCGGAAGAAAAGCTGGCGGTGCTCGTTCCTTTTATCCGCCGCGGCCTTGAATGCGGCGAGCGGTGTGTTTACCTTGCCGACCCCGACGCGGCGCAAGCGATCAAGGCTGCCCTCGGCAGCGCCGGCGTTGACGTCGAGCACGAGATAAGGCGCGGGGCCCTGGTGATCACCGGCCGGCGGGACTACCTTTTTGAGAACCGCTTCGACGAAGACCGGATGCTCCAATTCCTCGACCTGACCTTGGCGGACGCGCTCAAGGCCGGCTTCTCCGGCCTGCGCGGAACGAGCGACATGCTCTGGGAGGTCGGGACCGTTTCTGAGCTGTGCAAGCTCAGAAAATACGAGGCCGCCCTCGACGCTTTTTTCAAAGGGAAAAAACTGACCGCGCTTTGTCAGTATCACCGGCGCAACATCCCTTCCGAATATCTGGTCGATTCCCTGATCCATCACCGATCGGTCCTTTTTGGCGGCAAGCTGCGCCGCAAGAACCCGTATTATCAAAGGGCGATGAACTGGGCCGATCAGCGGGTCGAGCCCGCGGGCTCGGACCTCTTTGACCGCATGTGCCGGGAAGTCAGTCTCGCCTCGGAGTGAGGCCGGGCTCCAAGCCTCCGCTCAAAAAGAGGTGTTTTGCTGCCCGATATATTTTTCACGGGACTTAAAATACCGGGCTTTGGGTGTATACTCGAAGTAGAGGCAGGTAATGACCATGAAGACACTTAGAAATTTATTCGCCTGGTTCGTGGTGGGAGCGGTGACAGTGCTCTCGTGCCAGTGTGTTTGTGCCCAGAGCGCCTCCTGCGAGACTGTCCAAAAAGTTTCCCAGACCCCCAAGTGCCACGGCGGTCCCGACGCTCCAGCCGAGAAGCATTCCCAGGAAAAGAATTGTTGCGGCAACTGTCTCAAGAGTGAGATCGCCGCTTCGACGGTCTCGCTCAAGCCCGGCCTGAGCGGCGAGCGATCACAACTTCCCGACTTCTTGGCTGAGCCGCCCTCGATGGACGGCCGCAGCGCGTTGCTCCTCACAAAATTCCTGGATACGTCCGGTCCGCCCCTCAGGCCCTCGCTTTTTACGGGCCATCTCTACGCTCCCCGCGCTCCTCCGATCGCCGTCTGACGCACTGCGTTACGAACGGTTTTTCTAAAAAATAGATCGAAAACAGGAGAACTATCATGAAGACATTCTTTGGATTATCACTCGCCGCGGTCATCGTTGCCCTCGGGTCTGTCGCTTACGCGGCGTGCGCCTGCGGCACCTGTGTCTGCAAGACCTGCGGCTGCTAGTCCGTCGGTAGAAACTGATCATCAAGCCGGCCCTCCGCATCGCGCGGGGGGCCGGCCCCTTTTTGGCCCCGGCCGTTCCTTATTGAACCGTAAACACGTAGAATGACCCGCATGGACCAACCCCTGAACCCTTCCGAAAACAGCCCGGCCCTCGAGATCGGGCGCTTCAACCGCATGCGCATCGTCAAGGAGGTCGAGTTCGGCGACTACCTCGACGGGGGTGAGGAGTTCGGCGAGGTGCTCTTGCCGCTCAAGGCGGTGCCGAAGGGCGCCAAGCCCGGGGACGAGATCGACGTTTTTCTGTACCTCGACTCCGAGGACCGGCCGATCACGACGACGATCGAGCCGTTGGCGCAGGTCGGGGACTTTGCCGCGCTGACGGTCGTGGAGGTCACGGAGTTCGGGGCCTTTTTGGACTGGGGGATCCCGGGCAAGGACCTCCTCCTTCCTTTTAGAGAGCAGACGCGGCCGCTTGAGGTCCGTCAGCGTGTGGTCGTGCATGTGACGCTCGACCCGAAGCAGGGCCGGATCGTCGCGTCGATGCGTCTCAACAAGTTCGCCAGCAAGACCCGGCACGACTTCCGCATCTGGGACGAGGTCCATCTGCTCATTTGCAAGCAGACCGACCTGGGCTATCCGGCCATCGTGAACAATTCCCACTGGGGCCTGCTTTACGCCAACGAGGTCTTCGAGCCGCTCCAGGAAGGCGACGAGCGGACCGGCTACATCAAGAACTTCCGCGAGGACGGCAAGATCGACCTCACCCTGCACAAGCTCGGTTACCAGAAGGTCGAGCAGTCGCTCGACCCGATCCTCGAAACGCTCAAGGCCCGCGGCGGCTTCCTGCCTGTCACCGATAAATCCTCCCCCGAAACGATCTACGGGCTCTTCGGCATCAGCAAGAAGACCTACAAGAAGTCTGTCGGCGCCCTCTTCAAACAGCGGCTCATTTCGATCGACCCTGACGGCATCCGGCTGACCTGACTTTTGGGCCGTCCGGGCCGGCGGCAGGAGGACGAACGAGCGCTATTTTGATGTTTAATTGACCTCTCGATATGTGAATTTGATGTAGATTAGAG
>Ga0209573_1005847_pt1 | contig 10698 bp, 8 predicted proteins | sample TNRBio252014_DNA_FD_185870 | JGI IMG/M metagenome (GOLD analysis project Ga0209573, IMG submission 185870) | Wastewater treatment Type I Accumulibacter community from EBPR Bioreactor in Madison, WI, USA - TNR Reactor_6/25/2014_ DNA (SPAdes)... | ecosystem: Engineered > Bioreactor > EBPR >...
ATTTCCCGGCCAAGTGGATACCGGTTGGCCGGGTGAATGCCAGAACACCAGCAAGGCGCGCGTGTTTGATTGCTTTGACCGCCCTAATCCCCTATAGGAAGCTCGCGTTGCTAGGCCTTTTTCTGCAAACTCCGGTGTCCATGCCTCTCAATTCTGCCCAGTTGTCTGCAGAGCCCCAGCTCGATGCGCATCTGCGTTTGCTGGAGGCGGAGGCAATTTCGATCTTGCGCGAGGCGCGGGCGCAGTTCCGGAATCCGGTGATCCTCTATTCCATCGGTAAGGACTCGTCCGTCCTGTTCCATCTGGCCCGCAAGGCGTTTGCGCCCGGCACGTTGCCGATGCCGCTGATGCATGTCGATACCACCTACAAATTCGCAGAAATGATTCGTTTTCGTGATGCGCTGGTCGCGCGGGGGGGGGTGGAACTGATCCTCGCTGTCAACGAGGCGGCGCTCGCGGAGGGAATGAACCCGTTTGATCATGACGCGTCGACCTACACGGCTGCGATGAAGACGGTGCCGCTGCGCGAGGCCATCGACAGGCACGGATTTGATTGTGCGATCGGAGGGGCACGGCGCGATGAGGAGCGCTCGCGTGCCAAGGAGCGCGTGTTCTCTTTGCGTGATCCCGGCCATGTCTGGGATCCGCGCCACCAGCGGCCGGAATTCTTCGGACTTTACAACACCCAACTCGCTATTGGGGCAACGATGCGGTGTTTTCCGCTGTCGAACTGGACAGAAATGGACGTATGGCGATACATCCATGCGGAATCCATCGAGGTGGTGCCGCTCTATTTTGCCAGTCCGCGACGTGTCGTGCGCCGCAATGGACAGTGGCTGCCGGTCGATGATGCGCGCTTTCGAACCTTGCCGGGGGAAACGATCGAGACGGTTGAGGTGCGGTTCCGTACACTCGGCTGCTATCCGCTGACCGCGGCCGTTGAATCAAGCGCAAAAAGTGTCGAGGACATCGTCGCCGAACTGCTCTCGACCCGCCATTCCGAACGAATTGGTCGTATCATCGATCATGTTGGTTCCTCGATGGAGGACAAGAAGCGGGAGGGCTATTTCTGATGGCACATCCCGGCATGCCCGCCGCGATGAGCGAACCGCGCCTGCGACTGATGACGCTCGGCTCGGTTGATGACGGCAAGAGCACGCTGATTGGCCGCCTGCTCTATGATTCGGGTGCGGTGTATGAAGATCACCTGGTCGAGGTCAGCCGCGCGGCGGGAAAGGGCGATATCGACTTTTCGTTCCTCGTCGATGGTCTGAAGGCCGAGCGCGAGCAGGGCATCACCATCGATGTCGCCTATCGCTACTTCGCCACGCAGCGGCGGTCGTTCCTGATTGCGGATGCGCCCGGCCATGAGCAGTATACGCGCAATCAGGCTGCCGCCGCCTCACATGCCCAGCTTGGCATCGTGCTTGTCACCGCCACCGATGGAGTCCAGCCGCAAACCCGACGCCACATGGCGATTGCCGCCCTGTTTGGCCTGTCGCATGTCGTTGTCGCCATTAACAAGATGGACCTTGTCGGCTTTGACCGGGCAGCCTTCGCCGCTGTCGCCGAGGACATGCGCCGACTGGCCGCCGGACTTGGTCTCCAAATTGTCGCTACTATTCCGGTGGCTGCCAAGGCCGGCGCGAATGTGGTGCAACGCGGCGACGATATGGCCTGGTATGAGGGCCCGTCACTGCTCGGCTGCCTTGAGAGTTTCTCGCTGCCGGCCCCGGTCGAAGGTCCGGCCATTCTGCCGGTCCAGCACACGCTCAGGATCGAGGGCGGTGGCCGTATTTCGTGCGGCACGCTGGCAAGCGGGCAGATCCGCCCGGGCGATCCGCTGGTCACCGATGGCGGGCAGCGCGTACACATTGCGGAGCTGTGGTCAGCCGGCCGGCCTGTGGAGTGCGCCCAAGCTGGCGAAGCGATCGCGGTTCGTCTCAATCCGGAGCGTGACATCGGGCGTGGCGCTGTGCTGACGGCGCCCTCGCTGCAGGCGGGTGGCGCGACCCAGTTGCGCGTGCGGCTGGTCTGGCTGGTCGACTACGCGTTGCAATCGGGCCGCACCTATCAACTGCAGATCGGCACGTCAGGAATTTCGGCTCATGTCAGCCGTATCGAGGGGATTCTCGACCTTGCCACCATGGCCGTCACCCCGAGCGACAAGGCGATTGGCGTCAACGATCTGGTCATCGCCCGGTTCAGCCTGCTAGCCCCAGCGCCGGCGCTGCCCTTTGCCCAGAACCGGGCGCTCGGCGCGTTTATCCTTGTCGACCGGGCCAGCGCGCGGACGGTCGCGGCTGGCGTTGTGCTGGGGGTCGAGCGGCGTGATACCGACACGCCTTGGCAGGCGCTGGAAGTTTCTCCCGAACGGCGGGCATCGTTACTTGGACAAAAGCCGTGCGTACTCTGGCTGACCGGCCTGTCCGGGGCGGGAAAAAGCACGCTGGCCAATCTCGTGGATCGGGAGCTGTTCGGCCTGGGTCGGCCCTCGGTCATTCTCGATGGTGACAACCTGCGCCATGGACTTAACGCCGATCTGGGTTTTTCCGATGCTGACCGCATCGAAAACATCCGCCGCGTTGCTTTCGTGGCGGCGATGATGGCCGACGCCGGGCTGTTGGTGATCGTTTCTTTGCTCTCGCCATTCGAAGAAGCCCGGCGGCATGCCCGGCAGGTGATCGGCGAGAACCGCTTCATCGAGATTTTTGTTGATGCTCCGCTCGATGTTTGCCGGCAACGCGATCCCAAGGGGCTGTATGCACGCGCCGATGCCGGCACCCTGCAACGGTTCACGGGCGTTGCAACCGGCTACGAACCCCCGACATCGCCCGACCTGCATCTGCATACGGACCAGATCGAGGCCGCAGAAAGTGGCCGCCTCATCCTCGACATGGTGCGACGCCGTGGATTTCTCTGAGACAAAAAACCAATAATAGGAATTTATGCTTGTTGTCTCGGTCTTTGTGCAGTAGGATGGCCTGCGTGTCATCCTGTTGTCGAGTTGTTCCATGTCCCTTCAGACCCCGAGATTATCTTTGCCACTTCTGGCTGCCGGCCAGGCACAGAAACATGTCACTCACAATGAAGCGCTGACGCTCCTCGATGCGCTCGTGCATCTGTCCGTGTTGGATGAACTGGCCGCCCCTCCTGCGGACGTGCCGGCCGGTGCCCGCTATCTTGTGCAGGCCTCACCCTCCGCTGCCTTTGCCGGTCATGCAGGAGATATCGCCATTGCGGAGGGTGGGGTTTGGCAGTTCCTGGTGCCACGGGCCGGCTGGCTTGTCTGGGTCGAGGATGTTGCCAACCATCTGCTCTACGATGGCACTGCCTGGCGAGCGATCACGCCCTCCAACCTTGCCCAGCTCGGCATCAGTGCGACCGCCGATGCCAGCAACCGTCTCGCGGTTTCTAGTCCGCAGGTCCTGTTTTCCCACGCGGGGACCAGCGCACGCATTGTCGTCAACAAATCGACTGTCGGCGAGACTGCATCGCTCATCTTCCAGAACAACTGGAGTGGACGGGCCGAGGTCGGTCTTGCCGGGAGTGACGCGCTGAAGATCAAGGTGAGCGCCGACGGCAGCCAATGGCGCGATGCGCTGACCATTGACCCGATCACCGGCAACATCGGCATCGGCGGAGATCCCAGCACCTCGGCGTTGCATCTCTACCGAGCTGGGCTGAACCCGATTAACGAACGAGTCGACTCAGTCGCCAGTGCTAGCGGAATAATAAATCGAAAAGCGCGCGGAACCCATGCAGCCAAGACCAGCCTGATCGAAGGCGATGTGGTGTCTGCCCTGATCGCCGAGGGCTATGGCGGAGCCAATTACATCTATTGCGGCAACATCCGCTGTGCGCTCGACGGGGCACCGAGCTCCGGCACAATACCCACCCGGTTGGAATTCCTTGTGTTCACACCTGGCACCGGCCCCAATGAGAAGATGCGCATCACCAGCGATGGGAAGGTCGGCATCGGCACGAACGCGCCATCTGCCCGGCTGGATGTCAACGGGGCCATGCGGGTGGCGAGCTACAGCCGCGCGGCGCTGCCCTCTGCGAGTACCAACGGGGCTGGCGCCCTAATCTATGTAAGCGACGAAACCGCTGGTGCGACCCTGGCCTTTTCGGACGGGACGCAATGGCTGCGTGTCACCGATAGGGCCGTGGTCAGTTGAGGTATCGCACGAACTGCCATGATGTTTGGCACGCAGCAGGCAGGCGCCTAGATGTTCAGTCCCGGCATGTGGTGGATCGGATCGAGCCTCAAGCTGTGCGGCTGTGATGTCCAGCATTTGCAGATGTGTTCGTAAGGCGTGAGGCCTTTCAGTGTCTTCAAGCGCCGGCCGAAGTTGTAGGCGGCGATGAAGTCGGCGAGGTGCCGTTTGAGCTGAGCGTGGTCGTCGTAGTGGTAGCGCTTGACGGTCGCGTCCTTGATCGTCCGGTTCATCCGTTCGACCTGCCCGTTCGTCCAGGGATGGTTGAGTTTGGCGAAGCGATGCTCAATGCCGTTCTCCTCGCACCGCATGGTGAACATTGCGCGGTCTTTTTTACGCGTGATGGCGTGACGGGCGAAGAAGCGCGGGATCGTGCCGAAACCGAAGATGTGGCCCTGCGCTGGCAGGCTCGCGCGAACCTCCTCGATGGTCGCATCCCTGTCTGGCCCAAGCGCCGCCATCACCGCCTCATGATGGGCCTCGATCCGATCCGAACGCCGGTCACCGCTAAGCCGCCCAGGGCGTGAGTCGCCCTGCTCACGCTCCAGCTTGCGCCAGCGGCTGACACTGGCGGCGCTGACCTCTACATCCTGACGAGGCGTTGAAGTGCGGCGGCCGTCCTGACTCTAGGGCCAATCGACATTCAGGATTTGGAGCGCGGTATGAGGTCAAACAGCCCAGTTTCAGGCCGGGGATCGCCGAAAGGGTTATCCCCTTTCCAGATCATCGGCCGCTAAAATGGGCTGTTTGACCCATACGCCTTTGGCGCGCGGCGGATTTTGCGCCGGAATGCGGAAAATGCCTCTTGTGGGGGATAGCCCCACGGCGCGTCATTGTCCTGTCCCGCTACAAAATCCGACCCGCGCCGCGCCCGAAACCTGATTGTCGATTGGCCCTAGAGCATGCCGTGTTCATGCGGAATCAATTCTGTTCTCGTGCGTCTCAGTGATCCAGGCGGAGGTCGGCGAAGAGCGTATCCGTCGACACGGTCGAGCCGGCGTCCAAACTCTCGCGCCAGCCGCCCGAAAACCTGAGAAGGCGGGCGCCTTTTGATCCAGATTTTCGACAAAGCCCCTTGGCCATACGGGAGTATGCCCTGCGGGTCTTTCCCGACCCTTGGATCAAAAGGCGCGCCGCAGAATGATTCCGTATAAACACGGCATGCTCTAGAGGCTGTAGCCGCAGGCCTTAACGTCAATGCCAGTCATCTCGGCCAGTTTGCGATTTCCGGCGCCAAAAAATGCTGAAATGCGAGCCTGGTCCGCCGGGCTGAACGCAGCATCGGGAACATAGCCCTGTTGCCGCGCAAAGCGTGGGTCCAGCCGATCATTCTCGGCTTTGTCGTGGAGGAGGCCACGGGCCATTGCGACATCTATGCCCATGATTGCCGACAGCCGGTCGATGAAGGCTACCGATGAATCGCGGTAAAGCTCGAACGGCAGCACATGCACCCTGTCGGCGCCGAAATGGCGCGAATAGGCAGACACCACCCGGTCAAAATGCAGGTAACCGAGCAGGTTCTTGGAAGGCGCCCGGAATTGGTACTCGAGCCAGGTTTCGGTTGAGAGCGGCAGATCGAGTGTCTCGTCCACATATTTGTTCATATAAAGATACTGCCCGAACGCGCCATGCCAGCGGTAAAATGACAGCAGCAGTGCCTTCTGCTCGCGGATGGTAATCAGGATCTCTGCCCCCGGAGCGACGGAGGCCAGGCGCGCAGCCACCACAGAGGGATCCTGTGACCAGGGGTGGATGAAATTCTCACTGGACAGCATCAGGCACGGGCGCGCGCAGACGGCGCGGTCAGCATCAAACAAGGCTCTCAGCTGGCCGCTGCCCTCCCAATCCCCCTCGAAATCGACCATCAGTGCATTGATGAGTGGGAAAAGCCCGGGCTGTCGGTAGTCGTGCTCCGGGATGCGCTTGCCGATGTAGTCGACCTCCGGGTGCCGTGCAAAAAGATGCTCCTGCAAGGTCGTCGTGGCGGTCTTAGGATAGCCGACATGCACGAGAAACCGGGTCAAGGCGTTGTCTCCTGCGCGCCTGCCCCGCCGTTTACGCCCAGCAATTCCAGATAGACGCGCCGATAATGCTCATGCACCCTGGCCACGCTGAATTCGTCGGCGATGCGCTGGTATGCGGCCTGGCCGAGCGCCGTCCGCTCAGCCGCCGATTTTGCGGCAAAGGCCAGAAAAGCCTCGGCCAGCGCATCAGGATTGCGCGGAGGTACGATCATGCCGGTCGCGCCGATGATCTGTCCGGCATCGCCGACGTCGGTCGCGATGACCGGAACCCCCGCAGCCATCGCCTCACCAAGGGCGTTCGAGCAGCCTTCTCCATAGGCGGAGGAAAGCGCAATCGCATCAAACCCCGGTATCAGCATGGCAAGATCGGCACGTTCGCCAATATAAGTCAGCTCGGGAACCGAACCGATCATGGCCTCCATATCGATCTCATGGCCAGCTCCGGCAGCAAAGAATTTCAGTCTTCGGTCGCGTGCTCCGGCGATCTGGCAAGCTCGGAGGTAGGTGGGATAGTCCTTCTGCTTGGCCCACCGGGCCGGCATCATCACGGCAATTTCATCATCAGCGATCGCAAGTTCGGCTCTTGCCTTCAGACGCAGATCCGGCAGCAGACCACGGTCGGGCACATCCCAGCCGTTACGGATGACCTGCCAGGCGCGCGGTTGATATCCGAAACTCCTGTGATCACGCACACCGGCTGCCGAGTTGGAAATGACCATGTCCACCCGTTTCGAGTATCGGGCCAAAATGCGCACGATCAGATTCCAGTCTTTGCGGCTCTCCTCGCGCAAATCTGAATTGCGCAGGCTCCAGACCAGCCGTGGCGCCGACTGGATGAAATGAGCCAGCGTGGCAACAAAATCAGCATGATAAAGCCAGGATTGTACGATATGAGGCCGAAACTCATTTAAGATCCGCAGCAGCCTGAATGGCGCCGCCAGCAAACCAGTCAACCCTTGAACTTCGAGCGTTTCCAGCCTGATGCCATGCTGACGAAAGATTGCCTCATAGGCCCCACCATGTTGCAAGGTGACAACCATTGCTGTGAACTGGCGGCCTTCAAGCGAGCGTAACAGATTGAGCAACGAAATCTCTGCCCCTGCCCGCCGTAAGCCGGTAATCACATGCAAGATACGTATTTCGTGCATCAAATGGTCCATAACAGCCGCAGGCGGGCGCCTGCCCGTAGTGGAATTGGCGGTCTAGCGTTATTGATTTCCCGCTGAACTCAGTATATGACCTGCGGCGATGGATCAAGTCAGTCTGCCCTTCCTGGCGGCCCGCGATTTTTCAGCAGCGGTCTTGGTCATCGCAGAAGGCCAGTCACCGCCACATCAGATGGCAACCGGCTTGCGCCAGTTTGAAGGCAAACGACATGTTCGAGGCCCTTAGGGATCTCTATCGACATCGCCATCTTGTAACCGAGCTGACCCGTCGTGAGCACGCCGACCGATATCTCGGCCATTGGATCGGCGGAATGTGGGCCTTCCTCAATCCGATTCTGCTGTATGGCCTATATGCAGTGCTATTCACCGTGGTTTTCCCCTCACGCTTGCCGGAGAGCGGATCCACCCTGGTCGGGTTTCTCTACATTCTCTGTGCCCTTGTGCCATGGGTTGCCTCGGCCGAGGTCATCAATAGATCGGTCCATTCGATTGTCAGCAACGCCTCGCTGGTCCGTCAGGTCGTGTTTCCGCTTGAGGTGCTGCCGTATCAGGCCGTGACAATGCCCCTCTTGAACTTCTCTATCGGCCTCTTGCTTTGCTTGGGGCTGCTCGCCGCCTATGAGCCGGAAAGGCTGCTTGTGGCGCTGCCTCTCGGTGCGCTTGCGATTCTCCTGCATCTGATGTTCCTGGCCGGGCTTGCCTTCCTGTTCGCTTCTCTTGGGGTTTTCGCGCGCGACCTCAAGGATTTGCTGGGATTCTTCACAGGAGCAGGACTTTTTCTGGCGCCGATCCTGTATTTTCCTGAGGTGATTGATCGCATGCCGGATGTGCTCCGGTTCATCATTGCTGCCAACCCCTTCACAGCGATGGTGCACACCTATCGCGATGCGTTGTTTCATGGCGGCTTCAACCATCCGGGCGCATGGATCTTGATGGCGTTCGCCGCCCCCCTCACACTGAGTCTGGGCTATGCCTGCTTTGACTGGCTGAAGCCCCAGTTCGCGGAGGCCGTGTGATGTCCGGCATCGATACCCAGAAGCAGGTGGCGCTTTCGGTGAAGAACCTCGGCAAGCACTACACGGTTTTCAGTTCGCCCTCCGATATCCTTGCGGAGGCAATCACCGGCCGGAAACGCCACCGCGCTGTCGAGGCATTGAATGATGTGTCTTTCGACATTTATCGTGGAGAGATGGTCGGCATCGTCGGTCGCAACGGCGCCGGCAAGAGCACCATTCTGAAAATGATTGCCGGCACGCTGAAACCATCCACGGGCAGCGTCGATGTTCGCGGCCGGGTCACCGCGATCCTTGAGCTTGGTACGGGCTTCAACCCGCAACGTAGTGCACGCGAGAACGTGGCTATCAGCGGCCTCTGCCTTGGCATGAGCCGCAAGGAAGTGGCCGAGAAATTCGACGAGATTGTCGATTTCGCCGAGGTTAGGGACTTTATCGATCAGCCGCTCAAGACTTTCTCCACCGGCATGGCGGCACGCCTGGCCTTCGCGGTCGCCACCGCGGTCGATCCCGAGATATTGATCGTTGACGAGGCACTCTCGGTCGGCGACGCCAAGTTCCAGAAGAAGTGCTTTGCGCGGTTTGAGGAGTTCAGCGCTGCCGGTAAGACCATTCTGTTCGTCACCCATTATGCTCAGCTGATCGAGATGATCTGCGATCGCGGCATTTATCTCGAAAAGGGACGATTAATCGCCGATGGCGCTCCCAAACAGGTCATCGGCCGATATCTCGCGGATCTGTTCGGCCCGAGCGAAAGAGCCGTGGCCCAGCGTGAAAGCAGCAGCCCCTCCGAGCAGCGCTATGGTGTTGGCGGCGTGCGCATCACCGACGTTGACCTGTTGGACAGCGAAGGTCGACCGGTCCGCATGCTGGCGAGCGGCGCACCAGCCCGCATCAAGGTGCGCGTGCTCAAAGAATCCGCCGAGCCCATCAACGGGCTCAATATCGGCGTCAACATCAGGACCAAGCACGGTGTCCACCTGATGGGTATCAACCCGCCGCTGACCCGCCAGCAGTTGCCAGTGCTGGAGGAGGGGGAGGAACTGGAAGTGTATGTGGACTTCACGGCCAACCTCGGCACAGGCGATTTTTTCCTCACGATTGGTGCCTGGTCATTGGAAAGTGAACATCATTACGACCGCCGGGTCGATGTGCTCCATTTCGTCATTACCGGTGATTTTTCCTTGTCGCAAAGTCTGGTCAACCTTGGCCAAACCTACAGCTTTGCTAAATTTGATTCGCCTACTTGATAAGTATTTCGCTGCATGAAAGATTTGTTTTCTTTATATCGATATTAAAGAATCGTATTTAGATTTAATGTAAACAGATATAAGAATGAATTAACGTGCTTTACTTGAGAATTCTTATTTCCAGACATGCGGCGCTGAGGAGATAGAGATGGATTACACAGCTCCGATCATTCTGGTAGGCGCGGGTCGGTCTGGAACGACCCTTCTTGATTCTGCTCTTGGCGAGCATTCACAAATATATTCGATTGGAGAAACGTCATTTCTCTTTCATCGCTTGTGGCAAACGCTTATGGAAAAGGAGAATTACCATTTCCAGTATCGTCATACCAAACTGGCGCGCGAGCGACATGCTGAAGGTCGAGATATGACATGGGTTGCTTTTTCCCGCAAATTTGTGCGCGGGAATTATGCAAACCTTGGGACAATGTTTGATGATATTGTTGCCGAAGAAAGTCGGCGTTTGCCGCTCGAATTGGGCGAGGCGTTTGCCAGGCTGATGATTCCGCCTGCGCTGCGCAAAGAGCGCTGGCTGTTCCGCGAAATATGGATGGGCTCGCAACAATTCCCCTATACGTGGGACATTTACCGGCGTGCATTTCCAAATGCTCACTACGTGCAGCTTATCCGACATCCCATTGAGTTTTTGCGGTCCTATTTCAACAATATGAAGCTCCAGGCGAGCCCGGAACAGGCTTCAGCGGCACTGGACGAATGGTTGACCATGGTGCGATACGCACGCACCCTCCGCGATACGGGTCGCTTCATTGAAGTGCGATACGAGGACCTTGTTGCTGACAATGGCAAAACCATGGACCGGATCCTCGCATTTGCCGGCCTCCAGCCCGAAAAACGCTGCCACGAGATGCTCGGGTTCAGCTTCCTTCCGTCCAGCGGCAACAACAATTTTGAGGATGACGCAACAGAACTCTACAGAAGGAATCCAGAGATCGCTGATGAACTGATGCGATTGGGCTATACATGAAGAGTTTTAGAGCGGTTTCTGATCGGAATGAATCAGATCGACC
>Ga0209573_1005848_pt1 | contig 10697 bp, 7 predicted proteins | sample TNRBio252014_DNA_FD_185870 | JGI IMG/M metagenome (GOLD analysis project Ga0209573, IMG submission 185870) | Wastewater treatment Type I Accumulibacter community from EBPR Bioreactor in Madison, WI, USA - TNR Reactor_6/25/2014_ DNA (SPAdes)... | ecosystem: Engineered > Bioreactor > EBPR >...
ACGCACATGCGTTTGCCAACAGTATCAATTCGCCCGTGCACACTCCTTTTCCGGGCTGACCGCGGATCTTGGCGCAGGCCCTATAATCTGTTGAATCGCCCAGACCCGCATCCATGGTTGTGGCCTAAACGCGTTTCGGCCATTGCGGGCCGTGGCTAAACCACCACCCAACGCATGCAACGTACGACCCGGATCGCCTGTCAATTCGATGCCGCCGACCCCTTCTGGGTGCTGGTGCGTGAAGCCGTGTATCAACATGCGCGCGAGAACGACGTCAGCATCCATCCCATCGACTTTGGGGATGCCTATACGTTCTCGGCAGATGCGCAGTATGCCGTGATCGAAGAGCTGCGGGCCCAAGAAGTCGAGGTATTGGTGTGTCAGGGGCTGCCAGACGAGTTGATGCTGCGTCTGCTCGAGACGGGCATCCCGGTGATCTTCCTGACCGAGTCGGATCTGCGCCATCCGCAATTCACTTCGCCCTCCGGTTTGTACGACATCGCCCGTGTCGTCGTCACACATCTGGCCGAACACATGGCCGGCAAGGGCCGCGTGCTTGTCCTTGGCGGCGGCGTCCACGGTCTTGGCGAAGATGGGCGCAGCCGCGTTGCGGGTGCGCTCGATGCGCTGGCCGCCTTCCCCGAGATCACCTGGCATCGGCAGACTACGTTGTGGACAAGCGCTGCCGTGCGCGAGTGTCTGCGCGCGGCAGCCTGGCCCCCGGGTGAACGCTTTGATGCGATCTTCGGCTTATCCGACACCATCGCCCTGGCCGGGCGCGAAGCGGCGCTCGATATGGGTCTGATCGACGAGCGGGCGTTGGTCGTCGGTATCAACGGCGATCCGTTGGCGTTGGCCGAGATCATCGAAGGCCGGATGCTCGCCACGGTGCAGACATCGACCACTGACCTCGGACGTCAGGCGCTCGACCTGGCCCGACGCGCGGCCGAGGGCAAACCGCTCCCTGCACACTTCAGCTACAAGCCGCGGCTGGTGACTGCCCAAAACGCAAGCCGGATCGCAGCGCACAAGCTGGTCGCCATGGCCTCGTTGCCCAGCCAGCTGATCGGCGACACACATCACCAGGCCGCCCTCCGTTTGGCTCAACTAGAGACCAGCTTCGAGATCAACAAACAGGTCGGTACGCTGCTTGATCGTGATCGCCTGCTCAACGCCATCGCTGGCCTGATCCGGGTCAACTACCGCTATGACGACGTCGTGGCGTACCTGTGGGATGCGACATCGAAGCGCCTGGTTGCAATCGACCCACCGACTGAGGGGCCGCCCGAGTCGGCCCGCACGATGTTGGAGACGGCCGTGCACTCCGGGCAGGCCGTGTTCGTGCCTGATATGCGACACAGCCATCGCTACCAACCCGACCCCGCCTGGCCCGAGACGCGCGCTCGCGTGGTGGTGCCGATCCGACTGGGCGAGGCCGTGCTCGGCGTGCTCGATCTTCACAGCCGTCAGGCGCGCCAGCACGGTCGCCAGGATCTGATCGGGCTGCAGTCGCTCGCCGATCAATTGGGCGTGGCGATGCGCAACGCCGAGCTGTACAGCGAGGCCGTGCAGGCGCGCGCCCGCGCCGAGCAGGCCGATCAACTCAAGACCCGGTTGTTGGCCAACGTCAGCCACGAACTCCGAACGCCCTTGAACGTCATCCTCGGCTACTCGTCAGCGGCGCTGACCGAGCCGAACCCCTACGCGCGCGAGCTCCCCGCGGCCTTGCGCAAAGATCTCGAGCAGGTCTTCGCCAGCGGCGAGCACCTCCTGCGCCTGATCAACGATCTGCTCGATCTCTCGCGGGCCGAGATCGGTGAGCTGGATCTCTACCCGGAGCCGATCGATACGCCGGCGTTTTTGTCCGAGACGCTGGCGGCGCTGGCGAGCGGGTTGACCCGGAACGCGGATGTGGCGTGGCGGATGGAGATCCCGGAGCGCCTGCCGATGATCGAGGCTGACCCGTTGCGGCTTCGGCAGATGCTCTTCAACTTGCTGAGCAACGCCCACAAGTTCACCCGGCAAGGCGAGATCGTGCTCGGCGCGCAGGTGGCCCCGCCGCATCTGCATCTCTGGGTGCGCGACACGGGTACTGGCATCCCGCTCGAGGTGCAGGAACGGATCTTCGAGCCGTTCGTGACAAGCCTTGGCGAGCGTCGGCCCGCAGAGGGCATCGGTCTGGGCCTGACGATCACGCGGCGGCTCGCCCTGTTACACAACGCCGCGCTCACGCTTGAGAGTCGCCCGGGCCACGGCAGTACGTTTCACCTGTACATGCCGTTGCCCAGCCTGGCCGGAAGCAAGCCGCGCGTCCCGCAGACCGGCGACCCGACGATCCTGATCATCGCTGAGCCAGGACACACCCCATCCGAGATCGCCGAGCTTGCTCGGCGCAACAGCTGGCGGACGCTGTGGTGTCAGACCCCGGCCGGGCTCGAGGCCCTGTTGGCCGAGGTCCAACTGGCAGCCGTGGTCTGGGACATGGGCCGAAGCGCGCCCGGCGACTGGGATCTGATCGAGCGCATCCGGCTTGTGCCCCAGCTGAGCCAGCTCCCGTTCATCCTGTACGGGCAACAGGCGTCGGGCCGAAGGCGGCGGCGCGAAGGGATGACGAACGTGCTCACCAAGCCGGTAAGCCGCCAGGCCCTGCTCGACCTGATCCTGGCCGTGCGCCCGACGCCAGCGGCGCCTGTGTTGATCGTTGACGACGACGCACAGGCCCGGCAACTGTATGCGTCCGTGTTGGAGCAGCATGTTCCAGGCAACCCGGTGTTGACGGCTGAAGACGGCGAGCAGGCCGTTAAGATCCTAAGTGCCCAGACGCCGGCCTTGGTGATCCTGGATCTGATGATGCCAAACGTCGACGGCTTTGGCGTTCTCGATGCGTTGCGGACCCGACCGGCGACTCAGCGCGTGCCCGTGATCGTCTTGAGCGGGAAAGCGCTCACGGTCGAGGACGTCCAGCGTCTCAGCCAACCCCGGGTGGTTTTTCAGGCCAAAGAGGTCTTGAGCGAGGCCGAGTTGGCCGAGGCGTTGCGCCGCGTCCTCGAGGGCACGGAGGCCTTGCCGCAACCGACAAGCGCGCTCGTCAAGCGGGCGATCGCTTATCTCCAGCAACGACACACGCTGGCGCTCTCGCGGCAGGAGCTGGCTGCCACCCTGGGCGTCAGCGAGGACTACCTGAGTCACATCTTCCGGCAAGAGGTGGGCCTCTCGCCGTGGGAGTTCCTGAACCGCTATCGCGTGCAAAGGGCTAAGGAGCTCTTGCGGACAACGGCTTTGCCGATCCTCGAAGTTGCGGGGCGGGTGGGATTCAGCGATCTGTCCTACTTCAACCGCGTCTTCCGCAAGCATGTGGGCTGCACCCCGGGCGTTTATCGGACACGTTCGAGTTAAGAGCCGAAACCGCCCCGTATCCCGTTCCCCTAAAAGCACCACGGAATAATCCAATGAGGCCCCGCTTCTGTCCAAGACGGGTGGGGCGGCTTCGCCTACCCTGTAACCGCCACTGAAATCCAACCCAGGAAGCGCATCGCCTGATCGAGCCATGACTGTTGCGCCGCAGACCGTGCTGATCATCGAGAACGATGAGGCGACTCGTCGGCTGTACGAGCGTGCGCTCAGTGCGGACTTTTCCGTGTTGGCCGCGGCGGACGAGATCGACTGGGCGGAACTGACGCTCCGCCTGCCCTTGACGGCCGTGGCAGTCGAACCCGGGCCGGTCGAGGGGCGCGGGTGGGATCTGATCAAGCAATTGCGCGACCGACCCGAAACCCGAACCGTCCCGATCGTGCTCTGCACCGCGCAGGACGATCGCAGCCGCGACAAGGAATTTGGTGTGGTCGCGCATCTGGTGAAACCCGTCTTGCCGGCAGATTTGCTGGCCGCCATTCACTGCGTCGCAACAGACGCGCAAGTGTGAGGAGGCAATCCGCTTATGGCTCAGGCGCTTTCCGCACCCTCGAACCCGAATCGACAGTCCTGGACCCGGCGCTGGTTCAACACCGAAGCGCTGACCGCCTGGGTCTTCATCCTCCCGAGCCTGGTCGGTTTTGTGACGTTTTACGCCGTGCCGGCGGTCCGCGGCCTGTACTTCAGCTTCACCGACTGGGACATGCTGAAGGATCCCAACTTCATTGGTTTCGATAACTACGTCGCGATCTTCCAGGACAAGCAGTTCTGGCAGTCGTTGAGCGTCACCGTCTACTACGTGTTGTTGAACATCCCGGCCCAGACCGTGCTGGCAGTTCTTTTGGCCGTGATGATGGATCGCGTCGTCAAGTCGACGTTGGTGCGCAGCGTCTTCATCCTGCCCTGGCTTCTGCCGGCCGTGATCGTCGGCGCGATCTGGGCCTGGGTCTTGAACCCCGGCCTCGGCCCGATCGGCTCGATCTTCCGCTCGCTGAGCCTGACGCCGCCGGGCTTCCTGGGCTCGCCGGATCTGGCGATGCCGTCGGTCGCGATGATCAACATCTGGCAATACACGGGAAACGCGGCCCTGCTCATCTTTGCCGGCCTGCAGACCGTCCCGAAAGAGGTCTATGAGGCCGGCTCGATCGACGGTGCCAGCGAGGCCCGCATGTTCTGGTCGATCACGCTGCCGCTGCTGCGCCCGGTGCTGGTGTTCGTGCTGGTGACTACCGTCATCGGCTCGTTCCAGGTCTTCGACACCATTGCCGTCACCACCACCGGCGGGCCGGTCGGTGCGACCCGCGTGATCCTCTGGTACATCTTCGAGTTCGCTTTCAGCCGGTTCCAGATGGGTTACGCCACGGCGGTTTCCGTGATCCTGTTCCTGATCTTGATCACGATCACGATCATCCAGATGCGTGTGCTCAGCGCTAACAGTTCCGATCTGGCCTGAGTGGAGACATCGGAGAGACCATGACGACTCAAACGCTCACTCCGGTTCAAGCGAACCCACGCCGTTTCTCGCTCTCACGGGCCGCCGCCTGGGTTGTGGTGGTGGCCGCGATCTTCGTCACCCTGGTGCCCTTCTGGTGGGTGGTGCGGACGGCGCTGTCGACCCAGAAGGCGCTTCTGGCGAGCCCCGACTCGATCCTGCCGGTCGGCTTCACGCTGATGAACTTCGCGCGCGTCCTGGGGCAGGTCGATGCGGCCACGGCCATCGCGATGGGCGGCTCGGGCCAGAAGATCGACTTCTGGCTGTTCACGCGCAACTCGTTCATCGTGACCATCGTCACAGTCGTTGGCCAGACGTTCTTCAGTGCACTGGCGGCCTACGCCTTCGCGCGCCTCAAGTTCCCGGGCCGCGACAAGCTCTTTAACCTGTACCTGGCGGCCTTAATGATCCCGGGCATCGTCACGTTGATCCCGAACTATCTGTTGATCCATCGCGATCTGGATTGGGGCAACACGTTTCTTGGGATCGTCGCGCCGACGTTGCTGATGTCGCCCTTCGCCGTCTTCTTCCTGCGTCAGTTCTTCCTGGGGGTCAACCGCGAGCTGGAGGAGGCGGCTGCGCTCGACGGCGCGAGCGTCTTCGATATCTTCTGGCGCGTCGTGTTGCCGATCAGCGGGCCGCCGATCGCAACCCTGGCTCTGCTCACCTTCGTCGGCACCTGGAACACGTACTTCTGGCCGTCGCTGGTCGGAAAAGACGAGAGCGTGCGCGTGCTGACCGTCGCGCTGGCGGTCTTCAAGTCGCAGACCCCGCAGGGCGCTCCCGACTGGACGGGATTGATGGCCGCGACGCTCATCAGCATGATCCCGACCCTGGGCGTCTTCCTGATCTTTGGGCGCCGGGTTGTGAACTCCATCCAATTCACCGGCTTCAAATAAGCGGATCGACGAGATCAAACATGCAAAGGAGGTGAGGCCTGCACCACGCGTCGACCCAAAGCATTCACCGTATCCATCGTTGACTTTGTCTGATCCTAGTCTCTCGGAGGAGTATGTCCATGAGCATGCAGAAGACCCTGTCCACCGGCAGCGCCCTGCTGGTGAGCGCCAGCTTGCTGATGAGCGCCTGTGCGCCGGCCGCCACTGAGGCGCCCGCAGCGACGTCCGCGCCCGGTGCGACTGCCGCGCCCGCAGCGACGGCCGCGACGTCCGGCGAAAGCGTCACCATTCGCTACACCATGTGGGATTCCAACCAACTGCCCGTCTACCAGCAGTGCGCGGATGCCTTCCACGCCAAGAACCCGGGCATCACGGTCGCGGTCGAGCAGGCCGGGTGGGATGATTACTGGAACGCCATCCAGACCGGCTTCGTCAGCGGAGACGCGCCTGATGTGTTCACCGATCACCTCGCCAAGTATCCGGAATTCGCCGTCAAAGAACAGATCCTGGATATCGAGCCCCTCGTCCAGCGCGATGGCGTTGACACAAGCGTCTACCTGCCCGGTCTGGCCGACCTGTGGGTGCGCGAGGGCAAGCGCTACGGCCTGCCCAAGGACTGGGACACGATCGCCATCTTCTACAACGCCGATATGCTGGCCGCGGCCGGCATCGACCCGGCGATCATGAAGGACTGGACCTGGAACGCCCAGGACGGCGGCACGTTTACCGAAACGATCGCCAAGCTGACGCTCGACAAGAACGGCAACAACGGCCTCAGCCCCGACTTCGACAAGGCCAATGTCGTCCAATACGGTTTCATCCACCAGGGTGACGGCGGCTTCTCCGGCCAGACCCAGTGGAGCATGTTCGCGGTCAGCAACGGCTTCAAGTTCACGGACGGCCCGTGGTCGACCCAGTACTACTACGACGATCCCAAGCTGGCCGAGACCCTGGAGTGGTACGCCGGTCTGGTCGAGAAGGGCTACGCGCCCACGGTCGAGACCCTCACCGGCGTCGGTGGTGATGCGTACTTCATCGCCGGAAGCGGCGCCATGACGACCCAAGGCTCCTGGCAGATCGGGTACTTCCTGGATAACGCCACCTTTGGCGTCGGCTTTGGCCTCCTGCCGATCGGGCCCGAAGGCCGCAAGAGCATGTTCAACGGCCTGGCCGACTCGATCTACGTCGGCACGCAGCACCCCGAAGAGTCGTGGGAGTGGGTCAAGTTCGCGGCATCGGCCGAGTGCGCCAACATCGTCGGCGACAGCGGCGTGGTCTTCCCGGCTCAGCAGTCGGGCGTCGAGCGCAACCTCAAGGCGCGCGAAGCGCAGGGCGTCGACGTGACGGCCTTCACCGATCTGGCGCTGGATCCGGATGCCACGTTCCTGTTCCCGATCACCGACAACGGCTCGCAGGTCGCCAATATCATGACCCCGGTCATGCAGGCCATCCTGTTGGGCCAGGCCGAGCCCGATATCGCGACGGCCCTGAAGAACGCGAACGACGAAGTCAACGCGCTCTTCAAGTAAGTTTGGTTTCTCTCCTCTGGGCAGTGGGGCGGCGGCTCCGCCCCACTGCCCCTTTGTCCATTCTGGGAGCCCTGGTTCACCGCCGCACAGGAGCACTATGACTCGGGGACGCCACTGGTACGGACGGCTCGGGCTGCTGGCCGGGATGTTGGCCACGGCCTGTGGCAACACCGGCGGGGTGGGGCGCGCGCCGAGCCCGGCCGTCTTCAGTGGACCTGAGGCCTCGGCCACGAGTTCGCAGCGCACCCTGACCCAGTCCTCCGTTTGCAGCGATAGTTTCGTCGCCCACGTCCTCGATCACACGACAACCACGCACGGCACTGAAGTGCGGAAGTTCGAGAGCAACGGCTCGGGCGTCGCTGTCGGCGACCTCGACGCCGACGGCCTGCTCGACATCGCCTTGGCCAACGTCGGCGGCCCGGCGACGATCCTGTGGAACCGCGGCGGCCTGACATTCGAGACCCAACGGCTCGGCGACGTCGAGACTCGCGCGGTCGCCATCATCGACGTCGACGGCGATGGCCGGCCGGACATCGCCTTCACCCATCAGGCCGGTTCGGTCAGCTTCTGGCGCAACCTGCCGCCGCCGAGCGTCGGAGAACGACCGGTCTTCCGGCTGGCCGGGCTTCCAGGTGTCATGCGGCCCGCGCACGCGATGGCCTGGGGCGACCTGAACCGCGACGGCGATCTCGATCTGGTGGCCGGGTCGTATGACGCCGAATTGCATCTCAAACTCGGCGATACCTTCATGTTCAGCTCCGGCGCCGGTGTGTTCGCGTACGAACGGGAAGGCGCGGCCTACATCGGCACCCGCCTGGCCGAAACGTCGCAGGCCCTGGCGATCTCGCTGCTCGACTTGAACGGTGATGGCCTCCCCGACATCCATGTCGGCAACGATTTCGACGTGATCGATCAATTCTGGCTGCAGACCGCCGACGGCTGGCAAGCCGATCTGCCCTTGCCGGTTGTCACACACAGCACCATGGGCCTCGATGCCGGCGACGTCGACAACGACGGCCGGATCGAGCTATTCGCCAGCGACATGAACCCATACGACGCGAGCGTCGAGACCATGACCCGCTGGTTGCCGATGATGCACGAGCTCGACAAGCCGCGCCCGATGGGCGATCCGCAATTCAACGAGAACATGCTGTTCACGCGCGGCGACGACGGCGTCTTCACCAACGTCTCGGCCGAGCGCCGCATCAACGCTACCGGCTGGAGCTGGTCGGGTGAGTTCGGGGACCTCGACAACGACGGCTTCCTCGATCTGTATGTGGTCAACGGCATGATCGACGCCCAGCTCTTCGACTACCTGCCCAACCACGAACTGGTCGAGCAAAACCAGGCGCTCCGCAACCTGGGCGACGGCAGTTTCATGCCCGCGCCCGAATGGGGCCTCGGCGCGACCGAGAGCGGGCGTGGGATGATGCTGGCGGACTTCGACAACGACGGCCGTCTCGATATCGTGGTCAACAACCTGCGCGCGCCGGCGATGCTCTATGCCAACCAGCTGTGCGCTGGACAGGCCCTCGAGGTGTCGTTGCTCTGGCCGGCCGTGCACAACACACACGCCATCGGCGCCCGATTGGCCCTGCATACCAGCACGGGCGTGATCTACCGCGACGTTCGGGTGAGCTGCGGGTATCTCTCCGGCAGCCCGGCCCGGGTCCACTTCGGCTTCCCGGAGGGCGCGACCCTCGAACGGCTCGAGATCCAGTGGACCGACGGCGCTGTGACGACCGCGCGCGACCTTGCGGCCGGCAGCTGGGTGACGTTCACCCGTCAGGAGCCTTGAGATGGCCCACACCCCGAGCACCGCGCCCCGTAAGCGTGCCGGCATCGGCGATTGGCCGATCATCGCCTTGCTCAACCCGCGCGAGCATACGCCCTGGGTGATCCTGGCGGTGCTGACCGGCATCGTCGCCGGCTCGCTCGGGATGCAATGGCTCGATTGGCCATTTTGGAGCGCCGTCGCAGCCGTGATCGTGTTCATGCTGGTGCCCAGCATCGCCAAGTGGCGTAGCGATCAACAGAAATACGGTGAGGCCGTGATGGGCGTCAGCTTCCTGCTGGTCACCCAGGGCTTCCACACGATCGAGCATCTGGCGCAATGGGTCCAGTACCATGTCCTCAGTTGGGATAAGCGCGCCGCGGTCGGCCTGCTCTCGCCGGCCAACAGCGAGTGGGTTCACTTCGTCTGGAACTCGATCGTGTTGGTGGTGGTGGCTCTGCTGATCTGGCGCGGCATGCGCAACGTCTGGGCCTGGCTGTTGTTGCTGTGGGCGCTCGCGCACACGGCGGAACACACGTACATGTTTGTGCGCTATCTGCAGGTGCTCGACCAGCTGCAAGGGTTGGGCATCACGGATGTCACGGCGCAGGGTATGCCCGGCTTCTTCGGCCGCGACGGCTGGCTGGCGCGCAATGCCGAGCTCTGCGGGCCGCTGCTCGCCAGTTTTCCCGGGCTCGCCACGGCCAACCGGATCGACGTACACTTCTGGTGGAATGCCGGTGAGGCGGCCTTGCTCGGTCTGGCGGCCCATCGTTTTCTCACGATCGCGTTGAAACCCGCCGGCGGATCCGACGGAACGGCCGCCGTGTCATTAACTTCACTCTCCGAGAAAGACAATCTATGACCAAGATCACGTTTATCGGCGCCGGCAGCACGGTGTTTGCCAAGAACCTGCTGGGCGACATCCTCAGTTTCCCGGAACTGGCCGACGCCACCATCAGCCTGATGGATGTCAATCCCGAGCGTCTGCGCACCTCCGAGATCGTGGCGCACAAGGTGGCTGAGTTCTTCGGCGCAAAGCCCAAGATCGAAGCGACGCTCGATCGCCGCCAGGCCCTCGACGGCGCCGACTATGCCATCAGCATGTTCCAGGTCGGCGGCTACAAACCCAGCACGGTCATTGACTTCGAGATCCCGCGCAAGTATGGCGTGCGGCAAACCATCGCCGACACCCTCGGCATCGGCGGTATCATGCGCGCGCTGCGCACCATCCCTGTCTTCCTGGAAACGACCCGGGATATGGAAGCCGTCTGCCCGGATGTGACCTTCCTGCAATACGTCAACCCGATGGCCATGAACATGTGGGCCATCAATCGCGCCAGCAAGATCAAGAGTGTGGGGCTGTGCCACAGCGTGCAGGGCACGGCCGAGGCGTTGGCCGGCGACCTCGGGATCCCGTATGACGAGATCAACTACGTCTGCGCCGGCATCAACCACGTCGCGTTCTACCTGCGCTTCGAACGCGACGGGCAGGACCTGTATCCGAAGCTGCGCGAGGTGGCCGAGGCCGGCACGTTCGGCCGACGGTATCGCAACCTGGCCGACAAGGTGCGCTACGAGGTCTTCAAGCG
>Ga0209573_1005849_pt1 | contig 10694 bp, 5 predicted proteins | sample TNRBio252014_DNA_FD_185870 | JGI IMG/M metagenome (GOLD analysis project Ga0209573, IMG submission 185870) | Wastewater treatment Type I Accumulibacter community from EBPR Bioreactor in Madison, WI, USA - TNR Reactor_6/25/2014_ DNA (SPAdes)... | ecosystem: Engineered > Bioreactor > EBPR >...
GCTGAAAGAGCCAGTGGGACAATCTCAGAGGCCTTCGCTGCGCGCCATCACTCCCTAGTGCGTAGTGCGTGAACCAATACCGTTACCAATTCGTGCTCTACCGCTGTACACTGGGCAAGTAGAGCGCAGCAAAAGTTGGCGTTGCTGTCGGAGTCCCGTTCGTGGGCACCGTTGATGACGGCGTGGGTGTGGTTGTCGGTGTCGCCGTGGCCGTTGCCGTCGCCGTTGTAGTCGCTGTCGGTGTGACCGTTGGCGTTGTCCCCGGCTGCTGGCTGGATTTCCAAGCCTGCAGAAGCTGGCGCAGGGCTTCCGGGGGATTCTGGGGGGATGTCCGCCCCTTCTGGTCTTTGTCGCTCAAGCCGTGACAGGCCGCGCAGACCCGTACTTCGCCGGGCTGGAAGGTGAGCCAATAGCGCTCCCGCACAACGCCGGTCCCCGCGCCGTCGGTCAATTGCCAACTCATCGAGCGCCGGGCCGGGACAAAAGCCGCCATCGAGCCGTCCGGGGCAATCTCCACACTGGATGGCACGTCGTCGTCCAGTGTATTTGCGGCCAGGGCTGCCGGGTCGTGCATATACTGGGCAATCACCCGGCGTCCCGCCCGGGGCTGGCTGCTGCCAAAACTCAGCCCTCGCAACTGATCCGCCTGGAAAAATTGCATATAGGCAATTTCGTAGACCGTCCCCGCTTTGCTGATCATCTCTGTGCCGCCGCCCCGCACCCGCAGGTTGAAGGGCTGCTGGATGTCAAAATCATCCCGCACAGTCACATTGCGGCTGACGGCCAGGGCCAGATTGCGCTGGCGCATAAATGCCTGCAAATCGGCCAGGAGAACCCCCTCTTCATTGAAAATCTGCTGCTCCGGCGCTTGCAAGGGCGTTGTCAGCCGGGGTGGGCGGACACGGGCACGCACCTCTACCGGCTGCAACTCCCAAAGATAGCCGCTGTAGGTCACCAGCACATCCGGCGACCAGAAGCTGATGGTCTCGCTGATACCCGTCGTCACCTCCGCCCCGGCCTGAAGGATCCCGTCGCCACGATCCGCCACAAAACGCAGGCGAAAATCGTAGCGAGAGCGGGGGCTGGCCGTGCTGCCGTCGTTGCGGTCGGCCCGGGTCTCCGCGGTGTGGGTGGCGATCAGCCGCCCGTCGGAGAGAGGCAGTGGGTCCCGGTAGAGGCCGGAATGATCTGCGCTGGGGTTGTCGCTGCTGTTGCGGGTATCCTTGTGGGTGATGTAGACGAGGGCGATGTGATCGGCATCGGCGGTGGGCGGCGCGTCCAAACGCACAATCTGACCCGCAGCGTGGGTGCCAAATTCGGGCGCATTCACAGCGAAGTAGTGGCCGGCCGCGGTCGGGTCCTCTTTGATCTGCAGATAATTCTCGGCGCTGTTGGGGTTGAAGCGGCTGATCTGCCCATAATAGTCCAGCAAATTGGAGTCGTCTGTGCGGGCCGACGGAATATAGGCGTGCAGTTCGTGGCGGCCCAGGTGGTTGATCACTTCGCTCTCTGTGCCGTCCTCGTTGATGGTCCACGGGAAGAAGTGGTTGAAGGTGTGCTCGGCCAGGTTGCTGCCTCCTCCGACGGGCGTAACCCGGGGTTCGGGATAGACTTCGGCCCGACTGGTCAGGGCCACCGAATCCGCGGCCTCGCTGCTGTAGTTGAAGGTACAATAGACACAAGTCCCCCCTTGCGCCTCGGCCGCGTTGTCCCCGTCTGCTTGCTGATCCCGCTGCAAATGATCCCACTGGGTAAAGACTACCCGCCCGAAACTGTCGATGGAGGGAGTAAAATCGCCGGACGGGGCCTGGTTGAGCAGGAAGAGATCACCCGTGGCCGGGTCCAGACTCCACAGACCGCTGACTGTCGGCGCTTCTTCGTACTCGTCCAGTTGGGGGTAGAGGTGGCGCTCACCGTTGCGGGTACGGTCCGTGGTGAAAATAATGCGGTCATCGGTTCCGTAGATGGGGCTGATGTTATTGTAATTGGCGGGCTGGTTGGGCACTTTTGTGATGACCGGTGTATCGTTCTGGCCCAGACCGGTAATCTCGTACATCTGCCAGTAGTAGGTGTTGACCTGATACTGCTTTGTCGGTGCGCCGAGCGCCATACTGAAGAGCGCCTTTGTCCCGTCCCAATAAACCGACGGATCGCGTACAGCGATGGCTGTTGTGCCCTGCATCCCCACAACGCCGTAGCCCGCGGCTGCGGTCAGGTTCTTCTGTGTGCCATCCGGGTAGCGAATCCACAGATCGCCGCCCCGGGCCACAGAATCCATACTGGCCCGGTGGTTGCCAAAGACAGCGCCGATTGTTGTGAAGTCCATTGCCACAGGAAATTGGGTGACGAAGAGAATGGGGTTGGGCAGTTGACTGCCCTGGCTGTGCAAAGAGATGGGGCCAGCCGGAAAGGCGACCAAAGCGACAGCCAGGGCAAAGAGAACGCGGACAAAGACGCGGGAGATGAGGCGCATACGGACGGGCATAGAAATCACTCCTGAAACGGACACCGGTATCGATTGAAGATCTGCCCCAGTAGATTATCACACGCCCAATCGAATGTCAGTAGCGTTGAGTGTCACAAAAAGTGACATCGATCACAACAAGCACAGGGCCAAATGTTGCACGAATCAGGACGGAAATGTATCCTACGGCATAACTGTTCAACCTCCGCCCCAAAGTCCCCGGCACTTTCTTGGGGAGCGAGTCGGTACGTCACAAGTAGACCGTTGTTGTGCGTAAAGTGCCGGTGACTTTGGCCTTCTACCTAAATAGTTACCCTACGGCAACACCTATACAGGGCGACACCCAACCTTCCTGACAGACACGTAAAGGGAGCGATTCAATGACAAACACAACGACACTTCTGCGCAAGGACGCACCCATGGAAAGCACTTGGGACGCGGCGTCTGTCTTCCCATCCTGGGACGCCTGGCAGTCTGAATTCGAGGCGCTGAAAGCCAACTTGCCAGCATTGACGACTTTTTCTGGACGATTGAGCGAAGGGCCGGGGTTAGTGGCTGCCTGGCTGGAAGCCTACAGCGCGTATCGGCGGCGGGCACTGCGCCTGCAACTCTACCCCTATATGCACACGGTTGTGGACACAAACGACAGCGCGGCCAAAGGCAAACTGGGCCAGGCGTCGGGTCTGATGGGCCAATTCAGCGCGGCCACAGCCTTTGCCGAGCCGGAACTGATGGCATTGGGCGATACCCTGCGGGAATGGGGGGAAACAGAGCCAGGGCTGCAACTCTACGCCCATTACTTCGACGATCTGTTGCGCCAGAAGGCACACAGACGATCCGGCGAAGTGGAGGAGATTCTGGGGATGCTCAGCGACCCCTTCCGCACAGTATTCCAGACCTTCAGCGAGCTGACCAACACCGATCTGAAGTTTGCCGATGCGGTGGACAGCCAGGGCGCGGCCCATCCCGTGCGTCAGACGACACTGCCGCCGACCGGCATTCAGGACAGTGACCGCACCCATCGGCGCACGGCCTGGGAGAGCTTCAGCGACGGCCACATCGGAATGCAGAATACCCTTGCCAGCAATTACATCGCCCACGTCAAACAGTCGGTCTTTACGGCCCGGGTGCGGGGCTATGACAGTGTGCTGGCGTCGATGCTGGAACCCTTCAATACACCCCTCTCCGTCTTTCACACCCTCCTGGAGACCTTCCAAAAACATCTGCCCGTCTGGCACCGCTATTGGGAAGCCAAGCGGCGCATTCTAGGCCTGGAGACGATCCACCCCTACGACATCTGGGCGCCGATGGCGACGGAGCCGGTGCGGGTGGACTATCGCCAGGCGGTGGAGTGGCTGGTGGAGAGTCTGCGCCCCCTGGGGAAGGAATATACGGATGTGCTGGCCCTGGCCGCGGGCGAGGAACGCTGGGTGGATTGGGCACCCAACGCGGGCAAACGCCAGGGCGCGCAATCTCTGCGGGCCAAGAATGTGCACCCTTTCCTCTGGCTCAGCTACCAGAGCGATCTGCCCTCGGCCAGCTTTCTGGCCCACGAATTGGGCCATTCCATGCACAGCCACTTCGCCGACAGCAACCAGCCGGAACTCTACGCCGACTATTCCATGACCGCGGCGGAGACGGCCTCCAACTTCAACCAGGCGTTGCTGCGGGCCTATCTGCTGGCCGAGAAGAAGGATGACGCCAACTTTCAACTGGCGCTGATCGACGAGGCAATGATCACCTTCCATCGTTACTTCTTTATAATGCCCACCCTGGCCCGCTTCGAGTTGGCGGCCTATACCCAGGCCGAGAAGAGCCAGCCCCTGACCGCCCACTTCTTCAACGAAACCTGCGCCGACCTCTTCGCCGAGGGCTACGGCGACACCCTGACCGACGACCGGACGCGCACGGCCAGCACCTGGTCCCAGTTCCTCCATCTGTATATGCCCTACTACACTTTTCAGTATTCCGTGGGGATCAGCGCGGCCCACGCCATCGCCGAGGGGATTCTGTCCGGCGTGGCGGCCGCGGCAGAGCGCTATCTGCAATTTCTCAGTGCCGGTAGTTCGCTCTATCCCAAAGAATTGTTCGCCGTCGCCGGGGTGGACCTGACCAGCCCGGAGCCGGTGGAGAAGACCTTCGGCGTGCTGGCGGGGATGGTGGCGCGGTTGGAGGGGCTGGCGGGATGAGGGGGGAAGAATGGTGGATGTGTGATTGAGGCCGATCCAAGACCAGTCCACAAACTATGCGCGTATTTGCTTGCGCTTCTCAGGGCGCAGGCCGCGCCGGAAGTGACGTGAAGTCCCCCTCGGCCGTGGCCCGCTCTGCCAGACTGCGCCCGGCCCCGCCAGGGCCATTTGTCGTTATCAAAACCGGCCCGGCGATGACGACATTGACCGCGATTTTCAGATCAAGCAACTGCTGAACCTGTACACACTCAGCCAAAATTTGAACACCTTTTTCCGCAGCAGATTGCAAACGCTCATCGAGGACACAGTGGCCGAACACAAGCAGGCAGGCACACCTGTGCAGCTTCATCTGATTCGAAGCTGCTACCAGCGTGTCGCAGGGGATCACGAGATCATCCAACAGGCGGCCATTCAGCGACGATGGAACCGACACCGGGATGGCCATACTTACATGAGTGAACAGGCAGTTGAACTGTTGATTATGGACAAGCTCGCCATTAAAACAGTCGCTCCGTTCCAACACCTGCTCTCAAAAGAAGCGGAGCAGCTAGCTGTCATCACCTACCTCAGCGAACGGACCCACATTCACCACACGCCCTATGCAGAGCAGTTTGTTTTGATTGGCCTTAGCTATGACCGCGTGCCGCCAGCCGATACGCTGTTTGGGGATACGCCCGTTGCCAGTCAAAACTTCCCCTCTGCCGAACTCATGGCAATCCCTCACGAAATGGGTCACCACATCTACCGCCACAGCAAACTCAGCAGCGGCAAAACCTTCCCGGAGATCAGCCAACAGTTCCAGGACAACCCCTACTATGCCTGGTGCGAAGAAATTTTTGCCGACCTGTATGGCTGTGTCGTCGCCGGACCACTTTCCGCGCTCGGCATGCAAGTCTTGCTCGTCTCTTTAGAATCTATACGAAAATTCCTGTTTGGTAGAAAGGAGAGGAATCAACCGACTCCAAACTACCAAACAGGAGGGGAAATTGTCACATAAAGAGAGGCGATATACAAGCGACCTGACGGATGCGCAATGGGAAATCATAAAAGCACTGCTTCCATTAGAAAGTAGTGGTCCGGGTAGGCCAATAGAACTGGATATGCGAGAAGTTGTCAACGGCATATTCTATCTGGTGCGTACAGGATGCCAGTGGGCAGATATACCCAAAGACTTTCCAGCCCCAAGCAGCATTTCGTACCATTACAACAAATGGAAAGCAGATGGGACATGGCAAGGAGTCAACCAGGCACTACGGATTCAAGAACGCAACCGCGAAGGCAGGAAGGCTGAACCAAGTGCAGGAAGCATCGACAGTCAAAGCGTCAAAACGACGGCAGTTCCCGGTGAACGGGGATATGACGCCGGCAAGAAAGTCAAAGGGCGCAAGCGGCACATCATCGTTGATACTTTAGGCAACCTGATTGAGGTTGTTGTTCACACCGCAGACATTCAAGACCGAGATGGTGCCAAGCTAGTCCTGGACAAGCTACCTGTTGCCACAAAGGTCTCTCTGAAGAAACTCTGGGCTGATGGCGGTTACGCCGGAAAACTGGTCGATTGGGTTAGAGAAAACTTTGAAACGATTCTCGAAATCGTCTCTCGTCCCCCAGGCATCAAGGGTTTTCAACTTCTACCTCACCCTTGGGTAGTTGAACGCACCTTCTCCTGGTTTGATCGGTATCGGCGGCTCAGCAAGGACTATGAGCGCACTACTCAAAGTAGCGAGTCTATGATCTACATCGCTTCCATTCACACTACGCTCAAGCGCCTCGCTCCTGCCTCCTAATTTTCGTATGGATTCTAAGATCGAGATTCGTAGTTCGCCCTTCTTCATTCGGGTCTCTTTCGGATCGGAGCTGGTTTTCCGCATAACAGCCAAGCCTTTGACACGAATTGCACGAATGACACGAATTCTTCAAGTCAAATTCGTGTCATTCGTGCAATTCGTGGCTCAAATCCACTCTGGGGTTTGGAGGTTACTTTCCCCCCCTCACACGCACCCATCAAGCCTCCCAACGCACCCAAAACCCATCCGCTCAAACACAAACGCACCCAAATCCTGCCTGCATTGGGTGCGCTGTGGGTGCGGGGCCTCCGTACTCTGTGGCTGTCATCGTGGCTCGCACGGGAGACCAAACAACCACTTTTCACAACCACGGAGGTTACGCATGAAACGCTTCAACCATTGGAAGACCATCGCTATCGTCGCTGTTTTTGGACTGCTCGTCGCCTTGCAGCCCGTTGTCACACGCGCATGCGCCTCATATGGGGGGTGCTGAATAGTCAAAACTATGTCTTAAGTGAAGACTAAGAAGTATCCGAAGAGATCGAGGATGTCAATAACAACTCGATCTCTTCTCTTGTCTATTTGCCACGCACATTTAGCGATATCATACTATCGCCAAGCTTTCACTTAATATCTGCTGAGATACTCAAATAACGATTGACAGATAAAGCACGTTCGAGTAAGCGAGAATTTTGGAGCGCTTCTGCCAGCGCGATGGCTTGCCCTGTATATTTTCTTGCTGACTTCTCATTCTTCTTGCTCACAAGCTCGGCAATGCCGATCAAGGCTGTACATTCGATGAGTTGGAGGTCGTCTTGGTTGGCAATTTTTAACGCTTGTCTATATAGGGATTCTGCCCATTCGGAGTCCTCTTGCTCCCTTTTTACATCAGCCAAATAGACCATTGCTGATGCCATGATAAGCCGGTTTTCTATCATTTTCGAAATCTTCAACCCCTGATTCAAACTTTCGACAGCTAAATCACTTTGACCTAACCGGCCATAATTCCTGCCGAGATTGCTGTGAATTTCACCTTGAGCGGTTAGATTACCACTCATCTTTGCCTGTTCAAGGCCGAGTTGTAAATAATGATGGGCGCTCAAATAATCGCCTCGCTCAGTAGCGACCATACTCAAGTTGTTGAGCAGTAGCGATTGTAGATGGCGATCATCTAGTTCGTTACAGAGAGTTAAAGCCTCTTCCATCGCCTGTTGAGCGGCTGGTAAATCATCTTGATGGTAACAGACAGCGCCAATGCTGTTGAGACTGTTACTTAATAATCGAGGGTTGTCGATTACCCGCCACGCGCCACACGCCTGTTGCAGATGGTCGAGCGCAGTGGCATAGTGGCCCTGAATGTCACCGATGATGCCCAGATGGTGGTGGCTCCAGCCGATGAGCAAGGCGCTCTCCATGGCGTGGCCGATAGCGAGGGCGTGGGTGAGCTTGCTGGCGGACGCATCGTACTCCCCCAGCCGCCACAGAGACTCGCCCCACAACACATGGCCCATCCCCTCCGCCCAGCGGTCCCCGCCCTGCGCGGCCAAGGCCAGGGCATCGCCGACCGTCTGGATGGCGGGCCGATAACGGCCCAGGCGATTTTGGAAGCGCGCCCGCTCCAGCCCAGCACGGGTCGCCAGGCCGCGACCTATAGCCCCCCAACGCTCTGCCGCGCTGACCGTATTTTGCATGACGGTTTCACCCTCTCGGGCCAAGCCGCGCAGTTGATAGTAGATTGAGAGCGCTGGGAGCGCGGCAAAGAGGAGATCGGCGGCTGACTGTAGGTCGGCGCGCTGGGTCAATCCCGTTTGCCAAGCCAGGCGCACATTGTCCATATCCGGTTGGAGCAGGGCCACCGCGTGCTGGGGTGCCTCTTTCTGCAGCGGTTCACTCTGTTCTGCAAGCAAAGCGAGATAGTAATGGGCGTGTTTTTGCTGGGTGGGGTCAGCGGGAAGCAGTTTTTGGGCCGCGTAGGCATTGATCACCGGATGGAGAACGTAGCGCTCGGTCGTCCCGTTGTATGACAACAGGGATTTGGCACAGAGCGCGTCCAGGTCTTGGGCGTCGGCTTCGGCAATTTGCCAGGCAGCGTTCGCCGTAAACCCGGCGCGAAAGACCGACAGCCGGGTCAGCCGCTGCTGCAACGCCGGGGTCAGGGTGCGCCAGGACATCTCAAAGATAACGTGCAGACCCCGATGGCGTCGGGGCATATCGCGCAGAGAAGTGGTGAGGGCATCGAAGCCGTCGCGCAATTCTGCCGCGATCTCCCAAGCCGTGGCATTCCGGGTCAGGGCGGCGGCCAACTCAATGGCCAGGGGCAAGCCTTCCACCGTGCGGCAAATCGTATGGACGGCGGTCAGGTCATCACGCAAAATCGATCCCCAGGCTGGCTGTGCCAACCCCAACTGCGCCTGGCGCGCCACGAACAGATCAACCGCTTCCGACGAGAGGTCGTCGCGGTCGCTGGTCTGCCAACTCAACCCGCCGAGGGCAATCGTCCACTCGGCCCGAATCTGCAACGCCTCTCGCGAGGTGACGAGCAACTGTACATTCTCACACTTCTCCACAATATTGAGGACAATCTGCATCCCCCCCAACAGAAGTTCAAAATTATCCAGCACCAGCAACATCTCTTTGTGCTGCAAATGGGTGAGCAGTTGCTCAGTCGGTGTTGCCGAACCGGTCAGCCGCAGGTCGAGGACTGAGGCAATTTCCACTGCAATCGCTTCCGTCAGCTCATCGTCATCGGGGTCCATGTCCGCCAGTTCGACCAGCCAAACCCCATCCGCGTATTCTTCCAGACGGCGACGGGCGATGGTGGTGGCAAGGCGGGTCTTGCCCACGCCCCCCAGCCCGGTGATGGTGACCAGGCGACACCAGGGCTGATCCAGGCGCGCGTGAATCTCTGCCTGGACGGTTTCCCGACCGAAGAATTGATCGTACTCTGCGTGCAGGTTGTGGCGGGGGGCCGTTGGCGGGCGCAGGGCGATGGTGGGCCGGGGCTGGACATATGCGATGAGCGCGGTCATGGCCGCGGGGGGTGCAATGTCCAATTCCCCACGCAGCAGCGCGACGCAGTGGTCATAGTGGGCGGTTGCCTCGCGCACATTCCCCACAGCCAGCAGCATACGAATCAGCAGCATATGCGCATCTTCATCAAGCCTATCTACTTGCAGCCAGCCACGGGCAACCCCAATGCCAGCGTCGGTATCATCGATGGACTGGGCATGTTGCCCCAATTTGGCGTAGGCGGCAATGACTTGACGACGGATGTATTCCCGTGTCTCCAGAACCCAGTCATTGAATTGTGGGGCGTCGTCCAGGTGAAAGTCAGCAAGAAAGTCGCCGTGATAGGCGTCCAGGGCCTGGCGGAGGGTGACGGCTTTTTCAGCCGTGTCGATCTGCTCGACAGCGGCCAATCTCTGCAACAAATCGACTGAATCGACCTGGGCCAGGTTCTCCGCTGCAAGCGCAACAGATTTGCGCGTGACCTGCAACCCATCACCTACCTGTTTGCGCAGACGGGTCAGAGCGGTGCGTAAATTGCTGAGCGACTGTTGGGTTGAACGGCTGTCCCACAGCAGTTCAGCGATAAAATCACGCTGATGGGCTTTCCCGGTTTGGGCCAGATAGATCAGGAGCGCCAATTCTTTCTGGCTACGAAACTGGCTTACGGGGGACCCGCTCTTTGACAATACACCTTGCCCAAGCAGGGAAAATGACAGCATTGATTCGCTCTCAGTGGTGATCAGGCTGATACTGAAAGAAGCTGGACGCTGATAAACGCAGAGGAACGCAGATTTTTTCTCTGGATCTGCGTTCCTCTGCGTTTATCAGCGTCCCATTTTCTCTTTCAGTATCATCCTGATCAGTACAATATTACAGAAATTGGCCTGGCTGTGGACAATATTCGAGATGATATTTCGTCCCCATCCTCCCCAACGACGCGACAGCCCAACCGCGCATAGAAACGTTGAGCGTGGGGATTGTCTTTCTCCACCCCAATCAGCAGGGGGACGTTCTGCTGATCCGCCTCGCGCTTCAGGTCCTCCACCAGTCCGCTGCCGATGCGCTGGTTCTGAAAAGCTGGCAGGAGTTGTATCCCTGCCAGCGTGATACCCGTGCCATCCCGTACCACCGGCAGGCGTCCGATAGGGTGGGCATCCTTCTCGACAACACTCAGCGTGCAGCCTGGTATTCGACCCAGAACGGTTTCCCGGGTCCAGGCCTCATAGTCTGCCCGATATTCGTCCT
>Ga0209573_1005850_pt1 | contig 10694 bp, 10 predicted proteins | sample TNRBio252014_DNA_FD_185870 | JGI IMG/M metagenome (GOLD analysis project Ga0209573, IMG submission 185870) | Wastewater treatment Type I Accumulibacter community from EBPR Bioreactor in Madison, WI, USA - TNR Reactor_6/25/2014_ DNA (SPAdes)... | ecosystem: Engineered > Bioreactor > EBPR >...
CAAGACCTCAAAGAACAAATTCTCCGGTTTATCGACTATTTTAACCGGACGATGGCTAAACCTTTTAACTGGACTTACAATGGTAAGCCCCTTTCTAATTAACAACTTATGCGAAATTTATATTTTGTACCACTAGGGCGTGTACTAAGAGCATATCAGCAAAGTATCGAAGATATTTTTTTTAAGTTTTTTAAAGACATTGAAAATGCACTGATCAGTTTTGACAGGGGAGATCCTTCACAGTTTAATGGATTAAAAGATGAGCTGATTAAATTATTTGGTTATGGATTGCCAGAATCTCCATACAGCTCATTTCTTGCCACAATGATTTTAAGGCATGAATACTATGAAGCCATAAAAACCAAGTTAGTAGAAACAAACTTATGGAGCAATCAGTTGCAAAACTTAGAAATTCAATTAAAAGAAATTTCCTATGAATAATCCCTACCTCTTGCTCTTCACCATCGGCCCCGTCCAAAGTTTTATTGCCCAGGCGCGTAAGACCAGGGATTTGTATGCCGGTAGCCAGATATTGGGTGAACTTGTAAAAACCGCTATGTCGAAATTCTGTAAAGAATTCCCAAATGGGAGTATCATCATTCCGACAAATAATGAACAATCGACAACACTGCCCAATCGATTTATTGGGAAGGTCGCAGAAGATAAAAGTGTTTTGCGTCAAAAGGCGCTTGCCATACAGCAAGCAGTTGAGGAAGAATGGCAATCTATTGCGGAAGATGCGCTTAAAATAGCCGTCAATAAATCCCTTTCTGATATTGAAGGTTTTATCGAACAGGTCGAATCTTTTCTCGACATCCACTGGGTATTCGCTGAAATCAAAAATGTGAATAGCGAGCCAGAGGCCTACGCCAAAGCTTTTATGGGAATACAAACTATGAGTGCGGCAGTGAAAAATATCCGCGCATTCGATCAATTCAAAGAGGCAGGTCGAAAATGCAGTATTGATGGAATGTATAATGCCTTGTTTTGTGCCAAGGGTAGTAAACTCTGCAAGAAGTACCATCTCATACCTGTCCCTGGATTTTACCTGTCTTCTGGTGAAGGACTAAGCGCCGTAAGTTTGACTAAACGCTTTTTTCCGCTGGAGGATAATAAATTCCCTTCAACTGCCGAGGTTGCATTAATGAATGATATACAAAAGCTTTCGCCTGATAATAAGACTCGATTGGACTGTTTTACAAAGTTATTCAAAATAGAAAACATTGTAGAATCTTGCATCAAAATGGCGACCTCCGGGCTTGTGGAGAAAATACAGTTGGATCTGGAACAAAAAGACGATTGGAACGACCAATTCGATTATCAAATGCTTTTCGAGGAAAATCTTATTGATAAAAATCTGCCCAACGACAGTCAGCGGAAATTGTTAAAAAATCTCTTCGCCAAGCTTAAACCCGACCTCAAAACCCGCTACTACGCCGTAATACTTTTCGACGGCGATCACATGGGCAAATGGATTTCAGGTATATTCAACAAGACTAAGGAAGATCTTGAAGCATTTCACCCTATCCTGTCACAAGCATTGGCTAAATTTGGCGAATACGCAAAAAGCTATTTAAATCGTGAAAAAGGTAACGGACATGTAGCCTACGCCGGCGGCGACGACTTCCTGGGTTTTGTAAATATCCATTGCCTTTTCGATGTGATGAAGGAATTGCGCAAGCAGTTTGATGAGATGGTTAATAAGCAAATCGACTCATTTAAAAAGCCTGATTGTGACCTTACTTTTTCTGCGGGTATTGTCGTAGCCCATTATAAAACACCATTTTCGGAAGTGCTCAATAAAGCAAGATCGGTAGAAAAAGCAGCTAAGCAGGTAGGCGATCGTAACGCTTTTGGTATTGCCGTGATGAAGCACTCCGGTGAAATGCAGCAGGCGGTATACAAGTGGGGTGACGAAAACAGCCCTTCCAGTTGTTCTAACTGGGAAGCCTTGGAAAAAGTATATCTCGAATTAGATCAGAACGATGGCAATTTCTCGAATACCTTTATCCAGAATCTGACGGCAGAAATTAGAGGTTTGGCTGGTGTAAATATGGAAAACTTCTCAGCAGAGGGGTACGGCATCACTGTTAATGATAAAGTAATGCCAAAAGAAATCGAACGACTGGTAGACAGGTCGTGGAAAGAAACCCGAAAGAAAGATAACGCCAAGGTCAAAAAGCTATCTGAAGATGTAATTCAGCTTTGGCAAAATACGCCAAAGGATAGCGGCCATCGCCCCCGCAATTTTATCCATGTCTTGCATGTAGCCGATTTTCTCAACCGCAAAATCACACAAGAAAGATGATAGCTGAAATTCGCCCATTGGATACACTGTTTTTCCGCGATGGAAAACCCTTTTCCCGCGGTGAGGAAACCTGGGCCGACGGCGTTTTTCCGCCCTATCCCTCTGTCGTGTATGGGGCTTTGCGCACCTGGTTTATCTCGAACCATCCTGAGCCTTTTTCAAAAAAAGCTATCCGGGAAAGTCAAGGGATTAGGATAAAAGACTTCCAGTATCGAACACCCAAGGGCATTTACCTGCCGATGCCTTTAGACCTGGCAGAGCCAAAAGATAAACATCCGGTGCAAAAGACGAGAGAAGAATTAGATCGGGAATACGAAGTCGTTCGCTTGCAATTGCATCCTGTTGACACCATCGTTAGCAGCTACCCTCACCTGTGCTCAATGGTTTTGCGGCCGTCTTCTGATATAATAGTCGAAGAGGTACAACAGGGCTTTATTCAAAACGATGATCTAAAAAGTTATTTAGTTAAACCAGAAGCTCATTATAAAATCAGAAAACTGGAAGACTTTGCCCAAACGGAGCCTAAAGTGGGGATTGGGCGTAATGACTTCTCCAACACGACTTCGGATGCGCTACTTTATCGAGTAGGCATGCGACGGGCTTCAGAATTTGAGATACTAATCAACTTTGATTGGCCCGAAAATGGACATACCCCACAACAACGATCGTTGGTTAGCAAGTTAGGGGCTGAAAATAAAACGGTCGAAATAAGAAGTAGCCGGCAACGTATCGGTATGAGTCCGGAGGACGTAAAACTTGGCGACAAACGCTTTAAACTATATTTTTCAACGCCCGCCATATTTGAAAACGGATGGTTTCCCAATCTCGCTAAACACGGCATACAAGCCGAATTAGTTGCCGCATCCGTAGGTAAACCCCTTCATATTGGCGGTTTTGACATGGAAAAAGGCGAGCCCAAAACGATGTACAGAGCAGTGCCGGCCGGCAGCGTATACTTTTACGAGACAACCGAAACACCGGATACTGTCTTAGATAAATTATTTGGCAAGGCCATATCAGATATCATGCCAGAGCAAGGTTTTGGAATAACTTACGTTGGAAATTGGTAAATCGACAAATGGCAAAAAAAATTATCACGACAGTAGGCACCTCTATTTTCACCAACTATCGAGACGAAAAAGTCAAGGCGAGGTTGGGAAGGGATTATGCGTCTATTGATGTGCCCATGCAACGCACCTTGGCCAAAAGAGATGGTAGTGAAGTGCCTGCCACTGATATATATGCCGATGAATATCAATCTTATATCAAGACTTTAAAAGAGATAATCCGGGATTTCTGGTACGAATACCCCGAAATCGATCAACCCAACCAAAACGCCTCCGCAGAAATCGCCAGCATCCTGAAAATTATCGAAGCAGAAAACGAACCCTGCGAAGTACACTTAATAGCCACTGATACACTGCAATCGGTACTGGCTGCGGAGTTGATCGTAGGCTGGTTTGAAAAGTATAGGAACCCCAAAGTCAGCAAGGTATTGTTCCAACGGCAAGATACACTGTTTGAAAAACAGGGGGATAGCGAATATGTGGTGAAGGATCTACGGGTTAAAAGCCAGGTTGATTACGAAACAGGATTTATGAACCTTATTGAGCTTTTGGAAAAAATACATATCAAGGATCATACTATTCTCAACATCACGGGTGGATACAAGGGAATTATTCCTGTGGCAACTTTATTCGGCCAGCTTTTTGAAATCCCCTTGTATTATTTGTACAACGAAGAAGAAACCGAAAAACAAGAAAACGCTATTACTATCGGCAACCTGCCTATTCATTTTGATTTGGGCTATATCGAAAATTTTGTGCTTTATCTGCAATCGCCAGATCAAATACCAGACAACACTATTGCCAAAAAAATGTATGAATTGGGGCTTATTGCCAAGTCGAATATCCCTATATATCAGGGGGACCTGACTATTATTGGCAAGTTGATAAAAAACAAACAAGAATCTTTCGATTTGCCTTTTCAAAAGACTACGCTGGGGTATTTAGTTGAGCTTAAATTGTATGAGTACTATAGCCGCAACATAATTGAAGGTTATAACTTGACGCTTGGTTATAGACTAAATGCAGGATCAGATAATGATCTTGACGACGTCGATCTTTGGTTTGAAAGCGATGAAGATGTGATTGCCGCAGAAGTAAAATCTGCTACGATTGAAGAAAAAAAGATGAGAAAAAAACTCAGGGAATTGATCCGCGCTACCAGCGTTTATATTAAACCGTTAAAAGAAATATGGATCATTTTGTATGAATTTGAAAATGCGCCGGCAACAGACTTTGAAAAATGGCGCAATAAAGTTTTTAATGCCGATTTTACGCAGAATTACAATCATATCCCATTTAAGGTGAAAAAAATTTCAATCGGCAAAAATGTGATTGACGGAAAAAGAAACAGGATGAACTATCAGGAATTTATGAGGAGCAAGATTGACAAAGTAGACGAGGTGTAATACAATTGGTTTCCATTTTCAAAGCTAGCAATACTATGGCTGATTTTATCGTAAATTCTGATTATCATACCTTCCTTCAAGAGGTTACAAATCGTATCCGCATTGCCCAGTACGAGGCGATGAAGGCTGTAAACTACTATCAATTGGAATTATACTGGTACTTAGGTCAGCAGATATTGGCGAAACAGCGAGACTTGGGATGGGGTAAATCGGTAGTAGAACAACTTTCCAAAGATATTCAAAACGCATTTCCCGGCATCCGGGGGTTTTCTCCTCGCAATCTTTGGATGATGCGTCAATGGGTTGAAGAATATTCCGCAAGTGAAATTCTGCAACCATTAGTTGCAGAAATAGGCTGGTCGCATCACCAGCAGATCATCAACAAATGTAAGGATGATAGGGAAAGGGAATTTTACATCCTGATGGCCAAAAAATTTGGCTGGACCAAAGACGTGCTCATTCACCAGATCGAAAACAAAACCTACGAAAAATACCTGCTCAATCAGACCAATTTCGACCAAACGCTTCCTGAAAAATATAAAAACCAGGCCATTTTGGCTATAAAGGACGAATACCAGTTCGGCTTTCTGGAATTGGCCGACCAACATGCCGAACGTGAACTGGAACATGCCATCGTACACCATATCCGCATTTTTCTCTCGGAAATGGGTAATTATTTTTCGTTTGTCGGCAACCAGTTTCGAATACAAGCAGGTGATAAGGAGTATTTTATTGACCTGCTGCTTTTTCACCGAAAGCTCAATTGTCTGGTCGCAATTGACCTGAAAATCGGCGAATTTACGCCTGAAATGGCCGGAAAAATGCAGTTTTATCTGAACATACTCAACGATCAGGTGCGTGAAGAACACGAAAACCCGGCTATAGGCATCATAATTTGCAAATCGAAAGACCGTATGATTGTAGAGTACGCCCTGCGAGAGAGCAGGCAACCGATAGGCGTGGCTACCTATACCATTCAACAACAATTGCCGGACAAATGGAAGAAGCTACTACCGTCTGCCGAGCAGTTGGAAAAACACTTTAAACTGATTCAACAACTAAATCAATAAAAAGCGCCATTATGTACAGAACAGCACAACCGCTTTTCCTTATCTGCAACACACCTACCCATGTAGGCAGCGGCAGCGAACTGGGCGTCGTGGACTTGCCCATCCAGCGGGAACGACATACCGGCTTTCCCAAATTTGAAGCCAGCAGCCTTAAAGGCAGCCTTCGGGAAGCGTTTGAACGCATTAATGCTGACGCGCTAACTATCCATCGAGTATTTGGATATGATAGTGATTCGGCATCCCAAGCAGTAAACGATAAAATCCCGGAGGAGAAACGTCAGTTTGCCGGCGCGATAGGCTTCACCGACGCCCGCCTGCTGCTCTTCCCCGTGAAAAGTATGAAAGGCGTATTCGCCTGGGTTACCTGCCTGCGGGTATTGAAGCAATTCCAAAGCGATATGCAACTCGTAGACTCCGGTTTCAGTATAAAAGATTTGGACGGAAGCCATCTTAATGACACAGAAACTTACCTGTTTGCGAAAGACAGCAATGTCCGGGAAGGCAATAAAATCCTTTTGGAAGAATACACCTTTGAGGTGGCCAATGAGTTGAATGGCGTGGTGCAAATAGGACAGACTAACTTTCCCGACTGGTTGGCCCAAAATCTGTTCGACAACGACGGTTCATACTGGGCAGAAAAAATAAAAAAGGACATCGTAGTATTACCTGACAATGACTTCAAGGACTTTGTATACCTGAACACCGAAGTCATCACCCGTACCAAAATTGACAACAATACAGGAACGGTAGCACAAGGCCAACTTTTCAACGAAGAATACCTGCCGACAGAAAGTATTCTGTACTCCCTGGTGTTATCCGCCCCCGAATTCAAAGAAAAAGACCGATTGGAAGCAAAAGAGGTGGAAGAATTCTTTTCCAGCAATATCAAAGCGATAAAAACCTTTCAAATTGGCGCCAACGCTACACTCGGCAAAGGCATCGTCACCGCTAAACTTTTGCAATTATGAGCACCGGAACAAAAAGAACAGGACTTGAGCAAGGGCGCGCGGCTTACGCCTACCAGTGCGCTGAAGCAGGCGAAAAACTCGACAAAAAAAAGGAGTACAAAGCCTATGTCAAAAAAATGCCTATGCTTATTAAGACTAACGGCTTGGGAGCAGTTGTGGCTTTTGCATTCGCCAAAGGGTCTAAGGGAGGCAGCGTACAAGAAAAGGACCCATGGGGCCTGTTGTATAAGCAGTTGGAAGAATGGTTGAGAACCAACCACCACCTGAAAATGGATCAAAATCAGTTAGCCAAAGCGCTTACGTCTAGCGATAGCGCATCCTATCGCGCCACCACGATGGAAGTGCTTGCGCTCCTCAATTGGATGAAGCGCTTTGTAGATGCCCTTATTGAAGGAGAAGTTCAAGATTAATAAATGAATGCATTATGGAAAGGGGTACATTATCCATTATACAAACCAAGTCCGGTAAACTCATTGCGAGGGTTACTTTTATCAAACCCGATGATAAAACGGGTATCATTGATGTCGCTTTTTGGTCGCCATCGAAAGACGACCTGAAGTACGACAATACGCCCTGCGAATTGCTCCGGGAAAAAGGACTTTTAGTCCAACTCAAAACTAACGATGGGCGTATTATCGAAAAGAGCGCGGCGCAGCCCCAGCATGTAGCCGGAGCCCCACCGGCAGTTGCGGGAACTAACCTATCAGTTGCCGACAGCTACGACCCTATCCTGGCTTGCTTGCCGAAAGATACCAGGGCCGTCTTAGCTAATATTGATCCCGACAATTTTGCCCTGAAATGGCAAAAAGCTGCCAGGCATGTGGAGGGACCGACCCCCGAGAAAAATAAGTTCATGTTCTTCAAGCGAGATAGAAAGGGAGAGAGTTTTGAAATAAAACCGAATTTCCGCAATATCGACTTTGAGCAATTAGCTAAGCGCGAGCTTAGCAATGCAAAAAATATTTGGGGCGATAATCAGATCAGGAAAATTGATCTTTCTACGCAATGGCGAATGGTGCAAGGCTTGGGACTAGAATCGGTTTATGAAACCGCTATGACGTTACACCACGTGTATGGCATCCCCTATATACCCGCTTCTGTATTGAAAGGAGTAGTACGAAGTTGGATTATTGCTAATGCATTCGAAGGAAAGGAGGATGCCGCCCTGTCTGACCCTCGCTTTTGCGATTGGTTTGGCTGTCCGGGAGAACTGGTAGTCGATGATAAAGATGGTAAAAGGCAAAGATACCCTTCTTTTTACAAGGAGGCCCGAAAAGGCAATCTGGTATTTTTTGACGCCTATCCGTTGAAAGCGCCAAGACTGAAAGTCGATGTCATGAACCCTCATTACAGCCCTTATTATTCCGATAAAACGGGCAATACCCCACCGGCAGATTATTTCAATCCAATACCTGTGTTTTTTCTAACCGTTGAAGAAACGCCATTTCAGTTTATTTTGGGAGGTAATTTGGAAAAACATAAGGATACTAAAATAAAGAATAAAACCTACACTCCTCAAACAGAAATGAATATTTTCGACTGGTTAAAAGATGCGCTTCTAAATCATGGCATCGGCGCCAAAACTGCCGTCGGTTATGGCTATTTACATGAGAAAATATAATTAAATCAGCTATGGTGCACATCACGACTTAGCATGCTCGACATATGTAATTTCCTTATTATTTTCTTTTTTCAACCATTTCCAATTCAAGTATTCTTTTTGATATCGATTTTGAAAAGTATCAGGCACTTTATTTAATCTAAAAGTAGCCGTGTACAGCTTATAAAATGCTCCATTACGATGCACTACTTCATTTTTTTGATCTACGTAGGGTTCAAATTCTAAATTATTTCCAGCCATCTGCCTTCCAATTTGCTGGCTCCATTGCCTGATATCGCTTTCTCCAGCAAGCCAGGCATCTTCACATTTTAGAACTATCAAATCATTATAGGTAAAAATTACCGTTAATCGTTTAGGCAATTCGGCTTCCCACTCTCTGGTTAATTCACTTAACGCCAATAATATCGCTGCTAAAAGGGTTGCTGCCCCGGCTATCACTTCAAAATTTGTTTCCCACCATTCATTAAAACTTGAAATTGAAGTTTGATAACCTAGCATTATTAATAACAAAAAAAATATTGGAACTAAAAACCATTTTGGCCTCTTCCTATAGATAAAAATAAGCATTGATAACATTTTTTTTGCATTCATAACCAATAGGATTTGTATACCTTAATCAGACCATACTCATTTTCGGCTGCCAAACCAGCCGCTACTCTCCCCCCCTCTCACTCCGCTGCCTCCTCACCACCCCAAACCCCTCCCCTGCCCCGTTCCCCAGGCCGATATAATTCGGCAGGGAGACATTGGCGGAGAACTCGATGGTAAAGGCCAGGACTTTAATATCCTTAAAGCTCACCCATTCTTCTTTGAGGAGTTTCGAGATCTTGACCTCGAAGCGGCGCTCCAGCATCCAGTCGACGCCGCGGGCGAAAGAGAGGATGTGGGCGCTGAGCAGGTTTTCGAGCAGGGTATATTTTTCGGCGAGGCTTTGCATCTGCTGCCATTCGCGGAATTTGTCGCTGTTGAGGGCACGCCATTTGTGTATGCGGTAGTGGAGGGGCTTGTCCCATACGTTGAGGTTAATCTGGTCGACGTGCAGGCGGGCGATGCGCAGATCCTGTTTGGTGGCGCCGATGCGCACGCTCCAGTCGGCCTGGCTAAAGAGGTTGTGGGCTTCTTCGATGCAGTCGTCGAGGAAGAGCAGCATGGGGCGCATCTCACGGCCTTGGGTGTCTATTTTGTATTGGATGAGCGGGTAGCGCTGGTGGTAGCCGCCAGTTTCGTTGTTGTGGTTGTGAAACCACTCGTGCTCGGCGCCGACTTTGCCGGCGATGGCGCCCCTGAATTTGGGCAACTCCCAGGGCGCGATCTGGTTGTCGAAGGATACGGAGAGTAAGCGGAGGGGTTTCATGGTTTAATGGTATTAGTATTTGAGTATACGGAACAATGTCGAAATTGTTACGCGATTGTTATTTTTTGCTTTATACGACAATCTAAGAATAAGGATAGCGCTATATAGTAGTCCTACTGCGATGATAGTGTTTTTATTTTGTTTGTGCAAGTGAATGGGGAAGTTTTTTTGTGAAGGGGGTGACGGCCACGGAGCACCCACGGTGGTGACAAGGTGACGGCAGGGGAAGTACTCGGGGGGTGACGGCCACGGAGCGCCCACGGTGGTGACAAGGTGACAAGGTGACGCGTGACAAAAATTGTTGTCGGTTGTCAGTTATCGGTTGTCGGTTCAAAAAAATAATCAAACATCAAACATTCAGCATCAAACATCAAAAATCCTTCCCATCCTTCCAAATCCCCAAAATCCTAATTAAAAATGATCCCCAGGCGCTCTTAACGGTGGTGACAGGGTGACAAGGTGACGGCCACGGAGCACCCACGGTGGTGACAAGGTGACGGCTCAGGAATAGCTCAGGGGGTGACGGCCGCGGAGCAGCTACGGTGGTGACAAGGTGACAAGGTGACGCGTGACAAAAATTGTTGTCGGTTGTCAGTTATCGGTTGTCGGTTCAAAAAAATAATCAAACATCAAACATCCAGCATCAAACATCAAAAATCCTTCCCATCCTTCCAAATCCCAAAATCCTAATTAAAAATGATCCCCAGGCGCTCTTAACGGTGGTGACAGGGTGACAAGGTGACGGCCACGGAGCACCCACGGTGGTGACAAGGTGACGGCAGGGGAAGTACTCCGTTGGTGACGGCCACGGAGCGCCCACGGTGGTGACAAGGTGACAAGGTGACGCGTGACAAAAATTGTTGTCGGTTGTCAGTTATCGGTTGTCGGTTCAAAAAAATA
>Ga0209573_1005851_pt1 | contig 10693 bp, 3 predicted proteins | sample TNRBio252014_DNA_FD_185870 | JGI IMG/M metagenome (GOLD analysis project Ga0209573, IMG submission 185870) | Wastewater treatment Type I Accumulibacter community from EBPR Bioreactor in Madison, WI, USA - TNR Reactor_6/25/2014_ DNA (SPAdes)... | ecosystem: Engineered > Bioreactor > EBPR >...
GATATCCATTCCGAAAGGATGAAGGCTCCTTGAAGACTACAAGGTTGATAGGCTGGATGTGTAAAGTCAGAAACGACAAAGCTTACCAGTACTAATTGCCGAACGCTTGATCACATTTTTTTTTCTTTTACTTAATTTGAAATCATTATTAACACCTTGGACATTCAATTTATAACTTCACAATTAATTCATAATCCTCTACTATAGTCTACAATCTATAGTCTACTTCGTATACAAAGTGTCACAAAAAATTTCCTGGTGATTTTAGCATGGGGGTCACACCCGTTCCCTTCCCGAACACGGAAGTTAAGCCCCATTGCGCCGATGGTACTGTCAAGGGAGAGTAGGTCGTCGCCAGGATACCCTCGATTAAAACTAAGCTCGCTACACAGCGAGCTTTTTTTTTGACCAAATTTACTCACACAATCACTTAGTTTGAAACACAGTGGACACAGTGGACTAAGTGGACATAGTGGACGCTGTGGAGTGAACCCGCGGATTTTATTCTTCTATTTAATTCAAGATTAAATTCAAAACAATGCAAATAAATTAACTAGCACGGGTGTGTTCGCCTCATGATGTGGCCTCGGTGAAGTCATACGGCGAACACACCCCTATAATAGCTTCACAAAACGCTTCTACTCAGTGTATTTTTAATTTTTTACAATTGGCGCAGTAGAGACGGGTTTGAAACCCGTCTCTACAATTTGCTGAGTAGTTACCACAAAACTACATCATAAGGCGAATGCAGCCGCTAGTACATAGCTAACCATCTTCCAATAATGTAAAGCTGTTATCGTTAAATAGCAACTGCTGATAACGGCTACGCTGCCTATAGAATTGTCTTTTTAAATGGGTAGAATCCCCATTTTTTATTTCATCAGGAACCTGTTTGGCAAGAGAAAAGTATTCATTAGCACTACCTAATATTTTAGTTGTTGATGATGTCATCGAAAATTGTGATTTAATCTCTAGTTATTTGACTGCATTTGAAAAAATTAATGTGATGAAAGCTGGGTCTGGTTGGCTTGCACTTGATTATTACCGAAAATATGAATATGCACTAATTTTGCTAGATGTTGATATGCCTAAAATGGATGGCTTTGAATTAGTTCGGCAGATGAAAAAATTCAAACCAAATGATATAACTCCTATTATCTATATTACTGGCCATGACAAGAATTCAGATAGAACAACCATTGGGTATGAATTAGGTGCAGTCGATTTTTTAAATAAGCCCTTTGAGATGGAATTTTTATTAAAAAAAGTCAGGGTTTTTCTTAATTTATTTCACCAAAGAAAAATATTGGAAAAAGAAGTGGCTGCAAAATCTGCTTCACAAATTGCCTTGATAGAATCTAACTCGCTCATAAATGAAATCGTTAAAGATAGGTATGAATTTGTTTGCGCATTTGATAAAAATGGCAAGGTAGAATCTATAAATACGGCTTCGCTTACAATGCTGAGTATAAAAAGTTTGGATAATATTCAAGGTATGCCGATTACTAATTTAATTTATAGTGGCGATTTAAACTTGTTTAACGATAGCTTAGCGAAGGTTAGGCAAGGTGAAGAAATTAAAATTAAGATTAGATTTCAGTCGGCAGATAAAACATATTTATGGCTTCATTTAACTTTAATGCCAAAAATGAAAGATTGTCAGCTGCAAAAAGTTTTTTGTATTGGCGCACAAATATCAGAATCAGATTTAGATGAAAAACACTAAAGTGAATTTTTCACTAGCCGTACAGTAGAGCCAAGTTCTGCCTTGGCTCTACAATGGTTTTAGGTTTATTTCAACCCCCAATTTCCTTTTAAAGTATCAGAAATAGAAGTTGACGACTCAGATGTGCCTGCGGCATTTAATAAATTGCCCTCTTTGTTTACTTGCACGCGTAAGGAACCAATTCCTGGTTTTGCAGACCCGGTTTTTAAAATAGTTATGACTAGCACTGAATTTGAAACCCATTCCCCAGAATAGTTTGAACCAATTGACTCGTTAAATTTTAAGAGAATATTGATTTCTTCACTATTAGAAGCCGGCGGCTTATTAGTACCTTGGTCAAAATTGATTGTGATTGTGTCACCCACACTAAAGATGTTGTCGCCATCGTCAGGGTCGGCAGCAACAAATGAAATGATTTTTGGTGCTGAAATTGTAATGTCAATAGACCATTTTTGTGTTCTGGTTAAATTGCCATCTGATATTTCAACAGCTACAGGGTTGTTTAATGGATCCGTTGGTTTCGGTATCCAAGTAATTAAAAATGTCTTCGTGTCTAACACCATATTCGCAGGCCCATCGACAAGTTTAAAAGAAACTATGTCGCCATCTGGGTCGCTACCTTTGAGTTGGTAGGAATACAACAGTTCTGGAATTGCAGTTGTTGGCGGTTTGCTATTAAAAAATGGTGGGAAATTTACATCAATTACTTCCACCGTGAATTCTTGAGCAACGACATTTGTGCCATCGCTTACAAAAACTATAACTAAATGTTTACCCACTTGTAATTGCAATGGAGTGCCACTTAGTTGATTATTTGTAAGACTTAACCATGCTGGCCCTTCTTTAATGCCATAGGTTAAAGGTAGATTGCCAGGGTGGTTTGCAATAATGTTGTATAGATATAAACTGCCTTCATTTACTGTAGTGATAGGCACGGAAGTTATAATTGGTTTTTGTATAACTTTATCTATCGTAAGTGTAAGCAAAGATATGTTTGATTTTAAATTATCTGAAACCGCAATCAAGGATATGTTGTCGATGCCCGTTTCGTTTGCAAAAGGGGTATATCGTAAAGTTAAATTGTCAATTAAAGCATCCCCTTTTAATGGTTTGCCCGAAGAAGTAAAATTGAACAAATATGTTTTATTTGCATCGTAATTGGCAATTATTTTAGTCAAGTCAATCAGAATTGAATCGCCTTGTTTAAGTGTGAAGTTTTCGTTGCGCAAAATGGGAGCTTGATTAATCGGATTGATTTTAATTGAAAACAAAGCAGGCTCCGTTGCTTGACCGTTTTCGGTTTTAGCAATTATCGTAATCTTATCATCGCCTGTAATATTTTTAATCGGAACATATATCAAATTAGAACCGCTAATAAATGCTTCACCTAATAAACCTTGTTGCGATATTGCATAGGTAATAGGTTTTAACCCGTCTGGATTTGTTAAAAAAGGCGTTAAGTCTTTCCCTAGTTCTGTATTTTGGGTTGTTTCAAAATTACCCCCAGTCAACAACAAGTTTTTCAAGACTTCATTGTTATTAAAGGAAATTTTTGCTTCGTTAGATTTATCAGTACCATCAAAACAAATGATAGTCATAGAATCCATGCCTGATTTAGTGCCTAAATACGACAGGATATTTCCTTCGATTGTAGCTGTGCCCTGGCTTGGTTCCGAAATAATTTTAAAATTATGAACATCACCCACATCTGGGTCAAGCACTTGTTTTTTAAGGTCAATTTGAAGAGTTACGCCAAGGCTTGCATTAAATGAACCGTCTATTAATTTTGGAACATCGTTAACAGGTGTAATCGAAATTTTTAGATCAATATCATTGGAAGAAGAGATACCATCAAAAACTTTTACAAGCATTAAATCGAACCCGTTTACATCTTGATAAGGGGCAAAGAATAAAGTGTTGCCTTCCAATGTGGCTCTACCTAATGTTGGTGCTTTAACAATTGTAAATTTGTAAGATTTTGTTTTGTCAAAATTTTCAATTAAACTATTCAGATCTAACTTGGCAAGCGTATCTTCTAAAGTGCTAATTGTCCCTTTCAATAATACGGGGGTTTTGTAGGAGTTAGAAACTAAAATTGATTTACGGAAAGTTGATTTTTCATTGTTTTTATCAATCAAAATAACTTCGATAGCATATGTGCCTTCTTTGGCATATTTATGAGTTGTGCTTAAAACTTTAGATTTCTTGAAATTTTGATTTTCAGAACCATCACCCCATGATAATGCTACTGAAGAAAGCGGCACTGTATCATCAGTTTCAAATGTTACAGTAACTTCTTGGTCAGCACCAACTGTATTGCCTGGTAATATTTGAAACGAAAGCAGTTTTTGTCCCGTTTTTATAACTGCAATGCCGAATTTTCTAGAAACACTTTTTGCTGCATCAGATACCGTAACACTTATGATAATTTCATTAGCTGTGGTTTGATTCGTTTTTAATAAAATAGAGCTTGTGGCTGCACCAGAAATTTCCGCGGTGCTATCGTTAGGGCTTTCAATGTTCCAATTATAAGAAAGTGTATCGCCTTCAGGGTCCATGGCAGAAACGGCAAAGGCAATTCCGGTTTGATTTGTCGATTCAATTTGAGTTCTTTCTTGTTTAATTGCTAAAATAACTGGTGCAAGATTTTCACTTGAAATCAATATTGAATTTGAACCAATTATTGAATTGCCATCCGATTCAGAAGCTTCGAATTTTAAGTTCAATACGCCCATTGTTGCCGTTGATACTTGATAGATATTTGTAGTTGTTGAACTATCAGGGTCGGTAATTTCTTTTAGTAATGTAACAGAGCTATGAGACAAACTTATTTTTGGTGATTCTTTGCTGCCTTTTGCTTTTAATTGAAAGAACACAAAAGAATTTGCTGCTCCAACTGTATTTTTGATTGGTAAGTCTTCAATTGCAGAAGTTTTTTGAAATTGATTTGTCATAAAGAATAACAAGTTTCTTTTTGAGCTTGCAGTTAATGTGCCTAAATCAGTTGTTTCGCCTTGCGTTGCCGAAAATGCATATTGATTTCCTTTGCCTGCATCTAACAAAACAGGCTCGTTACCTGCTATAACAGACAGAATATTATCGCCTGAGTTCACATTGGCTTCAAATGCACCATTTTCACCTGTTTCTGTTTTAGTATTTGAGAAGATAATTAGCACTTTAGGTTGAAAAACACCATTCAAAAGAATCTTGCCTTTTACTTTAGTATCTCGAGATGACAGATCCAGTACGATTTTATCGGCTGTATATTGCGTAATATCTTCTTCGCTTGAATTGTCGTTATTAATCTGCAATATAGTAAAGTTACTTGAGATTTTGCTGCCACCTGATTGATCAACGGTAGCAATTATTTTAATTTGGGTTACACCAGATGATTTGACTGGAAGCAATACTAAATACTCACCTAAAGAATTCGTAATAGTTGTAAGACCAAGTGGTTTCTCATCTATTAAAAATAAAATCTTGGCATTAGGTATTGGGGTGTTTGACTGATCTACAACGGCACCAGAAATTTGAGCGGCATGAGCCTTAACCTCTAAATTAATAGTCTGAGCTAAATCGGAATTAGTTGTTTTGGTATCACTGAAATATATCAAACCTGTATTAAGCTGTTTAAAAGTGGCGGTAACATTTGTTCCGCTTGGAATTAAAGCCGTTGGAATTTCTATTTTATATTCCCCAGTTTCATTTGTAGAAATGGCCTGACCAGTAGAAAAATTAACGGTTGCATTGTTTGCAGGCAACCCATTAAAGGTTACTAAACCGCTAAAAGTAGAAAGTGTAGTGGGTTCTAAAGTTAAAGTAAAATTTGAAACACTTTCTGAAATATCTCCTTTTATCTCCGTTTTGCCTGTATAGATAATGTTATCTTCTTTAAATGAGATAAATGCAGTTAGGGAAGTTGATTCTTTTAGTGGCACTGAGAATTCAATTTCACCATCTTTGGTTAATTGGAATTGTCCGAAGTTTTTCAGGCTTAAATAAGTAGGCTTTAAATCTTTAGTTGTTTTCGGCAAAGGTTTTGAGCCACTTGAAGTTATATAATTAATCACGCCTTTGAATTTATGAAAAGATAGTTGTAGAGTTAATGGAGTATCGTTTGAGCTTAAAGCCGCATTGAAACCAGTAGGTGGAACTAAATTAGTGAAGTTTGAGAAAGTAGTATAAAACGAATCGGTTTTGTCTGTGGGGCCAGCTGGTTGACAGTAGGTTCCACTAGCGGCACCATCGTGATTATGCAAATAATTTTGTATTGTAATCATTTCCTGATCCGTTTTGCTGTTAGCAAATGAAGCGTGAACTTTTACTGTTGAGCCTGGTTTTGTTTTAATTTCAAATATTCCGTTTTTATTAGTAAACCCATAGCTTTTACCGTTAAAGCTAACCCCTTCTACGACTACAGATGCGCCAGCAATAGAATTCCCAAGTTGATCAACCACGCGACCTTTGATACATGCTAAACCTAAGATTCTTTTGCCAAGTGCAAACCAGCCAGTCTTCTTTACTTTATAAATAATATTTGCAACGCCATCTGTTTCAAAAAAAGAAACTAGCTCTGGGTTTGAAACTAACTTCCATTTACCTAGACTTTTATCAAAATACCAAAGTGGTAAACCTGCTAAATCCAAGTCTGTCTCTTCAATAGTAAAACTAAATTTTAAATCATATACAAAATCAGAAGGAGCATCTACAATGGTTTCGTTTGTATTTGGGTTAATTAAAGCAATTTCAACTATCGATAAAAAATCTAAATTTGTTTCTGATTCATCGGTTGTAGCATTGCCCGGTACAAGATTGCTTTCGGTGCGTACATTCACCTCGACTTGTGTTAAAGGCACAGAAACACCCGTCTCGAATTTTTTTGAATTTATTTTTGCTTTTCCTTTTTTGCCTGAGCTTGCTATGCTGGTCAAAAGTAAAGTGTCTACAATGGAAGATGACTTTAAAGTGATGTTAGCAAATGGTGTGCTTGATGAATCGGCTTCATTTACTTGAATTTCTTTTTGATTTGAAGAAAACCCTGGTGCGGTTGTATTTACTAGCACGCTTGATTTGTTTGTTTCTATTTCAAGAGTGAAGTTTCCGTTTTCGTCGGAACTTGTTTGCGCCGTACTATTTTGTACCGTTACTTTTGCGTTTGAGAGTGGCTCTAGGGAATCATTATCTTCAATGTAGCCTGAAATGGTTACTTTAGAAATATTTATTTCAGGTGGGGGTGTGGAATTGCCTGTTGAGGAGCTGGAACCTCCACCGCCACAAGATGTATTTAATACTAGTAAAAACAGCCCAAAAATGGTCGCAATATAGTTTTTTGCAGTTTTCATGGTTTTTTATATCTCTAAAAGTTAATTTTATACAAATAATAGGTGGAAAATTGTAAAAAAAATGTAGATTTTTGCAATTATAAACCCTGTTTTAACAGAAGGCAAATGCTATATTGATTTCTGTAATTGTTGTCCGTATGGTTTTATCAAGTTTTTCGTATTTTTGTGCTATTTAAGTTTAAACGGAGCCCCTAATGAAAATTAAATTATTTTTGGTGTTTTTGCTATTGTCAATAAGCAGTTTAACTGGGCAAGAAGTAGTTGAAAAAAAGCCGATTGCTGAATCTGGCATTGCAAAACAAATATTAGAATTAACTGGTAGTGATGGCGGGCTTTGTATTCACCTCGGATGTGGTAAAAGTGATTCTGTAGGTTTAACGGCGGCTTTAGCTGCTGAGTCTTTTTTGTTAGTGCATGGTTTAGCATTTGATGAGATACACTTAAACCGCACGCGAATTGCAATTGATGCTAGTGGGTTATCTGGTCGAGCCATGGCGGAAAAATGGTCAGAAAAATCTTTACCTTATTTAAGGGATCTCGCAAGAATTATCGTAATTGAAGATATGAATGCTGTAAAAGAATTGGGGATAAGTGTCAGTGAAATAAATCGTGTGTTGTCACCCAATGGTTATTTGTGTATAAAGGAAAATAATAAATGGGTTGCCACTAAAAAGCCTAAACCGAAAGAAATGGATGAATGGACACATAATTTTCATGGGCCAGATGGCAACATGGTATCAAATGATATGGAATTAAGTTTTCCTGTTAATTTTAGGTGGTTAGATGGGGTGCCCAATTTTAGGGGCGGGTTTGGGGATTGTGCCGCTACAAGGGCAGTTGTGTTAGCAGGCGATAAATGTTTTACAGTCAGCATAGAAGATATCAACAATGTGATGCCTGGTAAAAATGATGCTTACTTAATGGCGCGCGATGCTTATAGTGGTCTGCCGCTTTGGAAAATTAATTGTGAGGCTACCTATGGTAAACAGCAATTAGATTGGCGCAATGTTTGGCCTTTAGTCGCAAGTGATAAACGAGTTTATACAGCTAGAAAAAATGAATTAATCATTGTAAACGCAAGCAGTGGCAAAATTGAAAATGTTTGTGCTACAAAATATCAACCCAAACGACTTTTGCTTTTAGATAACTGTTTAGTCGCAGCATGTTGGGAGGAAACTACTCAATCCAACTTTAAAGATGGCCTTGAAAATGATGCCATTAGAGCTGTTTGGTACCCAAAGGACAATGGCTCACTAGAATGCTATGAGGCAGATACGGGTAAATTAATGTGGTCAGCAAATGTAGTTGCATTAACCATTGCTGCATCCGATGGCACCTTATATGTTGTCACCAATAAAGGTAGCCCCCCAACGGAAAGAGAGGTGATTGCCTTTGAAATTAAATCAGGTAAAGAAAAATGGCGTGTGCCTCATACAGCTTTTGGTGACGCCCCAGATACTAGCATTAATTTTGCTGGACCAAATTGTGTGGTTATTTCAAAGTCTAAAAGTGTGGGTAAACGCGATGTTTTTGTTCTTTCTGACAAAGACGGAAAACCATTATATACTGTTCCAGATACTGTTGCCAGATGTATTGTAGGCAATGAATTGTGGTGCTTAAATGGTAGGTATGATTTGAAGACAGGGCAAAAAAAAATGGGCAGTGGGTTGGGGGCAACTTATGCGGGCGCAAATGGAATTGGTGGCTGTATACCCCCAATTGTCATCGCCAACAAATATATTACATCTGCTCGAGGGGGTACTTTTGCTAAATTAGGTGATGGGCCAGAAAAGCCAAGCACAAAACTTTCTTTTTCAGGTGCGCGTGGCGCGTGTATTCAGGGGATGATACCTGCCAATGGAATGCTTTATACAGCACAAAATAATTGTGCATGTATGGGTGTGCAAGTTGGTGGGTTTTTAGCTATCGGCCATTCCGTTGAATCGCCAAAAAAAGAAGAATTTGAACAAGCTAGAGTCATAGAAAAAGGCCTTAATTTTAGGAAAGTGGAAGAAATTGCAATTACGGAAAAAGATTGGCCAATGACCAGACAAAATGTCGAAAGAAGTGGCGGAGTAAATTATGCTTTGCCTGAAGTCGTAAAGTTACTGTGGAAGGCCCCCATTGCAAGTTTAGGGGTTGGGCCATTCGAGGATGCCTGGAATGCCAGAACGGGAAGTTCGCTTCCTTTAACAGCTCCCATTATTGTAGGGGAAAAATTGTATATTGCGAGTGTAAATTCTGGCCAAGTAATAGCCTTACATTCAAATAGCGGCACGCCAATTTGGAAAATTACTTTAGGTGGCAGAATTGATTCTGCCCCTACCTATTATAAAGGAATGTTGCTAGTTGGTTGCCGTGATGGGTGGGTATATGCTTTAAATGCTAAAGATGGTTCGCATGTTTATCGAATGAGAATTGCACCGCAAGATCGACGATTAGTAGCGTATGGTTCTGTGGAATCTTTATGGCCAGCTGTTGGTAGTGTTTTAGTAAATGATGGTATTGCTTATGCAGTTGCTGGTCGCACGACTAAAAATGATGGTGGAATCGCCTTATTGGCGTTCAAACCTGAAAATGGGGAAATGATTTGGGCTAAATGTTTAGGGGAAGGTTATGCTTCGCAAAATGACATTTTATCGGTGAGAGATGGAGAGCTTGCCTGGCATTGGTATCGTTTTGATTTAAAGACAGGCACTGAATTAATACCCACCCAAAAGTTTTATGGCTCTGGAGGTATACTTGATGGTTTTTGGGTTAATGGATTTAAAGGAGGGCGTGGCTTAATGTTAGGTAAAGCATGCAGCAGTATGATGGTGTGGAACAACCAATTGGTGATAGCACCCAATTTTGCTGTTAAAAAAGAAACCGTTATCATTCCTAAACCAGACCCAAAAGCCGCGATTAAACACCCAGATGCTTTTAAAGCAGATGAATTAATTTGGCGTATGGAAATTGAACCTCATAAAGAATGGTCAAGAATCTATGCCATGGCTATGAGCAGCAACACCATTTTTTTAGGAGGATCCGTTTTTAATGGTTGGGCAAAGGGTCGCTATGATGGTAGTTTTATTTGGATCAAATCTACGGAAACCGGCAAAAGCAAACAACCGCCTTTAAAGATTGATGCACAACCCGTTTATGATAGTTTTTCTATAGCAAATGGAAAAGTGTATTTAGCACTTGGTGATGGGTCGTTAATTTGCCTTGGTGAGTAATTCGGTTTTGTAGAAAGGGGAGCCCTATGCTTTCACAAACTGAAGATTAACTACTAGGGTAAGACCTTGAATGAAAATTAAAAATAGATAATCGTTTTTTTCTGTACTCAGCAAATTTAGATTCACCAAGTAGAGACGGGTTTCAAACCCGTCTCTACTGCGCAAATTGTAAAAAAAAATAGAAATACACTGAGCAGAAACATTTTCCTTTTGATTTGCAAAGCCTTAATTTAGGCTAATTGCGTAACCAGCCACAGTTGTGCGACACTTCGCGGGTATATAGAGCCTGTCTAAGATTTTAAATTTTTCCTAAATATTTGCTAATAAAGCGGTTAGCATTTCGTTAATATATTTATAGACATGCAAAAATCGACTTTTTCATGAAAAAGTGCGGTTATAATTTTAAA
>Ga0209573_1005853_pt1 | contig 10692 bp, 9 predicted proteins | sample TNRBio252014_DNA_FD_185870 | JGI IMG/M metagenome (GOLD analysis project Ga0209573, IMG submission 185870) | Wastewater treatment Type I Accumulibacter community from EBPR Bioreactor in Madison, WI, USA - TNR Reactor_6/25/2014_ DNA (SPAdes)... | ecosystem: Engineered > Bioreactor > EBPR >...
AGCCGATAGCAGGCGGCGAGGTCGACGCGCGCCTCCCACTCCGGCTCGGTGACAGCTCCCTTCAGGTCCGGCGCCCTGAGAGGTGCAGCATGGCCCATCGCGATCCCCTGTGTAATGCGTCTCGCGCAGTCTTTCAGGCCGTCGGAGCAGAGGCAAATGCCGCGCCGATGCGCGGGCTATCCATCACATATCCGCCATTTCGAGGCTTAGAACATGCTTGCCGAACCCCGCGCCGGCGAGCATCGCCACGAAGGCGGCGGGAAGCGTCTCGAACCCATGATGGCGCGTGATCTGCCATTGCAAGTGCCCCCGCGCCGCCATGTCGCGCAGCGCGGCGAGCGGTTCGGCATCGTCGTGATCGTAGATCGAGAACGGCAGGATACGAACCGCACGGGCCAGAAGCTGCCGGAAGTTGACCAAGGCGACCGGCTCATCGTCATGATAATGTTGCTTCAGGCCGCACAGCACGACGCGACCAAAGCGCTTCATGGCGCCCAGCGCCGGGTCCAGCGTTGCGGCGCCGACATTTTCGAACATCAGGTCGATGCCGTCAGGCGCGGCAAGGGCGAGTTGCGCGGTCATATCGCCGGATTGGTAGTCGAAGACGACGTCGAACCCCGCGACTTCGCGCAGCCAACGGGCTTTCGCGGCGCCGCCGGCGATGCCGATGACCCGGGCACCGCGGTTCCGGGCGATCTGGCCCGCCACGCTACCCACCGCACCGGCCGCGCCGCTGACCAGCACCGTCTCGCCGGGCTGCACCTGACCGACACGCACCATCCCCAGCCAGGCGGTGACGCCGGAATGGCCCAGCGCGCCAAGAAACGCGGCACCGTCTGCGGGTTCCTTCGGCAGCTTGCGCAGCACTGCGGCGGGTCCGGTCACCACTTCACGCCATTCCGCGAAGCCCAAGACCCGCGCGCCCCGCGCCAAAGCCGGATCGCGCGACGAGATGACACGCCCGACCACGCGACCGATCACCGGCTTCGGGTCGGGATCGGCATCGAATTCCATCGCCGCCATGCGCAGTGCCAGATAGGGATCGAGCGAGATGTGCTCCACCCTGACCACCACCTCGCCGGGTCCGGGCGGGCGGACGGGGACCTCGGTCACGGCAAGATCCTCCGCCCGGATAAGTCCGGCCGGAGGTCGGATCAGCCTGACGGCCCGGGTGTGCAGCGGTCGGGCCGCGCCCCCGGGCCGGTGCCCGGTCACAGCAGGCCGGCTTCGCGCAGGGCGGTATCCCAGACCTGGAAATCGTCCCGGATACGGGCGTCGAGCTCGGCAGGCGTCGTGGTCATCGGCTCGAAGCCGAACCCGGCGATGCGCTCAAAGACCTCGGGCTGGGCGATGATGGCGGCGATTTCGGTGCTCAGACGGTCCAGGATCGCCGCATCCGTCCCGGCGGGCGCAACGATGCCGAACCAGCTGCCAACGTCATAGCCCTCGACGCCTGCCTCCTGCAGCGTCGGCACCTCCGGCAGCGCGCTGATGCGCTCGGATGTGCCGACAGCGACGATCTTCAGCTGCCCGTCGTTCATGTACTGGATCGGCGCCAGGGCGCCAGCGAAGGCGAGGTCGATGGCGCCGGACAGGATGTCGGTCATCATCGGCGCAGTGCCCTGATAGGGGATATGCTGCATCTCGATCCCGGCGCGTTCCTGGAACACCTCGCCGGCAAGATGGGTCAGCCCGCCCACGCCGTCCGAGCCGTAATTCAGCTCGCCCGGGTGGCTGCGCGCATAGTCCAGCAGTTCCTGGATATTCGAGACCTCGAAGCTGTTGCTGACCGTCAGCACCAGCGGCACCAGCGCCAGCATCGTCACGCCGCTGAAATTGGCGGGCGCGTAGGGCGGCGTCTCGCCGTGCAGGTCACGCACCCCGGCCATCGTCGACGAGGTGCCGAAAAGGATCGTGTAGCCATCGGCCTCGGCCTGCGACGCATGCACCGAGCCGATGGTACCGGCCGCGCCGGGCATGTTCTCGACGATCACCGGCTGGCCCAGCGCATCCGACAGCGGCGCCGCGACGAGGCGGGCCAGCGTGTCGGTGTTTCCGCCGGCGGGATAGGGCACGACCAGGGTGACCGGCCGGCTTGGCCAGTCCTGCGCGATGGCGGGGCCCGCCATCAGGGTGAGCGACGCGGCGGCGGCGTATTTCCACGATGACATCATGTTCCTCCCACGGATCAGGTCAGGGCGGCCCGGCAACCGGGCCCGGCCTCGGGGCGATTACCGCACGAAGGCTCCGACCCTTCCAGCGGCAGCGCACCGGGGCTGCGGCTTCATCACATATCTGACGCAGACTCCGCTGGCGATGCCGCCAGAGCGTCAGCCGCGATCGTAGACTTCCGGGTTCACGACATGCGGCGGGCGGCGCCCGGCCAGTACGGCGAGCACCTGTTCGGCGTTGGAACGCGCGAGACCCAACGCCGAATAGAGCGACGGACCCGCCACATGCGGCGTGAGAACGACATTTTCCATATCGAAGAACGGGCAATCGGCTGGTGGCGGCTCGGGATCGAAGACATCGAGACCGGCGCCAGCCAGCCGACCCGTTTGCAGCGCGGCCACGAGCGCCGGCTGATCCACCAGTCCGCCCCGGGCGACGTTAATCAAGAGTGCCGTCGGCTTCATCACCGCAAGTTCCGCCGCCGCCAGCAGCGGTGGCCGTCCCGCGCGATACGCTGCTGCAAGCAGGAGGACATCTGCGGTCGCGCACAGCTCCGTCATCGTTGCCGCGCGTCGGATGCCATGCTCCTGAAACACCGCCTCGGCGACCGATGGGCTGTAGGCCGAAACGTCCATCCCAAGCCCGAGTCTGCAGATCCGCGCGGCGTGCAAGCCGACATGACCCAGCCCGGCAATGCCCAGCCGCTGCCCGAAAAGAACAGTTCCGTAGCGGTCCGACACCCGGTCAAGGAAATGGTCCCGCGCGTGCCAGCCATCGCGCCTTAGATGCCCGTCAATCTCGACGATCCGGCGCGAGAGGGCCAGTATCAGACCGACCGCATGTTCTGCGACGGACAGGAAGCCATGCCCGGGGTGATTGACGACCACGACGCCGGCGCGGGTGGCGGCAGGAATGTCGATGTTCTGAAGTCCGACCCCTGCGGCCGAAATGACCCTGAGTTTCGGCAGGCGGGCGATGGTCTCGGCCCGCACCTCGCCCGGCAGGCGCGCCATGATGGCGGATATTCGGGATTCGGCACCGGGCGGGATCTGCGGCTCGGGCGCGGCGGGTACGACCAGGAACTCGGCCCCGGGCATCAGGTCTCGGACCAGCGGATGGGCGATCCGGTTCAGGACCAGAATGCAGGGGGCTTCGCTCACGTCACTCTCCGGCGGTCTTGGCCCGCCCCGGGGACGGGGGGCGGGAGAGGGAAGGCGGAATGCGGCTGTTACTCCAGCGCGATGCCCATGCGCTGAATGTCATCGCGCCAGAGCGACATGTCGGCGTCGATGAAGGCGGCGAAGCCGTCGGGCATGCGGACCGCGTAATGCCCGGCATCATTCAGCGTCTGATCCATGGTGCTGCGGACCGCAGCAAAGGCCCGGGCCAGCCGGGTCACGACGGCTTCCGGGGTGCCGGCCGGGGCGAAGACCCCGAACCAGGTGCCGCCGACCATGGTGGGATAGCCCAGCTCGGCGAAGGTCGGCACGTCGGGGGTCAGTGCGATCCGTTCCTCGCCCGCCACGGCGAGGATGTTCATGTTCGGGATGCTGGCCGAGTTCTGCGAGGCACCGGTCATCTGCATCTGCACCCGGTTCGAGCTGAGATCCGGGATCGCTGCGCCCGAGCCCGGGTACGGCACCCGCGTCAGTTCGATCCCCAGCGCATGTTGCAGCCGTCCGGCCAGCAATTCCGTGGGCGAGGCCTGGCCCAGCGAGACATAGTTGATCTCGGCAGGGTGCGCCTGCGCGTAGGCCACGAAACCCGGAACGTCGTCGAACGGCATCTCCCGGTTCATGATCAGGAAATATGGCTGTTGCGAGACCGGGGCGACCGGCACCAGATCGTCCATCGTATAGAGCGGACTGCGGTAGGCCAGCGTGTTCAGCGTCACCACCGAGGTGGTGAACAGCAGTTCGTAGCCATCGGGCCCGGCGCGTGTCACGCGCTCGGTGCCGACCAGCGTGCCACCGCCGCTGGCATTCTCGATGATGATCGGCACGCCCAGTTCCTCGCTCAGCGCGGGCTGGATCATCCGTGCCAGCACGTCGGTCCCGCCACCCGCGGCATAGGGCACGACCAGCGTGATCGCGCGGACGGGAAAGGCGTCCTGCGCGCCGGCCGGACCGGCGGCGACGACCAGCGCGGTGAGGGCGGGCATCAGTCTGAATCCGTTCATGTCACTCCTCCCATGACGTTGGTCCGAGCCTAGGAGGCCAGCCACCGCCGGGCGAGGAAGGGCAAGGTGTGTCGCCGCAAACCCCACATATCTGATGGATCGCGCCTGCTGGCGCATTGGCTTTGCGCCGCGACCCCCGCGCGCCAAGGATCGTGCACCGGGGAAGGACAGGGGCGGGATGCGATGGCGGGACGCGATATTCGCGACATCACCGGGGGTGCGGCGCTGAGTGTTCTCGGTGCGGCTTACGGCCTTCATGCTGCGACGACCCTTCCTTTGGGGACGATCCGCAGCATGGGACCGGGCATGTTTCCGACGATCCTGGGGACGATCCTCGTAGTCCTGGGGCTGGCGGTGGCCATCCCCGCCGCCTTTCGCGCAGGCGGGCCGATGGACCTGCGGCGCTGGTCGCCCACCTTCGTGCTGCTGGGCATCGCCGCCTTCGCGCTGGTGGTGCGGCCCTTCGGCCTGATCCCGGCGACCATCGCCGTGGTCGGCCTGTCGCAACTCGCCGAGCGCGAGGTGAAGCCGGGCCGGATGCTGTTGCTGACCGGCTTCGCCGCGCTTCTCGCCTGGGGAATCTTCGGGCTGGCACTGGGCCTGCCGATGCGCATGCTGAACTGGCCCTTCTGATGGACCTGCTGTCACAGATCTCGCTGGGCCTCGATGTCGCCCTGCAACCGGTCAACCTGCTCTATTGTTTCGTCGGTGTGGCAGTCGGCACGGTGATCGGCGTCATCCCCGGGGTCGGCACGCTGGCGGCGATGTCGATGCTGTTCCCGCTCTCCTTCCTGCTGGAGCCGGTGACCGGCCTCATCATGCTGGCCGGAATCTGGTACGGCACGACCTATGGCGGCTCGACCACCTCGATCCTGCTGAACATTCCCGGCACCCCTGCCAATGCCGTGACCGCGCTGGACGGCTATCCGATGGCGCGGCAGGGCCGGGGCGGGATCGCGCTGTTCATGACCACCGTCGCCTCGTTCTTCGGGGCGACCTTCGGCATCCTGCTGGTCATGCTGTTCTCGCCGGCGATCGCCGCCTACGCGCTGGAATTCGGCCCGACCGAGTATTTCGCGCTGATGGTGCTGGGGCTGGTGGCCGCCTCGTCCATCTCCGGCGGATCGGTAGCCAAAGGGCTGGCGATGGTCACGCTGGGGATCATGCTGGGCTGCGTCGGCATCGACCTGAACGCCGGCACCCCGCGTTTCACCTTCGGCCAGCCCGAACTGATGGACGGGGTGAGCCTGATCGCGCTGGCGATGGCAATCTTCGGCGTGTCCGAAGTGATCATGACTGTGCGGCGGGTGAAAGCCACCGACATCGACCCCGAGACGGTCAGGCTGAAAGCCATGCTGCCCAGCCGCGACGACCTGCGGCGCAGCTGGTTCCCGATGCTGCGGGGCTCGTCCGTGGGCTCGTTCTTCGGCACGCTGCCGGGCACCGGCCCCGCCATCGCCGCCTTCGTCGCCTACGCCATCGAGCGCCGGCTGGCGCGCGAGCCCGACCGTTTCGGCGACGGCGCGATCGAGGGGATCATGGCGCCAGAGACTGCCAACAACGCCGCCGACCAGACCGCCTTCATTCCGACGCTGGCCCTGGGCATTCCCGGCAGCGCGACCATGGCGTTGCTGCTGGGCGCGCTGATGATCCACGGCATCGTGCCGGGGCCGACCCTGATGCAGGATCGTCCCGAGCTGGTCTGGGGCCTCATCATGAGCTTCTGGGTCGGCAACCTGATGCTGTTGGTCCTGAACATCCCCTTCATCGGCCTCTGGGTGCGGCTGCTGACGGTTCCCTATCGGCTGCTCTATCCGGTGGTGCTGATGTTCATCTGCATCGGCGTTTATTCTTTCGCCAACAGCGCCTTCGACGTCTGGCAACTGGTGGTGCTGGGCCTCATGGGCTATGCCATGCGGGTTTTCGCCTTCCCCGCCGCGCCGATGCTTCTGGGCTTCGTTCTGGGCCCGATGATGGAAGAGCATTTCCGCCGCGCCATGATCCTGTCGCGCGGTGACCTGATGACTTTCGTCGAGCGCCCGATCAGCGGGACAATCATCGCCGTCACTCTGGTGATCCTGCTTGCAAGCGGCTGGTCTGTCCTGCGCCGGCGGCGCAGGGCCCGCGCCGCCTAGCCCCTGAGAGCCAGCAGGCTGCGGGCCATGATGTTGCGCTGAACCTCGGCGGTGCCGCCGAAGATCGTGTAGGGGCGGGACATCAGATAGACCCGTGCCGCCTCGTCGATCCAAGCGACCGGGACGCCGCAACCGGGACGCGCCTTCGCCTCGGCCGCAAGGTCCTGAAGGCACTCGGCCATCGCCTGAAAGAGCTCGGCCGCCACCAGCTTGGCGATGGGCAGCGAGTCGCCCAGATCCGCGCCCGAGGCGACACCGGCGCAATTCTCGGCATAGAGCGCGTCGGCGTCTGACAGCTCGCATCCCAGACGGGCGATCCGGTCGGCGAAGGCCGGATCGTCGAACGCCCCCAAGGGCCCGGCCATGGTGCACAGCAAGCGGTAGGTGTGGCGCGCCAGCGCCGGGCTTCCCTGGGCGAAGCGCTCGTGACCCAGCAGCGCCTTGGCCACCGTCCAACCCTGATCGACGGCCCCGACCACGGCATCGGCGCGGACGATCAGATCGTCGAAGAAGACCTCGTAGAATTCGCGCTCGCCCAGCAGGTTGCGGATCGGCCTGACGGTGATCCCCGGCGCGTTGCGCCGCACGAGGAACAGCGAGATCCCCATCTGCTTCTTCGGCGCCGCCGAGGTCCGCGCGAGGAAATAGAGATGTGTCGATTCCTCGGCCTGCGTGGTCCAGATCTTCTGCCCGTTGACGCGGAAGCTGTCGCCTTCGCGCTCGGCCCGGGTCCGCAACGCCGCCAGATCCGAACCCGCGCCGGGTTCGGAATAGCCCTGGCACCAGGTCTGTGTCCCCTCCAGGATCGGCCGCAGGCAGGCCGCCCGCTGCGCTTCGGTCCCGTACTGCACCAGGATCGGGCCCACCTGTTTGACGCCGTGGTCCAGCGTCCGCGCGATGCCGAAATCCTCGGTCACACGGTGATAGAGGATCAGCTTTTCGACGCTCAGCCCCAACCCGCCATGCTCGCGTGGCCAGGCGGGCGCGCGCCAGCCGTCCTGCCATTGCCGCGCGTACCACCATTCCGCGTCGCGGCCCCGGAGTCTGAGCAACGGATCGCGCCAGTCGGGCGGATAGACCGCCTCCAGCCAGGCACGAAGCTCGGCCGCGAAATCGGCGTCGGACATGGCATTGCGGTCAGGCTGCATCGCGCGCCTCGCGGCTGAGACGGGCATGGGCGGTCCGGTGCGCGGCTTCGCTCCCGAAGGCCTGCGCGTGATGCATCGCCAGCTTCAGATACAGGCCGATCGCTGCCTCGTCGGTAAAGCCGAGCGCCCCGTGCAGTTGCACCGCCTGCCGGGTCGTCGCGCTGGCGACGGCCGAGGCCCGGGCCTTGGCCGCGTGCAGACGCATCCGGTCGGCAGGCGCGGCAAGCGCCGCTCCTAGCGCGGCCTCGGCCATCCGGATGCCGATCCTGAGGTCGACAACCCGGTGTTGCAGGACCTGAAACTGCGCCAGCGTCTGCCCGAACTGCTTGCGCTGCATCAGATGCTCGACCGACAGCGCCAGCGCCTGCCGTGCGAGGCCTGTCAGGTACCCCGCCGTGACCAGCGCCGCCTCGTCGCACGCCCTTCGCCAGAGGCCTAGCGCCGCAGGCCCGGCCGACAGCACCTCGGCCCCCGCCAGATCCCGCGCCGTGACATGGACCCGCCCGCCGGCACCCCCGTCAAGCCGCAGCTCGGGAGTGATCGCAAGCCGCAGGAACAGAATTTCGGCGCCGTTCCCGCGATCCGCTAGCAGCAGCGTCTCGCCGCCCGGCACCGCGGCGCCCAGCGCCACCTCGGAGGGGCCGGTGAGGGGCACCTCGCCCTCCATCACGCCGACGCCGACCTCGCCCGTGGCCAGCGCCGCGGCGGCTTCCGAGTCACCCAGCAGGACCGCCGGCAGATGGCAGGCGGCGATATAGGGGTCAGGCACGGCATGGCGGCCCATGACCTCGGCCAGCGCCACCGCCGCCGCGACACCCAGATCGCTGCCCCCCACCGCCTCGGGCAGCCGCAGGCCCATCCAACCGGCCTCGGCCATCAGGCGCCAGAACGCGGGATCGAAGGCGATGCCCTGATCCCTGAGGCGCCGCAGCCGCGCACCGTCATGGGCGCGGGCCAGCAGGGTCTCGGCACTGTCGAGCAGCATCTGCCGATCATCGGGTGAAAGAGCGGGCATGACTCAGACGCTCTGAAAGGCGCCGCCGTCGATGGACATCACCTGTCCGGTGATGAAGCTCGCCGCCTCGGACAGCAGAAAACAGATCGGCGAGGCGGCCTCGTCCGGGGTCGAGAAGCGGCCCATCGGGATCTTCGACAGCACCGTCTGCCGGAACTTGTTGCCGCGGATGGTGGCGGTCATCTCGGTCTCCACGACACCGAAGCAGACCGAGTTGACGCGAATGCCCAGCTTCGCCCATTCGTGCGAGGCGCTGAGCGTCATCCCCAGAAGCGAGGCCTTGGCGGCGGCATAGTTGATCTGGCCGATGCTGCCCTTGCGTCCGGCATTGGACGAGACATTGACAATCGCGCCCGGCGCTGGCTGTCCAGCCTCGGCCTGTTTCATCATCTGCAACCCGACCGTCTTCAGACACTGGAACACCGCCGTCTGGTTCACCCGGATTACCGCGTCCCAGTCGTCCAGCGTCATGTTCTTGATCATCGCCGGGCGGGTGATGCCGGCGTTGTTCACCAGACCGTCGATGGCGCCGAAGATCTCGACTGCCCTGACCACCATCGCGTCCAGAAACGCCTGATCGCAGACATCGCCCCGCAGCGCCAGCACCTTCGCGGCGCCAAACCGCGCCGCAAGATCGTCGATCCCCTCCGGCTTCAGGTCGACGGCGACGACGCATCCCCCCAGCCCCAGCACCATCTCGGCCGTCGCCAGCCCGATCCCCTGCCCGGCCCCGGTGATGACCACCGCCTTGCCTGCCAATGCCATCGGGTTCTTCATCGCATCCTCCACGGGTGTCCTTTCGGCGCGGCCTTGCCTTCTGGCCAACCCTAGCGCCCTCTCTGGCGCGGCCTCCGCGAATACGGCGCCGGCCCGACATTCATCACATACGCATCGCGCGCCGCACCGGCGCTAGAGCGCGGCCCCGGTCCCCAGCACCAGCACCGCCTGGCTGGACAACACGCCGCCGTTGCCGTGCGACACCGCCAGCTCCGCCCCAGCCACCTGCCGCTGACCGGCCGTCCCGTTCAGCTGACGGGTCGCCTCGACCATGGTGAACAGGCCGTACATGCCGGGATGCACGCACGAGAGGCCCCCGCCATTGGTGTTGACCGGCAGCTGTCCGCCCGGGGCAATGGCACCATCCTCGACAAAGCGCCCGCCCTCGCCCTTGGGGCAGAACCCGAGGTCTTCCAGCATCAGGATCGTGTTGATGGTGAAGGCGTCGTAAAGCTCGACCACGTCGACATCCGCTGAGGACACCCCCGCCTGTGCATAAGCCCGCCGCGCGGCTTCGGCGGTGCCGGAAACCGTGAGGTCCGGCATCTGGCTGATCCAGCGATGCGTCGTCTCGGCGGCCCCACCCAGCAGGTAGACGGGTTTTTGCCGCATGTCCCGGGCACGTTGGGCGCTGACCATGACCACGGCGGCCCCGCCGTCGGTGACAAGGCAGCAATCGCGGACGCCCAGCGGGCTGGAGACCTGCCGCGCGCCCAGCACGTCCTCGATGCTCAGATCGTCCCGCATGAAGGCGTCGGGGTTCAGCTGCGCCCATTTCCGCGCGCTGACGGCGACCTCGGCCAGCTGCTCGCGGGTGGTGCCGAACTGGTGCATGTGGCGCGAGGCTGCCAGCGCATAGGCCGAGATCGGCGTCAGCGGCTTGTAGCGCGTCTCGTAGGGGAAGGGCGTCGAGGCGCTGACCAGCTTGCCCGACGCCGACCGCTGGTTCGAGGCATAGGCGATCAGCGCCACGTCGCATTGCCCGGCCTCGATGGCCATCGCCGCCAAGATCGCGTGGGTCTGGAAGGACGAGCCGCCGACGCGGTTGTTGTCGGTGATGCGCGGTGCAATGCCGAGGTATTCGCTGATCGACAGGCCCGCGAACATGTCGTCGGGCAAGCAGCCGAACACGCCATCGACGTCCGAGGGCGCAAGCCCCGCGTCGGCCAGCGCCGCAAGACTCGCTTGCACGGCGATTTCCAGCGATGACAGGCCGGGCGCTTCGCCCATGCCCCAGGTGCCGGTGCCGACGATGGCCGTCCGGCC
>Ga0209573_1005854_pt1 | contig 10689 bp, 12 predicted proteins | sample TNRBio252014_DNA_FD_185870 | JGI IMG/M metagenome (GOLD analysis project Ga0209573, IMG submission 185870) | Wastewater treatment Type I Accumulibacter community from EBPR Bioreactor in Madison, WI, USA - TNR Reactor_6/25/2014_ DNA (SPAdes)... | ecosystem: Engineered > Bioreactor > EBPR >...
GTTTATATCTTTACTCTAATGGTGTAAAGCAGCCTTATGACTGGAATGGCACCAAGTCCCATTTTGTGGGTGGAATTATAGGCTTTAATGATCCGTTAGAATATGCGGGACACTACTTGGATATGACATTTAACAGTCCAAGGCTCGGAGTTTCAGTCTCTCATGTTGATGGCAGTTTGACGAACTATAGTACGCCACTCGGAACAAGTTCGAATATTCTGTCATTTATCAATAGCGGGGATATCCTCGTCGAGTACGAGTTCCTGCACAGCAATGAAGACCCTTATCAAGCGTTGCTTTCTAAGGGTGTATCGTACAAGATAAAGGATATTCTCGAACCCGGTTCGCGAAATGTCAAGTCATTTGGTGTGACCCATATGAGTGACAATGGCGTCATGGTCGGAACAGCCATTATTGATAACGAAATAGTTGGTATCTTGTTGACGCCTGTTCCAGAGCCGGCGACAATAGCGTTGATTGGTGCGGGGCTGGCTTATTGCTTAAGGAAAAGAAAGCTGGCATGACATCCTTAGATCATAGTTTTTTCATCCACAGGCTACCGCTCGCACTCAATAAGAACCTACCGCCGAGGATTTAGCTGCATCAGCACCATCGTCCGCTGACGAAGCAACCGGCGGGCTTAGAATTCAAGCCTATCGCAATCAACAAGCCTTTGCGGGTTCGCCCGCAGACTTGATTGTCAGCGTTCCTTCGGTTGACGAAACCTTCGCTCCGGGAGCGTCAGATCCTGATCCGTACGTTGCTTTCGTGGAGTTGGATCAGGGCATCTGGGAGGTGAAGCTCTCGGCGATCAATACGGATTTGACCGATGTTTCGGCTCGAATCACACGGTACCAATAAGGAACCACAACAAATGAAATATCTCTTGCTTTTTGCACTCTCAAGCCTCGCGATTGGCGCGCAGGCATTCATTATCACCCAGGATGACTTCGAGTCTTTATCTGTCGGGGCTTTGAACAACCGCAATGGGTGGGAGAGTATCGACTACTTTCCTGTCGAAGAAGGGCCAAAGGTTCGCTCAGCAATGGCCGGGATCACTCCCTTGAGTGGATCAAAGATGCTCGAAGTTCCGAACTATTATACGGGTGCAGGGGGAGGAGCCAAGAGCGTCACCAAAAACGATTTGTTTGAGCGTCCAGAGCCTGCGGCTATTTGCGATGTGAGCTTCGCCATAAGTGAAAGCACGTATGTGAAGCAGGAAGTCCAGTTTCAAGTCGCTATGTTCTCCTACCAGAGCATTTTCTGTGAATACAGCCCGGTAACGGGGACTTGGCGATTTGGAGGAAAATCGATTCAGAAAAAAATATCCTTTATTGACTGGAACCGATTGTCAATTCGAATCGACTGGGTAAGCAAGAAGACGGCGTTGTCTCTAAATGGAGTTGAGCTTCTTCAGGGGTCGCTGCAACCGGTTGGGGGGACAAACATTCGTAGAATCACGAAGTTCTATCTTACGACGTTTAACGCAAGTAATCTCACGGGGTACGATCCTTTCACTGGCTCGCCCGGCTTCTTCTACGACGACTATCGTGTTTCTGCCGTCCCGGAACCTATTTCAATCATAACTTTTGGTGCAGGGGCCCTTGTTTTGATCCGAAGGCGAAAATGATTGGAACTCAACGACTTCGAAACAGTAAGCGTTCGAGTTCATCCTGCTTGCGAGCGAGGTTATCTCGATCTTCTGGAGCCTTACCTTTTAGACTATTCACAGTACGGGGAGCCTATGCAACGACGATTCGAGAAAGTGCCGATAATTCGGAAATTATTCAGGTTCCAGCCGGTACGCATAACCTTAGAGTGTTGTTTCGCCGCGGCACCGACATCGCCAGCGCAGTCCGAATATTGAGCCCGGGGGTAATCGGATTTTCAGTTGGTTCTGCCAATGTCTCCCCCGATGATTCTGGGCAGATTATTTCTGGTCCCGTGTCTCCGGGTCAAGACAGCCTGACGCTCGCTCCTGGGCAAACTGCTCCCGACGAAGGCTACTACTTTTTGCGCGACATCGACAAAGAAGAGAACGCAGTCCCCAGGCCAATTGGTGGAGAACTCGTCTACGTCACCGGAGTTAGCGGGTCGACCATCAACCTCCGCGATCCCATCACCCAACCTTACGAGGGAAGTGGCATTCGACTGACGACACCGCCCGTACCGGTTTGCCGCAATATCTCCATACGCGGTCTGCGATGCAAGGGAGTCCAAAGTGCCGGCTTTGATGCTTGGCTCGCTGCCGGATGGGTCGATGGGCTATCCGTTCGAAATTGCCAAGGACGAGATGCTTTGGATGGCGGGTTTTCTATTCGTTACTCTCGGGATATCCATGTCAGCTGGTGCAACGGTTGCAACATGCCAAAGCCCACAGACCCGTTTCTGCCGTGGGGCTATACGTTCCAGTTCATCCGCAGTGTGGAACTTACGATTGACTCCTGCGCCGCCAAAAATTCGCAGTACGTCACGACCATGGAATCTGGTTGCGCCAGCTTTAGGGCAAGCAACCTTTCAGGATATGATTTAGAATCCAGCTTCGACATCCATGGTGGTGATAGCTATGGAGGCACGTGCATTAATGTTGGAGTGGCAAACATGCCACTTTCGATTGGCAATACCACCCACCGTCGCGGTGCTTCCCAGGTCGCCGTCTCTGATACGACTTGCGGGAATGTTCGAGTCGTCATGGCCATTCGAGATTGTACTTTTACGAACTTGAAATGTTCTGCATTCTTATTTGAAACAGGCACCAAGGATCCAAATCCTGGCGCGCTGGACGCCGTTCCCATAGGCGTGAGCATCAGCGATTCGACGATCACAGCCGTCGATGTGGATAGTCAAGCCTGCGTGAACTTTAGCCCATTCAGCTCCACCCAACCCATGTTCTTCTCTGACATCAGTTTCACGAATTGCGTGATGACTCAAGAAGAAACGGATGGAGTCATTGTCAGAATTGCGAATGCCACCTCGCCGTCGATCCTCGTTCTAAACTCATGCACGATGACCCTATCTCCATCGAGTCCTTACTGGGCACTTGTTTTAGGAGGCACCAGCCCGACCAATTTGGTTGAGGTCAACTGTGAATCTTGTGAATTCATCCAGCCCAATGTCACGAAAGTTGGGAGGGCAAGCAATGCCAGCTTTGCAACATTTGTCAATGTCGGTGGCAACTTCCGAGGGCCCTCAGACCCGCCAACTACGGCCCTTTCGGCCTCTGATTTTACGAATGTGAACTTTGTTTAACCTACCTTAGGCCCGAAGCGGAGGTTGCGGATGATGCTGCCAGGCGAAAAGTCCACTTCAACGACCTCATCGGAGCCCAACGGGCCGATGCAATGGAGTTTGGTCATCATGGTCCTGGATTCTTCTCGTGAGCGCACCAGGCACTAGGCCCGGGTTCTTGTGGATTCCACGTGGTTTCCGATAATCTCGATGGGCGCGATCCAGCGGTCGCTTTGGGACGCGAGGTGGGTGAGGAAGGCTTCGTGGGCGGAACGGTCGACCGCGTGCTCGCCAACCCCAACCCCGGAAAACGCGAAAATGCACCACGATCCCGCTCGGTGGCTCGATTCGGCGATGGCCAGCATCTCATCGGCGGAAAAATCGTTGCAGGGCACACAGAAAAGGTGATCGAGCTCCACCGTTTTGGGTTGATTGAAGCCCTCGATTCCCGTGCGAATAAAGTTCACCCCGGGCAGCCTCATTTCGTGTAATCGCAGAGCGTCGGGATCGGCCCCGTGCACCCACGGCAACCCCACGCTCCGCGGCAGGGACCCGGTGACATCGTGCACGGCCTCATTGCCCATCCGGAGCTCGGCGCGGACCATATCTTCGGCATCATTCAGTCCCATCGCAATCCAGCCGAGCCAATCCGTGAGGGCTCCATTTCCAATTTCGTGACCCGCGTCGTGGATCGTCCTCCAGACCGAAGGATTCTCCACGAGCACTCCACCCGGAACGAAGAACGTGGCGCGGACTCCCAAGCGGTTCAGGAGAGGGACCACGACTTCGACGTGGCCGAGATCGCCGCCATCATAGCTGAGCGAAACCGCACTGCGGAAATCGGCTGGCCACGAATAGGGTTCGCTAGCCACCCGACCCGCCCATCGAGGAAAGCTTTTTCTTGAAGAGAAGGGAGGGCTCGCCAGGGCGCGAAAATCGGAGCTGGTCGCCGTCATCGAGGATTTCCAGCTGGAAAACCGGGGCCGCCGTGTCATCTTTCACCTCGGCCGCCGCTTCCGAATTCTTCAGTTTCTCACGCAAGTACTCGGGATAGGTTTTTCCATTGAAAACGTTCGGAGAGCAGTTGATGATGGTTTCAAGAAGCTCGATCGGGCCCTCAAACTTGTCGCTGAACAGGGTCATCGTGAACTTCTCTTTTTCGATGGTCAAGATCGGAGGCCCCTTTTTCTCGATCTCTTGTTGTTGCACCACCAATCGTGACCGGACCAGATTGTTTGCGCCAGGAGGCAAAGTCAGCATCGCTTCCCAGTTGCCCAGAAATTTCTCCATCCGGTCGACGGGCGCCTGTGGTGTGGATTCGGTTGGATTTTCGGTCGTGGCTTCGGAACCCGTGCTCGGCGTGCTGCTCGGCGCACTTGGCGCAGAGCTCCGACCCGGTGGAGGCGGCATGGCCCCACCACTTTTCCGCATGCCCAGATCGCATGCACTCAGACTCATCGCGGCAACCACCAGCATCGCAAACAGACGTGTATTCATTTGTATCCTCTTTGATCGTTATGTCCCACGAGTATTCCCGAAAAGTTCAATATGTAGACGGGGCGAAAGCCTCCATCCGTTGCTTAAACAAATCGGACTGAGTCTTTTTAGTCCTTCTCGGTGACCTTCTTCCGTGGTGGACTCTGGCATGAGCAACACCGGACCCGGCTTTCTCGGTTCCAATTTGTGCAGCAAACACCGTATTTCTTCGGTATCACTCTCGACCGAGTTTTTCGAAACAACAAATTTCAATTGGTGATCGTAATTTGCCACAAGTTGTTTCAAAGGAGCCAGATCTTGCCGAGTGGTTTCGTGGCGATGAAGCCATTCATCGCTGAGCCCCTTGGGGGCCGAGTTGGCGAGTTTCGGGCTGATCGACATGAGATCGCAGGGCACATCTCTCCAAACCGTTCCCGCCGTCTCGATGGTGATGTGCTTCCCCCGGGCTTTCAGCGCTTGGCAGAGCGGTTCGATGGCGTCGAAAAGCATCGGTTCTCCGCCCGTCAGGACGAAATGTTCGGGACGGTCGCTGACCTGATCAAGGATGTCTTCCAGGCTCATCACGGGTCCTTCGGGGTGCCAACTGGCGTATTTCGTGTCGCACCAATCGCAACGGAGGTTGCACCCACTGACTCGAATGAACGTGCTCGGGACGCCGATGAGGAGCCCTTCGCCTTGGATGCTCGTGAAGATTTCCGCAATTCTAAGATTCATGGTCGGGCGGGGTCGGGGATGCCGATTTGGTCAAAAGCAGCTTGTCGAATGAGGCAAGAATCGCACTCGGCGCAGGGCCTTCCATCGGGCGCGGGGTCGTAACACGAATGAGTCTGTCCGTAATCGACCCCGAGCTGCAATCCAGTTTGAATGACCTCGACTTTGGTCATGTGGATCAACGGTGCTTTGATTTTAATGGGATCGCCTTCGACTCCTTGCTTTGTGCCCACGCGGGCGAGTTCCTGGAAGGCATGAATGAACTCGGGCCGGCAATCCGGATAGCCGCTGTAATCCAGCGCGTTGACCCCGCACCAAATTTCTTCAGCTCCCAGCACTTCGGCATAGCCCAGCGCGAGGGCAAGAAAGATGGTGTTCCGAGCGGGGACGTAGGTGATGGGGATCGCGGTTTCGTCGAGCGCGTTTTTGGGGACCTCAAGGTCGGCGGTGAGCGCGGACCCGCCCCACGCATCTAGGGGAATCTCGATAACTTTATGGCTCTCGGCTTCTTTGGCGATCCGCTCCGCCGCTTGGAGTTCAACGACGTGCCGCTGGCCATACAGGATGCTGAGCGCATGGCATTCCCGCCCGTTGTTCCGGGCCATGGCGAGGGTTGTGGCACTGTCGAGCCCGCCGCTCAGCAGGACGACCGCCTTCACTGGTTGGCCCATCGGTTGATCAGCCACCAAGCGGCTTGGTCGTGGGGGACAAATTTGGGATGCGTGAGATATTCAAACGCGGGCAGGTAGCCGAGCGATCCATCCCCATAGTGCCGGATGCGTTGGATGACCTTTTCAACCCATTCTTTGGCGACCCGGCAGCGTTCAATATCCGCGAGGCTTCCGCCGATTCGCTGATGGGTCTTTCGCGCGATCTTTCCAAGGTCATCAAAGAGCTGCCGGGTGAGCGTGAGTTTGAGAATGGCCGCTTCGGGTTGTTGGTTGGCATAGAGTCGGCGCGCTTCTTCGCAGAGTCGCACAAATTCAATGGCTCCGCGAGCAAAGAGTGTGATCCCCTTTTCCGCCTCGCCCGGAGCCACTTGCAGGGCTTGGTCGATGATTTCGAGCGCCTTGTCGCCGACTTCGCCACTCAGCTCGTCGCCATGATGGAGCCAAGCGAGAAAGGGGTTGGAGTTCAGGAGCAGTCTGACCTTCAGCGAACTGCGAATGCGCCCTGGAGTGAACGTTCCTCCGCACTCGCCAAGTTTCGTGGCCATGAGCTCGGCCCATTGCCCGTGGCTCCGGGAGGTTCGGTTGTAAGATTCTTGGAACAGAGTGAGTTGGTCGCTCGGTTCGATGGGCGTGTTCAAGATCTGTCCACTCGCTTGAATCGCGGGGAAGAGGGTGTCGTAACTCCCGAAGAGTCCGCATTCCCAGGTCGTGACACAGACTCCGTGCAAGTTCATTTGTTGAACATCCCGCACGACCTCTCGCACGTTTTTTTCGGACTCGTTCATGTGGAACCAGGTCGCGTTATAGGTTTGCAAAGCCGGGCAGCCGACGACTTCAAACCCGCGCTCCGTAAATTTGGGGGCCGAGTCTTGCAGACCGTTGAAATACTGCCAGTCGAAAATGAGCGTTTCTTTCGGCATGGAGTCGAGCGCGGTGGGGTGGGCGAGGTACATGTCTCCCCAAACCCCAGGGCGGCGTCCGAGGTCCACCACTTTGCGTGCAAGGGGGCCGAAGTGCTCCCCGTAGAGCAGGGCTTTTCCATCGAGAGTCTCGTCTCCGCCGGTGAGCTCGGCCATGCGTGCTTGGCTCGCCGGGCTCGCGCCGAGTTGCCATGTTTCGTCGCCCCCGATGTGGATTAGCGGGGAGTCAAAGATGGTCACCGTGTCTTCGATGATACGGTGGCAAAGGTCCAAAAATTCCGGATTCGCCGGATTCGCTTGCATCCCCGCAAAGAGCTCTTCCCGGTAACGCTTGCCGTATTCGGTGTAGAGGAATCCCTCAAAGTGCCCTAGCAAGTTGATGAATGGAACAATTTGCAGACTCGGAAACTCGTGTTGGAGTCGCTTGACCATGTCGGGCGTCAAGCATCGCGAACCGTGGCTCCAGGGTGTACTTGGATACGCGAAGCGGTGCTCCAAATACAACCCGAGAGCGCTGTAGCCCGAGTCCATCGTGAGCATGGCGATCTGGTAGAGGTGGTCCAGAGTCGGCGCTTGCTCACGCGCCAAATCGTACATCCACATGCGCAACTGCATGGGAATTAGTTTAGTTCGAAACGGCGATCTGGTGAATGAGGCTCCGAACCGTCCAAACGGGAACGCCCAAGCGGTCGGCGATCATTTGCACGCTCGCGCCCTGGTGTACGAGGACGCGGAGCGTGCGCATTTCCGAGTCACCCCAACTTGCGTTGCGGCGAAATGAGGGGTTAGGAATTCGGCGATTTCTCATGGGTTTCTCCAAGTCGAGTGGCGGCGTTGGCGAGGATTTCGACCAACCCCTTGAGGTCTCTGCTGTCAAGCAGGAGCGTGTTTCGCACTGGCCCGTTAACCTGGGACAGCTTGATGAATGGTCCAAATTCAGATTGGCGAAAGTCCGCAAAATAGTGGTACTTGCCGCCCTGGAAGTCGAGTCGTGTGGCGTCTACCATGAAATGAATTATAGTAGACAAAAACGAACATGTCAAGTCTTTTCTACTATTTTTTCAAAAAATTCACGGCATGAGCTCGGAAATGACGGAATTTGCGAGGTGTTGGCCTTGGCGCGTGAGCCGAATTCGGCCTTCATCACGATCCAAAAGCCCTCGTTCGAGCATCCGTTTTATAGTAGACACATCAAGCCCGTCCTCTGAAACTCCTTCCGTGAGCCGAAGTCCAAGCATCACGCGTTCGCTCGCGAGCACGTCCTCCACTTGCTCCGAATCACACCATGCGCCGGGGCCTTGGATGTAGAGATTCGGGTGCTTCGCGACCGTGTACCTCGTATCACCGACACGCCCAACCGCTCCCGGGCCGTACGCTGCGTATTCTTCGGCGCGCCAGTAACAGAGATTGTGCTGACACTCCATGCCGGGACGGGCGAAGTTGCTAATTTCGTATTGCCCGAGTCCTGCTTGGGCGCAGGCCTCAATGGCATGATCGTACATCGCGATCTGGGCCTCGTCGTCGGGCAAGTCCAACATGCCGCGGAGCCAAAGCCGGTAAAAACGCGTGTTCGCCTCGATCGTCAGGCAGTAAAGCGAAAGGTGGTCGGGGCGCAGGGAAAGGGCGAATTCCAGATTCTTTTCCCAACCACGGTGGCTTTGGCCCGGCAACGCAAACATCAGGTCCAAATTCAAGTTCCGAAAGCCTGCTTCGCGCGCGGCAACCACCGCCTTTCCGATGTGCCCAGGAGCATGAACCCGCCCGAGGCGAAGCAAATCTTCAGACTGAAAGCTCTGAGCTCCCAGGCTGATCCGGTTGAATCCCGCCCGGACCATCGCCTCAAATTTCGGAATGTCCACCGTCCCTGGGTTGGCTTCGCTCGTGATCTCGCATCCCGGAATGGGCGGATGAACGTCGCGGACCGCGTCCAGAATGCGCTCCAACTGCTCGGCGCGGAGAAACGTCGGCGTGCCTCCGCCAAAAAAGATGGTCTTGGCGGGGCGTCCGCGGTACGGGCTTTTGAGAATCTCGCAAACGATGCCGTCTACGGTCTGCTCGATGATCTCGCCTTCCATGGCGTAGCTATTGAAATCGCAATAGCCGCATTTGCTTGGGCAGAATGGCGTGTGAACGTACACCGCGAGGGGCATCGTCATAACTCCATTATGGTCTTGATCAGTCAGGTTGAATGACAGACTCCAGGGCCTGGTATTCGGCGGGGATGGCGGGCGGCAAGGATGCTCCCATGATGGCGGTGTCGGGGTCTTTCAGCCCATGTCCGGTGAGAACGCAGACGATCACTTTCCCTTCGGGCTCCAAGTGCCCCATCGAAATCGCCTTTCGCAAACCCGCGACTCCTGCCGCCGAAGAAGGCTCGCAGAAAACCCCTTCTAGGGTCGCAAGCGCTCGGTAGGCTTCCACGATTTCGGGGTCGCTCACCGACCAGATTTGGCCGCACGATTCTCGCAGGGCTTGGAGTGCCTCGCACCACCGGGCCGGGACGCCGATTCGGATGGCGGTGGCCAACGTCTCGGGAGCTGCGACGGGGGCGAGGTTCAAAATGGGCGATGAGCCCGCCGCCTGCGCCCCCAGGATATGGGGAACTCCTCGGCTCGAGTCTTCTTCATAAAGCTCCCGGTAGCCCAGCCAGTACGCCGTGATATTGCCGGCGTTGCCGACGGGCAGGCAGTGCCAATCGGGCATGCGCCCCAAGGCATCAAAGATTTCGAAAGATGCGGTTTTCTGACCTTGAAGCCGGGCGGGATTGACGCTGTTCACCAGAGCGATGGGGGTCTTCTCGCTGAGTTCACGCACGAGGTTAAGGCCCTCATCGAAGTTCCCCTGAATCTGGATGACTTGGGCTCCATAGGCGAGCGCGCCGGCCAGTTTGCCCATCGCGATTTTGCCATCGGGAACGACGACCACGCACCTCATTCCCGCTCGGGCGGCGTAAGCAGCCGCGCTCGCGGCCGTATTTCCGGTACTCGCGCAGACCACGGTCTTCGCGCCATCATGCTTCGCCTGAGTCATGGCGGCCGTCATCCCGCGATCCTTGAACGAGCCGGTGGGGTTGAGCCCTTCGTATTTCACATAAAGCTGAGCGCCCGGGCAAGCCCAATCGGCAAGACGGGGGACCGGAATGAGCGGCGTGTTGCCTTCGAGCAGGGTCACGGCTTCTCCTTGCAGAAGCAGGCGATCTCGATAGGCATTCACGACTCCGGGCCACGGCATAGGGCTTCAGTATGGCTAGTCGGGATGCCGTCTGACCAGCGCGCGGAGGGCGGCTCGAACCGGAAGGGCCTCTCGTTCCCGCACCGGCTTCAGAAACGCGAGCGAACAGAAGCGCAGGGCCATGCACGTTGCGAGCACCCACAAATACGCCGAGGCCGCGGAGCCCGTGATGGGGCGAAGTTGGGCGAGCATGGCCGCGCCAATCATCGGCGAAATGGCCGCCATCGCCGCCATCAGTGACTGACCGGTTGCCAAATACGTCGCGCGTTGGTCATCACGGCAGGTCTTGACCAGGAAATTGAATTGGATCACGCCAACACCGGCCCAGATCAGGCCGCTGAAAATGTACTGCGGCGTGAGCAACGCCACGTTTCTCCAAAGGTCATTGGGCACGGTCAGAAACCAAATCCAAGGCGTCAACGTGATTCCGC
>Ga0209573_1005855_pt1 | contig 10688 bp, 9 predicted proteins | sample TNRBio252014_DNA_FD_185870 | JGI IMG/M metagenome (GOLD analysis project Ga0209573, IMG submission 185870) | Wastewater treatment Type I Accumulibacter community from EBPR Bioreactor in Madison, WI, USA - TNR Reactor_6/25/2014_ DNA (SPAdes)... | ecosystem: Engineered > Bioreactor > EBPR >...
GGACGTTATCGCGTGTTTTGGACAGAACGGTTTTGCGATTCAGCTGCCTCACACGGCACTCGTTGATGCGCTAAAAAAGGTGGAGCAGGTTCTTCAAGCGGTGCGGGAGTCGAGTCTCAAGCTCGGGCGCCATGACACGGCCATCGAAATCAAGGCTTCGATTTCGGCCGGGGTTTCGGAGTTCCCGAGTCATTCCGACAATCCTACGGATCTGCTGCGAGTTGCCAACGAGGCGCTCTTTAGATCCCAGGGTACCTTCAATGGCTGTGTGACGCTTGCGAAGGTCGAGAAGGGCTATGTGCCTCCTTTCAACAGTCGCTTTGTGCGAAGCGCGCCGCAGGTCTTGCAGGATACCTCCGCGAGTCCTATCCTTGATTCGTGATTGCCTATCCCAAGATTTCACCGGATATCTTAAGCGTCGGTCCGATTACCCTCCGATGGTACGGCATGATGTATGTCATCGGTTTCGTATTTGGCTTTCATATCCTCAAGGCGCGTATCCGTGCCGGATTCATGAAAGTGTCTCTCGAGTACGCGGACACTTACATCACCTATGTTGTCCTCGGGATGCTGCTCGGCGCACGCTTGGTCTATGTTTTTGTCTACAACTGGCCGCATTACTCGGAAAATCCCGGCGAGATACTGGCCGTTTGGTCAGGCGGACTTTCATTTCACGGAGCCGCTTTGGGTATGATGCTCGCGTCATGGCTTTACGCGCGCAATTATAAGGTGAACTTTTTAAGTGTCCTCGATACGCTTGCGATCGCCTCGCCTATAGGGCTCTTTGTGGGTCGTATCGGAAATTTCATCAACGCCGAGCTCTATGGTCGAGCGAGCGACGTACCTTGGGCGATGGTCTTTCCTACGGACCCTCTCCAAATTCCCCGCCACCCTTCGCAGCTTTATCAGGCGCTCACCGAGGGGGCATTGTTGCTATTGATTCTTTGTCTTAGCCATAAACGTCTTCTCAAGGCGAAGAAGCTCAAGAATGGGATGCTTGCGGCGATTTTTGTGGGTGCCTACGGTGTGTTGCGCTTTTTCACGGAATTCACGCGCCAGCCTGATGCGCAATTCGCGGACGATCCCAATTCACTCGGGACGGTTCTGGGGCCCTTCTCGATGGGACAAGTCTTGTGCTTTATTATGATCGTTATTTCGATTTTCCAGTGGCGCTATGTTCAAAGGACGCAGTCTCTGGTTTCGCCCCGGCCCCTTGGAGGAGAAGGCCCCGCTCCGAACTTTCTTGAGCGTTGGATGGCTCGGATTGCGACCTAAGCGAGGGCCCTTAGGTTAAATTTTCACCCTCGTGTTGACGGAGCTGGCTCGCTTGGCTAGCTCTTTGAGAGTCTACCGGCTCCTTAGGCTCAGGTAGCTCAGTTGGTAGAGCAGTGGACTGAAGATCCACGTGTCGGCGGTTCGATTCCGCCCCTGAGCACCATTCCGAAGCCAATCTATTGAATTTACTGAAATAAAAGTGACCTTTTTGTGGGCACTTTGCTGTCGAAGTTTTAGACGTTCAGGCAAAAATTGTTACAGCCTTGGGGGCTGCGTCGGAGCTAAGTCGCGAGACTCTGGTGCTGGTCCGAGCTTTGCTCCATACTGTAGCAACAGGGGTTCATCACTTAAAGGAGATGGGTTTATGGCGACAAACAATTTTTTCAAACGGGTTAGTTCCACTTTGACCTTAACCGCATATCTGACGACCGCGCTTCTCGCGCCCTCGGGCCAGGCCGCTGGCTTCTATCGCCCGCAGATGCAGGAAGTCGCGGGACTCTACAAGAGAGCTGCCGAGCAGACCGCTCAGAAACAAGACATCAAAGTCCTCACCGATGCCTTTGGGCCTGAGGTCTTTAGCTCAGCGGATGCGGCCTTTGTTGCAAAAACCATGAATGCGAGTGCGATGCCTCAGGTTCATGTGGATAAAGCCGTCTTTGTTGTTCATGTCGCTGGTTCGGATAGCGTTCGCGTCCAGCCTGTCGATCTCGACAAGGGTATCTTCAAAGTCAACGGACTTGAGTTCACGTGGAACGAGGCCCAAAGCCTCGAAGAAAACGCCGCTCGTGTCCAGCCTCTCGCACAGTCGAAGGGCTTCACGATGAATAAGATCTGGGACCTTGTGGTGCCGTCATCGCACGCGATGGACCCCGCTACTCTTCGAGCGATCGTGATTGGTGCGGCGGTTGTCTTCTTGGGCGTCATCTTACTGAAGATGAACAAGAACAAACTCAAAGTTGATGAGGTGAAAGCTCGCCTCGATGCCGGACAAGCTGCCAATACCTCGGTTCTCGACAACAAGAGCGGGGATCCGGGCTACGGATATCCTGCTCCAAGCAGACCCGCCCGACACTGATTTTTACTGAGACACGGTTCCTGAGAAAGGCCCCCTCTTTCGAGAGGGGGCCTTTCTTATTTTGGGGTCGCGTGTCGATACGATCGGCGAGTTTGATCTGCAGGTCGAGCGGCTTTAGAACCGAGTTTGTGAAGACCAAGAACCCAGAAAAAAAATTCCGCATCGAGAAAATACTCAGCGAGCACGCGCCGGCCGGGCCGCACGCATTTGTTGTTGTGCTGGATGGACTCAAGCCCGGCTATAACGTCGGCAAGATTTTTCGCTCTGCTCAGGCCTTTGGGGCGCGTGAGGTCTGCTTGGTGGGAGTGCCCTACTTTGATCCTTATCCGGCAAAGGGGGCTTTTAAACAGACGCGCTCGCGTTCGTTTTCGAGTTTTGACGATTGCTACCAGTCGCTTTCTCGTGAGGGGTACACGTTTTGGGCCATGGACCCCGAGGCTTCTGAGACTCTCGATCGATGCACTCTGCCCGAGAAGGCCGCTTTCGTGCTGGGCCATGAGGAGTTCGGACTCAGTTTTGACGTTACCGCTTACCCGAACCTGAGGCGACTTCGAATCCGGCAATGGGGACAGGTGCAGAGTCTCAATGTTGCCGTGGCGGCCTCTCTTGCCATGTACGAGCACTGCCGTGTTTGGGCCCCTTCCACAGAGAGGGAGCTGGGTGTCCAAAGAAGCGCGGAGACGCCTTGAAGGACTTTGCGGCACGGTTTAAAACAAGGCCCATATGAACACCTCGCTTCACCGTGTGATCTTTTTTCTAGCCGGTATCGTTTTCGTGGCTCCTGCCTTCGCGGCGCTCGCGCCGAGCCAGGTCATGGGCCAAGGCCTCTTCGAGCAGCAGGGGGGCAACTCCTGCCTGTTTTGTCATGGAATCGACGGAACGGGGGGCAATGTGAAGGAAGCGGCCCGTCTCGACCAGCCCAAGGCTTGGAAGAGCTACAAGGCGCTAGGGGGCGATGCGGCTTTTGCTAAGGACCCCAAGGCGTTCGTCGAAAAAATGCGCTTAAGCGTCGAGTCCCTCCTGCGCGTTGGCGCGATCCGCCACAACGCCTCCTACAAAGAGAGCGGTTTTGATTGGTCGAAGATCACTCCTTACAACGCGCAGATGATGGGGCTTTCGGGCGCTGCAAGCGTGGGTTGGATGAAGAAGTATCAGAAACGGGGAGTGAACGCTGAAGTCGCGGCCGCCTCGTTGTGGTTGCATCTCAAGACCCTCGATAAGCAAGGCATCCTGAGTAAGTGAGCTCCTTCAAGAAAACTTGCGTTTTCATCTGCACCGAAAAGGACGGGTGCGGCGCGTGTGGATCTCGAAAGCTTTTGAAGGATTTGCGCAAGCTCGTTAAACGCAGCGACGAGGATATGGGCGCGGGCTACAAGATCGTTGAGAGCGGCTGTCTCGGGCACTGCTCCAAGGCGATCGTGGCTGTTGCCTTTCCTGAGAACCGGGTTTTCACGCGACTTGAAAAACGCGAAGCACCGCGGGTCCTGGCGGAGTTGGAAGAGTCTCGGCGTCGTCGGGCATTTGGCAAAATTCGAAGCGACAGTGTTCCTGATTCCCAACGACCGCTGCCGTTGAGCCACTGAGCGCAGTTAAAAAATTGACGACTCGCGAGCCGTCTAAAACTCACTTGCTCTTGGCCGGAGGAGCGACTAGTTTTTCGGCATGACAAAACCCGATTACAAAGTCAAAGATCTTTCACTGGCCGAGTGGGGCCGCAAGGAAATCACCATCGCTGAAAGCGAAATGCCTGGGCTCATGGCCTTGCGCGCGGAGTACAAGGGAAAACTTCCACTCAAAGGTGCGAAGATCGCCGGGTGTCTTCACATGACGATTCAAACGGCGGTTCTTATCGAAACACTGATCGATCTCGGAGCCGAAGTGCGCTGGAGTTCCTGCAATATTTTCTCGACCCAGGACCACGCCGCTGCAGCTATTGCCGCGCGCGGAATTCCTGTCTTCGCCTGGAAGGGCATGAACGCCGAAGAATTTGATTGGTGCATCGAACAGACTCTGAAGTGGCCCGATGGTTCGGGTCTCAATATGATTCTTGATGACGGCGGCGACCTCACGAACATGGTTCATGATCTGCGCCCCGAACTCCTCAAAGATATTCATGGACTCTCCGAAGAGACCACAACGGGCGTGCACCGTCTCGCTCAGCGCGTTCAAAAAGGAACCCTCAAGGTTCCCGCGATCAACGTTAACGACTCGTGCACCAAGAGCAAGTTCGACAACCTTTACGGTTGCCGTGAGTCTTTTGTCGACGCCGTCAAGCGCGCCACGGACGTCATGTTTGCTGGCAAGGTCGTCGTTGTCGCCGGATACGGAGATGTGGGCAAGGGCTGTGTGCAGGCCGCCAAAGGGCTCGGTGCTCGCGTGGTGGTCACCGAAATTGATCCTATCTGTGCGCTGCAGGCCGCGATGGAAGGCTTCGAAGTTGTCACGATGGAAGAGGCCTGTGTCTACGGCGACATCTTTGTCACCACTACAGGCAATATCGACGTCATTACGCGCTCTCACATGGATCGCATGAAAGATCAGTCGATTGTTTGCAACATCGGCCATTTCGATTCCGAAATCGAAGTGGGAAGCCTCTACAACGATTCCAAACTCAAGAAGATCAACGTGAAGCCCCAGGTCGACCAGTTCCAATGGCCGAACGGCAAAGTTCTTACGGTTCTCGCGGAAGGCCGTCTCGTGAATCTCGGGTGTGCCACCGGACACCCTAGCTTTGTGATGAGCGCGTCCTTTACCAATCAGGTGATGGCTCAGATCGAGCTCTGGCAGTCTCGCGGGACAAAGAAATACGAGAACAAGCTCTACGTGCTTCCGAAGAAGCTCGACGAAAAGGTTGCTGCTCTGCACCTTGGAAAGCTCGGAGTGAAGCTCACCCAGCTCACTTCGAAGCAGGCCGAGTATCTGGGCGTGAGTTCTGAAGGGCCTTTCAAGCCTGACGCATACCGCTATTGATTTTTTGAGCTCTATTGAGTCTGTCGTGGTGAGTGTCGATAAGTAGCACGAGGTAAATTCATATTCGTGCAAAATTGATGAACTCGAAACGTGTTGTTGTGGCCACGGTGCTTGCTTTGGCGTCATCCGGACTTAGTGCCGAAGGTGTCGAGATCGGCCTCGGCTACAAGGGTGATTTTGTCGGAGTTTTGAGTGGTGGGGCTCGACAGACGGGCGGATTTCTCGGCAATCTGGATCTGAATCTCGATTTGGATTTCGATAAGCTCGCGGGCCTGGGTGGCTTCAGCGCCCATTTCTATGTTGTGGGCAATCACGGTTTCAAACCCAGCGAGGCTGTGGGAGACGGATTGGGCTCCAGCAACATCGAAGCCCCTTCAACGCTCAAGCTCTACGAGGCGTATCTCAAACAATCGCTGAGCGAACGCCTTTCACTGCTCGCCGGTTTCAGGGATCTCAATGCCGATTTTTATGCCTTGGAATCAGCAGGCATCTTTATCAACGGAAGCTTTGGTATCGGTCCTTCTCTGTCGCAGACCGGATCCAATGGACCTTCGATCTTTCCGAACACCGCGCTAGCGCTAAGTTCACTCTACGAGAAGGAGGATCAGTATTTCCGCGCGGGTGTTTTCAATGCCCAGGCCGGCGATGTTGATTCTCCTTACGGAACACAGCTTGTGGCCAGCTTTGATGAAGGACTCCTGTTGATCGGCGAGTTCGGGTTGAAGTCGGGAGCCGAGACGATGCCTCGACTCCTGGCCGCGGGAGTCTGGACTTACTCCAAAAAGGCGCCTTCGCTGCTCGCAGAATCTTCGGCTCGCGCTCTCAGCTGGGGTGCGTATCTGCTGGGTGAACAGGGCTTCTCTGCAAGATGGACCGCATTCGCGAAGCTCGGTTATGCCGCGAGCGATGCCAATGCGATTCGTGCGTCGACCGAATGGGGTCTCAACTTGAGACAGCCCTTTGCTGCAAGAGCAGACGACGTCGTGGGGCTTGCGACAGCATGGACCTTCGCGCGACAGGGCGAGTCCGAGGGCGTCATTGAGCTTCTCTATCGCATTTCGATCGCGAATAACTTCTTCCTAGTTCCGGATCTCCAATACGCTTTGATCCCGGGGGAAATTGATCCTGCTTTTGTTGGACTGCTGAGAGTAGAAATCTCTTTATGATCTCGATGCGAATAACGGCGCCGAAGTGCGTTGTGGGGGAAACATGAAAAAGACCTGGACTATAAGTATGAAAATCGGCGGGCTCAGTTCCTTTTTCCTGCTTTTGCTGACTGTGGTGGGCGGGCTCGAATATATCTGGAGTCAGAAGCTCGCCAATCAGGTTGATCGATTGAGCCTTGTTGTTCTGCCGGCCATTCGGAATATGACGCTTGCGGATATGATGCATGACGGACTCCGCGCCGTAGTGTACCGCTCTCTTCTGGTGGCTGAAGGTGACGATCTCTCTGCGCGCAAGGAGGTTCGTGATGAGCTTGCCGAAATGAGCACAAAGCTTGGCGAGTATGTTCAAACGATCGAGGGCCTTCCACTCCCAGTTGTCACGCTTGAGGCCGTAAGCGCCGCCAAACCCGAAATCGAACGCTACACAAAAAGCGCCAGTGAAACGGTCTTGCTGGCATTGTCGGGGAATCGCTCGGTTGCGATTTCGCAACTTCAGGCGTTTCAGACGGCCTTTGAGTCTCTAGAAAAAAAGATGGAAGACCTCGGCGACTTGATTGAGAAGGAGTCCGTTGCGACCTCCGAGGAGGGTGTTCGCTTAAAGGCTCAGGTCAGTCTGATCTCGGCCCTCGTTGTTGGAGGAGGCTGGGCGCTTGGAATCTTAATTGCGTTCTGGATCGCGCGAGGTATGAATCGCACGCTTTCGGATTTGATCGACGCGTTGTCAAAGTCCATGCGCGAAGTGCGGAGGATCTCGAGCGAGAGTGCTGAGTCATCAAGAAGCTTGAGTAGTTCGGCAGACGAGCAAGCCTCGAGCTTGCAGGAGACGATGGCCTCGGCCGAAGAAATTTCGGCGATGGTGAATCAGAATGCTGAATCGGCAGAAAAGGTGAAGGCAGGCGTGGAAGCCAACCGGGAGGCCTCTGAGGAAGGAACTCGGCGGATGGATGAGATGCTCGCCGCAATTGATGCGATTGCGGTCAATAATCAAGAAGTGCTGGAGCAGATGGAGAAGTCCAACAAGGAACTCGAGACGATCGCAAAGATTATTGCGAACATCGGCGAAAAAACGAGCATGATCAACGACGTCGTGTTTCAAACGAAGCTGCTTTCCTTTAACGCCTCCGTGGAGGCCGCGCGCGCGGGCGAGAACGGAAAGGGTTTTGCCGTGGTAGCCGAAGAGGTTGGAAACTTGGCTCAGATGAGCGGGAATGCCGCCAAAGAAATCGGCGACATGCTCACATCGTCAGTGAAACGCGTGAACGAGATCGTTGAGGTGACTTCGCGTCGTGTGGATCAGATTTTCGAGACAGGCCGTGAAAAGATTAGTGTTGGCCAGGACACTGCGCGCCGGTGCAAATCTTCGCTCGAAGAAATTTCCTCCAACGCGAACTCCATTGTAAGTATGGTGGCAGAGATTGCTGCGGCTTCCAAGGAACAGGCGCAGGGTGTGAGCGAAATCAACAAGGCCATCGCATTGATTGATCGCACATCCCAGCAGAGCGTTGGTTTTGCTAAGCAGAGCTTGCAGCAAGCGGAACAGTTGGAGCAAGAGTCCGAAGGTCTAACTCGAGCCGTGAATACTCTTGCCGTGGAGATCCATGGCAAGGAGTCTGAATTCGGGTCTTAGAAGAGGCTCATCTGAGCCTTGGCGTCTTCGGATTCGACAACATCGCGTCTGACGTCGCCTCCGACGAGAACCTCCTCGCGCACAATACGACCGCCATAAGTGTTGAAGGCATAGAACGCATTGTCGGGATAGAGTTGTTTTAATTCGCGCATGGCCTCGATGATCAGCGCCACGTTGTGAGGGTCATCGTCGGACATGCCGAAGCGGTGATGGGGGTTTTCGCCGTAGCACGCAAAGGCGTCAGACACCGCGACTTTGATTGCGAGTTTTTTGAGATCACCCGTGGACATTTTCATCTCGGTGTCGCCGAGCGAGCGTCGGATTTCGGGGTTGGAGACGGGATAGACCGACAGGTAATTCGGATGCGCAGCAAGGTCACCCGAGAGCACGAGGAGGTCGATCCCGCGCCGAATGGTGTGCGGATGGTGACCTCGTGCGGTGATCACCGAGATGGGACGGTTGTTGTTGACGGCCTTTTCAAAAAAAGACCATGAGGGCCCACGCCAGTCTTGAAATGGATTCTGTAGGGCCGAGAGCATATCAGCAATGAGGGGCTGTGGACGCCCTTTCAAGGTATCGGGGGACATTTCTCGGAAGTTGCGGTACGAGCTCAGCTCACCGTTCTCGCGCGCCTCATAGTGTTCCCATTCTGTGTCGGGGCGCCCGAGTTTGGGGTGCACCAAAGGATAGTCCGTGGTCGAAATTTCTTTTTCTTCGCCCGTGCGTTTGTTGAAGACGATGATCTTTGTGTGCAGATGAACAACGTTGTCATCGAAATCGAAGAAATAAAAGCTGCGTCCGCCGAGATGAAAATTTCTGTCACGTTCGCGCTGGACGGGAATATCGAGAGAAACCTGTCCGAATGACGAAGGTAGAGGCTCTTTTTTAGGCGTGCTCATGGCCTTCACAGCAGAGTGGGGCCTCTTCGACGGCGCGGGCGCGGGCGTGGACGAGGAACACAAGGGCAAATTGCAGAAGTGCCATCCCAACGAATGTGAGATGAGTGAGGGTCGGGAGGTAGAAGAGCGTGCCAATTGGCGCGAGTAGGGACATTCCGACAAAGACTCGCTGCCACGCAAGAGGAACGGATGCTTTTACGAGCGTGAAGATGCCGAGTTCAATCGCGAGGACCCAGAATATCAGCTCAAGGTCATGAAGGAATTGATAGGGCAGCACGTGCAACAGTCCGGGCATCAGAAGCAAGACAAAGGGCAAACTAAAACAATGCACCAGACACACGAGAGATGCGCAGGGCCCCAGCCATTTGTGCCACAGGGACGGGCTTCTTTTTGGGGCTAGAGTAGCTGACGCCATGCAATGCACGGGTCTATTCGAGACGAAGGAGCCTTTCAAGGCAAAGCCGCAGCAGAGCTCATTTCAGAAGCTCGCAGAACTTGTTGCTAGCATCTGAAATGAGCTCTAGGTTTAGAGATCTATGGCTTCGCAAGAGAACACCTCCAACCCTCTTATGGCCCCCTTCACAGGACCCGAAGGATGCATCCCATTTAAGCTTTTGAAAACAGAGCATTTTATGCCCGCCATCGACGAGGGTATCGCCAAGGCCCGGGCTCGTCTGGAGTCTTTGCGAGCGGCCACAGGGCCAGAGACGTTTGAGAACACCTCTCTCGCGCTAGAGACCATGTCCGAAGAACTCGACCTGGCATCTGAGACCTATTTCAATCTCTTTGGCGCCGAAGCCGACGCCGAGTTTCAGTCCTTGGCCAAGGAGATTTCCCCAAAACTCGCGGCGTTCTCGAATGACATTTCGCTCGACCCCAAAATATTCGCCAGGGTGAAGGCTCTTCATGACCGCCGTGAATCCGCCGGCCTGACGGGGGAACAAATCAAGCTTGTCGAGAAGCAGTACAAGGGTTTTGTGCGCAACGGTGCGCTTCTGGACGAGGCTGCGAAACAGCAGCTTCGGAGTCTCGACCAAGAACTTTCTGCCCTGGGTCCCCAGTTTTCAGAAAATCTTTTGAAAGCGACCAATTCTTTTGTGCTGCCGATCTCTGCCGAGTCAGAGCTCGAAGGACTGCCGGATTCCGCGCGCGAAGCTCTCGAAGGCGTGGCAAAAGAGCGCGGCGTTAAAGAACGCTGGGCTCTGTCGCTCGACATGCCCATCTATATTCCGTTCATGAAATTTTCAAAAAATCGCACGCTTCGCGAGAGCCTCTATCGCGCTTTTGCCGCGCGCTCGATTGGCGGCGAAACCGACAACGTTGCGATTTTGAGTCGTATCTCACAGCTCCGCTATGAGCGTGCCCGTCTTCTTGGATTTGCCACCCATGCCGACTACGTGCTTGCCGAGCGGATGGCCGGATCCCCCGCGACGGTCATCAGTTTCCTGACTCGGATTCTCGATGTGGCCAAGCCTCGTGCCCTCAAAGACGTCGAAGAGGTGCGCGAGCTCAAAAAACGTCTTGGCGATGGTGAGGATCTGAAACCTTGGGATTTTGCGTATTACTCGGAACGTCTTCAGGAAGAAAAATACTCCTTCGACGAAGAACAGGTGCGTCCTTTCTTCAAGCTTGAGAATGTGACCGCTGGCGCCTTCAGTCTTGCTGAGAAACTTTTT
>Ga0209573_1005856_pt1 | contig 10686 bp, 10 predicted proteins | sample TNRBio252014_DNA_FD_185870 | JGI IMG/M metagenome (GOLD analysis project Ga0209573, IMG submission 185870) | Wastewater treatment Type I Accumulibacter community from EBPR Bioreactor in Madison, WI, USA - TNR Reactor_6/25/2014_ DNA (SPAdes)... | ecosystem: Engineered > Bioreactor > EBPR >...
AGCGCCGGTATTGACATCGATCGTGGTCATCGCCTCAGTTTGATCGACGATCAGATAGCCGCCGGATTTGAGCGGCACCTTCTTGCCCAGAGCCCGCTGGATTTCGTCCTCGATGCCGTACAGCTCGAAAATCGGCCGCTCGCCGGGATAGTGCTCCAGGCGCGGCCCCATCTCCGGCACGAACTTGTCGGCGAAGGCCAGCATTCGCTGGCAGGTCTCGCGCGAATCGATGCGGACTTTCTCGACGCTGTCGCCAATAAAATCGCGCAACACCCGCAACACCAGCGGCAGATCCTCGTACAGGGCGCCGACGCTGGAGGTCTCCCGGATCCGCTCGCGGATGGAGCCCCACAGCCGCTGCAAAAACTGCATGTCGGCCCGCAGCGCCCAGGATTCCGCCCCTTCCGCCGCGGTGCGGACGATATACCCCCCGCCGAATTCGGTGCGGAAGGCGTTGACCATTTCCTTCAAGCGCTGCCGCTCGCGTTCGCCGTCGATCTTGACCGACACCCCCGCCACGTCGGAATCGGCCAGGAACACCAGAAACCGCGACGGCAGGGTAATGTGCGTGGTCAGCCGCGCGCCCTTGGTGCCGATGGGGTCCTTGATGACCTGCACCACCAGTTCCTGACCCTCGCGCGCCAGATCGGTGATGGCGAGCGCCGCGCGGTCGCCGCCGACCGTCGAGTCGCCAAGGGGGACCGCTTCGGGACGGATATCGGAGACGTGCAGAAACGCGGCGCGCTCCAGGCCGATGTCCACGAACGCCGCTTCCATGCCGGGCAATACCCGGCACACCCGACCCTTGTAGATGTTGCCGACCAAGCCGCGCTTGCCGGCCCGTTCGATCAGAATTTCCTGCAGGACGCCGTTTTCGACCACGGCGACCCGGGTTTCGCGGGGCGTGACGTTGATCAGGATTTCGTCGCCCGTGCCACCTTCGGCGCGTGTCGCCATGGGATCTCAGTCCATCGGGGGGGTGAAAGAGTGCTAGAGGGGAATGCCAAACGCTCGCAGCAGTTCGGCGGTTTCGAACAGCGGCAGACCCATCACGCTGGAGTAACTGCCATGCAGTTCGGTGATGAACGCCGCCGCCCGGCCTTGAATCGCGTAACCCCCGGCTTTGCCCAGCGGTTCGCCGCTGTCCCAATAAGCCGCACATTCCGCCGGGGTCAGGGCGCGGAAGCGTACCCGGCTCTCCTGGACCTCGACCGCGTCCCGCGCCGGGATGGCCAGCGCCACCGCGCTCAACACCCGATGCGCGCGTCCGGACAAAAGCGCCAGCATCGCCAATCCCTCGTCCCGGTCGCGGGGCTTGCCGAGAATCGCGTTATCCACCACCACCGCCGTGTCCGCGCCCAACACCGGGGCGGGTTGCCGACGGCCCAGCGCCGCGCAACCGGTTCGCGCTTTGAGCAGCGCCAGCCGGATCACGTAGTCATGGGGCGTTTCGTCCGGCAGGGGCGTTTCATCCACCTCGGTGCGCACCCGGCGGTAGGATACGCCAATCTGGCGCAGCAGTTCGCGGCGGCGTGGGGAAGCAGAGGCGAGGTAAACGCGGGGAACCGGCATGTCAGGGGCGGTGATAGGGGTGGTTGTGCAACAGGCTCCAGGCCCGATAAAGCTGCTCGGCGACCATCACCCGCGCCAGCAGATGCGGCAGGGTCAGCCGCGACAGCGACCAGAGCGTGTCGGCGCGGGCGCGGCAGGCGGCGTCCAAACCATCCGGCCCGCCGATCAGCAGGCTGACGTCGCGCCCTTCCCGCAGCCAGCCGGACAACCGTTCGGCCAACTCCACCGTGCTCCATTGCTGGCCCCGTTCATCCAGAGCGATCAGCCACGAACCGGTCGGGACCGCCGCCAGCAGCCGCTCACCCTCGGCGCGGACGATGCGCGCCACGTCGGCATGGGAGCCGCGCCTGCCGGCGGGAATTTCGAGCAGGTTCAGGGCGCATTCCCGCGGCAGTCGCCCGGCGTATTCCGCGTAACCCTTTCCGACCCACTCTGGCATCCGGGCGCCGACGGCGAGCAGATGAATTTTCATCGTTCCGGCCGGCTGATTTCAGCCGCCCATCCCACGGTGAGCGCCCGCGCGATGGTCCATCGACCAAAGCTTTTCCAGGTTATAGAAATCGCGGGTCTGCGGCAGCATGACATGCACCACGATATCGCCCAGGTCCACCAGTACCCACTCGGCTTCCCGCTCCCCTTCGACGCCCAGCGGGCGGACGCCGGCCAACCGGCATTTTTCGAGCACCTTGTCGGCCAATGCCTTGACCTGACGGGTGGACGTCCCGCTGGCCACCACCATCAGATCGGTGAAACTGGCGATGCCGCGCACGTCCAGGATCGCGAGGTTTTGAGCTTTCAGTTCTTCCAAAGCGTTAACGACGATGTTCCGCAGGGCTTCGAGTTGCATGGGTTGGGGTCTACCTCCTCACGCGGGGACAGGAGTTTTAACAGGCAGTGGCCGGTACAACGCCCGGTCGCGAATGGCGGCCAGCACCGCGTCCGGCAACAGGTAACGAGGCGACTGGCCACGCGCCAGCAGGGCGCGGATCCGGGTGGCGGAAATGTCGAGTTGCGTCACCGGCTGGAACAGGACGCCGCCGGCTGGCCCCTGGCGCAGCGCCAACGGATCGCAAACCCGTCGCGGGGCGACGAACTCCTCCAGTACTGGCGGCAAGGGTTGCGATACACCGGGCCGCTGCATCGCCACGATATGGGCCAACTGGGTCAACTCCCGCCAGCGATGCCAAGTAGGCAAGTCCCGGAAGGCGTCGGCGCCGACGATCAGGCACAGCGGCGTATCCGAACCGAAATCCTCGCGCAGCGAGGCCAGGGTGTCGAACATGTAGGATGGCCCTTCGCGGCGCAATTCCCGGTCGTCGGCCACGAAGCCGGATTGACCGGCCATGGCCAGCCGCGCCAGCGCCAACCGCTGTTCGGCGGTGACCGACGGCGCCTCGCGATGCGCCGGAATCCGGCAGGGCACGAAACGGACTTCCGCCAGTTCCAGCGTTTCCAGCAATTCCAGCGCCGGCCGCAGATGGCCGTAATGAATCGGATCGAAGGTGCCGCCCAGAATACCGATGGAATGGGGCGCCATGATCGTCAAGCTCCCCCTGTGAACCGAACGCGGATCGCGCGCATGACGATCCTACTGGCGGATATGGCCGTCGCCCAGCACCACGAACTTCCGGGTGGTCAAGCCTTCCACGCCGACCGGGCCGCGGGCGTGCAACTTGTCGGTGCTGATGCCGATCTCCGCGCCCAGCCCGTATTCGCCGCCGTCGGCGAAGCGGGTGGAGGCGTTGACCATCACCGAACTGGAATCCACCTCGCGCAAGAAACGCCGCGCCCGACCGTAGTCCTCGGTCACGATGGCGTCGGTATGGGCGGAGCCATAAGCGGCGATATGGTCCATGGCCTGGTCCATATCCCGCACCACCCGCACCGCCAGAATCGGCGCCAGATATTCGGCGTACCAGTCGTCTTCGGTGGCGGTCTCGATGCCGGGCAGCAGGTCGCGGGTGCGCTCGCAACCGCGCAATTCCACCCCGGCGTCCCGGTACATCCGACCCAATGTCGGCAACACCCGGTCGGCAATGCCCTCCGCCACCAGCAGCGTTTCCATGGTGTTGCAGGTGCCGTAGCGCTGGGTCTTGGCGTTGTAGGCGACCGTCACCGCCTTGTCCACATCCGCGCGGTCGTCGATGTAGACGTGGCAAACTCCATCCAGATGCTTGATCACCGGCACCCGCGCCTCGCGGCTGATTCGCTCGATCAGGCCCTTGCCGCCGCGCGGCACGATCACATCCACGTATTCGACCAAGCGGATCAAGGCGCCGACGGCGGCCCGGTCGGCGGTGTCGATCACTTGCACCGTATCCGCCGGCAAACCGGCGGCGGCCAGACCCTGCTGGATGCGGACGGCGATGGCGCGGTTGGAATGCAGCGCTTCGGAACCGCCGCGCAGGATGGCGGCGTTGCCGGCCTTCAGGCACAGCGCGGCGGCGTCGGCGGTCACGTTCGGGCGCGACTCGTAGATGATGCCGATCACGCCCAGCGGCACCCGCATTTGTCCTACCTGGATTCCCGACGGCCGGTATTTAAGGCCGGTGATTTCGCCCACGGGATCGGATTGGGCGGCGACTTCGCGCAAGCCTTGCGCCATCGCCCGCACCCCCTTCGAGGTAAGTTCCAGTCGATCCAGCAGCGCCGGCTCCAGGCCGGAAGCGCGGCCCGCATCCATATCCAGCCGATTGGCCGCAATCAACCGCTCCTCGTCCGCTTCCAACGCCTCGGCGATGGCCAGCAAGGCGGCATCCTTGACCCGCGTTTCGGCCCGGCCGACGATCCGGGACGCGGCGCGGGCGCGCTGGCCGACTTCGGTCATGTACTGGCCGATGGTATTGACAGTTTCCGTATTCGTATTCATCAAGTCATGCCACCCCGCAATCGACGCCGCAACGTGCCGGAATTTTGCCTGCCATTGCTACGATTTAAATTCGCCCGTTGTCATTGGCGGGCGCGGATTGAAACCACACCAGCCAACCGCAGGCCATTCGCCAGCAGCGCATCCCAAGGGGAGCCGACCTCGGCCCCCTTGATCAAGCAGTCGGTCTGGGCGCAGGCGCGCAACAGGTCTCGACAATCGCTCAGCGTTAGCCGCTGCAGGGCTTGGCGCAGCAGCGGCTTGCGCTTGTCCCAGACCTTCTGCTCGGCCAGCGCCGTTTCCAGCGCCTGACCGCGATCCTGGGTAAACGCCAACGCCGCCAATCGGCGGACTTCCTGATGCAGCGCCCAGTTGATCAACACCGGTTCGACGCCTTCGCCGCGCAAACCGTCCAGAATCCGCGCCACCCGCTCGGGTTTGCCCGACAGGGCGGCATCCACAAAATCATAGATGCTGTATCGGGCGCTGTCGCCTACCGCCGCCAAGACCACCTCGACGGTCAACTCCGGGCCAGTCGCCTGCAACGCCAGCTTTTCGATTTCCTGCGCGGCGGCCAGCAGATTGCCCTCGACCCGCTCGCTTAACAGGGTTACCGCGTCCGGCGTGGGATTCAAACCCCGGCTTCGCAGCCGGCGCTCGACCCAGCCGGATAGTTGACCGGGCTCCACCGGCGCGGCCTGGACGACCGCGCCCGCGCCGTCCAACGCGACGAACCAGCGGCTCTTCTGGATTTGCCAGTCCAACTTGCCGGCAGTGATCAGCAATATCGTGTCATCCACTGGCCGCGCCGCATACTCGACCAGCGCCTTCGCGCCGGCGTCGCCCGGCTTGGCGTTGCCCAGCCGCAATTCCAGCAGCCGACGACCGGCGAACAGCGATCGGCTGGCCGCCCGTTGCCGCAGCGTCGTCCAGTCGAAGCCGGTTTCCACGGTCAGGCATTCCCGCTCGTCGCAACCCCGTTCCCGAGCGGTAACACGAATGGCGTCGGCGGCTTCCCGAGCCTGCAACGGTTCCTCGCCGAACACCAGATACAGCGGCGCCAGGGTCTTGCGCAGGTGCGCGGCGAGCTGGTCGGGACGGACTCTCAAGACTTGACGGCCTGCAAGCGGCGGAGGATCTGCCAAGCCAAGTCATCGGCCATGCTGTCCGCCAGCGATTCCTGGGCGGCCTCGAATCCCAGCACCCGGTTCTCGTCGAACAACAACGCACGGTTGGCGCTGAGACCTTCCGCCGCGATCAGAGTTTTGCCATTGGCCAGCGTGACCTGATAGGCGACGTCATAGGCCAGGAAATATTCCCGCTTGATGTCGAAGCGGTCGGCGGCCACCGCGCGTCGGCCGCTGCCCTCGCTCAGAATGGTGATGGTCGCGGTCGCCTGGGTCGGGTCGCGGGTGACGGTCACCCCGTTGCTGGCCAACAGCAGCGGCAACTTGCGGCTCAGAATGCCGGGCGGCGCACCGATGGCTTGCTGGCTTTGCACGTAAATCACCGCCAGTTCCGGCGGCAACTGAGCTTGGCCGCGCAACTGGAACCCGCAGCCGGTCGAGAACAGGGCGATCAGTCCCCATCCGGTCAAAACGATCCAGCGCATGGTCGGCGACTCAGCAAACCAGGTTGACCAGCTTGCCAGGCACGACCACGATCTTGCGGATCGGCCGGCCCTCGACGAAGCGCTGGACGTTGGGTTCGGCCAAGGCGGCCTGTTCGATGACGCTCCGCTCAGCGTCCGCGGAAACGTCGATCTGGCCGCGCAGTCTGCCATTGACCTGCACCACCAGCGTCACCAGCGACCGGGCCAGCGCCGTCTCGTCGGGTTCAGGCCAAGCCGCGTTCAGCACGTCCGCGCCGTGGCCCAGTTCCCGCCACAGCGTATGGGTAATGTGCGGCGCAATCGGCGACAGCAACCGCAGCAGGATGCTCAATCCTTCCCGGCGCACGGCGGCGGCGTGGGCGTCCGCACCCGCTTCGATCCGACCCAGGGCATTCAGGATTTTCATGCCGCCGGACACCACGGTATTGAACTGGTGGCGGCCAAAATCAAACAGGGCCTGCCGCAACGCCTCGTGAATCTCGCGGCGCACGACGCGCAGCGGTTCCGACAGCGCGGCGGCATCCGGTTCGCCGGCGGCGCGAATGGCGTCCTGATGTTCGGCGGCGTAAGCCCACAGCCGGCGCAGGAACCGGTAGGCGCCAGCCACACCGGAGTCCGACCATTCCAGCGCCTGATCGGGTGGCGCGGCGAACATCATGAACAGCCGGGCGGTATCCGCCCCGTACTGCTCGATCAGCGCCTGCGGATCCACGCCGTTGTTCTTGGACTTGGCCATCTTCTCAATCGCGCCAATCGTCACCGGCTGGCCATCACTGCACAGCGTCGCGGCGACCGGCCGGCCCTTGTCGTCGGTTTGCACCGCGACCTCGGCGGGATTGAGCCACTGCTTGCGACCGTCCGCGCTCTCCCGGTAGAAGGTCGGCGCCACCACCATGCCCTGCGTCAGCAGATTGGCGAACGGTTCTTTCACCGTGGTCAGACCGAGATCGCGCATGACCTTGGTCCAGAACCGGGAATAGAGCAGGTGCAGGATGGCGTGCTCGATGCCGCCGACGTACTGATCCACCGGCATCCAGTAGTTGGCCCGCGCGTCCACCATCGCGTTCGCGTCCGGCGCGCAATAGCGGAAGAAGTACCAGGACGAATCCACGAAGGTGTCCATGGTGTCGGTTTCGCGCCGCGCCGGCTTGCCGCATTGCGGGCAGGCGCAGTGGAGAAATTCGGCGTATTTGTTCAGCGGGTTGCCGGAGCCGTCCGGCACCAGATGCGCGGGCAACACCACGGGCAACTGTTCGTCGGGAACCGGAACCGCGCCGCACTCGGCGCAATGAATAATCGGAATCGGCGTGCCCCAGTAGCGCTGGCGGGAAATGCCCCAGTCGCGCAGCCGCCAAGTCACTTTCTTCTCGCCCAGGTTCTTATCGCTTAGATCGGCGGCGATGGCGTCCACCGCCTGCTCAAAATTTAGCCCATCGTAGGGGCCGGAATTGATGCAGGTCCCGTAATCGGCGTAGGCGTCGCGCCACAGCGCGGGCGTTTCGTCCCCGGCGCTGGTGCGGATCACCGACTTGATCGGCAGGCCGTACTGGTGGGCGAACTCAAAATCGCGCTCGTCGTGGGCCGGCACCGCCATCACCGCGCCTTCGCCATAGCCCATCAGCACATAATTCGCCACCCACAACGGCAGCGGCTCGCCGGTGAGCGGGTGGGTCACCGTCAGGCCGGTGGGCATTCCCTTCTTTTCCTGGGTTGCCAGTTCGGCCTCGGTCACGCCGCCATGCCGGCACTCGTCAATGAAGGCAGCCAGCGCCGGATTGCTCTTCGCCATGTGCAAAGCCAGCGGGTGTTCGGCGGCCACGGCAACGTAGGTCGCGCCCAGCAGGGTATCGGCGCGGGTGGTGAACACCCAGAGAATGCCAGAAGCATTCCCCTCCTTAGCTAAGGGGGGGTGGCGCGAAGCGCCGGGGTGGTTCGACTCGCCCGGTAACCCCTCCCTGTCCCTTTGGGACACCCCCCCTTGGTAGGGGGGGAATTCATGCAAGGAATAGGGAAACCCGATCCGCACCCCATAGCTCTTGCCGATCCAGTTCTTCTGCATCAGCTTGACCTGCTCCGGCCAGCCGGGCAGGTGGTCGAGTTCGGTCAGCAACTCTTCGGCGTAGCGGGTAATCGCCATGTAATACATCGGGATTTCGCGCTTCTCAACCACCGCGCCAGTGCGCCAGCCGCACCCGTCGATCACCTGCTCGTTGGCCAGCACGGTCTGGTCCACCGGGTCCCAGTTCACTACGCCGGTTTTTAAATAAACAACGCCCTGCTCCAGCATCCGCAGGAACAACCACTGGTTCCAGCGGTAATACTCCGGCGCGCAGGTCGCTACCTCGCGATCCCAGTCCACCGCGAAACCCAGCGATCGGAGTTGTCGCTTCATGTAGGCGATATTGTCGAAGGTCCACTGCGCCGGCGCGACCCCGCCGGCCATCGCCGCGTTTTCCGCCGGCAGGCCGAAGGCGTCCCAACCCATCGGCTGCAACACGTTTTTGCCCAACATCCGCTGGTAGCGAGCAATCACGTCACCAATGGTGTAGTTGCGCACATGGCCCATGTGCAGCCGCCCACTGGGATAGGGAAACATCGACAGACAGTAGTATTTCTCGCGGCCCGACTCCTCGCGCACGGCGAAGGTCCGTTGCTCGTCCCAGTGGCGTTGTGCTTCCGCTTCAATAACTTGCGGATTGTAAGACTCGGCGATCACGGCGATTCCCTGGCATTGGCTGGCTTTAAAACGAAGTGCGGTAAGATAGCATAACTTTAATTCCGCTAGCGGGAACGCAACCGTAAACGAGGCAACGCATCCGTGAATTCCCCTAATCCACGATCCCCCGCGCTCAGCTACCGCGACGCCGGGGTGGATATCGACGCCGGCAACCGACTGGTGGATCGCATCAAGCCCCACGCCCGGCGCACGCTCCGCCCCGGCGTTTTGGGCGGGCTGGGCGGCTTCGGCGCGCTGTTCGAACTGCCGCTGGACCGTTACCGCCAACCGGTGCTGGTTTCCGGGACCGACGGGGTCGGCACCAAGCTCAAGCTGGCGCTGGAACTGAACCGGCACGATACTATCGGCATCGATTTGGTAGCGATGTGTGTCAACGATGTGCTGGTGGTCGGGGCCGAACCGCTGTTTTTCCTGGACTATTACGCCAGCGGCCATTTGAACGTGGATGTGGCGGCGGACGTGATCAAAGGCATCGCCGATGGCTGCGCACAGGCCGGCGCGGCGCTGGTGGGTGGCGAAACTGCCGAAATGCCAGGGATGTACCGTGAAGGCGATTATGACTTGGCCGGCTTTTGCGTCGGCGTGGTCGAAAAGGTGCGGATCATTGACGGCTCCAAAGTCCAGCCAGGCGACGCGCTGCTGGGACTCGCCTCCTCCGGGCCGCACTCCAACGGCTACTCGCTGATCCGCAAAATCCTGGCGGTCAGCGGCGCGAAGCTGGAGCAACCCTTCGCGGCTGACCGCACGCTTGGCGAGACCTTGCTAATCCCAACCCGCATCTACGTGAAACCGATCCTGCACCTGCTGGAGCAAATCGAGGTCCACGCCATCGCCCACATCACCGGGGGCGGTCTGACCGAAAATATCCCGCGCGTGCTGCCGGCGAACACCAAGGCGGTAATTGACATGCAAAGCTGGGGACGGCCCGCCGTGTTCCAATGGTTGCAGCAACAGGGCGGCGTGGCCGAGGCCGAAATGCGGCGCACCTTCAACTGCGGGGTCGGGCTGGTGGTCTGCGTCGCGGCGGAAGATGCGGAACGAGCGCAAACGCTGTTGCGGGAAGCCGGCGAAACGGTCTGGCCACTGGGCCAGATCGCCGCCAGTGCGAGCGAACCGTTCGTGGAGTTTCAGCCGTGAGCGCGGGGCGGAAAATCCGGCTAGTGGTATTAATTTCCGGGCGCGGCAGCAATTTGCAGGCGATTCTCGATCAGGCGGCGAGCGGGGAATTGCCGGTCGAGGTGGCTGCGGTCATCAGCAACCGGCCCGGCGTTCAGGGCCTGGAACGGGCGCGACAGGCCGGCGTTCCGGCGCTGGAACTGGATCACCAGGAATTCGCCGACCGACCGGCGTTTGAAGCGGCGCTGATCGAACTGATGGATCGCTATCAGCCCAATTTGGTGATTCTAGCCGGCTTCATGCGGATGTTGACCGCCGGTTTCACCGAGCACTACCGGGGCCGGCTGTTCAACATTCACCCCTCGCTGCTGCCCAAGTTTCGCGGCCTGCACACCCACGAACGCGCCCTTGCCGCCGGCGAAACCGAGCATGGAGCCAGCATCCACTTTGTCACTGCCGAACTGGACGGCGGGCCGGTCATCGTGCAGGCGAAAGTGCCGGTGTTGCCGGGTGACGATCCCGACACGCTGGCGGCGCGGGTGCTGGAGCAGGAACACCGGCTGTATCCGCTGGCGATTCGCTGGTTCGCGGAAGGCCGACTGCGACTGGCTGGAGAGCAGGTGCTGTTCGACGACCAGCCGCTCGTGAAACCGTTGCGGATGACGCCTTGTTGATCAACCAACCGCGCTTCGACCTCAGGCGTCATTGTTGCCCAGCACCACCCGCTTGCGCTGCTTGGCGAATTCCAGCAGCCGGCGGATCGGCAGCGCCGCCCGTTCGCGC
>Ga0209573_1005857_pt1 | contig 10685 bp, 7 predicted proteins | sample TNRBio252014_DNA_FD_185870 | JGI IMG/M metagenome (GOLD analysis project Ga0209573, IMG submission 185870) | Wastewater treatment Type I Accumulibacter community from EBPR Bioreactor in Madison, WI, USA - TNR Reactor_6/25/2014_ DNA (SPAdes)... | ecosystem: Engineered > Bioreactor > EBPR >...
GGCGTGCCGGCGGCACGAATTGACCTCGGCCATGTCGGCGTGTTTGGCGCCCTGGCGGATGCCGCCGGTCTCGATAGCGAACTCGAGGGGGCCCTGCTGCAGTTGCTGCAAGCCAAGGATGTGCCGAGTTTGCGCGAGCGGTGCGGCGCTATTGATGAGCCCTGGCGCTCGGCCCTGCTGGCTTTGCCAGACCTCTACGGCGATGTGAAAACGCTGGCCATAGCGGCCAGCGTTTTGCCGGCCCTGCCAGCCATCACGGTGGCCCTGAATGCCTTGCGCGAGCTGCACGCGGCGCTGCCGGATCTGTCCTTGTCTTTCGATCTCGGCGATCTGCGTGGCTATCGTTACCACAATGGTGTTGTCTTCGCGGCCTATCACGCGGCCTTCCCGAGTGCTATCGCGCTCGGCGGGCGTTATGACGGCGTTGGCAAAAGCTTTGGTCGGGCACGCCCGGCGACCGGTTTTTCGATGGACCTGCGCGAGCTGGCGCGGCTGACGAGCTCGCGCGGCGAATGGGTGGGGGCAGTGCTGGCGCCGTACGCGGCTGGCAGTAGCGCTCTGGCAGCCGCGATTGCGGTTTTGCGCGCGCAGGGTGAAGTGGTCGTCGAACTGCTGCCGGAAGAAAAAAGCAGCGACGGACCGTCGTGTGACCGGCAACTGGTCGAGAGCGACGGGCAATGGGTAATCAAGGCAATCAACAGGGACGGATAACAAGCATGGCCAAGAACGTCGTAGTCGTGGGCACCCAATGGGGCGACGAGGGCAAGGGCAAGATCGTCGACTGGCTCACCGATCGTGCGAAGGGGGTCGTTCGTTTCCAGGGCGGGCACAACGCAGGCCATACCCTGGTCGTCGGCGAAAAGGTGTACAAGCTCAATCTGGTGCCCTCGGGGATCGTTCGCGAAGGGGTCGACTGCTTCATCGGCAATGGTGTGGTGCTGGACATTCATCACCTGCTAAGCGAAATCAAGGTGCTCGAGTCCGGCGACATCGATGTGCGTTCGCGTCTGAAAATCAGTCCTGGTTGTCCGCTCATCCTTGGCTACCATGCGGCGCTGGATCATGCCCGCGAGGCGGCCAAGTGTGTCGATCTGCGGATCGGGACCACCGGCAAGGGCATCGGTCCGGCCTACGAAGACAAGGTGGCGCGGCGCGCCCTGAGGGTCTACGACCTGTTCTATCCCGCCCGTTTTGCCGAGCGCGTGCGCGAGAATCTGGACTATCACAACTTTGTTCTGACCCGCTACCTCGGGGCTCAGGCCGTCGATGGTGAAGCGGTTCTGGCGCAGGCGATGGCCGACGCGGAAGCGATCAAGCCTCTGGTGACCGACGTCTCGGCGGCGCTGTATGCGCTCAACAAGGCCGGCCATAACCTGCTTTTCGAAGGCGCTCAGGGCGCCTTGCTGGACATCGATCACGGTACCTATCCGTTTGTCACCTCGTCGAACTGCGTGGCCGGCCAGGCAGCCGCAGGATCCGGCGTCGGTCCGGGGATGCTGCATTACGTTCTCGGGATCACCAAGGCCTATTGCACGCGCGTGGGCGGGGGGCCTTTCCCGAGCGAGCTGGATATCGAGAAGGAAGGCCTGCCGGGCTATCAGATGTCGCAGAAAGGCCGCGAATTTGGTACCGTCACCGGACGCAAGCGGCGCTGTGGATGGCTCGACGTGGCTGCTCTCCGGCGTTCGATCCAGATCAACGGGGTGACCGGTCTGTGTATCACCAAGCTCGATGTCCTCGACGGCTTGTCCGAGTTGAAGATCTGCACCGGTTATCTGCTCGACGGAAAATCCGTCGATTTGCTGCCAATGGGTGCCGATGACGTCGCGGCTTGCGAGCCGGTGCTCGAAACCCTGCCCGGCTGGTCGGGGTCGACGGTCGGTGCGAATACGATGGAAGCCTTGCCGGCTGCGGCGCGCGTGTATCTGGCGCGCATCGAAGAGCTCTGTGACGTGCCGATCGATATTGTTTCGACCGGGCCGGAACGCGGCGAGACGGTGGTTCACCGCCATCCGCTGGGCTGATTCCGCCTGAGCCGATCTGAGCTGGCCCGCGCTGCTCGTTCCCTGGCGCTGCGACCATCGGCTCTGCATCGCCCCATTGCCCAGCGCCGGGCCTGCGTCCTGCCTGCCCGGCAGCTGCAGCAAAGGCGTGCCGCGGGCGATTCCTTCGAGTTGTCCGGCTGTGCTATCGTATGATCGCCGTATCGGGGATATGCCGTCGCATATCGACCAGGCATTCAGGAGAGACAGGCATGAATCGAGAGGAGCTCCGTGACCAACTGCTGGCGCCGGTTCTCCAGTGGACCCGGCTGGGGCGGCAGACCAACCGCTTGATGACGGGCAGCAGCGCGGTCATCAGTTACCGTACTCGTCGCCTGCTGCGCGCAGGTGCATTTTCGCGGCAGGCAGACTGGGACGAGGTGGCCCATATGACTCGCGAGAAGGTCGAAATTCCTCTGGAAGCGGCAACTGCGATGGCCGTGGCGATGCTTCCTGTCATCAAACAGTTCTGGACGCACACCGGGCAGTCGATGTTGGCTTGCAGCAGCGACAGTATGTCGCTGCTCGGCAGTCGCGGCCCCGAGGAGTTCCGCGAGCGGCAGGCGGATCTGTGCGCCACCTTGATCAACGCCAGCGTCGGTTGGTTTCGGGTCTTTGGCAGCCTTGCCGAGGTCGCCAGCCAGGGCGTGGCGCCTTTGCTTCGCCAGGTGCAGGACAACGCCGAGCGACTCGAAAAGCGCTGATTTGTTGATCGCTGCCGGCGAGCCGCTCTTTCAGCTCGCCGGCTGTGCTTTGCCGTCCCCTGCTTGACCGGCGTGCGCACAAAACCTTCGCAAATCAGCCACTCGGCGCGCCTGGGGAAGGGCTTGGCGTGCTAGAATCACGGGCTTGATCAAGACGATGACATTCCTCCGGAATGTCTCGTTGACAGCGGAAAAAAATGGACGCCTTCGCCAAAGAAACCCTGCCCATCAGTCTCGAAGACGAGATGCGTCGATCGTATCTCGATTATGCCATGAGCGTGATTGTCGGCCGTGCCTTGCCCGACGCTCGCGACGGCCTGAAGCCGGTGCATCGTCGTGTTCTCTTCGCCATGCACGAGCTGTCGAACGACTGGAACAAGCCGTACAAGAAATCGGCGCGGATCGTCGGTGATGTCATCGGTAAGTACCATCCCCATGGCGATACCGCGGTCTACGACACGATCGTGCGCATGGCGCAGAATTTTTCTCTGCGCTACATGCTGGTCGACGGGCAGGGCAACTTCGGCTCGGTAGACGGCGACAATGCGGCCGCCATGCGCTACACCGAAGTGCGCATGGCGCGAATCGGCCACGAGCTGCTGGCCGATATCGACAAGGAAACGGTCGATTTCGGGCCCAACTACGACGGCTCCGAGCAAGAGCCGCTGGTCATGCCGGCGCGCATTCCGAACCTGCTGATCAACGGTTCGTCGGGTATCGCGGTAGGCATGGCGACGAACATTCCACCGCACAACCTCGGTGAGGTGGTGGACGCCTGTCTGGCCTTGCTGGGCAACGCGGAGGTGACGATCGACGAACTGATCGCCATCATGCCGGCTCCCGATTTCCCGACGGCCGGCATCATCTACGGGATTGCCGGTGTCTGCGAAGGTTATCGGACCGGGCGCGGGCGGGTGGTGATGCGTGGCCGGACGCATTTCGAGGACCTCGAAAAGGGCAACCGCCAGGCGATCATCATCGACGAGCTGCCGTATCAGGTGAACAAGCGGACGCTGCTCGAAAAGATCGGTGAGCTGGTCAACGACAAGCGCATCGAGGGCATCTCCGATCTGCGCGACGAGTCCGACAAGTCGGGCATGCGCGTGGTCATCGAGCTCAAGCGTGGTGAAGTCGCCGAGGTGGTGCTCAACTGCCTGTACAAGCAGACGCAGCTGCAGGACACCTTCGGCATGAACATGGTGGCGCTGGTTGATGGCCAACCGCGGCTGCTGAACCTCAAGCAGCTGCTCGAGTGTTTTCTGTGGCATCGCCGTGAAGTGCTCACTCGGCGCACGGTGTTCGAGTTGCGCAAAGCGCGCGAGCGGGCGCACATCCAGGAAGGTCTGGCGGTGGCGCTCGACAATGTCGATGAGATCATTGCGCTGATCAAGGCGTCGCCGACGCCTGCGGATGCCCGTCGGGGCTTGATGGCCAGGCCGTGGACCTCGCCGACGGTTGCCGAAATGCTGCGTCGCGCCAAGCTGGATGCGACTCGCCCGGACGGTCTGGCTCTCGAATTCGGATTGTCGGAGAGTGGTTACCTGCTTTCGGAAGTGCAGGCGCAGGCAATTCTGGAACTGCGTTTGCAGCGCCTTACCGGCCTCGAGCGCGACAAGATCGTTGCCGACTTCGGCGAGCTGCTGACGCGTATTGCCGATCTGATGGATATCCTGGCGCGACCCGAGCGCATCACCGCGATGATCGTCGAAGAATTGACCGGGATCCGCGCCCAGTTCGGCGACAAGCGGCGCTCGGAAATCGTCATCAGTACGCAGGATCTCGGCATTGCCGATTTCATTACCCCGGTCGACATGGTGGTGACGCTTTCGCGCACCGGCTATATCAAGTCGCAGCCACTGGCCGAGTACCGTGCGCAACGGCGCGGTGGGCGCGGCAAGCAGGCGGCGGCGATGAAGACCGACGATTTCGTCGATCGCCTGTTCGTTGCCAATACGCACGACTCCATTCTCTGCTTTACCAACCGCGGCCGCGTCTACTGGCTGAAGGTCTACGAAGTGCCGCAGGGAACGCGTACCAGCCGCGGCAAGCCGGTGGTCAATGTCTTCCCCTTCGAGGACGGCGAAAAAATCAGCGCCATTTTACCGATCAAGGAGTTCGCCGCCGATCGCTACATTTTCATGGCCACTTCGCAGGGGACGGTGAAGAAGACGCCGCTGTCCGATTTCTCCAATCCGCGCAAGAGCGGCATCATCGCGGTCGCCCTCGACGATGAGGACTTCCTGATCGGCGCCGAGATCACCAATGGCAGCCAGGACGTGATCCTGGTTTCCGATGCCGGCAAGGCAGTCTGGTTCGACGAGGAAGACGTGCGCCCGATGGGGCGTACCGCACGCGGTGTGCGCGGCATGCGGCTTGGCGACAAGCAGCAGGCCTTGTCGTTGCTGATCGCTGATAGCGATCAGCAAACGGTGCTTGTGGCCACCGAAAACGGCTTCGGCAAACGCACGCCGCTGGCCGATTTCCGCCATTCGGGGCGCGGCACACAAGGGGTCATCGCCATCGCCGCCAGCGAACGCAACGGCAAAGTGGTTGCCGCGCGCCTGGTTTCCGACGACGACGAAATCATGTTGATCACCACCGGTGGGGTGTTGATCCGCACCCGGGTTCGTGAGATCCGCGAACTCGGCCGGGCAACGCAGGGGGTCACCCTGATTGCGCTCGACATCGGTGAAAAGCTCGCTGGCCTGGAAAAAGTCGTCGAGAGCGAAGAGGACGGCGGCAGCGAGCTGGATGAGAATAGCGAGCTGGACGAGAGCAGCAGTGAGCCGGCGGAAGAGGATCGAAGCGCTGAACCCGAGCCGGATCCTGCCGCTGATCCCGAACAGGAGTGAGGTGCATGACCCGCTTGCCTGATCGCCGCGGTCGAGCTGTCGCGTGCCAGCGCCCGCTGGCCGCTTGGCTGCCGCCGGGACAGGCGGGACAGGCGGGACAGGCGGAACAGGCGGAACAGGCAAAACAGGCGGCGCGTACTCGATGAGCGACGAACTGCAGCGCGAATTGGCGCTTGTCCGCCAGGAGATCGATAGCCTCGACGGGCAGCTGCTCGAACTGCTCAACCAGCGTGCGCGTTTTGCCCAACAGGTCGGCGAGATCAAGGCGCGTCACGGTGAGGCGGGTTTCATCTATCGCCCCGAACGTGAAGCACAGGTCTTGCATCGCATCCAGGAAGAGAACGCCGGGCCGCTGTCGAATGAGACCGTGACCTGGTTTTTTCGCGAAGTCATGTCAGCCTGCCTGTCGCTCGAGCAGCCCTTGGGCATTGCCTTCCTGGGCCCGCTCGGGACCTTTTCGGAAAGCGCCGCGACCAAGCACTTCGGCCACGCCGCGCGCTTGATGCCGCAGATTTCGATCGATGATGTTTTTCGTGAAGTCGAGGCCTGCCATGCCGACTACGCGGTGGTCCCGATCGAGAACTCGACCGAGGGGGCGATTGGGCGCACGCTCGACCTGTTGTTGACTACGCCGCTGAAAATCTGCGGGGAAGTGGTCTTGCGCATCCATCAGCATTTGCTGTCGAACGCGGCGGCGCTGAGTGAGGTCAAGAAAGTCTATTCACACGCCCAGTCGCTGGCGCAATGCCACGAGTGGCTGAACCGTTCCTTGCCGCACGCGCAGCGTATTTCGGTGGGCAGCAATGCGCAGGCGGCACAGTTGGCGGCTGCGGAGGGGGGGGCGGCGGCGCTTGCCGGGCAGGCCGCTGCCGACCGCTATTCTCTGCCGCAACTGGCCAGCAATGTCGAGGACGAACCGAACAATACGACGCGTTTTGTCGTTCTCGGTCGCCAGGAGGCCGGACCTTCGGGGCGCGACCGGACGTCCTTGATCATGTCGGCACATAACCACACCGGCGCCCTCAGCAAGTTACTGGCGCCGTTTTCCGATGCTGGCGTGTCGATGACCCGCCTCGAGTCGCGGCCGGCGCGGCATACCCTGTGGGCCTATGTCTTCTTCGTCGACCTCGAAGGTCATCGCGACGATGGGGCGGTCGGGGCGGCGCTTGCCGAACTCGCCCGGCGTGCGCCCTACCTGAAGATCCTTGGCTCCTACCCGATGGCCGCCTACTAGGCCGGGCGAACTTTTTCGAGGAACGCAGATGCCACTCCACGAACAATCATTGCCGTACATCCGCTCCATTTCACCTTACCAGCCGGGCAAACCGATAACGCAACTGGCACGCGAGCTGGGTCTGGACGTTGAGAAAATCGTCAAGCTGGCTTCGAACGAGAATCCACTCGGCATGAGTCCCAAGGCGCAGGTGGCGGTGGCTGCGGCGATTGCCGGCCTGTCGCGTTACCCGGATGATTTTGCCTTGAAGCAGGCCCTTGCCGAGCGCACGGGCCTGGGAATGGAGCACATCGTTCTCGGCAACGGTTCGAATGACGTGCTTGATCTGGTGGCTCGCGTCTTTCTCGCGCCAGGCCGCTCGGCAATCTTCGCGCAGTTCGCTTTTGCCGTCTATCCGCTGGCAACGATTGCGGCGGGCAGCGAGCCGATTGCGGTGGCGGCCAGCGACTACGGCCATGACCTGGACGCCATGCTGGCCGCGATCCGGCCAGATACGCGACTGATCTGGATTGCCAACCCCAACAACCCGACCGGCACTTTTCTGCCCTATGCGCAGCTCAAGTTGTTTCTGCAGGCGGTGCCCGGGGATGTTGTCGTCGTTCTCGACGAAGCCTATAACGAGTACCTGCCACCCGCCGAGCGTGTCGACACCACCGCCTGGCTGGGCGAACATGCGAACCTGGTGATCACCCGGACTTTCTCGAAGATCTACGGCATGGCCGGTCTGCGCATCGGTTACGCGCTGTGCTCGGCGGCAATTGCCGACTTGATGAATCGCGTTCGCCAGCCATTCAACTGCAATAATCTGGCCTTGGCGGCGGCCGTGGCGGCGCTCGACGATTACGAATTCGTCGCCAGGAGCTACGCCCTGAACCGTGCGGGCATGGAGCAGATCGTTGCCGGCCTGAAACGACTGGCCTGTCGGCATATCCCGTCGCACGCTAACTTCGTGACTTTTTGCGTGCCGGACGCGGCCGCAGTAAACCACAAGCTGCTCACGAACGGGGTCATCGTTCGCCCGATCGCGGCCTACGGGATGCCCGACTGGCTGCGTGTGACGATTGGCAGCGAGCGCGAAAACGGCCGTTTCCTCGATGCTTTGGAGGGATCCTTATGAGTCGCTCAGGCGCGGGTGTCCGGCCGTGAGCGGCGCGGTTCCCTTGGGCAAGGTCGTGGTCTTCGGCGTTGGCTTGATCGGTGGCTCGTTTGCGTTGGCACTCAAGGCCGCCGGGCAGGTCGCGGAGGTGGTCGGTTTCGGGCGCACGCTTGGCTCTCTCACGCAGGCACTGGAGCTGGGGATCGTCGATCGCGCCGGTTTCAACGTCGGCCAGGAAGTGTGGAATGCCGACCTGGTGCTGATTGCCACCCCGGTCGGGACGACTCCCGAGCTCATGGCGCGCATTGCGCCCTGCCTGGGGTCGCAGACGGTGGTGACTGACGCCGGCAGTACCAAGGAAGACGTGGTCAAGGCCGCGCGCGCATGCTTTGGCGAGCGCATCGGGCAGTTCGTTCCGGCGCATCCGATTGCTGGCGCCGAAAACAGTGGCGCACTCGCCGCACGGCCTGATCTCTATCAAGGAAAGCAGGTGGTGCTGACGCCCTTGCCCGAAAGCAGCGAAACGACCGTCGCCCGCGTACGCGCGGCCTGGGAAGCCTGTGGCGGTCTGCTCTGCGAGCTGGCTCCGGCGGAACATGATCGTATTTTTGCGGCGGTCAGCCATCTGCCGCATTTGCTGTCGTTTGCTCTGGTGCATGACCTGGCGCGCCGCGACAACCGCGAGCTCCTGTTCACTTACGCGGCCAGCGGTTTCCGAGACTTCACGCGCATTGCCGCCAGCCATCCCGAGATGTGGCGCGACATCTGCCTGGCCAACCGGCAGGCACTGCTCGAGGAGCTCGATCGCTACCGCGAGCAGCTCGACGAACTGCGCGATGCCCTGCAGCGGGGCGACGGTGCCAGCCTGGAAGCGACTTTCGACATCGCCCGCACGGCCCGCCGCGAGTGGGCCGAAAGCAAAACAAGGACGTGAACGTGGACTTCATCGATCTGCCGCAACTGCTCGCTGCGCGGGGAAGCGTGCGCTTGCCGGGTTCGAAGAGCATTTCCAATCGCGTGTTGCTGCTGGCGGCGCTGGCCAGCGGCGACACCGAACTTCGCGACCTGCTGCAGTCCGACGATACGGCACGCATGATCGACGCGCTGCGGACCCTGGGTGTCAAGGTCGAGGCCTTGGCCGACAGGCGCTTTCTGGTCAGCGGCGTCGGTGGCGTTTTTCCGGTTCGCGAGGCTGATCTCTTTCTCGGTAATGCGGGTACTGCCGTCCGCTCATTGACCGCAGTGCTGGCCCTGGCCGGTGGCGATTATCGACTCTCCGGTGTCGCGCGCATGCACGAACGGCCGATCGCCGATCTCGTCGACAGCTTGCGGCAGCTGGGTGCCGAGATCGCCTACGCTGCGCAGGACGGTTTTCCGCCCTTGCTGATTTCGTCACCGACGCCTGGCTCCGCTGAGGTCGTCCGAGTACGCGGTGACGTGTCGAGCCAGTTTCTCACCGGTCTGCTGATGGCTTTGCCGCTGCGTGCTGTCGCAACGACGGTCGAAGTGGTCGGCGAATTGATTTCGCGGCCCTATGTCGAGCTGACGCTGGCCAGCATGGCGCGCTTTGGCGTCGAGGTGCTTCGCGAAGGCTGGCAGCGCTTCACCGTCCCGGCCACTAGCGCCTATCGCTCGCCCGGGGTCGTTGAGGTCGAAGGCGATGCGTCGTCAGCATCCTATTTTCTGGCCTTGGGAGCGCTTGGCGGCGGTCCCCTACGCGTTGAGGGCGTGGCTCGCGACTCGCTTCAGGGCGACGTCCGCTTTGCCGACGCGCTGGCCGGGATGGGCGCGAAAATAACTTTCGGCGACACCTGGATCGAGGCTGCGGCTGCCGCCGAAGGCCGGCTGCAGGGCGTCGATCTGGACTGCAATCACATCCCGGACGCGGCGATGACCCTGGCGACGGTCGCTCTGTTCGCCGACGGAGCGACGACTTTGCGCAACATCGCCAGCTGGCGGGTCAAGGAAACCGACCGCATCGCGGCAATGGCCAGCGAGTTGCGCAAGCTCGGTGCCCGGGTCGATAGCGGCGACGACTTCATCCGCGTCGTGCCGCCTGCACGAGCACAGGGCCTGCGTCCGGCGGCGATCGCCACCTACGATGACCATCGCATGGCAATGTGCTTTTCGCTGGCGGCGCTGGGTACGCCACTGCGAATCAATGACCCGGCGGTGGTCAGCAAGACCTTCCCGGACTACTTCGAGCGTTTCGCGGCAGTCACCCGGCCAGTGCCGGTGGTGGCTATCGATGGCACCTCGGCATCCGGCAAAGGGACGGTCGCCTCGCGCGTTGCCGAGGCGCTGGGCTGGCATTACCTCGATTCCGGGGCGCTCTATCGCTTGACCGCCCTGGCGACTCGCCGGGCCGCGATCGCTTGGGATGATGAAGCGGCTGTTGCGGCGATCGCGGCCAATCTCGACGTCGACTTCTCGGGCGGCCTGATCCGGCTTTCCGGCGAGGAGGTCGGCGACGCCATTCGCAGCGAGGATATCTCGGCTGGTGCGTCGCTGGTGGCGGCGTTGCCGGCAGTGCGTGCCGCCTTGCTTTTCCGGCAGCGGGCTTTCCGCCGCTCGCCGGGACTGGTGGCCGACGGGCGCGACATGGGGGCGGTGGTCTTCCCGGATGCGATGACCAAGGTCTTCCTCACGGCGAACGTCGAGATACGCGCTGAGAGGCGTCATAAGCAGTTGATCGAAAAAGGAATCGCTGCTAGTATTGCAGCCCTCTTGCTGGATCTGCGCGAACGTGACGAACGG
>Ga0209573_1005858_pt1 | contig 10685 bp, 9 predicted proteins | sample TNRBio252014_DNA_FD_185870 | JGI IMG/M metagenome (GOLD analysis project Ga0209573, IMG submission 185870) | Wastewater treatment Type I Accumulibacter community from EBPR Bioreactor in Madison, WI, USA - TNR Reactor_6/25/2014_ DNA (SPAdes)... | ecosystem: Engineered > Bioreactor > EBPR >...
GATCCGCAAAGTCGCCCGGCGCATCCTGGAACAGCTCAAGTTCGAGGTGCAGGAAGCGCGCGACGGACAGGAGGCGTATCAGAGCTGCATGCAGCGCATGCCCGACGCGATCATCGTCGATTACGCGATGCCGGTGATGGACGGCTTCCAGTTTCTCAAGAGCGTGCGCGCGCTCGACAAGGGCCAGCAGCCGCGCATCATCTTCCTGACCACCGAGAACGATGTGTCGCAGATCGCCAAGGCGGTGCATGCCGGGGCCAACGAATATCTGCTCAAACCCTTTGATAAGGCTATTCTGACCAGCAAGCTGGTCGAGGTGGGACTCGTCTGATTTCAGGCCCGATTCTTGCAAGGCAGATTTGAATGAGCGATCCCTCCGCCCCGCAACCCGCCAGCGCCGAAGCGCGCAAGATCAGGATTGCGATCGTCGATGATTCCATCGTCGTGCGCGGACTGTTCTCGCGCTGGCTGGCGGAAGAGGCGGACATAGAGATCGTCGGCATCCACCGCAACGGGCTTGAAGCCCTGCGCAACGTCGGCATCGCCAAGCCGGATGTCGTGCTGCTCGACATCGAGATGCCGGAAATGGACGGGCTGACCGCGCTGCCGCTGATCCTGCAAAAATCGCCGGGGACGCGGGTTCTGGTGGTCTCCAGCCTCAGCCATCGCGGCGCGGATATCACGCTCAAGTGCCTGATGCGCGGGGCGACGGACTACCTCTCGAAGCCGAGCGCCATGGGCAGCGGCGAAACTCCCGCCGAATTCCGGCAGTCGCTGGTGGCGCGGATCCGGGCGATCGGCGCGCCGACGCCGGCCCGGGCTGCTGCCGTTGCGGCCGGGGCACACCCGCCGGGCGGGGCCGAGGCTCATGGCGCCGGCGCCGCGCCGCGCAAGAAGCTGTCGCCTGAAGCCTCCGCTGCCGTAATGAAAGCCGCCAAAACCCGGCCGCACCTGCTGCTTCTGGGCGCGGCGACCGGCGGCCCGCAGGCGGTGGCAGCGCTTCTGGATTCGCTCGGCCCGATCATCGACGAGGTGCCGGTGGTGATCGCCCAGCACATGCCGGCGATCTTCACGCAGATGTTCGCCGCCCATCTGAAACGCCAGCTGTGCGTCGAATCGATCGAGATCGAGGGTGGGGAAGTGCTCAAGCCGGGCGTGATCCACGTCTGCGCCGGCGGCCAGAATTCGCTGATCCGGCGCAGCGGCGCCGATCTGACGGTGCTGCTGCAGCCCGGCAACGGCGAGACGCGCACCTTGCCGTCGATCGACCTGCTGTTTGCCAGTGCGGCGCGCGAGGTGGGGGCCGGCGTGGTGGCGATCGCGCTGACCGGGCTTGGCACGGATGGCGCGCAGGGTGCCCTGGCGGTCAGCAGCGCCGGCGGCGTGGTGATGGCGCAGGATCAGACCTCCAGCGTCGTCTGGGGTATTCCCGGCGCCGTGGCGCGCACGGGAACCTGCGCGCTGATCGACGATGTTCAGGGACTTGCCGAAGGGGTGCGCCTGCTGTTCGACCACGGCTGAAGCCCCCTTCGGCGGTTGTCCGCACCCTCAAAAGAGCGGTTCACGCAATAAAAAGGGCCCGCTGTCGCGGGCCCAGGTCTCGGCTTGGAGCAAAGGGGGAGATCAGGCCGGGATGCGCTCGTCCGTGTCGGTCGGCTCGCGCAGCACATAGCCGCGGCCCCAGACGGTTTCGATGTAGTTGCGGCCTTCGGAGGCGTTGGCGAGCTTCTTGCGCAGCTTGCAGATGAAGACGTCGATGATCTTCAGTTCCGGCTCGTCCATGCCGCCGTACAGGTGGTTCAGGAACATTTCCTTGGTCAGCGTGGTGCCGCGGCGCAGGGAGAGCAGTTCCAGCATCTGGTATTCCTTGCCGGTGAGGTGCACGCGGTTGCCATGCACTTCCACGGTCTTCTGATCGAGGTTGACGATCAGGTCGCCGGTCTGGATCACCGACTGGGCATGGCCCTTGGAGCGGCGGACGATGGCGTGGATGCGGGCGACCAGTTCATCCTTGTGGAACGGCTTGGTGAGGTAATCATCGGCGCCGAAGCCGAGGCCCTTCACCTTGTCCTCGATGCCGGCAAGGCCGGAGAGGATCAGGATCGGCGTCTTGACCTTGGCCACGCGCAGCGAGCGCAGCACCTCGTAACCCGACATGTCGGGCAGGTTCAGGTCGAGAAGAATGATGTCGTAGTCGTAGAGTTTGCCGAGATCGACACCCTCTTCGCCCAGGTCGGTCGTGTAGATGTTGAAATTCTCCGATTTCAACATCAGTTCGATGCTCTGCGCGGTGGCGCTGTCATCTTCGATCAGGAGAACGCGCATATATCAGGTCCCCAAGCCATGTTTTGGAACTCCGGTCGCTCACGTTTCCAAACCTGCGGTTTTTCAACGCCCGTGATTCGCCGAAATTCACTCGTGTGAAGCTCGCGACACATGTCTTACCGCGAACTGGTTAACAAATGCTGATTCATTAAGGCAAGGACTAACTCATTCGAGTCGCAAAAAAGCCCCTAAGTTGCGAGAGTCATTCAATTATTCGGTCAAAAAATTCCTGATAATCCACATTAAGAAAGTTTCTTAAGCGATTCTATCGACTCGCGCCTTCCGGGTTTGTCCAGAGGCGGTGCGGCTGGGGGCGGCTTGCGCGATTGCGGTGCGTGCCCTTGCAGGAATGCCAGACTGTTGCCGCTTTCGGTGAAGAAGTGGTTAAATCGCCCGGCGAATCAGCGAAAGGGCCAGTCGTGAGTGCAACGACGCTCCTGAACCTGATCGAGGAAGAGCAGCCCGCGCAGGTCTTCGGCCGAGTTCTCGGCGTGCGTGGATTGATGATCGAGATCGCCGGGCCGCTGTCGCAGATGGACATCGGCAGCCGGGTGATGATCGAAGCCGGCGCTCTTGCCTCGGTCCCTTGCGAAATCATCGGCTTCGAACAGGATGCGGCCCTTGCCATGCCGTTCGGTCAACTGAGCGGCGTGCGGCGGGGGGCGCGGGCCTTCGTGCAGGCGCGGCGGGCGGCGGTGCGGCCTTCCGAAGGCTGGCTGGGCCGGGTGCTCAATGCGTTTGGCGAGGCGATCGACGAGGGAGTGCCGCTGGCCGAAGGGCCGGTGAGCTATGCGCTGACCGCCGATCCGCCGCCGGCGCACAGGCGCCAGCGGCTGGGGCCGACACTCGATCTCGGTGTTCGCTCGCTCAACGCCTTCCTGCCGATGCGCAGGGGCCAGCGCGTCGGCCTGTTCGCCGGCTCCGGCGTCGGCAAGTCGGTGCTGATGTCGATGATCGCCCGCAATGCGGCGGCGGATGTGTTCGTGATCGGGCTGATCGGCGAGCGCGGGCGCGAGGTCAGCGAGTTCATTCAGGACGATCTCGGCCCCGAGGGGCTGAAGCGTGCCGTGGTGGTGGTCGCCACCTCGGATGAGCCGGCGCTGACGCGGCGACAGGCGGCTTACCTTACGTTGGCGGTGGCCGAATACTTCCGCGATCAGGGCCGGAACGTTGTCCTGATGATGGACAGCGTGACGCGCTTTGCCATGGCGCAGCGCGACATCGGGCTGGCGCTGGGCGAGCCGCCGACCACCAAGGGCTATACGCCGACCGTCTTTGCCGAACTGCCGCGCCTGCTGGAGCGGGCCGGGCCGGGCGAGGGGGCGGGCAGCATCACCGCCTTCTTCACCGTGCTGGTGGATGGCGACGACCACAACGAGCCGGTGGCCGATGCGGCGCGCGGCATTCTCGACGGGCATGTGGTGCTGGAGCGGGCGATCGCCGAGCGCGGGCGCTATCCGGCGATCAACATCCTCAAGTCCGTCTCGCGCACCATGCCCGGCGCCTGCGATCCGGCTTTTCTGCCGGTGGTGCAGGAAGCGCGGCGGCTGATGGCGACCTATGCGGACATGGAGGAACTGATCCGTCTGGGGGCCTATCGGCCCGGAACCAGCGAGGAAGTCGACCGCGCCATCGCGGTTCACGGCCCTCTCGAAGCTTTTCTCCATCAGGGTAAGGAAGAATCAACCTCCTTGGGTGACAGTTATGTACGTCTCGCGGACGTCGTTAACGGGCCGGGCTAGCGCCTGGGGGTGACCATCCTATGGTCGGAGTGGAGTAGAGTAAGGGGCCATGAAGTCGCGCGAAGCTCTGTTGAAATTTAAGCGCTTCCAGGTGGAAGAGAAACGCCGCCGCGTCTCGCAGATCGAAGCCATGATCGCCGAATTCGGCCGCATGGCCGGTGATCTCGATCGTGAAATCGAAACCGAGGAAAAACGGGCGGGGATCTCCGATCCGGCGCATTTCGCCTATCCGACCTATGCCAAGGCCGCGCGCAGCCGCCGCGACAATCTGGTGAATTCGGCGGCGGAACTGAAGGATCAGCTCGAAGACGCCAAAGGGCAGCTTGAAGTGGCGTTCGAGGACCTGAAGAAGATCGAAATTCTCGACGACCGCGAAAAGGCGGCGGAGCGGGCCGAAATGGCCCTGCGCCAGCAGCTTGAGAACGACCGGGCCGCCGCACGCATGCGGTTCGTGGCCGGCCGCGCCTGATCGGGCTGTCCTTCTCAAACGTTATAAAAAGGCCGGGGCGACCCGGCCTTTTTGCTGCCGGATCCGTCAGGGCAACAGCGGCACATGCGGCGCGGCATCGCGCGGCAGCAGACCGGCGAGACGCGGATCGGGCACGATCTCGATCGCCTGTTTCACGATCTCGAAGCCGTGGCGGCGATAAAAGCCGAGGGCGGCGGGGGAATCGAAGGTGCAGGTGTTGACGGTGACCTTGCCCGGGGCGTCCCGCCAGAGGCGCGCCAGCGCCATGCCGATCAGCCATGAGCCGACGCCCTTGCCGGTGGTGTGGTCATAAAGCCCGAGAAAGGCGAGGTCGGGCGCTGCCGGGTCGCGGAGATCGAGTTCGACAAGACCGCAGTCCATCCCGTCCCTGGTGACGGCGTAAGCCTCGACGTCGGGATCGTCGAGAATGGCGGCGCGGGCCTGCGGCGTCAGCATCAGCCGCGACCACCAGAGCCAGCGCGTGCCGAGCGTCGCAAAAATGGCGAGATAGCGCGCTTCATCCGTTCCGGTGAGGCGGGCGAGCGCGAACCCGGCTGGCGCCTCCGGCACGGGGCCGGACGGCGGGGCGGTCCTTTCAAGATAGCTCTTGATGGTGGCGGCATGGCCTGGCGGCAGCAGGGTGATGCCATCCAGGGACACGCACAGGGTTTCAGCGTTCATTTTGGCTCTTGTCCTGATTTTCGCCCCGCGCCGGCCCGACGGCCGCCGCAAGCCACAACCACAAGCATTTACACGAACTTGGCATTTCGCCCAGTAATGCCTTATGCAGGTTTTCGACGGGATAAAATCGGGACGATTCCACCGCATGCAAAAGCTCAAGGATTACATCTGGCCCGTCATCGGGCTGGCGGCGGTGGTTGCGTCCGTGCATCTGCTCTACGGCAAGCTTTACGACGAGGCGGCCACCGATCCTGTCACAGCGGCCAAGCTGGCCAGCGCCGGCTGGTGGGACAGCCTGAAGATCATCGCCGCCGTGATCGGGGCCAAGCTCAAGGCGATTTCGCTGAAAAGCTATGTGCTCGCCTTTCTCTCGACCCTCGGGGCCTATGCCGCGCTGGCCTGGTACGATCGCATCGCGCTGATCCACCTCCACAAGGAGCGGGGCATCTCCTGGATTTTCATTTCGCTGTGCTCGTTCACAACCTATGCGCTGTCGCACAACATCGGCGCCTCGGTGGTGTCGGGCGGAGCGGTGCGCTATCGCGCCTACACCTCCAAGGGGCTGACGGCGGCGGAGGTGGCGGTGCTGGTCGCGCTGTGCTCCTTCACCTTTGCCTATGGCACGCTGATCCTGACCGGGCTGGTGCTGGTGGGCGAGCCGCATCTTGTTTTGCCGCTGCTCAAGAAAACACCGTTCAAGGGCACGGATCTGAATACGATCCGGCTGGTGGGCGGCGCCATCCTGCTGCTCTGCGCGCTCTATGTGCTGGGTGCGTGGAAGCAGTTCAAGCCGCTGGAGATCAAGGGCTTCCGGGTCGAGTATCCGCGCATGGCGGTGGTCTGGCGGCAGTTGATCGCGGCGCCGCTGGAACTGATCGGCGCGGCGGGCATCATCTATTTCGCGCTCGCCGATGCCGGCCATCCCGGCTTCTTCGTGGTGCTCGGGGCGTTCCTGCTGTCGTTTTCCGCGGGATTGATCGCCCAGGTGCCGGGCGGCGTCGGCGTGATGGAAGCGGTGTTTCTGATGGTGATGCCCGGCGTGCCGGCCACGGCGGTGTTTGCCGCGCTGCTGGTCTGGCGGCTGTTCTACCTGATCCTGCCGCTGGCGCTGGCGATTCCGGTCATCCTGATGTTCGAGGAAAAGAAACTCGAAGAGACGATCCACCATCGCCACGATCATGAGGCGCCTGTCCCCTCGGGTGAGGAAGGTCCGCGCCACCGCGAGTGATCCTAGAGCATCGGCAGGGTGCGCAGCCTGACGCCGGGGTGGATCTCGGCCTGGCTCATCACCACGGTCTGCGGGCGGAAGCGCTCGACCACCATGCGGATGTAGGGGCGCACGGCGGCGCTGGTCACCAGCACGGGCAGCATGCCGGTGCGGGCCGAATCCTCAAACGCGGTCTTCAGCGCCAGGATGAATTCATGCAGCCTCGACGGGGCGATGGCGAGCTGGCGAATTTCGCCCTCGCCCACCAGCGCGGTGGCGAAAACGTCTTCCCAGGCCGGCGACAGCGGAACGATGGTCAGCTTGCCATCGGGCTCGGCATACTGGGCGCACAACTGCCGGCCAATGCGGCTGCGCACATGCTCGGCGATCATGCGCGGCTCGCGCGCGGTGTGGGCGACGTCGGCGATCGCCTCGATGATGGCGCCGAGATCGCGGATCGAAACCCGCTCGGCCAGCAGCGTTTGCAACACGCGCTGGATGCCCGTGGCGCTGATGGCGGAGGGGCAGATGTCCTTCACCAGATCGGCGTGATCCCTGGGCAGTTCGCGGATCAGCTTGCGCGTCTCGGCGTGGGAGAGCAGATCGGGCATGTTGGCGCGGATCACCTCGGTCAGGTGGGTGATGACGACCGAGCCGGGGTCGACCACGGTGTAGCCGCGCATGGTGGCGGTATCGCGCAGACCGGCGTCGATCCAGGTCACCGGCATGCCAAAGGCGGGTTCGAGCATCTGCACGCCGGGCAGGTCCACCGTGCCGCCGCCGGGCGCCATGGCCATGAACTGGCCGGGATAGACCATGCCCTGTCCGGCCTCGATCTCCTTGATGCGGATGAGATAGCGGTTGGCCTCGATCTGCACGTTGTCGACCAGCCGCACCGAGGGCAGCAGGAAGCCGTAGTCGGCGGCAAGGCTGCGGCGCAATGCCTTGATCTGCTCGGACAGGCGATCCTCGCCGCCCGGCCCCTGAGCCAGTTGCAGAAGGCCGTAGCCGATCTCGATGCGGATGTCGTCCATCTTCAGCGCATGCGCGCCGGCGCTTTCCGGCTCGTCCACGGCGATCGGTTCGGGCTCGGCGCTGGCCGCCTTGCGTTCAGCAGCGATGCGCTGGGTGCGGCGGGCGAGGGCCGCGGCGCCGCCCCCCAGCAGCAGGAAGGGCAGCGCCGGCATGCCGGGCAGGATGCCGATGATGACCATCACCAGCGCCGACATGCCCAGAGCCTTGGGATAGAAGGTCAATTGGCGCAGCACAGCCTGATCGGCGGCGCCGGAGACACCGGCCTTGGAAACCAGCAGGCCGGCGGCGGTGGAGACGATCAAGGCCGAAACCTGACTGACCAGACCATCGCCCACGGTCAGCAACGTGTAGCTTTTGGCCGCATCGCCGATCGAGATGCCCTGTTGCAGCACGCCGATGGCGATGCCGCCGATGATGTTGATGGCGGTGATCATGATGCCGGCGATGGCATCGCCGCGCACGAACTTCGAAGCACCGTCCATGGCGCCGAAGAAGGCGCTTTCATCCTCCAGCTCCTTGCGCCGGGCGCGGGCCGCCTCCTGCGTGATCAGCCCGGCGGAAAGATCGGCATCGATGGCCATCTGCTTGCCGGGCATGGCATCGAGGGTGAACCGCGCCGCAACCTCGGCGATGCGGGTGGAGCCCTTGGTGATCACCACGAAATTGACGATCACCAGAATGATGAAGACGATCAGGCCGATGGCGAAGTTGCCGCCGATGACGAAGGCGCCGAAGCTTTCGATGACATGCCCCGCCGCCCCGGTGCCGGTGTGGCCATGGGCGAGAATGAGGCGGGTGGAGGCAAGGTTGAGCGCGAGGCGCAGCATGGTGGCGATCAGCAGCACGGCGGGGAACGAGGTGAATTCCAGCGGCCCCTGAATGAACAGCGCCGTCATCAGGATCAGCACCGAGAAGATGATCGAGACCGCCAGCAGCATGTCGAGCAGCAGCGGCGGCAGCGGCATGATCAGCACCACCAGGATGGCCAGAACGCCGATGGCCAGCGACAGGTCCGAGGAGCGCAGCATGGCACCCAGGTCCGACCAGGCCGGCAGCATGCTGACGGATTTTGGCGGGCGTGCGGAACTCAGGCCGTCGCTCATCGATCTATTTCCTCAGTGTGCGGAATACCTGGTCAGGCGGTCATGATGCGTGCGGCGCCGGGGTCGGGCACCATGAGGCCGGAGGCTTCGTATTCGTTGAGCTTGTTGCGCAAGGTGCGGATGGAAATGCCGAGGATTTTTGCCGCATGGGTGCGGTTGCCTAGGCAATGGTCGAGGGTGTCGAGGATGAGGTTCTGTTCAACATCCTGCACCGTGCGCCCCACCAGCGCGCGGGTGGCGATCTCGGCCTTTTCGGCTGCGCGGGCCGCCGGGCTGGCGAAGGTTTCGTCGGCGCGCTCGCCCTCCGGCGACAGGATCGCCTCGGGTCCGATCTCGTTGCCGCTGGCCATGATCACGGCGCGGTGCAGGGTGTTTTCGAGTTCCCGCACGTTGCCGCGCCAGGGGCAGGCCAGCAGCACGCGCTTGGCGGCGATGGAGAGCGGGCGCGCCGGCAGCGCATTGGCCTCGGCGTAGCGGGCGATGAAGTGATTGGCGAGTTCGATGATGTCGGCGGTGCGCTCGCGCAAGGGCGGGATGCGCAGGGTGACGACATTGAGGCGATAGAACAGGTCCTCGCGGAAGCGGCCCTGCCGCGCGGCCTCGGCGAGGTTGCGGTTGGAGGTGGCGAGGATGCGGATGTTGACCGGAACCGGCTTGGCCCCGCCGACGCGGTCGATCACCCGCTCCTGAATGGCGCGCAGCAGCTTGGCCTGAAGGCGGATGTCCATTTCGGAGATTTCGTCGAGCAGCAGCGTGCCGCCGTTGGCCTCCTCGAACTTGCCGATGCGGCGGGCGATGGCGCCGGTGAAGGCGCCCTTTTCGTGGCCGAACAGCTCGCTTTCCAGCAGGTTGTCGGGGATGGCGGCGCAGTTGACCGCAACGAAGGGCTGGGCGGCGCGGCGGGATTTGCCATGGACAAAGCGGGCCATCACCTCCTTGCCGACGCCGCTCTCTCCGGTGATCAGCACGGAGGCGTCGGACTGGGCGATCTGGCTTGCCAGCCGGACGACGCGGGCCATGGCCTCGTCGCGCACCACCAGATCGTGGCGTTCGCGGCTGACCGCTTCGAGAACCGCGGCGATCAATTCCGGATCGGGCGGCAGCGGGATATACTCCTTGGCGCCGGCATGGATGGCGGCGACGGCGGCCTTGCTGTCGCTGCCGGTGCCGCAGGCGACCACCGGCACGGCCATGCGTTCGCCGGCCATGGCGCGGATCAAGGCGCGGATGTCGATGCCGACATCGACCAGCAGCAGGTCCGCCCCGCGCCCGGCCCTGAGATGGCCGAGTGCGCCGTCGATGGTGTCGATCTGTGCCACCTGAGCGCCGCGGTCGCGGGCGATCTTGGCGGCGGCGACCAGTTCGCCCTTCAGGGTTCCGACGATCAGAAGCCGCATGCTGGTCCTCCCTCAATCGTCCGCATTGAGGATTTCGGTCATGGTGACGCCCAGACGGTCCTCGATCATGACGATTTCGCCGCGCCCGACGGTGCGGCCGTTCACCTGGATGTCGACGGCCTCGCCGACGCGGCGATCAAGCTCCAGCACCGCGCCGGGCTGAAGCTTCAACAGGTCGCCGATGCCGATCCGGGCGCGGCCGATGATGGCGGAGACGCGCACCGGCATATCGGCGAGGCGGGAAAAGTCGTCCGCGCCGTTGCTTGCGGGCGGCGTCGGGGCAGGCAGTTCAGGCGTTGCCATGGGCGGTCTCCTCAGGGGACGGGGGGCTCTCGGGGTAGGTTCGCGCAATCAGGTCGGCCAGGCGGCGCTCGAAGACCGCCGCATCCAGAACAAGGCCGCCGCCGTCCCAATCGATGCGGCCGTCGCCGGGGGCAAGGGTGGGATCACCGACCACGGACAGGTTGAGCGCGGCGCGATGGCCGGCGAGCATGCCGCCGAGTTCGGCATCGAAGGCTTCGACAAGGCTGGGGTGAACCGCGACAACGATGCGCTCATCGCAGCGCAGATCGGCCAGCAGGGCGCGAAAGGCATCGGCCAGCGGGGCGGTCAGGTGGTCTTTCAGCAGGCTGCCGGCCAGCCGGCGGGCGAAGGCGAAGGCAAGGCGGGCCGATTGCGCCTCGATGCGGGCGCGATGGGCGAGCAGGGCGGCATCGAGCGCTTCAA